>OODD01000008.1_pt1 | contig 182260 bp, 171 predicted proteins | sample 1671311 | NCBI WGS metagenome assembly OODD01 (sample SAMN06348143, study PRJEB24527) | human gut metagenome | biome: human gut; feature: ankylosing spondylitis patient; material: feces | host: Homo sapiens | place: China | collected 2015-10 | reverse complement strand
TTGTCCCCATATCTGTTTTGATAACCTGAAATGAATCCACTATGAATAATGTAGGCTAAAAATCAATGAAATAATGAAAAGTTTAACCGTATAATGGTAAATTATACGATTAAACCTCAAAAAAGTATACTGATGTTACGTTTTAAAGTCTCAGTTGGCTATCCCATCCTTAGAATTTCAGTTTGGCCGAAATAAATTGCGGTACCTTCCAGGCCATTTTTTGCAGTTTGGTGAGTGTAGGAGAGAAGCCGTGGCTCCGGTACATTCTGACATCCTCGTCCCACATTTTTTCCGTCGTGCGCTGTCGGTCGATAAACCCCCATGCGCATACGTACGATGTATTCATTCAGATATTCCACCTTTAAATCGGCTTCGTATAGGAATCTTACCAGCAAATCCGAGTCTGCTGCAATCTTGTAACTCTCATCGTATAATCCGTATCGGTCATAGCATTCTTTCCGGATGTAGCATGTAGGGTGCAGTGGCAGCCATCCGTGGCGTACCTTCCATTTGCTGTAGCTTCCTCCCATCCAGTTTCGAATCACCTTATCCGTATTGTCCGGGTCAACAAACAAGCCGTTGCCATACACAAAGTCGGCTCCCGTCCGTTCAAATTCTTGCGCCATCCGACTGATGGTATCCTTGGCATACAGAAAATCATCACTGTGCAGCAGTCCGATTATATCCCCTGTAGCTGCCTTGATGCCTTTATTGATGCCTTCGTACATTCCTTTGTCGGGCTCTGAGATAATTTTGGATATTCTGTCTTTGTAACGATTGATTACTTCCAGCGAACGGTCTTTGCTGGCTCCGTCCACCACAATGTATTCGATGTCCGGATAATCCTGTGACAATACGCTTTCAATTGCTTGACCGATGGTCGCTTCCCGGTTGAAGCATGAGGTAATAATGGATATCTTCATATCAAAGTTCTATTATTTAGCAAATAATCCGTTGCCTGATGTGGTATGTAATAAAACTATTACGATAGTTTTCTGTATCTTGCTGCGAATCCCCAGATTTCCATAAAGCAGACCAGTGGTACGATAAATCCCACTGCCATGGAAATATGGTCGGCTATAAGCCCCATTAACAAGGGAGCCACTGCTCCTCCTACAATCGACATAATCAGATAAGAGGAAGCCTGTTTGGTTTGTGTGCCAACGTGGCGCAAAGATAAGGAAAAAATAGTAGGAAACATAATCGATTCACATAAAAAGCACAGTAACAGGAAATACCATCCCGTTCCGCCCGGCATCAGAATGACTGCCGCCATGCATACACAAGCACCAGCCGCACAAACGGCCAGCACTTTTTCCCCCTTCACAAAGCGCATCAGCCAGCTTCCGCCCATGCGTCCGGCCATGAACAGTCCCATGCCGCCGAACGACAGCCATACCGAAGCCTCCTGTGCCGAAACACCCGCATTTTCGGTGGCATAGTTGATGAAAAAACTGTTGATGCCCGTCTGTGCAGCCACGTAAAGGAAAAGCGACAGCAGTCCCACCGTGAACGAGGTCGTTCTCCACAGTGATTTCCCGCTCGCTTCAGCCTGTCCGCTTTCAGTTTCCCGGCCTATTTCCGGCAGTTTCACCCGCGAAAAGAGGATGGCGATGCACAGCACCACCGTACCCAGCACCGCGTAAGGAGTAGTCACGTCACCTCCTCCGGCAAAGAGGAAGAAACCTCCCGCCAGCGGGCCGCAAATCCAGCCCAGCCCGTTGAACGACTGCGCCAGGTTGATACGCCGCTCACTGCCTTCCGGTTCACCCAGCACCGTGACATACGGGTTCGAAGCCGTTTCCAGGCAGGTCAGTCCGCGACCAATGACGAACAGCGCCAGCAGGAAAAACTCAAACGACTGAATCCGTTCTCCCGGAATGAACAGCAACGCCCCGATGCCATACAGCACCAGGCCTGTCAGCACCCCCGTGCGGTAGCCGAAGCGGCGGATAATCCGTCCCGCCGGCAGTGCCATGATAAAATACCCTCCGTACACCACCGCCTGAATCAAGGCCGAGCGCGTGCGGGTAATCTCCAGTGTATCTTGAAAATGTTTGTTCAGCACATCCAGAATACTGTGTGCCACTCCCCACAGAAAAAAGAGGGAAGTAATCAAAATAAAAGGAACCAGGAAACTCTTTCCGTCCCTGGTTCTTACTAATCCAATCTTTTCCATCTCAGCTTCTACTGATTTCCAGTCCCTTGTTCGATAAACTCATCTCCACGAAGCGCGCCCGTTCGTTCGGACGTTCCTCTGTCAGAATCCGGCGGATACGCACCGCCGCATCCGGATCCTTGGCCACCATGTACAGGTAACCGCCGCCACCGGCACCCGGCAACTTATATCCCAGGCAGAGGTCGTCAATCTGTTCCGTCAAGGCCTGCACTGCCGCCGGATTCGTACCCTCATCCAGCAGCTGGTTCTGCTTCCACGTCTTCCGTATCAGTCGTCCCGTTTCTTCGAAATCATTCCGCAGGATGGCGTCGTACATATCCATGGCGTGACCCTTCATCTGTTCCAGCAGGTGCAGGTGACGGTTCGAGTTCAGGAACATCCCCTTCACAATTTCCGCCAGGATACCCTTGGCCGTACGCGTAATACCCGTGTAATACAGCAGATGACACTTGCGGTACTCGTCGCTCGTGAACAGATAGTCCGGCAGCCAGCGCACCTTCGGTTCCTGGTGCCATCCCGGTTGCGTCTGCAGCAGCTTCACCCCGTGCAGCACACCTCCGTACTGATCTTGCCAGCCGCCTCCGGTAGTGAGCAGCTGTTCCAATACCAACGTACGGCTGCCGATGCCCTGCTTGTCCCAGTTCAGGCCACAGAAATCATTCAGTGCCCCTAACACCGTAGCCGCCAGGATAGAGCTGGTACCCAGTCCCGAACCTGCCGGAATGGCCGACAGCAAGGTTACTTCAATACCCGTGCCGAACGCCTTCAGCTGTGCTTCCAGCGAAGCAAACCGTTCCATGGAGAAATCCGGATGGAACCCTGCCAGTACCAGTGCCGCCTTGGGAATAGAGAAAGGCGAACCCACCTTGTTGAAATGCTGCAGCTCCTCGTAGGTAGACACCACCTCCATGGCACCCAGGTCAATCGAGCGCAACGTAATGCGGTATTCCTTCGACGGTTTCACGTACACCTGCAGCGGCGGCTGTCCGTTCAGCTCAATGGCCAGGTTCACCACATTTCCGCCCTCCATCAGGCTGTAGGGTGGGGTATCCGTCCATCCCCCTGCAATGTCGATACGCACCGGGCTGCGTCCCCACACAATCTGGTCCGCATACACCGACAACTTCGGCTGCTGACGGTAATCCATCGTGCTGGTCAGTCCCTGACGCATCAGCCCAAACGCCCGTGCCTCCAGTTCCTTCGCTTCCGGATTCCCCTCCAGCTCGCGCACCTTCGCACGGAACATCGCGTCGCTGATACGCTTCAGCAGAGAAGTCCCCTCCGGCAGTTCCTCCGGCAGGGCGATGCCCCCTTTAGCAAACGCTTCCGCTGCCTCCTGCAAGTCCACCTGATAGAACACGCTCCGTTCCTGGTTCTTGGCCAGCAGGCTCCAGTTCTCCTTGCGGAACATCTCCCGCTGGGCGAACAGCCGTCGCAGGTTCGCATACGCCGAAATCTCGTCGGCCGATACCTTCCGTGCCTTCTGCCAGATAGCCCGTCCGGCTTCACCCTGTCCGCCGTCCGTCATCCATTGCAGCACCGTGCCCAAATCCTCTATTGAGTCCGTTACCGGGAAAATCGCAGCCGACTGCAAGTCCTCACAGCCCCGGATCTCGTCCGCTGTCAGACCTCTTTCCGCCAGCCATTCCGTTACCGGACGACCCAGATATGTTGTAGAAGCCTCCTTCAGACTCCCCTTGAATTTATCGTTAAACCCGTACGGACGTGCGGCAAACTCCCGTTCGCCCATCGGCACTACGTCGATGCACACTCCTTCCGGCACGTTCAGCGCCCAGTCGTTGTGCGGCACCCCTGTGATGATGTTCCGGCTGTGCAGTGTCCAGTTCTTGCCCACGTGGCTGTTTTCCACCCACACCTCCGCGTTATCTGCCGTCAGCGGGAACTCCATCTCCGCATTCTGCACGAACACCGCCGGATGCGGTTTCACCTTGTGGTGCATAATCGCCCGCTGGTCCGTCACGCAGTTCTGCACCGCCAGCGTCGACGAAATCATCTCCCGGCTCGTACCGTAGTGGTGGAACTCACCGCCCGGCAGCGGCAGGATAGCCACCTTCAGGCTGTTCAGCTCCTCATCCACGATGCGCGGATGCGCTCCCAGTGCCAGTCCGAATTCCGAATACATGTCGTAGAACTTCACGCCCCCGTCCTTGTCGGTAGAACGTTTCACCATCAGCTCGATGGCACGGTCACTCAGCAGCCAGATGCCGATGTCCATCAGGAACAGGTAATCCTGCATCAGCTGGCCCATTTCCTCCACGCTCGGCTTCTGCAGCATGAAGTCCAGCTTCTCCGGTTCCTTCCGCGACGATACGAACACCCCGTGGTTCTTTGCCAGTTCCGGGTCCACCCACAAGCCGTAGCACACCACGTCCACATCCGGAATCTCCTGCAGCGGCTCCGTGGCACGGATGTACACGTCGCCGCTCGCAATCAGTGTACGCAGTCCCTCCGGCGCCCGTTCCATGATTTCCTCATACAGCGGCAGCTGCAGCGACAGCAAGTCCTGTGTGATGCGCTGTCCGCGTGCCCAGCGGAACACCGGTATCGGCGTCAGTACCTTGCCCGACGGTGCATAGCCCGGCAGACGGCGGCTCTGTCCCCCTGCATGCAGCAGGATACGCTTCTCCCGTGCCAGCCAGTCGCCCAGTGCGGCATCCTTATCCTCTTCCTCCCGGCAAGCATTCAGCAGCCAGGCCGTACCACCTCCCGAACCCAGTTTCTTTCCCACCGGATCCGATGTGCAGAACCACTCCTTGTGGTCCGCGTGCATAATATCGTGAAAACATTCCACCAGATTCGGTGGCAATGACAATAACTTTTTCATGAGCATATATTTTTAGACATAAGAACAGAAGAACATATAGAGTTAAAAGTTAATAGTTAAAAAGTAAAAGCGGTAAAAGCATCCCGTTTTCACTTTATTATTAAATCTTTTGTCTTTCTGTTCTTTTGTCAAAAGAGAAAACATCCACTCGTTTTTAACTTTTAACTTTTAATTTTTCACTCTTTCACTCTTTACAGCTTAAATATCCGCGTCATCAGCTTCCATTTCTCCTGCGAGGTAGCTCCCGGAGCAGCTTTCTGGAACTTCGCCATGTGCGCTTCCCATTCCGCCTGACGGGGCAGGGTAGCCAGCCGTGCATAATCCCGTTCCATGTCAAACTCATCCGTGGTATCCATGATCATGAACAGGCGGTTTCCGTCAATGTAAATCTGCATGTCCGTGATACCCACCTCGCGGATACCCGCTTTCACCTCTTCCCACACGTGCGCATGTTCTGCCACGTAGGCTTCAATCAGCTCCTTATCGTCATAAAGCTCCAGTGTCTGGCAATATCTTTTCATAATGAAGAATTTATTTCAAGAAATGTTATTACAGAGAAAATCCTTTAAAGGTTGTAATTCAGGAGCGTTGAGATTCCAATATTGGGCATCGTTGAACAGCCATTGTCCGCTCCCCAATTTGTTTCGTTGTGTGTTACTCAGGGTCTTTTGCGCACTGATGTAAGTAAACAATTTACCCTTTAGATTAGGAGTCAGATAATGATTCCCCAAACAAGTTTCATAGTCAGAATAGCAATGTAGCCATTGTTCATGAGTCTTTTTTTGCATCAGTTTTTCCAGTAAATTTTCAAAAATGCCATCGTCTGCATTGTTTGGGAAAAGAAAGATTCCGTCAGCCTGCATTCCATTGCTTTGCAATTCCTGGTTGATGCGTTGCAGGGTAGCCGAAAATCCATACCCCGTAGCAGGTGTGTCCGCATCAAAAATAATCAGATTTTTTCCACCTTCAATGGTATTCTCCTTGAATTTATTGGCTGCTTTTATCAAGTTGCTATTTCCGCCGACACAGATTATCTTATATTGTGCTTCGGAAAATCCAAGCTCCTTTATGATTGTATTTAAAAATACATACTCAGATGTTTTTTCATACCGTGCTTCAATGAAAATCTGTGTCATCCTATCTTACCTCCATTTCCTGTTTGATAGCATACGACAGTTCTTCTGCGCTATAACGTAGAGCCACAAGTTCGTCGTCAGCTTTTCTTATCAGCTTATAGGATGCTATCTGTGGCATTTGTGCTGATTTGCCAATAGCCTTGACCAGCGATTTAACTAAATCCATACTGTGTGTGGAAGCAAAAATCTGTGTATGATGTTTCTGGCACATATAAAGGATGACTTCCCATAATTGCGGCATGACCGAAAAATGCAAGCCATTATCCAGTTCATCTATGATAAGCACCCCATTTCTGCATGTGTAAATGGAAAGAATAACAGCCAGTACTTTGCGTACTCCGTCTCCCAACACATTGATTGGAAGTCGGGTCGGCAGTCCTACATCTACCATTACCCTTTTACCTACCAGTTGTACGTCAGTGATACGAGGTTCTACAATCTGGAGAGCTTCCACAATTTCCTTTTCTTGTTTGTTCTGAATAATCTCAGTCATTTTCTCCACGATGTCGATTTGTATGTGGTTAGAAGGAATGTATTCCGCGTAAAGAGCCTCCTTGTATCTTTTGTCAGAGGTAATGTTTCCGCTTTTTTCTTCTGTAACCACCAGTTCAGAATGATATTTGCTTTCTTTCTCTGCTTCTGTGGAGAAGTTGATTTTCAGTCCATACCGTTTACCGGCACTTTCCGATGAGTTCTTTTGCAAGTCCTCCAGTGAAATGTTTTGGGAGTGCGATTCTATCATTTGGATAGAAACCTGTCGGCTTTGTTCTCCCAGACTGTTTAATTGTATAATGTGTTCTGGATTTGCTTGATAGAACTCAATTTTTAAATCCGTTTCTTCCAATGAATCCAGTGCTCTGCTCTTGTTTGCTAAAATGGGTAATGTGGGGTTGTCAGGGCCTGACAATATAAATAATGATTCCAGCAAAGAAGACTTGCCACAGTTGTTTTTTCCGAAGAAGAGGTTTATCAATTCTAACTTTTCCAATTTACATTGGCGAATCCCTCTATAGTTTTTTACTGAGAAGTCTGTATAAATCATATTTGTTGCTATTTTCCTATCAATCGACAGGACAAATGTAACAAAAATAAACAGGTTTCATATTAAAATTGTTGCTGAAATTCAAAAAACCACCGTTTTTGGAGGGTTTGTTTCCTTCACGGTGGTTTTTTCATACGTTTCTCGTTTCAGGTCTATTTTTTATCGTCCCTTATACATCGAGTCATAATACTTCTGGTAGTCACCGCTCGTCACGTTGTCCATCCATTCCTGGTTGTCCAGGTACCAGCGCACTGTCTTTTCTATGCCCTCTTCAAACTGCAGGCTCGGTTCCCAGCCCAGTTCTTTCTGCAGCTTTGTAGAGTCGATGGCATAACGCATGTCGTGGCCCAGGCGGTCGGTCACGTAGGTAATCAGATCCATGTCTTCACCCTCCTTGCGGCCCAGCAGACGGTCTACCGTGTTAATCACCACCTTGATGATGTCAATGTTCTTCCATTCATTGAAACCGCCGATGTTATAGGTTTCTGCCGTCTTACCGTTGTGGAAAATCACGTCGATGGCCCGCGCATGGTCTTCCACATACAGCCAGTCGCGCACGTTTTCCCCCTTACCGTATACCGGCAGCGGCTTGCGGTGACGGATGTTGTTGATGAACAGCGGAATCAGCTTCTCCGGGAACTGATACGGCCCGTAGTTGTTCGAACAGTTCGTCACGATGGTCGGCATGCCGTACGTGTCGTGGAACGCCCGCACAAAGTGGTCGCTGCTCGCCTTGCTGGCAGAGTAGGGGCTGTGCGGATTATACTTCGTATCCTCGTAGAAGAAATCCTTTCCGTACGCCAGGTGATGTTCCGACGACGAAGCCGTGGTAGTGAACGGCGGCTCGATACCTTCCGGATGCGTCATCTCCAGTGCCCCGTACACCTCGTCGGTAGAGATGTGATAGAAACGCTTGCCCTCATACTTCTCCGGCAGACTTTCCCAGTACACCTTGGCCGCCTGCAGCAGAGACAGCGTACCCATCACGTTGGTGCGTGCAAAGGTAAACGGATCCTTGATGCTGCGGTCCACATGGCTCTCTGCAGCCAGGTGAATGATACCGTCCACGTGATACAGCTCCATCAGCTCCTGCATCTTCTCGTAGTCGCAGATATCCGCCTTTATGAACACATAGTTCGGCAGGTTCTCAATGTCCTTCAGGTTCGCCAGGTTACCCGCATACGTCAGCTTGTCCAGGTTGATGATACGGTATTCCGGATACTTGTTTACGAACAGGCGCACCACGTGGCTGCCAATAAATCCGGCACCGCCGGTAATCAGTATGTTACGTTTGAATGTAGTCATAAGATAAAAAATTAATATAATGGTGATATATTTGTTGTTAATAATCCATTAGACTTACAATGTTTTTGCAAAGTCCTTCAAATTAATTATGGCAACTGATGGAAAAGATATATTTTTAAGTTCATTGAAATGGTGATCCTCTGTCACGATGTATTCAGCATTGGCAGCTATCGCACAATCTACGAACTTATTATCATCTTGGTCTGCTGTAATTAAATGAAAACGGTAATGAGGAGTTAGTCTCTTTACGTTTTCGCGAGTAAGAATCGTGTAGATAATCGCTTCAGCCACATACTTGTTTATGTTGCGGCTCATGACTTCCAGATACTCTTCTACGATTTCATTGCTTATACATAGTGTATAATCCCCATTTAAGAATGATTGCCATACTTTATGGCAGTCATTCTTCGCTGAAATTGCAATAATCAGTGAATTTGTATCTAATACAATGTTTCTCATATTCATTTATAGGGAGTACGTTCATGCAGTTGGTAGAATTTTTCGACTTTTTCCTCATTCAATTCTCCATTTTCCCACAAACGGTCAATCTCCTTTTGGGCTTGTTTGGCGAAATAGTCAGAAATAGCCTTTTTCAGTTCTGCCAAAGCTTCAGGACTATCTACAAACGACATCATGTCGAGCACTTGTAATTGAGCCGGATTAAAAACTGTCACATTCATACATTTGGATTTGGTTCTAATGCAAAAGAACAAATTTTTTTCTTTATTTCCTAATGGACATGCTAAAAGGATTAAAATTCAAATGGAGAATCAAAATCCTTCAACAGCGGATGCTTGGTACCTCAATTATTCATTGTTAATTATTAACTGTAACTAGTCTCTTCTGAAAATATCACGTGTATAAACTTTTTCCTTTACGTCATCCAGACACGCATCGTAGCGGTTGGCAATGATGGCGTTGCTCTGCTTCTTGAAATCCTCCAGGTTGTTCACCACCCGTGAGCCGAAGAACGTAGTGCCGTCTTCCAAAGTCGGTTCATAGATGATGACCGCAGCTCCTTTCGCCTTGATACGCTTCATTACCCCTTGGATGCTGCTCTGGCGGAAATTGTCGCTGTTCGACTTCATGGTCAGGCGATATACCCCGATAACACATTCCTTCTCCGCTTCCGGGCTGAAATCCCCGCGGTTGTAATAATCGTAGTATCCCGCTTTCTTCAGCACCTGGTCCGCAATGAAATCCTTACGTGTACGGTTACTCTCCACAATGGCCTGAATCAGGTTCTCCGGCACATCCTGGTAGTTAGCCAACAGCTGCTTGGTATCCTTCGGCAGACAGTAGCCCCCGTAACCAAAAGAGGGATTGTTATAATGCGAACCGATGCGCGGGTCCAGACAGATACCCTGAATGATGGCCTGTGTGTTCAGGCCTTTCACTTCCGCATACGTATCCAGCTCGTTGAAGTAGCTTACACGCAGTGCCAGATAAGTATTGGCAAACAACTTTACCGCTTCTGCTTCTTTCAGCCCCATGAACAGTGTATCAATGTCCGGTTTCAAGGCACCCTCCTGTAACAGAGCTGCAAATTCGTGCGCCTTTTCCTCCAGGTGTTCCCCGGCAATCACCTGAATAGCCGCGTTCTCCTCGTCACGTCCGTTAATCAGTTTCGGGAATCCCACGATGATACGGCTGGGGTAGAGGTTGTCATACAGCGCCTTGCTTTCGCGCAAGAACTCCGGCGAGAACAGCAGGTTGAATTTCTTTCCCGCAAGGGCAGGAGTGGAGCGGAACTTCTCTGCATACTTCACGTACAGGCTGCGGCAGTAACCCACCGGAATGGTACTTTTAATCACCATTACCGCATCCGGGTTCACTTCCAGTACCAGGTCAATCACCTCTTCTACATGCGACGTATCAAAATAATTCTTCACCGGGTCGTAGTTGGTGGGAGCGGCAATCACCACGAAATCCGCATTTCGGTAAGCTGAAGCCCCGTCCAGTGTAGCGGTCAGGTTCAGTTCCTTCTCTGCTAAATACTTTTCGATGTACTCATCCTGAATCGGGCTGATACGGTGATTGATTTTTTCTACTTTTTCAGGAATCACGTCTACAGCCGTTACCTGATGATGCTGGGCCAGTAGTGTGGCTATGGATAAACCTACGTAGCCTGTGCCAGCTACGGCAATGGTATAATTCTTCATATTATTGTAAACTTCCAAATTATACAATATCGTTAATGAATTCTTTGAACGATTCACATTTACCAGAATCTTTCAAGCGTATATAATCACTTTTAGACAAGCTAGATGTAATGGCATGCGCGTCTCCTTTATGTTTATCATATTTCATACCTACCAGTTGATAAATATCATTCAGTAGTTTGGCCGGATGATAAACTGTAATTTCCGGGTCTTGTGTAATGTCTGTACCCAGTTGAGTTTTTATCAGTTCGGGGGTTAGTTGTGAATTGATTTTTTGTAAATAATCGTACATCCCTAAAAACCATGCTTCTACCTCCATGATGGCAAAGTGAGATGTCATTATCTTGTCAAACTTCTTTTGTTGGATTATATTCTTTCGTATATTCTTGAATGTTTCATTTACCTTTAAGTCAATTTGACGGTTCTTCACTTTCGCGTGGTATGCATCAGAGAACATGTCATTAAGTCCCACAATTTGCTGATACCCGCTGTTTTGTAAACGCGGAGCTTCTTTCAGCATTTTGCTTAGTACACTTTGGTCATTCCCCACATTATAAATGAGATAAAAGTTTTCACTGTCTCTTGTTCCATGAGGATAAGGAATTTTATTTTCTTTATTTCCATTGAACTGATAACATTCCAGTCCTAATTTGTTTGCGTCAAACTCATACCATGCACATAGAAAATCCCGAACAAAGATGTATTCGGTTTGTCCTTCCACGAAAACCGCAATCTTTCTGATATTCATCTTTTTCCCGATTTAATTTATGTATGGCGTGAAATATAGTCCGATGAGAAGAAGTCAAAGTTGCTGAGACCCGTAAATTTGAAATCTTCGAACAGATCAGGACTGTTGGTTGTATTGACAGGCATCACTTTTTCACCTTTTCGTTCCAGAATATTCCAATACTGCAGGTCCACAATATCCATCAGAAAAGTATCGTTTGAACTGGCCAGCAGCTGGATACCTCTTTCATGACAGAAGTCAAACAGTAGTTTTCCCAGTTTGACCGTGCGGTCATAGTCCAATCCTTCGCCTAAGTCGTCAATCAGCCAGAGCGAAGGCTTTCCTTGTGCGGAAAGATATTCCATCTGAATCAGAAGGCTGATGGCTCTGCACATACCTTTTGATAAAGAAGATATGAACAAAGGTTCTTTGATGCCTTTTTCCTTGAATAGAACGATTTTAAATCTCTCCGGCTTGAAAGTTTTGATGGCTTCCAGGTGGTAATCCAGATTTTGGGCCTGTTCGATTATTCTTTGTATGGATTCAGAAGGAAGTGATTTTACCATGGTGAACAAATCATCTTTATGAATAGGCGAAAGGAATGAATCGGTTTTATTTCCCCTGTCCGCTTCAATTTCATTGAAACGTTGTCCGTACACATTTTCCGCCCATGTAATGATTTTCTCAAAATAGGGGTATTGTATGATGTCTCTGCGCACGTGAAGCGTCAGCTTATCCGTTGGAGGATTGATTGGCATCCCTTCCAGCAATGTTTCCTTTTCATTTCGGTTCAGCAGGTTTTGTCCGTTTATTGTCAGATTTTCTTCCGTTATTATCCCCCGTTGATATGTGAAATGGTATTCTATTACTTCTTCTTCATCCTTAAAGGAGAAAGTGGAAGAGCAGGAAATTCTTGATACAAACGGCATATCTTGTTGCAAGATAATATTGGCCATGTTAAAAATTGCGGCAATGACTTTCGATTTGCCTACAGCATTTTTTCCTACAAGCAGATTGACAGCCTTGAAAGGAATGGCTTGGGTTAGTTCCCAGGTAGATTCTTTATAAAAGAAGTGAGTGAGTTCCATTTTATTTACTGCGATTATTAGCAAAGGTAATTAAAAATATGGAATGAAGCATACTTTTATCAAATACTTTTACCGGTCTGCTTTATACGGCGTTTTTATCATGCATGGGGAATTTCCATTCGGATTATACCGTCTGATGATTGATGCAGATACCTTTCAGGTACCATTCATACAAGCGGTGAATACCTTCGTCTATTTCTACTTTATGGTGCCATCCCAGGCTGTGCAGCTTGCTTACGTCCGTCAGCTTGCGCAGTGTGCCGTCCGGTTTCGATGCATCCCAGCGCAGTTCACCCTTGAAGCCGATTTCCTTCATGATTATCTCTGCCACTTCGCGGATAGACACTTCCTTGCCCGTACCCACGTTGATGTGGCAGTTACGGATTTCAGTAATACCGTCCGCATTCTTCTTTGACGCATCATACGTCTGCTTGAAGTCCACATTCAGCAACACATGTACGCTGGCATCCGCCATTTCTTCACTCCACAAAAACTCACGCATCGGCTTTCCCGTACCCCAAAGCGTAACCGCTTCCGGTGTGATGCCGAACTTCGCCAGCTTTTCCAGAATCTCCTCGTCCGTATTACTTCCGTTTACACCTTCCACCGGGCGCAGGTTGATATCCTTGCGTACCGCATCCCAGTCGCCCTCGTTCAGGCATTTCGCCAGGTGAATCTTGCGGATCATGGCCGGCAGTACGTGACTGTTTTCCAAGTGGAAGTTATCATTCGGACCGTACAGGTTGGTTGGCATTACGGCGATGTAATTCGTACCATACTGCAGGTTGAAGCTTTCACACATCTTCAGTCCCGCAATCTTTGCGATGGCATACGGCTCATTCGTATATTCCAGCGGGGAGGTGAGAAGCACCTCTTCCTTCATCGGTTGCGGAGCCTCACGCGGATAAATGCAGGTACTGCCCAGGAACAGCAACTTCTTCACCCCGTGACGGAAACTCTCGCCAATCACGTTCTGCTGAATCTGTAAGTTCTGGTAGATAAAGTCCGCACGATATTGCAGGTTAGCCATGATGCCTCCCACATGTGCCGCAGCCAGAATCACCGCATCCGGCTGTTCCTCGTCAAAGAACTTCTTTACCGCAATCGGGTCCAGCAAATCCAGTTCCTTGTGCGAACGTCCTACCAGGTTATTATAACCTCTTTCCTTCAGGTTATTCCAGATAGCGGAACCCACCAGTCCGTGGTGTCCCGCTACATATATCTTCGCTGATTTGTCCATATTCGACAAATTAATTGTTTATTGTTTCAGAGACAGAAGAACAAAAGAACATATAATCTTCATTATTAATTCTTCGTTCTTCATTCCTCATTCTTCATTATTTCACGATTCCCTTCTCCAGGTACTCTGCCAGGTTCGTGCGAATCTGTTCTCCCGCCTTTTCTACGGCCACTTTCGCCATATCCGCATCCACCATGATTTTTACCAGTTCCTCAAAGGTTGTCTTCGACGGATTCCAGCCTAACTTAGCCTTCGCCTTTGTCGGGTCACCCCAGAGATTCACTACGTCTGTCGGGCGGTAGAAATCCTCGCTTACCTCTACCAGGCACTTGCCGGTAGCCTTGTCGTAACCCTTTTCGTTGATACCTTCACCCTTGAATTCCAGTTCGATGCCCGCATACTTGAATGCCAGGTAACAGAATTCACGTACACTGTGCTGCACACCCGTAGCGATGACGAAATCTTCCGGCGTTTCATGCTGCAGAATCAGCCACATACATTCCACGTAATCCTTGGCATAACCCCAGTCGCGCAGTGAGTCCAAATTACCCAGATACAGCTTCTCCTGTTTTCCTTGTGCAATGCGGGCTGCAGCCAGCGTAATCTTACGTGTTACGAAGGTTTCTCCACGACGTTCCGATTCATGGTTGAACAAGATACCCGAGCAGCAATACATATTGTAAGCCTCGCGGTATTCCTTCACAATCCAGAAGCCATACAGCTTAGCCACTGCATACGGGCTGTAAGGATGGAACGGCGTGTTTTCATTCTGCGGCACTTCTTCCACCTTTCCGTAAAGTTCCGAAGTAGATGCCTGATAGATGCGGCAAGTATCTTTCAGTCCGCACAGACGGACAGCCTCTAACACGCGGAGCACCCCTGTGGCGTCTACATCAGCTGTAAATTCCGGAGAGTCGAAACTTACCTGTACGTGACTTTGTGCAGCCAGGTTGTAAATTTCCGTGGGGCGTACCTTGCTTACCACTTGCAGGATACTCATGGAATCCCCCAAATCCGCATAGTGCAAGTGAAATTTCGGTTGTCCTTCCAGATGTGCGATACGTTCGCGGAAGTCCACTGACGAGCGGCGAATAGTACCGTGTACATCATAACCTTTTTCCAATAAAAATTCAGCCAGAAACGATCCGTCCTGTCCTGTAATACCTGTGATTAGTGCTACTTTTCTTTCCATAATGGTAGAATCAATCAAATAATGTTTTTTGTTTTATGCTTGTGAAAATTCTTTGATACGTTGTTCTTCATTCAGGCGGCATACTAATAGTCTTCCATTCTTTTCTGCCACGATGTAACCGTCCAGTCCTTCTAACACCACTTTCTGCTCGTCTGCCACGTGTACCACGCAGTTCCAGCATCCAAATAGCTTCACGTTGTTTCCCACGTATGCATTTCCGTTCTCATCCTGCGGCAACAATGTGTGCAGCGAACCCCAGCTGCCCAAGTCGCTCCAGCCGAATTCCGCCGGCAGGACGTCAATTTCTTTCGTCTTTTCCATGACGGCATAGTCTATTGAAATCTTCTCGCAGGTAGGGAAGTCCGCTTTCAAGGTCTCCGTTTCTTTTTCCGTGTAGAAATCCGGCGCCATTTTTTTCATCACTCCGGCAATCTGCGGGGCATATTTTTCGATGGCATGGGTAATGGTCTGCACGTTCCATACAAAGATACCCGCATTCCAGAAATAATTTCCCTGTGCCACGTATTTTTGTGCCGTTTCCAGGTTCGGCTTTTCTTTGAACGCCTCTACCTTGTAGATTCCGTTTTGTCCTTCTCCTGTTGCGGCAATGTATCCATATCCCGTTTCCGGGCGGGTAGGTTTCATTCCCAGTGTGACAATGGCTTCCGAGTGGGCCGTAAATTCCAGTGCCTGACTGATGCACCGTTTAAACTCTTCCTTGTCGAGTACCAGCGCATCCGAAGGGGTGACTACGATGTTTGCTTCCGGATACTGCTTCTTGATTTTCCAGCACGCATACGCGATGCAGGGAACCGTATTTCTGGCTTCCGGTTCCGCTAGAATGTGCTGTGTCGGAATTTCCGGCAACTGTTCCTTTACGATGCCGACATACTTCTCGGAGGTAACCACCCAAAAGTTTTCTTTCGGGCACACCCCTTCAAAGCGTTCTGTGGTGAGCTGTATCAATGATTTTCCTACGCCCATCACATCGATGAACTGTTTGGGATATTCCGGTACGCTCATGGGCCAGAACCGACTGCCGATTCCGCCTGCCATGATAACGACGTGATTTTGCATAGTATACTTTGTTTATTCAAAAGGGTTTTTATATATCCCTAATAATTGTTTGGTAAAGTAATAAAAGAACTGCATATCATCTACAAAATAACGTTTAAATAAACGCTTGGGTTCCTTAAGACAACGATAAAGCCATTCCATACCTATTTTTTGCCAAAAAATAGGAGCACGTTTTAAGGTTCCTGCTTCAAAATCAATGGTTGCACCTAGTCCCATAAAGATATCTATTCTTGGTATTCTATTACGATATTTCATTATCCATTTTTCTTGTTTGGGAGCACCTACACCCACTAGTAAAACATTGGCACCACTTTCGTTTATAATATGAACCAACTTTTCACATTCCTCTGGTTTCTTTTCAAATCCATAAGAAGGAGAATGAGCCCCAACTACAATATTTCTTCCTACCTTCTGATTGATTCTTTCCATTGCTTTAATCGCTATGCCTTCTGCTGCACCCAATAAGAAAATTTTGCAGTTTGGATCATTTTGGTGGTATTCATAAAATGCTGTAAAAAAGCTAGAACCTGGGATAGCCTCTGGAAGTGGGTTTTTTAGTAATTTGGATAGCATATATAGTATTTTACTATCACAGATAACCCATTCAGCTTTTTTATATACTTCATAAAATTCTTTATCCTTCTGTAATTTTACCAAATGATCTACATTAGGAGTAATTACCACGCCTTTTTTTAGTTCTTTCAATAATTCATGTTGAGTGATTACTTGAATGTTCGTGTTTAAGAATGCCGTTGTTTTCATTTTAGTAAAGATTGATAAATCTGGGAAAGATCAGAGAAAACTTTTTCAGGAAAGAATGCTTGAACTGTTTCGAATGCTTTATTTCCTTGGTTTTTAATTGACTCAGGATTTTCAATATAGTATTTAATTGCTTCTACTATTTCTTCTTTATTCCCTGGTTGTACAAGAATGCCATTTTCATAGTTCTTTATTACTTCAGGGATACCTCCTACAGGTGTGGAGATAATAGGATGTTTATAGCTCATAGCTTCAAGTATAGCAATGGGGAGTCCTTCATTGTATGAAGGTAAGATATATACATCTTCCCAGTTGAGACATTCTATTTTTTTCTCACCTTTTATCCAGCCTTCATAAGTGACAAAATCTTCTAGTTTATGCTCTTGAATAAAAGCCTTTATATTTCCATCTACTTCATTCCCTCCCATCCGTAACAACAGTTTATCTTTAAAAAATACTCTGTTATCACTTATGGCTTGTAGTAAATCAAATCCTCCTTTTCGTATGCTGATTTCTCCCATGTACATCAAATGTAATTTTTTATCATTATGAGTTTGTGGTTTCAGTGTAGGAGGAGAAACTATATTGTTCAGTACATGAATCTTATTTTCATTTACTCCAATAGATTTAAAGAACGTTTTCCAAGATTCTGATAAAACAATCAGACAATCACAACGGTTGATTATTTGAGTTATTGTTGCTTGGTCTTTACTGTTTTGATAGAATTCTACAAAATCAGCTGCATGTTCGTGTAAAATAACTTTCTTCCCTAATTTTTTTGCTAAGTTAATGAATATTTTGCATCTATAAAAAGAAGCATTTGCCGCTCCATGGATATGAACGATTCTTATGTTTTTATTAAAGTAGCATTGAATGAAAGTTCTGATTATTGCTTGAAAGGCATATCCAGATTTGATAAGTTTATTTCCTAATTTCCATGTAGGAATGAATTGCATCCTTTCTATATATTTATTATATGATACAAGGACGGCTGTCATTCCTCCTTTAGTTCTCATGGATACTCCTAGATAGAGAACCTTTTTAGATATATTTTTATTTATAACGTATTGGTTCATCATTTAGCTTATAGTTTATTTTAGTGCATCGTTGAGAAATTGAATGCTATTAGCTCTAAGTGTACTTAAATTATTGTCTACTAAATCCCAGTCTATTCTTGAGTTTATTTTGCTGACAATATCTCCGTCATTAAAGATGTGCTCTTTGTTAATTCCTAACACGTTGAAAAGAGAATCTATTCTAGAATTTCTACCTGTTTTGCTGGAGGATGCAAACCGATAAAAAGTCATGAATTTTCGGTGAAAGATAGTGGAAAAAACAGAGCAATGAAATGAATCCGTACATACATATTCGGCTTTACTGATGTATTTTACGAAATCATTTGGATCTACATCATACGGAGCTTCATCTCCGAAAAATTCATCTTCTGGTACATATTCGTCCATATGCCGGATTGTAATAATCTTGTAGCCAGTTTCTTTTTTTAATTTTTTTACAGCTTCACGAGCTTTTTGGTTTGTACCTAGGAAGTAACAGAATATATAAGGCTCTTTTTCATTTACAGTGGAATCTGCTATTTCATCTTCCCATTCTTCTTTAGTTAATAGGAGAGTTGGATCGGCTACGACAATCGCTTGTTTATGAGATAGTGTATCAACTATTTCTTTTCCTCTTTGTTCTCTGACTCCAATAGCCTTAAATCTATCCAGATAAGCTCCTGTTGCTTTTTTTTGGAAATTAGGAATTTCAGAGACTCCAAAACTTGAAGCATAGGCAATTTTGGGTATAGAATCATCCACAAACAGAAGATTGAAGAATTTGTTGGGTAAACTCATAGGTGTCCAAACTTGATCGCTTCCAACAACCACTGCAGCATAATTCTTTGAACCTTGATGTAGAGCTTTATATCCTACATATTCATGGAAAAGAGGAATTAATTTTTTTTCTTTATATTTATTCACAGCGGTAGTTCTTAATTTAATGCCAGCTGCGTAATTGGGATATTTTTTTAATATGTCATTTCTTGTAAACCGACTATATAGTTCTTTAGTTTCTCCTGCTCGGATAGCATTAATTATAAAATTTAATTTCTGAAATATCGATAAACATTTTTTATATTGAATGACTTCACAATCATATCCCAATTGTTGAATCTTTTTCAACATGGCATAACCTTGTAATGAAGTGCCATAATTATTGTGTCCGGGTGTATATGCGATGACGCATCCTATTTTTTTATTCATCATTTTAAATTATTATGAATTAATCGTTTAATTGCTTGCTATAGATATCTGGCCAATAATAATCTCCTGCGAATAGAATACCTCTGTGATTGATATGAATAGGCTGTATTAAGTTATTATTATTTGTGATATCAATAATTCCTTCATAACGAGGTTTTGAAGGATTACTTATGTCAAATATCGCTATTCCTTTTTCTCCAAAATTGGTATATAATTTGTTTTTGTAAATATCAATATAGGAAGGTTCTGGATCTCCAATTTTCTTTTTATACCAATCTTTTTTTGCTATAGGAGAAAAGTAATATTTAATATTATTAAAATCGGAAATATCACATGTAATAACTCCTCTTTTATCATTTTTTTTATTAAATGTATATATCATTGGGGCCAATGATATATATAAATAGGGTGCTTTATATTCAATATCAAAACATTGAAGTCCATTTGAATTACCACTAGTACAAGAAAGCATATTTGGAATATTTATTTTTTTTACCTCATGAGTTTTGGGTGGATTAGTTATATCCCAGATGCTGATACCTTCAGCAAAGCGTGCAAATGCAATAAAAGTGCATGAGTCTTTCTGAAAAAAAGTGATACCTTGGAATTCAGTGAATTCGTTTTGCCTATACTTGTATATTAAATCCAAACTATCAGGTTTTAGAATTTCGTAAATATCAAAACCTTTTAATCCTGATACAAAAAGATGATTCTTGAATATTTTTATGTCTGTAAATTTTATATCGGATGGTATTTCTTTTAATATTTTGAGATTATTTTTTTTTAGTATTAACAATTTTCCATTAATATATCCACTTGTGCTAACACTGTCATTACCACCTAGATAGCTTCTAGATGCTAAGTAAAGATAATCATTATTTATTACTCCGCTTCTTCCTATAAGATAACCTATATAAGTATTATTACAAAAATCTTTATTTTCTTCCAGTAATTTTAGTTTATTAGAACTATTTATAAGCCACTTTTTTACACCGTAATATCCAAAACTATATAAGGTATCTTTTTCAGATATAAGATACCAATTTCCTTTTACGAAAGAACGAAATATTGCAGTTCGAATAGGAGTATTTTTGTAAATACAATAACTTACAAGACAAAAAGGAATGCATAATATTATGCATATTTTTTTTATCTTCATATTTTTATCAGTATTTTGGGAAGATTTTATTTATAAGAAAGCGCACAAGAAAAATATCGTATAAACGTCCTTTGATTTTGTTCAATAGAGATTCTTTTTTCCAACTGGCTGCACAATAGTGAATAGCTAAACTTTTTTTATTTGCATGTAATTTTGAAGCGAAAACAGTATAATCAAAAATTACAATATTGTTGTTTAAATGCTGTTCTTTATTTTGATATTTGAATCCATATTTTTCTGCGTGAAAAGCTAAAATATTTGGTACAGTTAAGTTATCGTTCCATACATCATAGAAAGAATGAGTATCGTAATAGTTTAGACAGTCCTTCATAAAAGGATGATGTTTCTCGGAGCCAATTAATGCAGAAAATAAACCTGCTCCTGGAATTCGTTTTAAAACGCCTGTTTCTTTTCTTACTCCTTCTTCTGTTAACATATCTCTGACGATATGCATTTCTTTTCTGCGTGGAGCAAATTCATAAGATGTGAAAACACCATAATTTAGAAATTTGTCAAATCTGGTTTTTAATAAAATATCGGTATCCATATATATTCCACCTTCATGGTATAATGCATAGATACGTACATAATCGGCTACATATGCATATTTCTTTGCCTTATAGGCACTTTCTGTAAAAGAAAAATTTGAAATATCAATATTTTTTTCAGACCAACATTTAAAAGTATAATCTGGCATTAATTTTTTCCAAGCTTCGATATAAGCTTGCTGGTCGGCAGGCATACTTTTAGGACCAAACCAACAATAGTGGATGATTTTGGGTATCATATTATTTATAGATTTTTTTTTGTAAAGTATATAGAGATTTAAAAAATATGCATGAAGCCTTATATAGTAAATAAGAAAATTTTGAGCACCCCGAATAGTTTTTAAAATAATAAAGACTACTTTCTATTCCACAATTGACAATGAACATACTTGGTGATTTTGACGTGGAAGATCCTCCTAAATGTATACATCTTATTTTAGTTGAAATATAGTTCGTGAGTCCTATCTTTTTTGTTTTAATAAATAAAATATTTTCTTCCCAATAAAGAAATGTATTTGGATCAAAAGATCCGATTTCTTTAAATAGTAGTTTATCAATGAACATGCATGACCCTGAAGGCATCTCTACTTCTAAAAATTCCTTGTTAGGAACTCCCTTATATAATAAGTATCTATGTTTGTTTCTAGTAACTTCATCCTTGCCTGTTACTAAATAATAATAATATAGTAAATTCTTTTTTATGGCTTCTGATATAGTTATATTATTCCTCGCGCAATGAATCTCTATTTTGCTTAGATTCTTTTTGTATAAGATTGGACTTAAAATAGCAACCTTGGTTAGTCGGTGGTAATATGATTCGTATAAATATGGTATTATATCTTCAATAAATAATGTATCATTGTTCAATATGAGGATACTTTTTATATCATTATCACTATATGCTAATTCTAATCCTTTATTATTTCCCTTTGCATATCCATCATTTGTTGTACTGATAAGTAGTGTGACATAAGGCAAAATACTTGTTTTTTGATTTTCGTAGATTTTTGCATATTTATCTGTAAATTTATTTTGCAAAAAATAATCTAATTCTTTTACAGAATTTGGATTTGTAGACCCATTATCAACAATAATATATTTTATTGATGCTGTATTATACTTTTCAATACTATTTATACAGTTTATGGTGTCATTATAATTGTTATAATTTAGTATAACAATTCCTACTGTAGCGTTATTTTTCATTTGGTTTTATAATTTTTGCTGGTATTCCACCTATTATTACGTTATCAGGAAAATCCTTTGTTACCACAGCGTTTGGGGCAATTATCACATTATTTCCTATTTTTATGTTTCCTATTATTTTGGAACCTAGCCCTATGAAACAATTGTTTCCAATAATTGGGACTTTCATCTCTGAAGTTTCTCCTAAGACTACACCTGGATATATATCACAATTACAGCCTATTTTAGCATTTTTATTTATTATGATATAACCATAATGATGTATTTTTAATCCAAAACCGCAAGTGTAACGTGGTATTTGAAAGCCTGTTTTTCTTCCATAATATCTATTGATATACATATGAATTCCTCCAAGTATAATCCTAACAATTTTTTTCTTTGATTTGCCATAATATTCAGCAAGTCGTAAGTGCAATAAATATTGAGATATATACCATCTTTCATATCCTAGAATAAATGCTCTTAGGCTAGGATGATAAAATTTTTGTTCTAATTTAATCTTTTCAATTATTGTTTTGTTCATGAGAATTAAATGTTTTTTTTATTCCTATTGTGTTTCTTCTGCGTCCAAAAATTAGATATAAAACGGTCATAATGCTAATAATTTGTTTGCCTATAATAATAGGACCTGAAGCAAATGATGTTAAGAATATAAACACACACCAATATGTAAGGTATTCTTCATTGTAACGCTTTTTATAGAATATTGCTTTTAGTAATAAACTTATTAATCCAATCGTCGCAAATAATCCATAGTTCCAATAAAATCCAGCCCATCCTACATCTGATGTGAAGCAACCGTTTCCACCGTATTCAAAATATATTGTTTTTTGAAATTCATTACCCCATTTACTATTGCCCATTGATGGTACGCCATTACCAAATATTGCTGTAAGATAATTTTCTTGATATTCATATGTATAGAATTTCCAAGCAGTGATTCTAATGTTTTCTTCTCCATATTTGTTTTCTTCTACTTGATTCTCGCTTAGTTCAACAAGATTATTATAAATAGGTATTTGAGGGAGAATAAATAGATAGATAAATAAAGACATAATAGCTATTATAACTTTCTTATAAATAGATTGTTTATTTATGTATAATATTAACCCGAATAGTAGGGATAAAAATATAATTTGCCTTGTTAGTGAAAGGAAAATGAATATGATAGATAAACCGATTAGGTATAGATATTTTTTTTTCTTCGAAGAATTCCATTGCGCGATAGAATAGAATAACATGAAGACAATCAGCTCAATACTAAAAACTCCTATTCGTGCTAAACCTCTAGAGGTGTCAATTTCTTCTATTTCACCCCCAAAAAGTTTATTAGGTAGTGTTAAGTAGTTTACTATGTATATCGCCATAGAAATAAAACAAAATGTAAATATAATCTTTCGTATTTTGTCTTTGGGAATGTCGAACTTAAACAGAATATAAAAGGAAAGATAAGAAAAAAAATAGGGTAAAATGGCGATAAATGATGTTAGTATATTTTGTTCATGAATAAGCTGAGCATTGAATGTTGCAGTAATAAAACCTGAAAGAATTAATAGATAGGGGTATTTAGGATATATTGTAGTATTATGATAGCTTTTCCTTTTTATTGCTACAAAAAGAGCATATAAAAATATAATGTAAAACAACAATTTACTTGTAGTTTGACTTATTAATCCCATTGGATTATAAAACGACAAACTTGATAGTAGAATTAATATGTAGATTTTAGTTTTACACATGTTTCTTTATTTTATTTACGACAATAACGTATAGTCTTATGATGTTTGTATGTATATTTAAATTAATCATAATATTAAATAAAACAAATCGTTTATAGGAAATATTCAGCTTATATAACTTTGCAAGATTTAGAATTTGTGTTTGTTGAAGAGTTGATAATTTTATAAATTGGGAATCTGGTATAACTTGTTTTAAAAATAGCTTATAACATGATAGAACATTGTTATTGGAATTTAAATCTGTGAGATATTTGATGACCTTATTTATAATATTATTTTTATCCTGTCTAGATTTGCGACTTAGACTATTTCCTATGATTCTATATAGATATCCTTTATATGGAATGAAAGAGAATGTATGGCTATATTTTATATTTTCTGTTGTAAATAAAAAATCTTCGTAAAGATTTAAATCCTTATGGAATATTATATTATTTGACTTTATTGTCGTTGTTTTATAACATTTAGACCATGTAGCAGAAAAGTTAATCCATCTTTTTGTGAATGTTTTTTCAAGTTCATTTGCTTTTATCTGCTTATAAACACAATTTGTAGGTTGGTTTTGTTCATCTTTAAAGTGAAAGTTACTTGGGACAAAGGCAAAATCTTGGAAGCACATGTCTGGATTATTGAATTTTATGCATTTATAGTATTCATCTAGCCAATATGGTAAAACTAAATCATCTGCATCAACAAAAATTAAATAATCGCCAGTTATATATTTTAATCCGTAATTCCTTGCAGAAGATACACCTTCGTTTTCTTTATGAAATAGTTTGATTCGAGGCTCTAATTTTGCGATTTTTTCGCAAATTGTTAGACTATTATCTGTACTTCCATCATCGACTAGTATTAATTCCCAATGTTGGTAATGTTGTTTCCTTACACTATTTATACATTCTTCAATATATTGTTCAGTATTATATATTGGTATAATAATTGAGAATTTAATTTTTTCCGTATATTCCATGTTCCAAAAATTTTAAAGACGCTTTTCGTAGATCCGATAACTTTTTTAAGCATTCATCATTTATAGAATAGTCTTTATTGTCATCATATTCGTTTAAATTTAATATTAGATTGTTTTTTAATCCCATACTTTCTAGAAGAGAATTAAATCTTGTTAGTCCGCGATTTCTATTACCATATACAATAAAAGGTTTCTTGAATAATATAGAAAAGACACAGGCATGAAAAGAGTCTGTAATAACTAATTCCGCATCATAAAATCCGCGTATCCATTGTTCTATTGATGGCTGTATTCGATCTGTAAGGGGAGTATTAATGTTATTATTCTTTGCTTTTATATTAAACGGGGTCAGTCTTTTGTTATTTGCAATTTGATTAATTAATTCTTTTTTTTCTTCTGTCTCATCTAAAATGTAACATAAAAGATTACCTTTACTCTTTTGAATATTGCTTGACTGAAATAAATTTATATAATCTTCTCTGCTAAGTAATAATGTTGGATCTAATACCTGTTGTGCCTTTATATTAAAATATTTTTCACATAAGTCGATACCAGAATTTTCTCTCACTGATACCTTATCAAATTTTTGTAGTAACATACTACATTTACGGGTTTGTTCATGTGTGTATTCCCATTCATCTGTTCCAAATGAAGCAGCATAAGATATACGTTTGATATTCCATCCTTTAGTGAATTTAAGGAATGCTTTTTCTATTTGCTTTACACCAAAATATTTGGGTCTCCATACTTGGTCGCTACCAACAATGATAACGTCGTATTCACTTTCTTTAATGCAAGAAAAATCCTTATAAATAGCTAGATGTATATTTTTATTTATAAATCTATCTATATTTTTCGTGATAAATGGCAGTTCTCGGTTATATTTTTGTTCATATAATATATAACATTTTTTTTCTATTATATTTTTTATAATTCTTTTACTATAGCAAAAGGGCATCTTGTAGATGGGAAGTTTTAAAGGTTTTTGCACTTCTTCTATGATATGTACTTCATGTCCTCTTTGCTCCAATATTGTTTGTAAAGCATATGCTTGTAAAATACCACCATAATTAATATTAAGGGGGAGTGTAAGTATTGCTATTTTCATATATAATTAAAATTCTATGGTTAATTATTGCATTGTTAGCATAAGTAATGCTAATGCTTGTCCTACATGGTGATTTTGAAAACTATTTGGTTTTTCTTTTGGGCGTGATATTGAGGGTGAATTATATTTAATGAATCCATCTGAACTCACATATGTCGATATCACGTTAATAAACTCTTTTTTACTGAGATTAATAATATTTTTAGTTTTTAGATAATATAATATGAATATTGTAGAACTCATGTCAATATTAGACTCATTTTCTTGTCCAAGATATTGTCCGTATAATGGTGCCATGGAAATTAATGTACTGTCAAGAGTGGAAATCCTTTTTAAAGATATAGAATCTAGATAATTTTTATTTACATTTGAAAGTCCTAAACATAACCATCCGCAACCTCTTCCCCAATTGGCGTAGCCGATTTTGATTTTTGATTTTGTATCATAGGCTTGACTTGGTAATCCTGTATAATAATCCATACCATATCTTGCATATTGATTTATCATTTTAGCCGATATTTCATTTGTACGATTATCTTTAAATATTTGTGAATACATATTTAGAAATGGACAAACTAAACCTATACAATCAACATCTTGACGATGTACATATTCTCTATATTTTACAATTCCATCGGTTTTATCAATTGAATCTAATCGGTTCACCATTTTATCTACAATCTTTTTATATTTATTATCTCCATATTTATTGTATAAATCTAGTAAAATACATCCATAAGCACATTGGTCATTACGTACAACTTGAAAGTCTCCTGTTTGTTTTAATAAACCATAGTCAATTCGCCTTTTTATTTCTTTTAATGTTTTCTCGTCTCCATTAGTAGCTGCGTATTGAAATAGGTAGTGTAGAAAGTAACCAAATTCACCATATTCGAAAACTGAATATAATTCTTTTCCTTTTAAGATATGATGTATAAAATCATCTATTGTGTGGTAATAAATAATTGATTCATCTGTAGCTATATTATCGTTTAAAAGAGTTAAAGTTGAAGCTCGGAACTTATTTTCAAAGTCTTTTTCGCTATTATAGCTTATAGGTGTAAACTTGTAATTATAATATTTGCGTGCAATTTTCGGTGATGTATACATTGTAGCAAATATGATATTGATTATGAGTGATAATACAATAAAGATATTAATTAGTGTCTTTTTTTTTTTTTAAGTAGTAAATCACGTATAATTGGAATATATGAGATAATATTCTTTATTCTCATTTTTTTGTTTATAGAATGACCTTTATTTAAATCATGAATTTGGTTATAACATTCATGCATTTCTTTCCATTTTCCAGCTAAACGTAAATAGTGATATTTTTGTTTTAGTAGATTTATTTTTCTATTTATGAGTAATGATTTTGCTTTATTTTCATCTAATCCTTTTATTGATTTAAGTACAGTTTTGAATGTATCATAAATTTCATCTTGCTGTTTTATTTTTAATTCTAAGTTACTAAAAAAAGCTCGTGAATGAGAATTTTTTCGGATTAGATATGAAAATAGAGGCTCTTCTACTGATATACATTTTTTATAGAACAGATAAGGCCAAAGAATTTGTGTATTTTGCCCTGTTAATCGTGATTGATAAATTTCTCGATGAGGTATAAATTCATCAAGAAATTTTGTTTTAATCATCCAACCTCCTGGTTCAAGCCAAAAATGTTGACTACCTTTTACGGCCTCTTCAAAAATATTTTTGGGTTCATTACCCATACAAGGATAGTCAACGCGAATTAGATTCATTTTATTTTCATTGATTCTATTATAGGCACAGCGTGCGACAGCTACATCATCATCATGGCTTTTTAAGGCATTAACTAATTTTTCTATTGCATTAGGACTTGCGTACCAATCATCAATATCGGGCCATACTAGAAATTCTCCATCTACAATTTTTAATCCGTTATTTATTGCATTTGATGAGCCCCCATTGATTTGGTCATATATAATTAGATTAAAGTTTTTTTTCTTGAATTTAGGTATGTATTGTTCAACTATTTCTTTTGTTTTATCTGTTGAACCATCATTTATTATTATCATTGAGATATAAGGATAAGTCTGAGATAAAACAGAGTCAAGAAGTCTGGAAATAAATTTTTCGCCATTATATGCTGGAGTAAGAATATTCACTAAATCTTTTATCATAGTTGAAAAATGTTGATTGTTATAAAAATATATGGATATATGCTTTGCTTATATTATGCTTAATATTTTTTGAATCTTATTTTTTATTGAACTACGTTCATTATTATTTAGAATGAATAGATATGTTGAAATAGTAAGGATGAAGGTCGTTACTGCTGTTGTCAAACATAAGCGTATAAAAGATTGTTGAATTTTATTCTGTAGAAATAATACTACTATATAGATACATCCAATAATAACTAAATTTCGTAGTATTACATTTGCTATGAATGTTAATTTCTTAAATACTGGGATATATTTGTTTAATGCAAATATGTTTTGAAGCATTCCCAAACAGACCGCAATAATATTAAACAAGTATGCATAATAAGCTTCAAAGCCAGCCTTATATGCAAAATATGAAAAAGGAATAACTAAAAGATAGCACGTACCATTGATAAAACTAGAACGCTTTATGTATCCTGTTGCATGTATGCCAGAAATAACCACTGTGGATAAATTTGCGATGATATTAAAAACTAAAGTATATTGACATAAAATAGTTGCATAATAAGGAGGCTCTTTTAGCCAAAGTTGTAAAACGTATTTTATTTCGAAAATTAATGGTAGAGTTATTAATAATAATAAGAATGTTGTGTATATTGCCGCCTCACGAATTAGTTCAACCATAATAAGCTTATGACCATTAGCGTAATTTTTAATGATTTGTGGTCTAAAGGCTGATAATACATTAGTTGCAAATGAACCGACTGCAGTTTGTACTTGTGTTGCGATAGCACTTGCTGCATTCATTGCTGCTGTAAAAAAAATGTTTAAGAGCATATTTACTCCTTGAGTACGGGCCATTACGGCAGCATTACCATAGAGATCCCATCCTGAAAAAGAAATCATAGGAAGAGCAATATCTTTTTCGATTCTGAATTGATATTTACATGAATGAAAATTCTTCATGCAATATATCCTGTATATAAATGCAATTATAATTGATATGGTTAAAGTTAGGATACCATATGTTATTAATTTGTCCCAAGGTGAGACATAAAGCATGTATACTATTAATAATTTTAGCAGGACATTTAATATCTCAATATAAGCGTAAATGTTCATTCGTTCATTGGCAATAATCATTGCATTGTATGGAATTTGTGTTATTGAAATTATGCTACTTATTATTGATAGTTGATATACGATGTTTGCTGCAAAAACTCTGTTATCTGGAATTATAAGTTTTTCATGTAAAAACCATAATCCTATTGTTTCTCCTAGTATTAATATCAGGAGAGCAATTAGAATGTGGATGTTTAGTGAAGTTGCAAATACTTTTTGAAGCTTATTTAGGTCTTTACGGCCCAGTTCAAATGAAAGGAATCTGTTTGTGCATCCAACCATAGATGAATTTAAAAAAGAAAACATGACAATGATTCCTCCGACAACATTCCAAATACCATAATCAAGTATTCCTAAAGTATTTAAAATTATTCTGCTCGTAAAAAGTGATATTCCCATAGAAAGGAACATTCTAGCATAAAGATATAATGCATTCTTTGCAATTCTATTTTTATTTTGTGAGAATTCTGTCATTTGAATCTACTTTAACTTTGGTATTTGTGTACTCTTCTATGTGAATTATTTTTCTGAATACATATTTTCATAATATTTCTGATAATCTCCCGAAGTTACATTATCCATCCATTCTTGGTTATCCAGATACCAACGAACAGTTTTTTCAATACCTTCTTCAAACTGCAAACTGGGTTCCCAACCTAATTCCCGCTGCAATTTGGTAGAATCAATGGCATAACGCATGTCATGTCCTGGGCGGTCGGTAACATAGGTAATCAAGTCCATGTCTTCTCCTTCCTTACGTCCTAGCAGACGGTCTACGGTTTTAATCACTACTTTGATAATGTCAATGTTCTTCCATTCGTTGAAACCGCCGATATTATACGTCTCGGCTATCTTTCCGTGATGGAAAATGACATCGATGGCACGGGCATGATCTTCCACATACAACCAATCGCGTACGTTTTCTCCTTTACCGTATACAGGCAGCGGTTTGCGATGGCGGATGTTGTTGATGAACAACGGAATCAGTTTCTCTGGGAACTGATAGGGACCGTAGTTATTAGAACAGTTGGTCACGATGGTCGGCATGCCGTAAGTATCATGAAAAGCACGCACAAAGTGGTCGCTGCTGGCCTTGCTGGCAGAGTAGGGGCTGTGTGGGTTGTACTTCGTAGTTTCTAGGAAGAATTCTTCTCCGTATGCCAGATGATGTGTCTCGGATGAAGCGGTTGTAGTGAATGGAGGCTTGATGCCTTCCGGATGCGTCATTTTCAAGGCTCCGTACACTTCATCAGTAGAGATGTGATAGAAACGTTTGCCTTCGTATTTTTCCGGCAGACTTTCCCAATAAACTTTAGCGGCTTGCAGCAGGCTGAGTGTGCCCATCACGTTGGTACGGGCAAAGGTAAACGGATCCTTGATGCTGCGGTCTACATGGCTTTCAGCAGCCAAATGGATGATACCGTCTACATGGTATTGTTGCATGATTTCCTGCATCTTCTCGTAGTCGCAAATATCGGCTTTGATGAAAGTGTAGTTCGGTTGGTTTTCGATGTCCTTCAAATTGGCCAGGTTACCGGCGTAGGTCAGTTTATCCAAGTTGATAATGTGATACTCGGGATATTTGTTGACGAACAGACGGACTACATGGCTGCCGATGAATCCGGCACCGCCAGTGATTAATATATTGCGTTTGAATTCCATGATTATGCGTTTTTAAGATGATTGATACAGATTTTTAAAGAGTCGGTCCAGTAGGGAATCCGGATGCCGAAAGTTTCCTTGATTTTGGTTTTGTCCAGTACCGAATACGCCGGGCGTTTCACCGGGCTGGGAAACTCGTTGCTGTGGCAGGGCTGGATGTCGCACTGGGTCTGTCCGGCCATTGTGGCAATAGCTTTCGTAAAGTCGTACCAGGAACATACGCCTTCGTTGCTGAAATGGTAAATACCTGTTTTGCTGTAACCGCTTGTCGGACTTTCTGCGGTGTAGTCCTGCAGGATGGTTTGGATGGCCTTGGCCAAATCGTAGGCATAGGTCGGTGTACCAGCCTGATCGAATACGACTTTCAATTGAGGTTTAGTAGCTGTAAGATTCAACATGGTTTTAACGAAGTTCTTCCCATATTCAGAGTATAACCATGCTGTACGAAGAATGATGTAATTACATCCTATTGTCTGTATGTACTTTTCTCCTTCTAATTTGGTTCGTCCGTAGGCTCCTGTCGGATTACCTTTCTGGTCTTCCCGGCAAGGGAGGTTATATGGGTCTCCACCAAACACATAGTCGGTAGAGATATGGATAAGCAAGCCGTTGACTTCTTTCATGGCCTCTGCCAAGTTACGGGGAGCTTCTGCATTCAGTACGCGGCAGAAGGCTTCGTCGGATTCGGCCTTGTCTACGTTGGTGTAGGCAGCACAATTGATGATGCAGTGAATGTCGTGTGCCTTGACAAGTTGTTTCACTGCTTCCAGACTGGTGATGTTCAGCAGGGTAGTTTCCACACCTTCTGCTTCTACCACGTCGGTAAATATAAAATGATAGGGGGTGTCTTGGGCTATGAGTCGCATCTCACGTCCTAATTGTCCATTGGCACCGGTAACTAAAATATTCAAGTTCATCAATGAATAATTAAGAATGAATAATATAGAGTGAATCTATTTTCAGAAAGGGCCGAATTCAAACGGAGAATCGAAGTCCTTTAAAAGGGGATGTTTGGTATCTTTTTCACTGAGGATGGCGTGTTCGGTAGGAATACGCCAGTCAATACCTAAAGAAGTGTCGAGAATGCTAATGCCGCCGTCGGCTTCCGGATGATAGAAATTGTCGCACTTGTACTGGAAAATGGCTTCCGGACTCAGTACGGCAAATCCGTGGGCAAAGCCACGAGGAATGAAGAACTGTCGGTGATTGTCTTCAGTCAGTTCTACGGCTACATGCTGTCCGTAGGTCGGACTGCCTTTGCGAATGTCTACCGCTACATCCAATACGGCTCCTTTTACGCAACGTACCAGTTTACTCTGTGTGAAAGGGGGACGCTGGAAATGCAGGCCGCGCATCACGCCGTAGCTGGATTTACTTTCGTTGTCTTGTACAAAGTGAACTTCGCCCACCTGTTTGTTGAAATCTCTTTCGGAATAAGATTCGAAGAAATAACCTCTGTCATCCTTAAACAAGCGGGGTTCAATAATTACCACGCCTTTAATGTTCGTTTGAATCACTTCCATGATATAATAAGTGTTTTAAAATTCCAGATTACTTTTTCCGGTACGTTCTACTTCGTCAATGACGCTGAGCAGATACTTTCCGTATTCATTTTTCAGCATGGGCTGGGCCAGTGTGCGCAGTTTGTCGGCGGAAATCCATCCTTGGCGGAAGGCAATGCCTTCCAGACAGGCAATTTTCAGACCCTGCCGTTTTTCAATCACTTCAATGAAGGTGGAAGCTTCACTCAAAGAATCGTGGGTACCGGTATCCAACCAGGCAAAACCACGTCCCAATGTCTGCACTTTCAGCTCACCATCTTCCAGAAAACGCTGGTTGACAGAAGTGATTTCCAGTTCCCCACGAGCAGAGGGCTTGATGGACTTGGCTACGCTGACCACCTTGTTGGGGTAGAAATAAAGTCCGACTACCGCATAATTGGATTTGGGCTGAGCGGGCTTTTCTTCGATGCTCAGGCAGTTTCCTTCTGCATCAAATTCAGCCACACCGTAACGTTCCGGGTCGCTAACCCAATAACCGAAGACCGTGGCTTTCCGGTCTACTTCAGCCGTGCGAACCGCTTCCCGTAACATGGCACTCAGACCGTTGCCATGGAAAATGTTGTCGCCCAATACCAAGCAGACGTCGTCTTGACCGATGAATTTTTCTCCAATCAGGAACGCTTGTGCTAGTCCGTCGGGAGAAGGCTGTTCTGCATACTCAAAGTGCACCCCGTAGTCACTTCCGTCTCCCAACAAGCGGCGGAATCCGGGCAAATCGTAAGGCGTAGAGATAATCAGAATCTCGCGGATACCTGCAAGCATCAGTACCGAGATAGGATAATAAATCATCGGTTTGTCGAAGATGGGCAGCATCTGTTTGCTGACTCCCTTGGTGATGGGATAGAGGCGTGTACCGCTTCCACCGGCTAGCACAATTCCTTTCATAATTTTATTTTATTTGTCGTTTTTATTTCCATAGCCATAACCGTAGCCATAGCCATATTTCTTTCCATAACCGTATTTGCCATATTTCCCATATTTTCCATAACCGTAGTAATAGCCGTTTTTACGTTGATCCATGTCGATGCAGTTAATCAGTGTACAGAGGTTCGGGAGTTTATGGTCTTTCTTCAGTTCGTTAATGAGTTCATAATGGCTCTTGTGGGTATAGCCGGCACGACAGATATACACACTCAGGTCGGCTACACGGGCAATCAACTGAGTATCGGTTACCATCCCAATGGGGGCTGTATCCAGAACCACATAGTCGAAGTTTGCTTTCAAAATCTCGATGGCCTGATCGAGTGTTTTTCGTGCAACTAACTCCGTAGGGTTGGGAGGTACTGTACCTCCCGGAAGGATATATAAATTAGATGATATAGCAGAAGGCTGGCACAAAGAAAGTAAATCGGTATGTTCCGGATTGGCCAGATATTGGGTAATACCTTTTTCTTTGTGTGAAATCTGGAAGACCTTATTCAGTCCCGGTTTGCGGATATCAAGACCCACAATTACTACTTTTTTACCCATGAAGGCGAAACTGCAAGCCAGGTTGCCGGTGGTAAAACTCTTTCCTTCACCGGAACTGGTGGAGGTGAAGAGAATCACCTTTTGTCCTTCCTGTAACATGTATTGGATGTTGGTACGTACGGAGCGGAATACTTCTTCCATCAAGTCGTTGTGATTCTCATGGACCACAATCGGATTTCCTTTGGTGTCCACCATGGGTACGTCGCCCACTACCGGTACATCGGTAATCTTTTCGACATCGGCACGGCTTTCAATTTTGAAACGAAGCAGGTTGCGCAAATAGATAACTCCCACTGGAATGCCGATACCCAATACCAATGCAATCAGGTAGAACATCTTTTTGTTGGGAGACACGGGAACACTTCCGGCCATGGCTTCCTCAATGATACGTCCGTTGGTAGCGGTGGAAGCCAAGGTGATGGCATTTTCTTCCCGTTTTTGCAGCAACAGCAAATAGAGGCTGGCTTTGATTTCCTGTTGGCGGGTGATGCTCATCAACTCTTTTTCCTGGGTAGGAGCATTGCTGATGCGGGCAGCGTATTTTTTGCCTTCACGGTCCAAATCAGACTGGGTGATTAGCAAACCTTTTTCTACATTGTCTACGGTTGTCTGCACATTGGCGCGAGTAGCCCGGATACCGGCATCCAGTTGAACTACGGCAGGGTTGCTTTCATTGGAAGTACGGAGCAGACGTTTGCGTTCAATTAATAGGTCATTATACTTGATAATTAAATCACTCAGGCCTTGGTCTGCCAGTCCTACATTGGCGGGAATTACTTCCATCTCATTTTTCGGGTCATTGATATAGCTTTTCAAGAAGGTGATTAGTCGAATTTGGGTGGCATTTTCAGCCTGCTTTTGCTGGTAGGCAGAATTTTCCTTTAATGCCAGTTGAGCATCGGAACTCAAATCGGTCAGTCCGGCCTGTTGCTTGAAACTGGCCAGCTGGCTTTCCGTGGTACCCAGTTCCTGGTTGATGATACCGATTCGTTCATCAATAAATTGGGCGGTTTTGGCAGCTACTTCATTTTTGTCGTTATTGGCATCTTCGTTATACAAGGCTACCAGCATATTGATAAAATCTATCCCGCGAGCAGGATTGCTTTCATTCAGTGAAAGGGCAGCGATTGTAGTCGTTTTGGAAGTGGGTTCACTGCTCAAACTGGCCGTATAACCAGAAGCTACCGCGGTAGGAGAGACTACGGTGGCCGTGATGGTACGCATTTGGTCTATTTTGGCCAAAGTAGAGTCACTGTTTGCTGAAAGGGTAAAGACACCCACAGGAGTAGTAAGCACTCCTGGAAGTTGGTCGAAGTGTTTGCGAAGGGTCACTTTGTCGGCATTCCGACCCGGGTAATAGCTGCCTTCTACTTCCACTTTCCCATCAGGAGTACAAGTCATTTCCAAGGACACCGGGCCAAAGAGGCGATCGGCTTCTTCGGGCGTGGTCCATACCTGCACCGGAGAAGTTTTGTATAAATCGGCCGGATAGCGGAAGGTCTGTGCTTCTTTGTAGTTGATATAGAGATTCAGCTTGTTGACAACCTTCTTAACAAGGGTACGGGAACGGAGGATTTCTACTTCGTTGTCAAAGTTACTGGCCATGCTGAGCATGCCTAGATCCTGCATGGCTTGCATGGGAGAGGCAGACGGATTTTTGGTCTGGTCCCCCTGTTTAATCAGTACGGTGGCATTGACATTGTACACGGGGGCCTGATAACGCAGATAGGCATACATGACGATGCCCATCACGATGACGCAGCCCAAAATCCAGGGCCAATACATCAGGTATTCAAAAAACAGTGCCTTGTAATCTACGGACTTTTCATCTTCCGGCTGGAAGCCGTTTTCGTATCTTTCGTCACTCATGGTAAGCGTGAATAAGTGTTTTTTATGGATTTCTTGTTTTTATAATCTCTTTTTTATTTGAATACAGTGACCAACAGGCTGGCAATGGATACCAGAATGGAAGTGGCACTGATCCAGATGGTGGTGCTGTTGCCGATATCGGAGTTGCGTGCCTTGGTCTTGTTGGGGGTCACGTATAGGATGTCGTTCTGCTGGAGATAAAAATAGGGGGAGAGTACCAAATCGGCATCGTTCAGGTTCAGAGTCTGAATCTGACGCTTTCCGTGGGCATCCTCACGGACCAGTTTCACATTGTCGCGTACCCCGTACACAGTCATGTCGCCGGCCATGGCCAAAGCTTCCAATACGTTGACTTTTTCGTTGGTCACGGTGAAAGTTCCCGGACGGGTTACTTCTCCCAATACAGATATCTTGTAGTTGACCATGCGTACGGTCACAACTGGCGTTTCTTTCAGGTAGGGAATCAGTTTTTCACGAATCAATCCTTCTGCCTGATTTTTGGTGAGTCCGCTGACTTTTAAACAACCTAAGACGGGGAAATCAATTTCTCCGTCGTTATTCACCAAATATTGTTGCAAGCTGGGTTGACTGGTCGTTTTGAAACTGCTGTTTGCTACATTTGCTTGATCTTGTACTGTCAAGTTAAATGGAGCGGCGGCCTGTGGATCGGTCGTATTTACTGTGATGTTCAAAATATCCTTGGGCATGATTTTTGCATCGTAGAGAGGAATCTCTTTCCCGTAATTGTTCACTACTTCCGGATCTTGCAGGTACGGCACTTTTTTGTAAGACGTACACCCGCTCACCAGCAGGGTGGACAACGTCAGCATACAGACTACTTTGCGTATCTTCATCTTTTCTTATGGTTTTGTTATGATTTTTCTAAAGGAATTTCCCTGCGCATAGGGCGTGCTTCGCCGTTACCACTCCCAGCTATGGATTGGGGGCGGTAAACACAGCGGCCAATAATCGGCTGCAAAATTAAGCCTTATTTTTGGTTTATTCAACTTATAGAGGGGTTTTTGTCGGTGAAAAGGGTGGAAATCAATGAAAAAGTGGGCATATCGGCGGATTTTGTAACAATTCTGGAACAATGTATGGGGTACAGGGGGGAGCGTGAGAAAAACGCAAGGGCGTTTTACCTGAAACGCAAGTGCGTTTGTGATAAAACGCAAGTACGTTTTACTTCAAACGCAAGGGCGTTCGATTCGAAACGCAAGGGCGTTTTCGGGGAGTTCAGGAAAGGGAATCATGACGGGTTGTCGGGGTTGGCAGGCATTTTTATAAAATGTATATACGCGGGGTGTGGAACAAGTGTGTCATACTTGTTCCACACCTGTATATAGAGAGTTTGCAAAACCGGTGCCAACCCCGACAACCCGTCAAGCGGTGGCCCGGGGAAGACCGGTTCTTCACTACCGTTCTGTATCTTTTGTGCGAGGGGGTTGGATGCCTTGGCTTGATTTAATTCGCTCTAAATCAGTGGTGAGTGAACGGAAAAAGTCGCGGAGCAGCTCGTCCTGCTTCTGCGGATCGGCGGCAAGCAGTCGGTGGTACACGGCAAGGATGCGGCCGAGGAATGTCAGATCCGTCAGGAGCCCTTTTTAACTTTTTGAAACGTGTGTGCGCTCATCGGCGCCAGTCGGCACAACTCTTGTACGGTGAGGGTACGGCCGTGCGACCGCACCTGGTGGCGCCACGCTTCCAGCATCTGTCCCAGTTCAATCAATTTCGCTTGTTTCATACGTAATTTTGTTTAAAAAATAAAATTATAGTAAATTGTTAGTTAAAATATTGCACACATGTGTGCAATGTGGGTTTGTACTTTCTGTAAACTTGTGTTACATTCGTTTCGCTGTTTTGAAAAGAAAACACAAAAATTAAAACTAAAAGGATTGCAAATTTAATAAATCATTAAATAAAGCACGAGAAAATGAACAAAATGATGCTAAGTATTTTTAAGGGTTATGCCGACACGATGCCCGTGGCGGTGAGTCTTGATGAAGTGGTCCGTCTGATTCGGGAGGACAAGGTGTTGGCCGACCACACCGAAAAATACCGTTACTATCGCTCGCAGGGGCAGAAGACGGCCGCCAACCGGGAAAAGTCGGCCTGTCCCTGCTTTGCCGTAGCGGTGCGTTTCGACGGGGGCAAGCGAAGAACCGACATTAGTGGCTGGACAGGTCTCTCGATGGTGGACTTTGACCATCTGCCCGAAGGACGGGCGGAGGAAGTGTTCGAAAAGGTGTGTGCCGACCCGCATACCGTGCTGGCTTATACCACTATCAGCGGGCAGGGGGTGAGGGTGGTGTGCCGCTACTGCCTGGACGGGGAGGTGCCCGACAATGACCGTCTGACATTGTACGCCCAGGTGTTCAACAGGGTGAACGAGTATTACCAGAAGCTGACGAAGTGTGCTTTCGACCCTGCCTGCAAGAATGCCACGCGACTGAGCGGACTGGCGCATGACGCGCAGGTGCATTACCGCGACGGGGCGGAACCTTTCCGCTTCGACCTTTCGCGCATGAAGAAGGCGGATGAGCCGCGCAGGGGACGGGTGGAGCGTGTGGTGGCCCGTATCCGCAGGGAGCTGGACGAGCAGGGTGTGGTGTATGCCCCGCATCATCACAACGAGTACATCATGCGCATGGGTTATCTGATGAATGAGTTCGGGCTGCCGCTGGAGCAGGCCATCGGCTGGGCGGACGGACGCTTTCCGGAATACGACGGCGACGTGGCGGCCATTTTCCGCTCGTGCTATGCCGATACGGAGGCGCACGGACGGCGGGAGGCGGAACTGTTTCGTGCGAAGAGGGAGAAGAAGGGGGAAGGACGTTCCCAGCTGGCCACGCCCCAGGAGATTGAGCAGTTTCTCGCCACGCAGGCGGAGTTCCGGAAGAACGTGATTACCGGGAAGGAGGAGATGCGGCACCCCGAGGCCGAGGAGTTTGTGGAGCTGACTGACCGTCTGGTGAACTCGCTGTGGAGCCGCATGACCAAGGAGGGGCACACGGTACGCCTGTGCGATGTGCGCTCGGTGCTGGAGTCGGAGTTTGTGCCGGAGTTCAACCCTTTTACGGAGTATTTCCGCTCGCTGCCTCCGTGGGACGGGGTGACCGACCACATCGGACGGCTGGCAGCCACGGTACACGTGGAGGGTGATGCGCAGCTGTTTGATGATTGTTTCCGCAAGTGGCTGGTGGCTGTGGTGGTGTCGCTGATGGTGAAGGAGGTGACGAACCACCAGATTCTGGTGCTGGTGGGGCGGCAGGGTTGCTACAAGACGACCTGGCTGGCGCGTCTGCTGCCGCCTGAACTGCAGCGGTATTTCTGTGTGCGTTCCAACAGCGGACGGCTGACGAAGGATGATAACCTGGCGCTGTCGGAATTTGCGCTGATTTGCCTGGAGGAGATTGACGAGCTGCGCCTGGGCGACATCAACCAGCTCAAGGCGATGGTGACTATGCCGGCGGTGAACGAGCGGAGGGCGTACGGGCACTACAAGGAGAACCGCCCGCACATCGCGAGTTTCTGCGGCACGACCAACCAGCCGGAGTTTCTGAACGACCCCACGGGAAGCCGGCGCTGGCTGCCCTTCACGGTGGTGCACATTGACGACCCCTACACGCATCCCGTGGACTATGCGGGGGTGTACGGGCAGGCCCTGATGCTGTGGAAGAAGGGATTCCGCTACTGGTTCGACGAGGAGGAAATCGCACAGGTGAACGCACGCAACGAGCGGTTTGAGACGGCCAGCCTGGAAACGGACTTGTTGCTGGCTTTTTTCCGCGTGCCGATGCCCGGCGAGGAATGTATGTTCCTGACGGTGGGCGAGATTCTGCAGCACATCAACGGGGGCATGAAGAATCCCCTCAGTGCCGTCAAGGCGGGGCTTGCCTTGCGGAAGGCGGGATTCGAGCAGGTTCGCGTGGCGGGAAAGAGGGGGTATCGGGTGGTGATGTACACCATCGAAGAGGTGAACCGCAACCGTCGTGCCATGGGACGATTCACCGAGGCGCCGGCTGAAGAGTAGTCTTCATCGCCCGGTCGCCGGATGGTGATAACGCTTTGATTTTCATGTGGATTTTTGTGTTCCGAAGAAGGAAATATACCGGAAAAAACGGGTGGGAAAATTTGTGTATCCGACCGGAATTGTGTAAATTTATAGGTAACTAAAATAAAACGGAACAATGAACTACATGCAATTGAAAACGGGACCGGGAGCTGTTTCCGGGGAGGAACGGGAGGGTTTCTGCCTGAAGGCTTACCGGAAAAGTGAGTTGGCGGGCTTGTATTTTCCGCAGGCTGGTAAAAAAGGTGCCCTGCAGGGGCTGGGGCGATGGATCAAGCAGTGTGCGGAACTGGAAAGGGAGCTCGAGCGGTCGGGCTACCAGAAAAACCGCAAGTTTTTCCTGAAATCGGAGGTGGAACTGATTGTGAGGTTCCTGGGAGAGCCGTAAGCGGCGGCGTTTCCTTTTTCTAATGTCTTCAAAAGTCTTCAAATTTCCTCGAATGTCTTCGTAAGTCTTCGTATGTCCTCAAATGTCTACATGGGCGGAAACGAGAGTGCTAACTTTGCCTTTGTAAATGAAGAGTGAATAATGAAGAACAATCAAATAATGAAGAATGAAGAGTGAATAATGAAGAATGTGCGCGCGTTTCCTGGATTCTTAATTCATCATTCTTAATTCTTAATTCATCATTCTTAATTCTTCATTTTATTATTAATTTTTAATTGATTGACCTATGAAGAAAACAGTGACTTATTCGGTTGTAGGGCGTGTGAACCCGGCCGATCGTGAAAGCGGTGAAGTGAAGTATTATGCACAGTCGCAGGCTCGCGGCGAGATGGGTATCCGTGAAATAGCGGAACGTATTCATCAGATGTGTACCGTGACCCGTGCCGACGTGATGGCGGTGTTGACGGGACTGGAAGACATCGTGTCGGAAGGCTTGCAGGGTGGCGAAATCGTACGCCTGGGTGAACTGGGTTCGCTGCAGCTGAGCCTGAGCGGGGAAGGAGCCGCTACGGAAGATACGTATACCGACAGCATGATTGAAAAGGTGCGCGTGCTGTTCCGCCCGGGTACGGTGATGCAGGAGGCTATCAACAACCTGGCTTTCGAACGGGTGCCGGTGAAGTATAAGAAAGAGGAAGAGGACGACGGTGCAGGGGTGTAATCGGAACTAAGGCGTGAGAAGATGACGAAAGTAAAATGGATTGTGGTCAGGGTGCTGAAGTGTATTCTCTGTCTCCTGACCGGAAGAAAACCGGATTGCAATGAGAAAAATTGACATGATTGTGATTCACTGTACGGCAACGAGAGCGGACCGCCCGCTCTCGCCTGCCGAACTGACGAAGATGCACCGGAAACGGGGGTTCAAGTGTTGCGGATATCACTATTTTGTCCGCACGGATGGTGAAATTTGTACAATGCGACCGGTGGAGCGGGCCGGAGCGCATGCCAAGGGGTATAACGAACACAGCATCGGCATTGCGTACGAAGGGGGACTGGATGCGCAGGGACGGCCGGCGGATACGCGTACGGAACTGCAGAAGCGTTCGCTCCGGATTCTGGTGCGGGTGCTGAAATCGGATTTCCCGGCCATCACGCAGGTGGTGGGGCATCGCGACCTGAGCCCGGATCTGGACGGCGACGGAACGGTGGAACCGGAGGAATGGACCAAGGCCTGCCCCTGTTTTGACGTGAAAAAGGAGCTGTAGCGGAACAAAAGTTTTCTAAATCGTAAAAAGAAGGTGTCCGGCGCCTGAAAAGTTTTCAGGATTCGAAATAAAATCCTACCTTTGCACTACTCAAAATCCAAACGGACATGGCGAATCTGTATATTATCATTTCTGCATTTGTATCGGCAGTGATACTGGGGAGAATCATTATCCCGAATATTCTGATTATTTCATTGCGCAAACGCTTGTTTGACGTGCCTGATGAACGGAAAGTACACAAACGTCCGATACCTCGCCTCGGGGGAGTGACCTTTTTCCCGGTGATTCTTTTTTCCTTGTGTGTGTTTACGGCCGTGCGGCTGATGACGGGCCACGGACCTGCGGATACTTCGACAACGGACCTGGTGTGCGAGTTTCTTTTCCTGACGGGAGGGCTGACCCTGCTGTATATCGTGGGCATTGCCGACGACTTGATTGGGGTGCGCTACCGGAAGAAGTTCCTGGTGCAGATTATCTCGGCGGCGATGTTTCCGCTGTCGGGCTTGTATATCAACAATTTCTATGGTCTCTTTGGCATTTACCTGATTCCTGCAGAGGTAGGTATTCCGCTGACCATGCTGCTGGTGGTGTTCATCACCAATGCCATCAACCTGATTGACGGTATCGACGGACTGGCGTCGGGGCTGAGTATGGTGGCGCTGCTGGTGTTCGGAGTGCTGTTCGTGCATTTCCGCATGTGGAGCTATGCCATGCTGGCTTTCGTGACGGTGGGTGTGATTATCCCGTTCTTTTCGTACAACGTGTTCGGCAGTGCGGATTTGGGAAGGAAGATTTTCATGGGGGATACCGGCAGCTTGACGCTGGGGTATATTCTGAGCTTCTTTGTCATCAAGTACTGTATGTATGAGCCGGATATGCTGCTCACGATGAAGACGAGTCCGGTGCTGGTGTCGTTCAGCGTGCTGATGGTGCCGTGTCTGGATGTGATTCGCGTGGTGCTGCGGCGTGCGCGTAACAAGCGGTCGCTGTTCATGCCCGACAAGACGCACATCCATCACAAGTTCCTGGCCATGGGTTTCTCACCGCGGAGAGCGCTGGTAACGATTCAGCTGATGTCGGCCTGCTTCTGTGCGTTTACCATCGTGGCGATTCTTTATATGAACAACACGCTGGTGTTCGTGATTGACGTGGTGGTATGGACGCTGCTGAACCTCTGGTTTGACCATGTGATTAACCGGAAGGCGAAGAATGGAGAATAATGAAGAATGAAGAGTGAATAATGAAGAACGGGAGGGGTGACTCTTCCGTTTTTTTTATTATGACATAAGAACAAAAAGACATAATTTCAATAATGATGAAGAATGAAAAGTGAAAAGTGAAAACGCAATACGCTCACCTCTTTTACTTTTTAACTTTTACCTTTTAACTATATACCTTATACCTTTTTCTGTCTAAAGAAGCTCGATATCTGTATAACTCGTTTGAGAAAATGTGCTGTAATGAATGTTATTCGTTTGAAAAAATGTGTCGAATGTTGGTTTATTCGCTGGAAAAAGTGTAATTTCGTCGTTGGGAAATAAGATTACACCATGCTTAAAAGGAAGATAGAAACATATTTAGCCGACTGGAAACGGTCTGAGGACAGAAAGCCTCTTGTAATAAAAGGTATCCGCCAGTGTGGAAAGACATACATTGTTCAGAAATTCGCAAGGGAGAATTATGAAAGTGTGGTCTATATGAATTTCATTCTTGAGCCTGACAATAAATCTGCCTTTACCGGCAATATAGATGTGGATACCATCATTCTCAACCTCTCTGCTTTGATTCAGGGCAGTCGTTTCATTGAGGGGAAAACCTGCATCATCCTTGACGAGATTCAAGAGTGTAAGGAAGCAAGGACTGCCTTGAAGTCATTTCATATAGACGGGCGTTTCGATGTCATTGCCACAGGTTCTCTTTTGGGGGTAAAAGGTTATGGCCAAAGTAAGAAAAAGAAAGAGGATGTAGGGCAAGATTCTGTTCCGGTCGGATACGAAACCGTGATTGACATGTACCCATTGGATTTTGAAGAGTTTCTATGGGCAAACGGAATCGGTCAGACAGTTATTGATTCTGTAAAATCATGCTTTGAGAGTGAAAAGGCTGTGCCTGACGGGATTCATAAGGTCATGATGGAGATGCTGTACAGATATGTGATTGTCGGAGGTCTGCCGGAAGTGGTGAATTGCTTCCTTAAAACCAGGAATATCGAACTGATTTATAAGTTGCAGCGAAATCTTATTGCCGGATACGAAGAAGATATGGTTAAATATGCAGAGGATGCGGACAAGCCCAATATCCGGGAATGTTTTGAATCTATTCCGAAGCAACTGGCTAAAGAGAACAAGAAATTCCAGTATTCAGTTGTGAAAAAGGGAGGAAGGTCTGCTCAATACATCGGCAGTATTCAATGGCTGGAAGATGCAGGGATTATCCGTAGATGCTATAACACACAGACTACGGAGTTGCCGTTAGAGGGGAATGCCATTAAAGATTGTTTCAAAGTGTACACGACCGATATAGGTATTCTTGTGGCAATGCTTGACTATGGTACTCAGGCGGATATTTTAAAGGGAAATCTTCTTGGATACAAGGGAGCTATTTTCGAGAACCTCATGGCGGATTTTCTGTGTAAGTCCGGTCAGAAACTGTATTATTTCCATAAGGACAGCGGGCTTGAACTGGACTTCCTGGTAAGGTTCAAAGGCGAATGTGTTCTCCTTGAAATTAAGGCAAAGTCTGGTAAAGCAAAAAGCATGACAACGGTTCTTAAAAATAAGGACGTGTATCATGTTAAGAGTGCAATCAAGTTAGGGCAATATAACGTAGGCCGTGATGGAGATATACTTACCATTCCACTATACATGGGATTTCTTGTAAACGACAAACTTGCAGACGTTATCATTCCTGATGTTGATGTGAGTGCGTTGAATAATGAAGAATGAAAAATAATGAAGAATTAAGAATGAAAAATGAAAAGCGAAAACGCAATACACTTGCCGCTTTTACTTTTTAACTTTTCACTTTTAACTCAATACCTTCTTCTGTTCTTTTGTCTAAAGAAACAACATGTTTCTGTGAGGCGTATCGTTTGAAAAACTTATGCGATTAAGTTGGAAAGATGAAAGTTTTTATGTTTCTTTGTGTAAACTTCATCTCTGCAAGCTATGGTTAGTACAACAGACATCATCGACAGACTGAAAATATTCAAAGCACAATCGGCTTCGAAATATAAAATAAAGTTCATGGGGTTGTTTGGCTCCTATGCGCGCCAGCAGCAAGATGAAAAAAGTGATGTGGATGTTTTTATCTGTCTGCAGGAACCGGACTTTTTCGTGATGGAGCAGATTAAAGAAGAACTTGAAGTTTTGCTCCATTCTTCTATTGATTTAGTGAACTTTAGAGAGTCACTTCGTCCAACGTTAAAAAAGAATATCCTTAAAGATGCGATCTATATCTAAAGAAATATTGATTGATTTATTGGAGCTGATTCTGGAAAAAGCTACTCTCGTGATAAACAGAAATCAGTCGATTACGTGTGCACAGGATTTTCTTACATCGCCGGACAGAATGGAAAAATTTGATGCAGCATGTATGCTGATACAGGTAGTAGGTGAAACGGCTAAGAAGATAGATGATCGTACATCGTCTCTGTTGTTTGCGCATTATCCGCAAGTCTATTGGCGAGGCGTATTCGGATGTCGAAATATTATTTCGCATGAATATGGGAATGTAGACCCCATTCAGATATTTGGTATAATCAAAAAGTATCTTCCTGAACTGGTTGTTTGTGTAAAGCAAATTTTGTCAGACGTGGAAGCAGGTAAGCATGACAGCTTATTCTTGTCATAGAATGAAGAGTGAATAATGAAGAGTGAATAATGAAGAATTAAGAATGAATAATGAAGAACGGGAGGGGTGACTCTTACGTTTTTTTTATTATGACATAAGAACAAAAAGACATAATTTTAATAATGATGAAGAATGAAAAGTGAAAACGTGATACGCTCACCGCTTTTACTTTTTAACTTTTCACTTTTAACTCAATATGTTCTTCTGTTCTTTTGTCTAAAAACAAAAAGGAATATTCTCATTCTTCACCCTTTGCTTTTGGTTCTATAAATAAAAGTTATAAATCGGGTTGATTTTATTTGTATTTTCTGTTTTTATAACTTAAAAATGAGTATCTTTGCAAACGAATCATTTAATTGATAAAATATGGGACTTGATCAGGTAATCGGGAAAAATATCAAGGCTTTTCGTGAGCATTTGAACTATACCCAGCAGGAAATCAGTGATTATTTAGGTATCAGTCAGCCGGCATACGTGAAATATGAAAAAGGGGAGACTGTAGTTCCTTTGGAGGCAATGGAGAAACTGGCCACTCTGTATAACGTGGATGAATACGATCTGATGGAGGAAAATGAACAGCTTTTTCAGACATCTGTGGCCTGTGCATATCGTAAGACGGGAAATATTGGAAATCTTGGTCAGATTTCTCAATTTCAGAAAATAGTCAGAAATTATATTCAGATGTGCAATGAGCTTGAGAAGTAAAGTTGAACTGGAATGTCTTGCAACCAGGTTGCGGGAGGAGATGCATGTGACTACAAAGGATCCTGTGCGCATTCATCAGATATTGAAAGAAAAGCACGTGCTTACGTGGTTTAAGAAGCTGGATGATAATTTTTCGGGCATGGCAATCCGGATAAAGGGAAACGGATCTTCTTCTGACAAGTATTTTATGTTGATAAATACGGCTTTGTCTTATGCCAAGCAGCGTTTTACTGCCTGTCATGAGTTGTATCACTTGTTGTATCAGAAAGATTTTAAGGTGTCGCAGAACAATGCGGGGCTGTTTAATAAAAAAGAGGAGGAAGAGTATAATGCCGATGTGTTTGCAGCCTACCTTCTGCTTCCGGAAATGGGGTTGAAGGAACTGGTTCCTGCCGAGGAACAGCAGGTTGACAAAATAACCTTGGCTACTCTTCTGAAGGTGGAGCAGAATTTTCTTTGCTCAAGGGCGGCGCTTCTTACCCGGCTGAAGGACTTGAAATGGATTACCAAGAAAACGTTTGACCTTTACCAGAAAAATGTGGTTGCTTCGGCAATCGAATATGGTTATAATACGCAGTTGTATTATCCTACTTATCAGACGGAGCTGGTGGGAGATTATAACTTGAAAGCTCGTGAATTATATGATAAGGGGCGTATTTCTCAGGCGAAGTATTACTCGTTGCTGATGGATATGGAAATTAATGTTTCTCAAGAGGTATATGGGGAGGAATAAAGTAATATTGGTGGATGCCGATGTCATCTCTCATTTCATGGCTACCGGTTATATAGACAGGCTGACGGAAATTCTGCAGCCTCATGCCGTGATGATTGTAGAGAATGTGTACAAGGAGGCCAGCTATCATCCTACGGAACCGGACAGGAAACGGAAGGTGGACAAGTGGATGGAGCGCTGCAAGGTATGCAAGATTGCTTTCCCTTATGCCAATGAAAATATCCGGCGAGAGTTTTTCCGGCTTAAAAAAGAGAATCCGATGCTGGGGGACGGAGAACGGGCCTGTATGTCGATGGCGCGTTTTGGACAGGAGGTTATCGCAAGTAGTAACTTTCGGGATGTGGCTCCTTATTGTGATGAGAATGGCATTGAATATATTGGAACGCTGGATGTGCTGACTATTGCAATGAATAAGGGGATTTTTACAAGTGATGAATGTAATCGGTTCATGGCGGAAGCAAAGGCGAAAAACAAAGCGAAATTTCCAGTTGACGATATTACTGTTTATCAGGCGCCGGAATACATCAGTACGTTTTGATAGTGAATAATGAAGAATGAAGGATTGAGAATGAAGAATGAAGAGTGAAAAATAATGAAGAATTAAGAATGAATAATGAAGAACGGGGGGACTCTTCCGTTTTTTTGTGATTACTTGCCGCTTTTACATTTTAACTTTTCACTTTTAACTCAATATGTTCTTCTGTTCTTTTGTCTAAAAAAGACATAAAAAATAGACATAAAAAAAGGGAATCTTCCCAGACTCCCAATCTTCATTAACCTTAAATCTAATACCATGAAAAACACGATGCAAAGGTAAGGTTTTTATGTTATGAAACATATAATTGGGGCGAAAATCTGCATTGAATTAACTATTTTTATGTTTTAAAACAGGGAAGCGGAATTTTTACACCGGTTTTTTCTGCTTGGAATGGAGATTCCGGGGCTAAGCGCTTGGTGATTCGTTTTCAATAATGTATCTTTGTCCTTAAAACTAAAATGAAAGACAGAATGAGAAGACAGTTTGTAAGATTGGCATTGTGTCTGTTCCTGCTGGGGGGATCCGTCGCGTATGCCCAGAGCGGAATGACCGACAACCAGGTGATAGAATATGTGCAACAGGCGCTTCAACAGGGCAAGGACCAGCAAACCATTGCGATGGAGCTGCTGGCCAAGGGGGCCACTCAGGAGCAGTTGCTGCGATTGAAGTCCATGTATTCGGGTTCGACGGGCGCGTCGACATCGGGCAGCGGTTCTCTGACGGGGGAAGACAGCTCGCTGCTGGGCTCTGGTTCACGGGCCCGGAAAACTACTGCGACCGGTACGGAAGAGGATGCTTCGGAATTCCTGGAGACAAGTTCGACGAACGTGGACAAGAGTATGTTAACAGAAGACATGCAGAAAACTATCAAAAAACGCCGTAACCTGACGACGGTGGCTACCAGTGAGAACGATGTGTTCGGACGGAATATTTTCAACATTGAACAGCTGACTTTCCAGCCTAACCTGAGCATGGCGACTCCGGAAAACTACCGCCTGGGACCGGGTGACGAGGTGATTATCGACGTGTGGGGCGCTAGCCAGAATACCATGCGGCTGGAGATTTCGCCCGACGGCTATGTGAACATCATCAACCTGGGTCCGGTGTACCTGAACAACATGACGATTCAGGATGCACGCCAGCTGCTGAAGCAGGAACTTGGAAAGATTTATGCGGATTCGGGCAATAACATCCAGGTGACATTGGGAAATATCCGTACCATCCAGGTGAACGTGATGGGGGAAGTGATGGCGCCGGGTACGTATTCGCTGTCGTCGCTCTCGACGGTGTTCCATGCGCTGTACGTGGCAGGTGGTGTGAGCGACATCGGTAGCTTGCGTAACGTGCAGGTGGCCCGCGGCGGCAAGACGTTTGCCCGTCTGGACGTGTATGAGTACATCATGAAGGGGCAGATTCAGGACGACATCCGCCTGCAGGACGGCGACGTGGTGATTGTGCCTACCTACGACGAGCTGGTGAAGATTACGGGTAAGGTGAAGCGCCCGATGTTCTACGAAATGAAGAACGGGGAATCGGCTGCCACTTTGCTGAAGTATGCCGGCGGTTTTGCTTCGGATGCTTACAAGAAGAGTATCAGGGTGTTACGAAAAGATGGTAAAGAGTTTTCCGTAAAAACGGTGAACGATATAGACTATTCTGCGTTTAAATTAATAGACGGTGACGTGATTTCGGTGGATTCGATTCTGAACCGCTTCAACAACCGTCTGGAGGTGAAAGGGGCTGTGTATCACCCGGGAGTATTCGAGTTGAGCGGTTCGCTGAACACGGTACGCCAGCTGGTGGAGAAGGCTGACGGTTTGCTGGGTGATGCCTTTACGGGACGTGCGGTGTTGTATCGCGAACGGGAAAACCTGACGAAGGAGGTGTTGCCGGTTGACATTCAGGGTATCTTGAACGGTACGTCGCCCGACATTGCCTTGCAGAAGAATGACATTTTGTATATCCCGAGCATCCACGACTTGCAGGACATGGGCAAGGTGACCATCAGCGGTGAGGTGAACAAGCCGGGTAGCTATACGTATGCCGACCACATGAGCCTGGAGGACCTGGTGATTACAGCGGGCGGTTTGAAGGAATCGGCTTCGCTGGTGCGTGTGGACGTGTCACGACGCATCCGTGACCCGAGAGGGACGACGGAGCCGGACGTAATCGGACAGAATTTCTCGTTCGGACTGAAGGATGGTTTCGTGGTGGACGGTGAAGCGGGATTTGAACTGCAGCCGTACGACCAGGTGTTTGTGCGCCGCAGCCCGAGCTACAACGAGCAGGTGAACGTGACGGTGGACGGTGAGGTGCTGTTCCGCGGTGACTATACGCTGAACACGAAGAGTGAACGTCTGAGCAGCTTGATTCAGCGTGCCGGCGGGGTGAGCCGCTATGCGTATGTGCGTGGAGCGAAGTTGCGCCGCGTGGCCAACGAGGAGGAGCTGCGCCGCATGGAGGATGTGGTGAAGATGATGCGCCGTGAAATCGGTGATGCCATGGCCAACACGCTGGGACTGAAGGTGGACAGTACGTTTACGGTAGGTATCGACCTGGAAGCGGCACTGGCGAACCCGGGCGGAGACGCTGACCTGGTGTTGCGCGAGGGCGATGTGCTGACCGTGCCGGAATATAACAATACGGTAAAGGTGAACGGAGCGGTGATGATGCCGAACACGGTATCGTATGCGGCAGGCAAGAGCGTGAAGTATTACCTGAGCCAGGCGGGCGGTTACTCTGCCAACGCCAAGAAGAGCCAGAAGTTCATTATTTATATGAACGGACAGGTGGCCGAAGTGAAGGGCAGCGGCAAGAAACAGATTGAGCCGGGCTGCGAAATCGTGGTACCGAACAAGACGAAGAAGTTCAACTTTGCGAACATAGTATCGAATGCGACTTCGTTTGCTTCACTGGCTACGATGCTGGCTTCACTGGCTACGATGATGAAATAACCTTTAAATCTATGAGTATATGAACATGAAAATGAGACTGATTGTCATGAACTTCCTGCAGTTTGCCGTGTGGGGAGCGTATCTTACCTCAATGGGTACGTACCTGGCGGGTGTGGGATTAGGCGGACATATCGGAATTTTTTACGCCATGCAGGGGATTGTGTCCCTGTTCATGCCGGCTGTGTTGGGTATTGTGGCTGACCGCTGGATTCCGGCGCAACGGTTGCTGGGGCTGAGCCATCTGTTGGCTGCCCTGTTTATGGGTGGAGCGGGCTATTATGCCATGACTACGGGACCGCAGGTGGAGTTTGCACCACTGTTCTCGTTCTACTCCGTGAGTGTGGCGTTTTACATGCCTACGCTGGCTTTGTCGAACTCGGTGGCTTATACGGCGCTGGACAAGGCAGGGCTGGATACCATCAAGGCGTTTCCGCCGATACGTACGTTCGGGACCATCGGTTTCATTTGTTCCATGTGGCTGGTAGATTTACTGGGATTCCAGTCGAACTACATGCAGTTCTTTACCTGTGCGGCATGGGGCGTGGTGCTGGCCGTATATGCCCAGACGCTGCCGGAATGTCCGGTGAGCCGCGCACAGGGCGGACAGAAGTCGCTGGTAGAGGCATTGGGACTGAGGGCGTTTCTGCTCTTCAAGAACCGCAAGATGGCGGTGTTCTTCATCTTCTCGATGCTGCTGGGTGTGTCCTTGCAGATTACCAACGGCTTTGCCAATCCGTTTATCACGAGCTTCAGCGCCATTCCGGAATATGCCAATACCTTTGGCGTGCAGCATGCCAACCTGCTGATTTCGCTCTCGCAGATCAGTGAGACGTGCTGTATCCTGCTGATTCCGTTCTTCCTGGGACGCCTCGGCATCAAGAAGGTGATGCTGATTGCCATGGTGGCGTGGGTACTGCGCTTCGGACTCTTCGGCCTGGGTGACCCGGGCAGCGGGGTGTGGATGTTCGTGCTGTCGATGATTGTGTATGGCGTGGCATTCGACTTCTTCAACGTGTCGGGCTCGCTGTTTGTCGACAAGGAGACGGACCTGTCTATCCGCTCGAGTGCGCAGGGACTGTTCATCATCATGACGAACGGTATCGGAGCCACGGTGGGTACGCTGAGTGCGCAGGCGGTGGTGAACTGCTTCGTGGACTTCAATTCGCAGGCACCGCAGGTGGAAGGCTGGAGCCGGGCGTGGTTCGTGTTTGCGGCCTACGCGCTGGTAGTGGCGGTGACTTTTGCACTGGTATTTAAATACAAACATAAAGTAGATAACGAGTAATTAGAATGTGAAAATGGAAAAGAAAGACGAATTTGTAGAAATGCGGGTCCGTACCATTGACGAGGCCATGAATGTGGATAAACTGATCGGGCACCTGACATTTGATCAGGTGATGGACGATGAGGAGAAGATGGATATTATGATGCTGGACGGGCAGAACTTCAAGCTGCTGCTGGAGGAGGTGAACGAACCGCACCGGATGATGCTGGGGATTATCAACCCCGACGAGGCGGACTTGCTGTACGCGGCTGTTAACGACCCGGAAGGCACGGATGCCACGCTGCCTTATCAGACGGTGCATATTCTGAAGGAGCTGGGTGTTACCGTGGAAAAGGTGGTGGTAAAGGACAAGGTGAAGTTGCTGCACCGTGCGATTGTGACTCTGCGCAAGGAAGACGGCTCGGTGATGGAGATGCAGCTGACACTGTTCGACGCGCTGGTGGTGAGTCTGATAGCCGGTGTTCCGTTCTATGTGAACGCGAAGTTCCTGGAAGACCCCCGTTCGGGCTTTACCAAGTCTGTGCCTAACACGAAGGCGCTGCTGCTGCGGTTGATGCCGCTGAAAGGGCTGGAGCGGGAGATGGAGGATGCCATCCGCCGCGAGGACTATGAGTATGCGGAGCTGATCAAGCAGGAAATGGCGACCCGCAACAAAGAAGAAGAGGAAGATTACGAAGATTTGGAGGATTTAGAAAAAGAATTGTAATTATGCACGTGTTTTATACACCGGATATTGCGCAGACGCTGGAGCTGCCGGAAGAAGAAGCGGGCCACTGCCTGCGGGTGCTGCGCCTGGGAGTGGGCGAGGAGATTATGCTGACTGACGGAAAGGGATGCTTTTACCGGGCGGTCATTTCGGCAGCTACGCAGAAACGCTGTGTGGTGAAGGTGGTGGAGAAAACGGAGCAGGAGCCTTTCTGGAAGGGGCACCTGCACCTGGCTCTGGCGCCTACGAAGAACATGGACCGTATGGAATGGCTGGCGGAGAAGGCCACGGAAATCGGTTTCGACGAGCTGACGTTTCTGAACTGCCGTTTCTCGGAACGGAAGGTCATCAAGACTGAACGGGTGGAGAAAATCGTGGTGTCGGCCGTGAAACAGTCGCTCAAGGCACGCAAGCCGGTGGTGAACGAGATGACGGATTTCCGCCGCTTTATGGAGCGGGAGTTTACGGGACAGAAGTTTATCGCCCACTGCTATGAGGGGGAGAAGCCTCTGCTGCGCGACGTGCTCCGCAAGGACGAGGATGCCGTGGTGCTGATTGGTCCGGAAGGGGATTTCAGTCCGGAGGAAGTGGCGCTGGCTGCAGAAAAGGGCTTTCAGGCAGTGAGTCTGGGCAAGTCGCGCCTGCGTACGGAAACGGCGGCACTGGTGGCCGTACACCTGATGAACCTGACGCACGCGGAATAAGCTGATGTGTAACTTTTAAATAGAATCATTATGAAAAAGACATGGAAATGGATGGGAGGCCTGGCCTTGGGTATGGCTTTCCTGTTGTCTGCCTGCGGGGAAGACAATGCGTACACCAATGCGTTGCCAAAGGATGCGGCTGCAGTGTTCTCGTTCGACCTGATGGAGATGGCACAGAAGTGTGACCTGAACGACCAGGTGAAGCAGTCGATGGGGCAGATGATGAAATCGAGCCTGAAGGGCAGTGCGGATGCCCTGGTGGACAAGCTGATGGAGAATCCGGAAGAGAGCGGGTTGAGACTGACCGACCGGGTGTATTTCTTTGCCGCTTCGCAGATGGAAATGGGCGGCGTGCTGGTGCGCATGGCCGACAAGGGAAAACTGGAAGATTTGATGGCCATGCTTCAGGAGCAGAAGGCGTGTGAGGCTCCTGCCGACGGTGACGGTTGCCGCTGGACCGTGGGTGGCGGCGGACTGATGGCCTGGACGGACGATGCGTTTCTGATGCTGGCGGGCAACGGTAACCCGAAGGACTTGCAGCATCAGGCTTCGATGTGGTTGCGCCAGAAAGAAGGGGAGGGCTATTCGGGCACTCCGGAATTCAAGAAATTAGAGGATGCCGACGAGGATGTGGCCATGGTGACTTCGCTGAACGCCATGCCGAAGAGTTACCTGGGCCCGGTGACGATGGGGCTGCCGGCTGACTTGAACCTGAATGATTTGAAGATATTTTCTACGCTCGATTTCCAGGCGGGAAGGGCCGTGATGGAAGTGGAGACGCTGCTGGAGGGCAAGTTCAAGGACTTGCTGAAGAAGCAGGCGGAGGTGAGCGGCGAACTGGACGGCACGTATCTGAAGGTGTTCCCTGCCAATACGGTGCTCTGGATGGCTGCCAACGTGAACGGTGAAAAGGCGTATGAGCTGTTGCGTGAAAATCCGACGGTGCGTCAGGAGCTGGACAATTCAATGATGCCGCTCGACTTTGAGGCTATCTTCAAGGCGGTGAAGGGTGACGTGGCAGTGGCCATGCCGGAGATGTCGTTGAAACCGGGCTTCATCCTGTATGCCGATGTGAAAAACGGTGACTTCATGCGTACGTTTGAGGACCTGAAACCGATGCTGGCCATGACCAACGGTCAGATGCGGCTGGTGGACAAGGGTGAAAATGCCTATCAGTTTGTGGTTGCCAACGGTGCCATGCTGGGCATGGGCCGCGGACCGGTGTCTTTCTGGTTGGGCGTGAAAGATGACCGCTTCTACCTGACGAATCAGGAGGACCTGATTGGCCGTGAGGTGAAGGGACTGTCGCTGAAAGACTGTGACTGGGCCAAGGACGTGAAGGATAAGCATTTCTACCTGAACGTGAACTTCCAGGCTTTGTCTGCCGTTCTTCCGCAGATTTCTTACATCAGTATGCTGGACTATCTGAGCATTGAATCGGATGAACCGACCAAGGCGCGCATAGTACTGCAGATGAAGGACCACAAGGAGAATGTGCTGAAGCAGCTGGTACAGATAGTTAATAATTAATAGTGAATAATGAAGAATGAAGAATTAATAACGAAGAGCATTCTTCATTCTTCATTATTAATTCTTCATTGAATAAAATGGACAACATGGATTTGACTTGCGGCCACTTTGTAAATCCGTTTACTGATATCGGGTTTAAGATTATTTTCGGGCAGCCTGCCAGCAAGGAATTGCTCATCACACTGCTGAATGAGCTGTTGGCGGGGGAGCATCGCATAGAGAACCTGATTTTTCTGGACAAGGAAAATCATTCGGACAGTATGGCGGATGCGGGGATTATCTATGACCTGTACTGCCTGACCGACACGGGAGAATACATCATCGTGGAGATGCAGAACCGTTTTCATAGTAGTTTCCTGGACCGTACGCTGTTCTACATGTGTCGTGCCATCGGGCGGCAAGTGGAGAATCTGCGTGAGAAGAGGCGGAAGGAACGTGAGTTGCAGACCGGGAAGCCGGAGACGGAGGAGGATTTTCTGCTGAGTGAGCCGATGCAGGAAAATTATGGGTCCAGATACAAGCTCTCGACCGTGTATGGTATTTTCCTGATGAACTTCCGCGAGCCGGGACTGGAAGAGAAGTTCCGCACGGACACCGTGATTGCCGACCGTGAGAGCGGAAAGGTGGTGAACCCTCATTTCCGGCAGATTTTTTTGCAGTTCCCTTACTTCACCAAGGAACTCAAGGATTGTGAAACGCTTTATGACAAACTGATTTATACACTGAAGAATATGCAACATTGGAACCGAATGCCGGACGCGCTGAAGGAGCAGGTGTTCAGCCGTCTGGAAGAACTGGCTGCCGTGGCCAATCTTTCATTGGAAGACCGTATTGCTTACGACAAGGCGCTGGACCGTTACCGTGTGAGCCGCATCGTGGAAGAGGATGCACGTGAAGCCGGATGGAAGAAAGGGCTCGCGGAAGGGCGCGCGGAAGGACAAGCTAAAGAGAAAGTTGCCATTGCACGTAACCTGAAATCGCTGGGTTTGAGTACTGCTCAGATAGCCCAGGCTACCGGATTGACCGAAGAGGAAGTGGAATCGACAGTTAATAATTAATAGTGAATAATGAAGAATGAAGAATTAAGAATTAATAATGAATAACGAAGAGCATTCTTCATTCTTCATTATTAATTCTTCATTGAATAAAATGGACACAATAGAATTACAGCAGACCCTGCCGGAGGTATTCGCCGGACGCGACGGAATCGTGTCGGACGTGTGGCACCGGCAGGTGGCTTTTCAGAAAGGGAAGATGTATCTGATTGAAGCGGCGTCGGGCACGGGCAAGTCGTCGCTTTGCAGTTTTATTTACGGGTACCGTACGGACTACCAGGGGATTATCACCTTCGACGGGGAGAACGTGCGGAAGCTCACGGTGAAGCAGTGGACCGACATCCGCAAGCGCTCGCTGGGCATGCTGTTTCAGGAACTCCGCCTGTTCGGGGAACTGACGGCATGGGAGAACGTGCAGCTGAAGAACGGGCTGACGGGCTTCTGCCGCAAGCAGCAGGTGAAGGACTGGTTTGAGCAGCTGGGCATCGCCGACAAGTGGGATGTGAAGGCGGCCAGGATGTCGTACGGGCAGCAGCAGCGCGTGGCTTTCGTGCGGATGCTGTGTCAGCCGGCCGACTTTTTCTTCCTGGATGAGCCGGTGAGCCACCTGGACGACGGCAACGGGCAGATTATGGCGCGTATCCTGAAGGAGGAAGCGGCTCGTCAGGGGGCGGGAGTGATTGTGACGTCCATCGGCAAGCACCTGCCGCTGGAGTATGACAGGGTGCTGAGTTTGTAAGGGATTAAAACGAAGACGGATATGATCTGGAAATTATTGAGGCAGCACATCAGTGTGGCGCAGTTGGCGGGATTCTTCCTTGCCAACCTGTGCGGTATGGTGATTGTGCTGTTGGGCATACAGTTTTACAAGGACGTGTTGCCGGTGTTTACGCAGGGCGACAGTTTCATGAAGAAGGACTACGTGATTGTGAGCAAGCAGGTGAGCACGCTGGGCAGCCTGGTGGGCAAGGGAGGTACGTTCTCGCGTGCCGACATAGCCGACATGGAGTCGCAGCCGTTTGCCAAGCGGACGGGAGCGTTCACTCCGGCACAGTTTCAGGTGTCGGCCGGCATGGGCATGGCGGGCATGCAGCTCTCTACGGCGATGTTCTTTGAGTCGGTGCCCGACGAGTTTGTAGACGTGCGGCTGGAGGGCTGGACGTATCGCGAGGGACAGACGGAAATCCCTATCATCATCCCGCGCAACTACCTGAACCTTTATAACTTCGGCTTTGCACAGAGTCGCAACCTGCCGCAGCTCTCGGAGGGCGTGATGGGGATGATGACGCTGGACGTGCGGCTGAGCGGACGGGGACGGACGGAGCGCATGAAGGGACGTATCGTGGGTTTCTCCAACCGGCTGAACACGATTCTGGTGCCGCAGGCGTTCATGGAATGGGCCAACGCCACATTGGGTGATGGCGGGCAGACGGCTCCCTCACGACTGATTGTGGAGGTGGACAATCCGGCGAACGACCGCATCGCGAAGTATTTCAAGCAGAAAGGCTATGAGACGGAAGGCGACAAGCTGGATGCGGGAAAGACGACGTGGTTCCTGAAGATGGTGGTAGGCATCGTGCTCACGGTGGGACTGATTATCAGTGTGCTGTCGTTCTACCTGCTGATGCTGAGCATCTACCTGCTGTTACAGAAGAACACGAAGAAGCTGGAGAACCTGCTGATGATTGGTTTCAGTCCGGCGGCGGTGGCGCGTCCGTATCAGGTACTTACGGTAGGGCTGAACGCAGCGGTGGCGGCCATGGGTGTGCTGCTGGTGTGGATGGCGCGTGATGCGTATCTGGACATGCTGCGGCGGATGGTGCCCGACTTGCAGGAAGGCAGTCTGCTGCCGGCGCTGCTGACGGCCGGGGGACTTTTCCTGCTGGTATCGGTGCTGAATGTGCTGGCTGTAAGGCGGAAAGTGGAATCTATCTGGAGAAAGAAATAGTATAAGCATTATATATTATCTGTAAAACCAAATGAAAATGAAGAAACTAAAGAACGTATGGCTCTTTTTGAGCTTTATCCTGATGGTGGCCGGAATGGCAAGCTGTAGCACGGATGATCCGACGGGTGTGGATGTGTCGAGAGATGACATTATCGGTACATGGAAGGTGACGGCAAATGACTGGACAAATTCGGAAGGTGAGTCTGGTCGTAATGATCCTGAGCACATGGGACAGACGCTCTCGGTGAAAAGTGGCGGTACGGCTTTGTTTCGTGGCGAGTCGTTCAACTGGACACTGAGCAAGGGGGTATTGACACTGTCGGACAACCGTGGCCGCAACATACGGGTAGTAATTCTGTCGTATACGGAGGAGGAGATTCAAGCTTCGTACGATTGTACCTTTGAGTCGGAGATGTATACCGAGGAAGGCAACTACACCTTCAAACGCGTGTAACGAGACATATTAATATAAAGAAGAGCCACAGTAATGTGGCTTTTTTTGTAAGACATAAAGACGAATGTTTTTAGACATAAGAACATAAAGACAAAAGAATTTTTAACTGTGTAATATTATGGATATGAAAACAGAAGACCTTATTAAGGTAATTATTCAATGCGCATACAATGTAAGAACACATCTGGCAGCCGGTTTTTTAGAGTCGGTGTATCAAAAGGCATTGTTGATAGAGTTAAGGGAAAAAGGTATTCATGCGGATTCTGAAACCCCTATAAATGTATATTATAAAGATGAGATTGTAGGGGAGTTTAGAGCAGATATTATTGTAGAGGGAGAGATAATTATCGAACTAAAAGCGGTGCAACATCTTCTTTCCATACACGAAACTCAGCTGGTTAATTATTTGACGGCAACTCATAAAGACCATGGATTACTCATTAATTTTGGTGGTGACCGTATAGAAATAAAAAGGAAGTACAGAGAGTAATAAACGCTCATAATTTTTTATGACGTAAGCATAGAAAGATATTTCTTGAATGTTTTTGGACATAAGAACATAAAGTACATAAGTTTATATTTACACAGAAAATCTGTTCTTATGTTCTTCTGTCTAAAGCAAAAAGGCAACATCCTATAGCAGTTATTATTTTTCGGACATAAGCATATAAGTACAAAAGAAAGATTGCATCTACAAAATCTGTCTTTATGTTCTTCTGTCTAAAATAAAAAAGATACACCCATATAGCACGTCATGTTCTTTGTCTAAAATAGTATGTGTGACCGCACACACGTGCAATTTCCTGTAAATATTTGTTTAGATATTTCGTCTCTGTGTAAACAAGTGTAAAACCATTTGTCCGATATCTCTTGATTTATGTCTATTATTAGGGGAATCAGTCTAAAAAATGTTACATGGAGTTACATATATGAGAGTTTATTCAGTAAATTTGCGTTACAGAAATGGTCAAACTTTAAACAAATACCCGGGACGTTTGTTTAAGAGGTAAGAACCATGGATGATTCATTCTTTTAAATTAAAATAATTGCTTATGTCAAAAATCGTTGGACACATTTCGCAGGTAATCGGTCCGGTGGTCGATGTGTACTTCAAGTTTGAAGAAGGACAAGACGTGGAACACGCCTTGCCGAAAATCCACGATGCCATGACGATTGCCCGTAACGACGGGCGTACGCTGGTGATTGAAGTGCAGCAGCATATCGGTGAAGACACGGTACGCTGCGTGGCCATGGACAGTACGGACGGGTTGAAGCGCGGAATGGAAGTCGTTCCTACGGGGCATCCGATTTCGATGCCTATCGGAAACCAGATCAAGGGCCGTGTGATGAATGTGGTAGGTGATACCATTGACGGTATGAAAGAACTGGACAAGACGGACGGATTTCCTATTCACCGTGAACCTCCGAAATTCGAAGACCTGGCCACTACCCAGGAAGTATTGTTTACCGGTATCAAGGTCATCGACCTGCTGGAACCTTACCTGAAGGGTGGTAAAATCGGTCTGTTTGGTGGGGCGGGTGTTGGAAAAACCGTGCTCATCAAAGAGTTAATCAATAACATTGCCAAGAAACACAATGGTTTCTCCGTGTTTGCAGGAGTGGGTGAGCGTACCCGTGAAGGTAACGACCTGCTGAGAGAAATGATTGAATCAGGCGTAATCCGCTACGGTGACGAATTCCTCAAGAGCATGGAGGAAGGAAACTGGGACCTTTCGAAGGTGGATTACAACGAAGTGGAAAAATCGCAGGTAGCCATGGTGTTCGGACAGATGAACGAGCCTCCCGGTGCCCGTCAGTCAGTAGCCTTGTCGGGTCTGACACTGGCCGAATCGTTCCGTGACCGCCAGACGGGCGACAACGGTCCGCGCGATATCCTGTTCTTTATCGACAACATCTTCCGTTTTACGCAGGCAGGTTCTGAGGTTTCAGCCTTGCTGGGACGTATGCCTTCGGCAGTAGGTTACCAGCCGACACTGGCTACGGAAATGGGACAGATGCAGGAACGTATCACTTCTACGAAGAACGGCTCCATTACTTCCGTGCAGGCGGTGTACGTGCCGGCCGATGACTTGACCGACCCTGCTCCGGCTACTACCTTTACGCACTTGGATGCCACTACGGTGTTGAGCCGTAAGATTACCGAGCTGGGTATCTATCCGGCTGTAGACCCGCTGGATTCTACGTCGCGTATCCTCGACCCGCTGATTGTGGGCAAGGAGCACTACGAAACGGCTCAGCGCGTGAAACAGATTCTGCAGCGCAACAAGGAGCTTCAGGATATTATCTCTATCTTAGGTATGGATGAACTTTCGGATGAAGACCGTCTGACGGTGAACCGTGCCCGCCGCGTGCAGCGATTCCTTTCGCAGCCGTTTGCCGTGGCCGAGCAGTTTACGGGCGTGCCGGGCGTGATGGTTTCCATAGAAGACACCATCAAGGGATTCAAGATGATTCTGGACGGCGAGGTAGACTATCTGCCTGAACAGGCTTTCCTGAACGTGGGTACCATTGAGGATGCCATCGAGAAGGGTAAGAAGCTGATGGAAGCGGCTAAGAGTTAATAATTAATAGTTAAAAGTTAAAAGCTGAAGGCGCTGAAAAGCCGGCGGCTAATAACGAATAATTGAATTATGAAAGAACTTCATCTGGTTATCGTTTCACCCGAAAAGCTGGTTTACGAAGGTAAAGTGAGCCAGGCTACCTTTCCGGGAAGCGCAGGAAAATTTCAGGTCATGGCCGACCATGCCCCGATTATTTCCACGCTCTCGGCCGGGGAAGTGAAATACGTGGCCGGACAGGAAACGCAATCCCTGCAAATCAAGGGGGGATTCGTGGAAGTCAAGGAGAATCAGATTTCAGTCTGTGTGGAACTCTGAGAGGAGCGAAGCAGGCGATGAACCGAATATGTTTTTGGCGGCTTTCCGGATGAAAAACCGCACGATACTATGTTTTTGTTGACCGTTAAGAAGAAATTTATAAAAGAACTGACCGTGATTGGAATCGTGCTGACGACGCTCGTCGCCGTGGTATATCATCTGTTCATTCCCGACAGGTATTTCCTGTGGTTTCCGGCCATTCCGATATTCTTCTATCTTTTCGGCCTGTTTTACATAGAAATGTTCGCGTTCAACTATCGCGTGGGGCTGGAACGGATTGCGATGACGTATCTGGTGTGCAAGGTACTGAAATTCATAATCAGTGCCATGCTGCTGATGTTCTACGGATTTGTGATAGGACATGAAGTGGTGGCGTTCATGCTGACCTTCATCTTCTTCTACTTTGCGTTTCTGATATTCGAAACCCGTTTTTTCCTTCTTTTTGAAGCGAAACTCAAACTAAGAAAAAAAGCTAATGATGAAAAAAATACGGTACATAATCATCACGCTGTTACTGCTGATGGCGGTTCCGGCTGCGCTGACGAAGGCACAGGCCGCTGAGGGTGACATCGACGTGAACGAACTGGTGTTCGGACACATTGGCGATGCCTACCAGTGGCACATTGCGAAGTTCGGCGATACGGAGGTAAGCATTCCGCTGCCGGTGATCGTGAAAAGCAGTACGGGCTGGCATGTGTTCTCGTCTGCCCGGCTGGAGGAAGGTCCTTACGAGGGACTGTACGTGGCCGAGGGTGGTGCCTACGACGGCAAAATCGTGGAACGCAATGCGGCCGGCGAGGAGGTGCGTCCGCTGGACATCTCCATCACGAAGAATGTGCTGGGCTTGTTTATCAACAGTGCGGTGCTGCTGGTCATCATGATGAGCTGCGTGCGCTGGTACAAGAAACATCCGCTGGAAGACGGGGCACCCAAGGGGGGCGTCGGCATGATTGAGGCCACGGTGCTTTCTATCTACAACGACGTGATTAAGGGCTGCATCGGCGAGAATTACCGCCGCTATGCACCTTATCTGCTGACGGCGTTCTTCTTCGTGCTGGTGAACAACCTGATGGGGCTGATTCCTATCTTCCCCGGAGGTGCGAACGTGACGGGTAACATCGCCATTACGCTGGTGCTGGCTTTGTGTACGTTCGTGCTGACCAACGTGTATGGTACGAAGGCTTACTGGAAGGAAATCTTCTGGCCCGACGTGCCTACGTGGTTGAAGGCGCCGATTCCGATGATGCCGCTGATTGAATTCTTCGGTATCTTTACCAAACCGTTTGCACTGATGATCCGTTTGTTTGCCAACATCATGGCAGGACATGCGGCCGTGCTCAGTCTGGTAGCCATTATCTTCATCACGGTGAAGTCGGGTCCGGTTATCAACGGCTCGATGACGGTGGTGTCGGTGGCATTCAGCATTTTCATGAATGCACTGGAGATTCTGGTGGCATTCATCCAGGCATACGTCTTCACGATGCTGTCGGCCGTGTTTATCGGTCTGTCGCAGGTGAAGGAACATGCCGAAAAATAATTGATTCAAAGAAAATTAAAGTATAACCTTTTAAAACAAGAAAATTATGTTATTGTCAGTTTTATTGCAGGCAGCTGCAGGTGTAGGTATTAGTAAGTTGGGCGCCGCTATTGGTGCAGGTATTGCAGTTTTGGGTGCCGGTATCGGTATCGGTAAAATTGGTAGCTCGGCCATGGAAGGTATCGCACGCCAGCCGGAAGCTTCAGGCGACTTGCGTATGAACATGATTATCGCTGCCGCTCTGGTAGAAGGTGTGGCACTGATTGCCATCGTGGTTTGTTTGTTGACTTTGTTCTTGTAAAAAATAAAACAATAAGTTATGGGATTATTAACTCCGGATCCGGGGCTGCTGTTCTGGATGGTCATCACCTTCGGAGTCGTGTTCTTCATCTTGGCGAAATACGGCTTCCCGGTGATTCTGAAGACAGTGGAGGACCGGAAAGCATACATTGACAATTCGCTCAAGGCGGCGCGTGAGGCCAACGAACAGCTGGCCAACGTGAAGGTGGAGGGTGAGAAAATCCTGGCACAGGCACGCGAAGAACAGCACCGCATTCTGAGTGAGGCTGCTGCTACGCGCGACCGCATCATCAAGGACGCTCAGGAGAAGGCCTTCGCCGAAGGCAACCGCCTGATGGAGGAGATGAAGAAGCAGATTGAAACGGAAAAGGAAAGTGCCATCCGTGACATCCGCCGCCAGGTAGCTGTGTTGTCAGTGGGCATTGCAGAGAAGATTATGCGCAACAAGCTGGCTGATGAAAAGGAACAGGCTGCGCTGATTGACCGTCTGCTGGATGAAATGATTGAAACTTCTAAAAAATAACGTGTCATGAATACAGGAGTCGTTTCGAGACGTTTCGCGAAGGCACTGCTGGCATACGCGAAGGGAGAAGGGCTGGAAGACAAGGTGTACAAAGAGGTGAAGACGCTGGCTGCACACTTTGCCGAGGTGCCCGCCCTGCGGCGTGCCGTGGAAAATCCGGTGCTGGAGAGAAGCAAGAAGCTGGAGCTGCTTTGCGAGGCTTCGGGTGGAAAGGACGTAAGCCAGGTGATGACGCGTTTTCTCAGCCTGGTGCTGGAAGACAGAAGGGAGAAGTTCTTGCAGTTCATGATGTGGTCGTATATCGACCTGTATCAGGAAGACAAGCACATCCTCATCGGAAAGCTCACCACTGCCGTCAGTTCGCCCAAGCTTGTGGCACACTTGCAGAAACTGGCTGCCGAGAAGACGCACGGTGAGGTGATTCTGGAAGAGAAGGTGGACAAGAGCCTGATCGGAGGATACATCATCGAACTGGGTGGCTTCCGCCTGGACTCCAGTGTGGCGAACCAGTTGAAGCGCGTGAAACAGCAGTTTATCGCGAAAAACAGGAGAATAGTGTAAACAATGAATAATGAAGAATGAATAATGAAAAACGATTCCTATTATTCACTGTTCATTTTTAATTGTTCATTATTAATTATTAATTAAAAAGAATTATGCCAGAAAATACAATAAAACCCAGCGAAGTTTCAGAGGTGTTGCTCCAACAGTTGAAGGGGATTGACAACTCGCTGAAATTCGACGAAGTGGGTACCGTGCTTCAGGTGAGCGACGGTGTGGCCCGTATTTACGGATTGCGTAATGCGGAAGCCAACGAGTTGCTGCAGTTTGAAAACGGTATCATGGGAACGGTGATGAATCTGGAGGAGGACAACGTGGGAGCGGTGCTCCTGGGGCCGACCGACCAGATTAAGGAGGGGATGATTGTGAAGCGTACCAAGCGCATTGCTTCCATCAATGTGGGAGAATCGATGCTGGGACGTGTAATCGACCCTCTGGGTGTGCCCTTGGACGGGCGCGGCGAAATTGGCGGAGAGCTGTGCGAGATGCCGCTGGAGCGTAAGGCACCGGGGGTTATCTTCCGTCAGCCGGTAACGGAACCGCTGCAGACGGGACTGAAGGCTATCGATGCCATGATTCCTATCGGCCGCGGACAGCGTGAGTTGATTATCGGCGACCGTCAGACAGGTAAGACGGCCATCGCCATCGATACCATCATCAACCAGCGTGCCAACTACGAGGCAGGAAATCCGGTGTACTGTATCTACGTGGCCATCGGTCAGAAAGGTTCTACCGTGGCCAGCATCGTGAATGCACTGCGTGAGAAGGGGGCGATGGACTATACCATCGTGGTGGCTGCTACGGCTTCCGACCCGGCTGCCATGCAGTATTTCGCTCCGTTTGCCGGAGCTGCCATCGGCGAGTACTTCCGTGATACCGGCCGTCATGCACTGGTGGTGTACGATGACTTGTCAAAACAGGCTGTGGCTTACCGTGAGGTATCACTGATTCTGCGTCGTCCGTCAGGACGTGAGGCTTATCCAGGTGATATCTTCTACCTGCACTCTCGTTTGCTGGAACGTGCGGCGAAGATTATCAACCAGCAGGAAGTGGCCGAACAGATGAACGACCTGCCAGCCAGCCTGAAGGGTAAGGTAAAGGCCGGAGGTTCACTGACCGCCCTGCCGATTATCGAAACACAGGCCGGCGACGTGTCTGCCTACATTCCGACCAACGTGATTTCCATTACCGACGGTCAGATCTTCCTGGAAACCGACTTGTTCAACCAGGGCTTCCGTCCGGCTATCAACGTGGGTATCTCTGTATCGCGTGTAGGTGGTAGCGCCCAGATAAAGAGTATGAAGAAAGTGGCCGGTACGCTGAAGATTGACCAGGCACAGTATCGTGAACTGGAGGCCTTCTCGAAGTTCAGCAGCGACATGGACTCTGTGACTGCCATGGCCATCGACCGTGGACGTAAGAACAACCAGCTGCTGATTCAGCCGCAGTACTCACCGATGCCGGTAGGCGAACAGGTGGCCATTCTGTACTGTGGTACGCACGGACTGATGCGCGACATTCCTATCTCGAAGGTACGTGCCTTCCAGGATGCGTTCTTGACTTACCTGCGTGCCAACCATCAGAAGGATGTGCTCGACGTGCTGGCTTCCGGAAAGATTACCGACGAAATTACGTCGCTCATTGAAAAACTGGCCGCAGACGCAGCCGAACAATTTAAAGCATAAATCCCATGGCATCACTGAAAGAAGTTAAAGGAAGAATCAACTCAATCCACGGCACGCTGAAGATTACTTCGGCGATGAAGATGGTGGCGTCTTCCAAGCTGCACAAGGCGCAGGAGGCCATTGAAAATATGCTTCCCTACGAACGCCGGTTGCACCGCATGCTCAGTAATTTCCTGGGCGCGGAGCTGAGCGTGGAATCGCCTTTTGCAGTGAAACGTGAAGTGAAGAAAGTGGCCGTGGTGGTGTTTGCCTCCAACAGCAGTCTGTGCGGCGGATTCAATGCCAATGTAATCCGTCACCTGAACGAGGTGGTGGCAGAGTATGAGCCGAAGGTGGGCCGTGAGAACATCCTGATTTATCCGGTGGGCCGTAAGGTGGCCGATGCGGTGAAGAAGATGGAAGGACTGACGGCGGCCGGCGATTATCAGCACATGAGCGGAAAACCGAACTATCAGGAGGCGGCCGACCTGGCTGCCGAGCTGATGACGCGGTTTGCCAGCGGTGAGATTCAGCAGGTGGAGCTGCTCTACAACCACTTCAAGTCGACCTCTACGCAGGTATTGACGCGGGAGACTTATCTGCCGCTCGACCTGAGTGCCGGTCATACGGACGAGAAGGGAGAGGAGCAGGAAGCCATGCAGGCCGATTACCTCATCGAACCGTCGCCGGAACAGGTGATGGAGGAGTTGCTGCCCAAGGTGCTCCGCATGAAGATGTACACCGTGCTGCTTGACTCTACGGCTTCGGAACATGCCGCGCGCACCATGGCTATGCAGATTGCCACGGACAATGCAAACGACCTGATTCAGGAACTGACCTTGATTTACAACAAGAGCCGCCAGCAGGCGATTACCAACGAGTTGCTGGACATCGTGGGCGGCAGCATGAGCTGACCCCACGGGCGGAACTCTTGTGTTCATTGCATAAAAAAACGTATCGCTGTCTCACGGCAGGATACGTTTTTTTTGAACGAATAAACTAAAAAATTAATTATCTTAAAAAAGAAAACATGAAATTCTTTGGTGATTTATTTCTATAACAAACTGATTTCGTGTTTTGTTCGCTTTATCTGTCGGTTTTTCTTTACTGATTTTTTAATAACTATAAAAGCATACAGCCGCACCGTCGAGCAGGCATTCCATTCGTCCTTCTCCCAGGCGGATATTGTCCATGTAGGAGTAGTCGCCCCGGCCGTAGTTCAACCGGATGCTGGTGTAGAAAGCGTCGTACCAGTCCCACGTAAAGGTGTAGGTATATTCCTCCCAACGTCCGCGGGCATCCTGAATGCGGATAAAGTCTTCACCGGTTCCGTTGGTATAAAAACGCAGCACCTGAAAGTGGTGCAAGCCGTAGTCGTCGTACCAGTCGTCCTGCCAGTCGTAGCTGCAGAGATACGCTGTGCGTTCACGATATTCCAGGGTGTTGTTCCCTAATTCCATTTCCACGTTACACGACGGGAAGGCGAGTGTCAGTGCGACTAGCATCGCCATATACATGAATTTTTTTACCCTTGTTCTCATAACTCTTTGTGTGTTTGTTTTCCTCTATGTGACAAAGGTATCCGGAAAAAATCATACAAACGAATGATTTTTCCTATTCCTGTGGGGGAATTTCCCTATCGGAGGTAGGGAAATGCATCGGTCTGCGGGGTGGCAGATGGTGTATCGCCTTTGTGGCTGGACGGGAATGCCGGTGTATTTAACGCAAAACGTCCTTGCGTTCGGATTGAAACACAAGGACGTTGTATGGAAAATTTCTTTACGTTATGAATGAAACGCAAGGACGTTTTTTCAGGATTTCTGGAGAAGTACCGTCAGTGCATCGCGCCAGTCTTCACCGTTGCGTGGGCAGTAGGTTTGGAAACCCAGCTGGCGGGCTGCCTGTACGTTGCCTGCCCCGTCGTCAATGAAGAGCGATTCTGACGGAAGAATGTCGGTATCGGCTATCAGGAAGTCAAAAATCTGCCGGTCGGGCTTGGTCACTCCAATCTGGTAGGAGAGGTACAGCTTGTCAAAATAGTCGCTGAGCGGTTTCCCCTTTGACGAGAATGCCGGACTGCAGGCCCAGTCCATCACGTAGGGATTGGTGTTGCTCAGCACGAAGAGCTTGTAGCGCTTGCGCAGCTCCTTCAGGCAGTCGAGCAGACGCTCGTCCAGTCCGGTGAAGTAGCCCAGCCATGCCTGGCGTGTCTCCTCCCAGCTGGGTGTGCGTCCGCCGCACAACTGTCCCAGTTTCACCTGGAACTCATCGGGCGTAATTTTTCCTTCTTCCAGTTCCTGGAAAATCCCCGTCTGGTGATATTTGTCCAGGCGCTGGTCGGCATCGGCCACCCCTAACTGGCGGAACGCTTCCACCGCCTGTTCGCGGCTGATAGGGGCGATGACCCCTCCGAAATCAAAAATCAGGTTTTTTATCATATATTGTTTTTATTTTCTCAGCATCAGGTTCTTGAACGGGGCAGGATAGGGAGTCTCAAATTCCATCCGTTCGCCCGTAAGCGGGTGGTAGAAGCACAGCTTGAAGGCGTGGAGTGCCAGACGTCCGAGCGGGTCGGTTTCGCAGCCGTAACGCGCATCACCCACCACCGGATGGCCGAGCGACTGCATGTGCACGCGAATCTGGTTCTTGCGTCCCGTTTCCAGTTGCAGCTCCATGAGCGAATAGCCGTTGGCCCGCTTGATGGTGCGGTAGTGCGTGATGGAGAGCTTGCCTCCGTCGTCTACCGGCGAGGAGCTGACGTACAGCTTGCGGTCGGTAAGCCAGGAGCGTACGGTGCCCTGGTCTTTCTCCATGTCGCCCATGACGATGGACACGTAGCGGCGGTCGTACACGATGTCGTGCCAGTTGTCGCGGAGCGTGTGCTGCGTCTTTTCATCCTTGGCATACATCATGATGCCCGAGGTTTCGCGGTCCAGACGGTGCACCACGAAGATGCGGTTGTTGCGGTGCGTGCGCTTCACGTACTCATTCAGAATGTGCTGTGCGGTACGTTCCTTCTGGTGGTCGGTAGCCACGGACAGCAGTCCTTCCTTCTTCTCCACCACGATGAGATAGGCATCCTCGTAGAGAATCTTCAGCATGGGGTGGCGGAACTCGTGCTTGTTCTTTTCACGGCTCACCTGCACCTTCATGCCCGGTTTCAGAGGGAAGTTGTACTGCGTCTGGATGTTGTTGTCCACCAGCACCACGCGGTTGGCCAGCAAGGCTTTTACGCGCGTGCGGCTGATGCCGTCCATCTTCTTCATAAGGAACTCCATCAGTTCCGCCGGTTCATTGACCGGATAGATTGTATATTTGGCTGCGGCACGCGGGATAGGGCGTCGGCCGTTGTTGCCAGAGTTGTTTCTTGCCACTTTGTTGCGTCAGTTAAAAGTTAGAAGATAGGGGAGAGTGTTTAGCGTCTTTCCAGTTGCACGACATTTTCCACGTGATGCGTGTGAGGGAACATGTCGACAGGCTGTACGGCAGTCACCTTGTACTTGCCGTCGAGCAGCTGGAGGTCGCGTGCCTGTGTGGCCGGGTTGCAGCTCACGTAGACGATGCGTTTCGGCTCGGCAGCCAGAATCACGTCGATTACGTCATTGTGCATACCAGCGCGGGGAGGGTCGGTGATGATGACATCCGGACGTCCGTGCTCCGCAATGAAGTCGTTGGTAAGGATGTCCTTCATGTCGCCCGCATAGAACAGCGTGTTGTCGATACCGTTCAGGGCCGAGTTCACCTTGGCATCCTCGATGGCTTCGGGCACATATTCGATGCCCACCACCTTGCGTGCCTGGCGTGCCACGAAGTTGGCGATGGTACCCGTACCCGTGTAGAGGTCGTACACCAGCTCGTTGCCCGTAAGTCCGGCAAACTCGCGTGCCACCTTATATAAATTATAGGCCTGTTCAGAGTTCGTCTGGTAGAACGATTTCGGTCCCACCTTGAAGCGCAGTCCCTCCATCTCCTCGAAGATGTGGTCGTTGCCCTTGAACACCTCCACGTCGAGGTCGCCGATGGTATCGTTGCACTTGTTGTTGATGACATACATCAGCGAAGTAATCTGCGGGAAGCTGTCGGCCATGAACTGCAGAATCTCTTCCATCTTGCGGCGGCCTTCGTCGTCGGTCACCTTGCACTGCAGCACCACCATCAGTTCGCCCGTAGACGAGGTACGGATCATGATGTTACGAAGAAGGCCTTCCTGCGTGCGCAAGTCGAAGAACGGGAAGTTGTGCGCGTAGGCATAGTCGCGTACGGCATTGCGAATTTGGTTGGAAATGTCGTCCTGCAACCAGCACTTGTCGATGGCCAGCACCTTGTCGAACGCCCCCGGAATATGGAATCCCACGGCATTCATCTGGTCGTATTTCACATCCTGCTTCACCTCCTCTTCCGTAAGCCAGCGCTTATTGGAGAATGTAAACTCCAGCTTGTTACGGTAAAAGCGGGTCTTTTCCGAGCCTAAGATAGGACGGAATTCCGGCAGTTCCACCTTCCCGATGCGGGTGAGGTTGTCGAACACTTGTTTCTGCTTGTACTTGAGCTGTTCCTCGTAAGAAAGACATTGCCATTTGCATCCTCCGCACACTCCGAAGTGACTGCAGAACGGCTCCGTGCGCAGGGGTGATTTCTCATGGAACTTTACCGCCACCGCTTCGGCGTAATGGTTCTTCTTGCGCTTCACCTGTAAATCGACTACGTCGCCCGGCACTACATACGGGACAAATATTACCAACTCGTTCACTTTAGCCACGGCTTTTCCTTCTGCGGCTACGTCTGTTATCGTTACCTTCTCCAGTAAAGGCAGTTCTTTTTTCTTTCTTGCCACGTTCTTTTCAATAAAACCAATTTGGGAGCAAATTTATACATTTTTCCTGACATTCTTCCATGTTTTTCGAAGAAGTTCATTTTGCAAACTCAATGTTGCAAAATATGTCGAAAAATATCTTCACAAAATTTGGGATTCAATAAAATATATATAGATTTGCCAGCGGTTGACCAACGAAAAACATTATTGAACCTTATCAAATATAAGAAAACATGGAAAAGAAAAGAGTCTATACTTTTGGAAACGGACAAGCTGAAGGAAAAGCTGACATGAGAAATCTTCTGGGTGGCAAGGGCGCAAACCTGGCCGAGATGAACCTGATAGGGGTGCCTGTACCTCCCGGATTCACCATAACAACCGAAGTCTGCAACGAATATTTTGAAAAAGGAAAAGAAGCAGTGGTTGCGCTGCTGAAAGACGACGTGGAAAAATCCATCAAGGGAGTAGAAGCCCTGATGAAGTCGAAGTTCGGCGATGTGGAAAATCCGTTGCTCGTTTCCGTACGTTCGGGTGCCAGAGCGTCCATGCCGGGGATGATGGACACCATTCTGAACCTGGGTCTGAACGATGAAGTAGTAGAAGGACTGGCTCGCAAGACTAACAACCCTCGCTTTGCGTGGGACTCTTACCGCCGCTTCGTACAGATGTACGGCGACGTGGTGCTGGGCATGAAACCCGTGAACAAGGAAGACATCGACCCGTTTGAAGCCATCATTGAAGAAGTGAAGAAAGCCAAGGGCGTACGTCTGGACAACGAACTCGACGTGGACGACCTGAAGACACTGGTAGTCCGTTTTAAGGAAGCCGTGAAGAAACAGACCGGACAGGAATTCCCGTCATGTGCCTACGAACAGTTGTGGGGTGCCATCTGTGCCGTATTCGATTCATGGATGAACGAACGCGCCATCCTTTACCGTAAGATGGAAGGTATTCCGGCAGAGTGGGGAACAGCCGTGAACGTACAGGCCATGGTATTCGGTAACATGGGTGAGACTTCGGCTACGGGCGTATGCTTCTCACGTGACGCCGCTACCGGTGAAGACCTGTTCAACGGTGAATACCTGATCAATGCGCAGGGTGAAGACGTAGTAGCCGGTATCCGTACTCCGCAGCAGATTACCAAGATCGGTTCTCAGCGCTGGGCCGAACTGCAGGGTATCTCGGAAGCGGAACGTGTGGCCAAATATCCTTCTATGGAAGAAGCCATGCCGGAAATCTACAAGGAACTCGATGAACTCCAGACTAAACTGGAAAATCACTACCACGATATGCAGGACATGGAATTTACCGTGCAGGAAGGCAAACTCTGGTTCCTTCAGACCCGTAACGGTAAGCGTACAGGTGCCGCTATGGTGCGCATCGCCATGGAAATGCTGCATCAGGGCATGATTGACGAAAAGACCGCTTTGATGCGCTGCGAACCTAATAAGCTGGACGAGCTGTTGCATCCGGTATTCGACAAGGAAGAACTGGGACGTGCCCGCGTGCTGACACGTGGTTTGCCGGCTTCTCCGGGTGCTGCCTGCGGACGTATCGTCTTCTTCGCCGAAGATGCTGCTGAATGGCATACCAACGGCCATCGCGTGGTACTGGTTCGTATTGAAACTTCTCCGGAAGACCTGGCTGGTATGCAGGCTGCCGAAGGTATCCTGACCGCCCGTGGAGGTATGACCTCGCACGCAGCCGTAGTAGCCCGCGGAATGGGTAAGTGCTGTGTATCAGGAGCCGGAGCCATCAACGTAGACTACAAGACCCGTACGGTGGAAATTGACGGAGTCGTACTGAAAGAAGGTGACTACATCTCCATCAATGGAACCAACGGATATGTATATGCCGGAGAAATTCCGACTCAGCCGGCCAAACTGTCGGGCAACTTTGCCGAACTGATGGAACTCTGCGACAAATATGCCCGCCTGAAAGTCCGCACCAATGCCGACACGCCGCGCAACGCACAGGATGCCCGTGGATTCGGTGCCGTAGGTATCGGTCTGTGCCGTACGGAACACATGTTCTTCGACGACGAAAAGATTGTGGCTATGCGCGAAATGATTCTGGCCAAGGACGTAGAAGGCCGCAAGAAAGCCCTCGACAAACTGTTGCCTTACCAGAAAGCCGACTTCAAGGAAATCTTCAAGACCATGGACGGACTGCCTGTCAACGTACGTCTGCTCGACCCGCCGTTGCATGAATTCGTACCGCACGATTTGAAAGGTCAGGAAGAAATGGCACAGGCCATGGGTGTGACCGTAGATTATATCCGCCAGCGCGTGGAAAGTCTGTGCGAACACAACCCGATGCTGGGTCACCGTGGTTGCCGTCTGGGAAATACGTATCCGGAAATCACCGAAATGCAGACTCGCGCCATCCTGGGTGCTGCCTGCGAACTGAAGAAGGAAGGTTACGACCCGCATCCTGAAATCATGGTGCCGCTGATTGGTATCTTGTATGAATTCGAAGCACAGGAAAAGGTGATTCGTGAAACTGCTGCCAAACTGTTCAAGGAAGAAGGCGTGGAAATTCCGTTCAAGGTGGGAACGATGATTGAAGTGCCGCGTGCTGCCCTGACTGCCGACCGCATCGCTTCACATGCCGAATACTTCTCATTCGGTACAAACGACCTGACTCAGATGACCTTCGGTTACTCTCGCGACGATATCGCTTCCTTCTTGCCGGTTTACCTGGAAAAGAAGATCCTGAAGGTAGACCCGTTCCAGGTACTCGACCAGAACGGTGTGGGCCAGCTTATCGAAATGGCGGTAGCCAAAGGCCGTTCCGTACGTCCAGCACTGAAATGCGGTATCTGCGGTGAACACGGTGGTGAACCGATGTCCGTGAAGTTCTGCCACAAGGTAGGTCTGGATTACGTGAGCTGCTCACCGTTCCGCGTGCCTATTGCAAGACTGGCTGCGGCGCAGGCTGTGATTGAAGAAAGCTTGTAAGCCTTAACGGCTTGATGATATAGGACTCAGGCTGTAACTTTCCCGCGAGGAGCGGGGAGTTACAGCCTGAGGTGTTTTTAAGAGGAAGCGAGATTACGCTTTATTCAGCTGCTTTAAAGTTGAATACTGGTTTGATGATGGTTTCTATGGTTACTGTATCTGGGAGCTGGGCAAGTTTTGACTGAGCGAAGTCTAGGACTGTCCAATTTTTTTGTAAACACAAAAAACGGCCATCTCAAAGTTTATTTGAGACAGCCTTCCGTTAAGTCAATGTAAGTACTAATCTAATTTCTTGAAATCAAAATCGTTCTTACTACAACAAGCTTTCTGATAATCAAATCCGTACATACGCATATATGCTTCTTTCACTTCTTTTGCTCCATTATAAAATGGGTCAGAAGTGTGACTTTGGGTAGTTACAGTGACTTCCATTTCAGGTGTCAGAACTGTTCCGTTTGTTCTCTTTACTCTCTTCGGAGTTACTCTGAATACTCTTGACATAAATTCATTTTTTAAGGTTAGACATTCTGTGTTATTAATCTTTGATATGCCAAAAGTATATATGCGAATATACCAAATTGAGGGATAGCAAGAAAAAATGTAATTATTTTATTCTTCATTTTTATTTTACTGCTCGAAACGATTAATACATTCCAGCACTTTATCTTTAATCAAATCAGCATTAAATCCATCCTGCATATCCAACTCAAGATGATACTCATTTTCTTTTTTAATAAATCCTTCTACGTACTTATCTTCAATATTTTGTTGAGAGTCACGAGATTTTAGAATAAAGCTACATTTCTTCTGCTTATTATCATACTTTATATCAATAACGATACGATAAGTAGAATTCTCAACGGCTATACAGTTATTATTTGACGTAGCCCAATACCATACACACCAGTCGCCTATTCCTATCTTTTTAGAATTACTTAAACTATTATTCTTATAATTTGCTCCAAACTTTTTTAGGATATATGCATTATACTGTGAAATAAATCCGGTATGACGACTTTGAGGACAGTTTGTACAAATCCACCAATCATCAGTTCCCCAATGATAGTAAATATCACAAGCATTTGAATTATTGGTAAAATCAATTAAATATGAATCTTTTGCAAATTCAATATAATCTTCTTCTGCGCTCTGTTTAATATAATCTTCTTCTGCACTCTGTTTAATATACTCTTTCAATGTTTCTTTAATATACTTCTCCAATGCATCATCCAAAGTCTTTTCACCTTTTTTATATTTAATCAAATTGTCTATAAGCAATTTAAAGTCAGTACTGTGCTGTGTAATTGACCTTCTCCAGTCTTCCCATTCCCAGCAGAAAGTATAATATGAGCCTACTTTTACAGGAGAATATTCTTTCATTCCCACTATCCAGGCACGCCTTAACGAATTAATCTCATGTCCTGAAAAATCAGTAAACAAACTGTCGAAAAAAGATGAGTATTTACAGAAAGTTTCAATATTAAAATTATTATTTTCCGAACTCCAGTTTATTAAAGTAGACAAATCACCTTTCCATATATAATGACATCTAACAACATCCGTACTCTGAGTTTTCCAGAATTCTTTCTCAACTTCAGAAAGCTCTGAAATACTGTCTTTCACAGAATCCGACATTATCTGAATCATCAATAAATCAGATGCATCAAAATAGTCATCTTTTCCGGCATCACTACATACGTCAAGCGCTATATTATAGAAATTACCATCAATACGCTCATGATAAGTTTTAAGAAATGTAAGTAGAGGAATATGCTTTTGAGAGCCTCTGCGATATATCTTATTATAAATCAACTGATAAACTCGCTTCATCTCTACATTTCTCATCTTTTCATCTTCTCCGTACTTAATGCATACCAACAGCAAAGATTTCAAGATTAAAAAATTACCATCACTCTCATCACTTTTTTTATTGCCAAACAGTAAATCGACTTTGTTTTTAAACTCAGAATTTACGATTAATTTGAGCGCATTAAAAGACAGTTCAATGTCAGATAAATTCAAATCTTTTATTGCTTCAAACGGTTTCAACTCATTATGTTCGCCGCAAGTTTTCAATTCCCAAACAATCCGGATTAGATTATTCATTGCTACGTTGATTTTAGCGATATCGTCACCATTTAGCAATGTAAAAAAGAAATCCTCCCAGTCATCCCATATTTTACCCCAATTTTTTAATTCTTTCCTGCTTTTTTCAAAAAGCAATGGTTTCAGTTTTTCGGCATTATCAAGTGTCTTTCCTCTGCTATTCATGGTAATATACAAATCTTCTCCCAAAGAAGTTTCATCTATAGGATAATACCAGAATTCTATGTTGAGAATATCATCATATTTTACATCAAACTTGATATCAGCCAAATAGTTTAAGAGAGCAATCATAGAAGATATAGATAGGTCAGAATCATAACATGTATGATACCATTTACTGTCCTTTATTTCTTTTTCTTTATACAACCCGCTATTGAACAAACATTGCATAAATTCCTCCGTATTAGAACGAACACGATAGGTAAAGGACATGTTTGGACTGTTTACTTTCAGTAAAGATTTGAATTTATCATACTCTCCCTGCATAAGGGATGCATAATAAAGACACAACACAAGTGTTGTCAGTCGCTGTTGTCCGTCAATTATATATTCTTGGTTTCCATTAGAATAGGAGTATAAGAATCCGACATTAATATCTTTATTATCTTTTATAGAATCAATAAACTGGTTTACTATGTTTTTATTACTGCCCCAAACATATTCTCTTTGTATTTCAGGTACAACCATGTAATTACCCAAAAGTTCTTCTATATTTTTCTTGTCCATAATCTGTCAAATTAAAAAATCAATAATATCATGTGCTAAAGTTTCAGTGCTTTTCTTAATATCTTCAAGAGTCCACATACTTGTATGATTAGATGAAAACGCCTTCAAAGTATATGGCCTGATAGAATATTTGTTATTATAGTAATCTTCGATTATTATACTTTTCTTTGTATTAAATGAGGCATTACGATAGCTTCTGTTCTGACTTGAATGTAGTAATACCAAATTACCTATTGAATTAAGTCCATACGAATTAAGTTCATCTATTATATTTGATGTAACATCATCTATAACCTCTTGTTCTTTAAGCAACTTTTCCCACCACTCATCGAGTCGGCCTTTGTCTATATCAAATTTATAATCATTCAGTTTCTTTATATACTCCAGCCACTTTTCTCTATTGTTTAAATCTTCCTCGTTCGGAGTCTGGCATCCTATATGTTCTATGTCTTCACCCTTTGATACAAAATAATTTATAGGTAAACGATACTTGGATTTGCAGGAGTAAATTACGTCCAAAAGTATAAGTATCTTTACGAGTGACTCTTTGTTATGATACCAGCTAAAGCTTAAATTCGCTAGATCATTTTTCAATTTTTCTTTTGCTGGTTCTTCGTTATTTTCACCGTCACTACTGTATATTTCCAATATATACTTTGATATCTCTTTCTTTAGTTCGGTTATAAATGATAATTTACCTTTACTATTCTCCCATGTTTTATATATTGCAACAAAATTAACTTTAGATTTAAAGTTTGAAAACAGATAAGACAAGTAGTGATATATTTCATCACTCTCATACCAATCGCGCACAAATCCATAAATACGCTTCAGTTCGATGTACATTTCCCAATTATCATCGCCAACACCATTACCTTTAATGTCTAATCCATATTCAAAAAAACGGAATTCAAAAGGCATATTATTATCAGGATGCATTTCATACATCATTCTGTAAAGATAATTTATAGGGTATAACTTTTCGTTGAAACCGGATTTATCAAACGAGTCATCCTTTAAAAATCTGCCAAGAAATGTCCTTACATCTTTCTGTCCACACCAATTATTAATTTCATCCAACAACATTCCCATCTTAACCCTATATTCGTTTACTTCATTACTATTATCTGAATGTGTTATTTCATACTTCTCTTTAGATGAATGGGTTATCTGTACTGCTCTCAATAGGTCTGCTCCATCTAACTCAGCTTTAGCACCATTAATATTGGCAAAAATCATTTCTTCATTACCAGAAACTACATTGACTATTAATTTGGTTCTATTCAGTAAAATCTCAATATACCGTTTTCTTTGATTGGAATTCCACGTTTGTTCTTTATCCCAGGTCTGAACCATATTGGCAGCCGCTCTTATATAAAACTCATCCTTATGCTTTACATCCTCCTCCTTGTCATTTTGCTCCCAATACTTTCTGGTAAAAATCTCATTATTCAGAAATTCTCCGGTATCTTCTCTACTGGAATATTTAAGTTTCCCTTTTAGTAAATCTGCCTTGCCAAAATATGCAAGAATAATAGCAATGGTAGTTAAACGCTGTTGCCCGTCAACAACATTATAATATTCTCCATTGTCTTTACTTATGATTGTGATATGTTGGAGACAATAGAACAATTTATCATCAAGAAATTTATCGGTATCGGAGATGTAAATCTTATCAAGAAATTTCTTCAGATCTTCCAATAACAATCTGACGTTATTTTCTCCCCATTCATAACCTCTCTGATAATCAGGTATATTATAATATATCTGTTTCAATTGTGAGTCATTGAAAATTTCACTTACACTTCTAACTAAATCTGACATAACTAATATTTTTTATTGTAATTATAATTATCCTCTAATTCCCTTAAATTCGGCGGCAGCCGTCTCAAAGTTTATCGCTAGGAAATTTATACCGGATTTATTATGCATTTTCGGATTTCTTGTAGTACGACAAAATATTCTCCGCCATCTGGCACATGGCATCCTTTGCCCACTGCGGTTCGAGAATCTCAATCTGGTCGGTTTGCTGTAGCAACAACTGGAAGAACTCATAGTTCGGGCGAACGCTGAACTCAAACGTGATGGATTCGTCATCCGAAGCAATTTCGCGTTGTGATTCGTGCAGGGGAAGGGTAGAGAGGTAGTTCCGTGCCCATCCGTATGCCTTGACAACTACCCGCTCGATGTCATATTCCGGGTCGGAGATGATGCCCACGCATCCCTCGAAATACCGGTCTATGCTGAAATCCTTGGGAAGCTGGAATTTCACGTCCGTAAGGCTCACGTGCTGGATTCTGTCGAGTGCGTATGTTCTTATTTCCTCGGAATAGACCGAGTATCCAATCAGGTACCAGCGGCGGTTATACACCTTCAGGTGATAAGGCTCTACCTGAAACGTGCTGGCATGAGACCTGCCAAAGCCTTGGTGAGTAATTTCTACCACACAATTCTGACGCATGGCCTGAAGGAAAGTCTGCAAATATTTATTGCCCGAAGGAATCTTCTCGAATGAGATGCGTTTCTCCAGTTGACGGTCTGCCTGAAGCTGGTTCAGGGTGGCATACGAGTCGATGAGCCACGAACGGAAGGAGTCGCCTTCCAGCGATTCCGCATCCTCTATGTAATAGCCGTATCCTCGACTGGTATCGCAGGAGATGAGAATGTCGAAGATGGTCTGCACGGCCTTCTTGTGATTCATGAAGGTTTTCCACGGAAGCGGTTTCCCGTCGCCCAGTCCGCAGGTTTCCCATCGTTCACTGATTTCGTTGAAGGTGATGTACGGGTGGCATCGGATTAAATCTGCCAGCCATATATATCGTCCGAATTTGTTTGCTGCCATAAATAGTAAAATGAAAAGTTTTGGTGATGCGGCAAAGTAAAGCACCTGCCTATGTCAAATTTAGGCATAAGTCCTTAAAATGTCAAATCATTTTAAAAGCAATTCACACGATTTAAAAACTATAACTCGTATCTTTGGCAAAAAAATAAAGAAACCTCAATGGATACAGAATATTTGAACCGTTTTGAAGAGAGATTGCAGCAGGAATTGCTGCGTTTGTGTACTGACTATCATGTGCTGGACGGCACCCTGCTGGCTACGGAGGACCTGGACAACCGCTGGCACGATCTGGCACCGGAGTACGTGGCCGATGCCGTGGAACAGATTCGTGACTATCCCGTGGTGTCGGTGGCCTGGGCTGCTTATCTGGGCCTGGGAGTAGCTTTTTGCTGGGACGAAGACTGGGAGGCCAGGGCAAAGGCTTCTTATCAGTCGTACTACGGAGAGCAGGGATTTGATGATATGGATGAACACATCGTGCGCGATTTGCTCGGCTTGTCGCTCGACGGTGAAGAGGCCCGCCAGCTGGAGGACATCATCCGCCGCTGCGGACAGACTACCGTGGGACTGATTCGCCACGAACAGATAGAGCCACAAAGCCCGCTGGCCTTCCATGTATTTGCCCGTGCCTGCCGTACGATGTTCCGCATCGGGGTGGCCATTGAGCTTAAACGCCTGGGATATAAATTCGAGAAAGTGGAAATCGGTCGCGTGCCGGGCGGAATGCTGTCATAAGAAATCCTCAGACAGGTTTTCTGTCACCTCAAAAACGCTTTGACGTTTGGATTCAAACGCCTTTACGTTTTACTTGAAACGCACTTGTGTTTTGGGTAAAACGTAAGGGCGTTTTGTCTTAAATGCACTTGCGTTTTTTTATGGGATGAATTTTAGCGAATTTTCGGCCCATATTTTTCTTCAAATTCCGCCACAATCTGCTGGAAATGCGTCGGCAGGTAGTGCATGGCCTGAGCGTGCAGGGCAGGGGGAATGCCGTAGAATGCTTCTGCGATGCTGCCTGTGATGCAGGCCAGTGTATCGCTGTCGCCACCCAGTGAGATGGCTGTACGCACACAGTCCTCAAAGTCCGTCCCGTCTAGAAAGGCGCGGATGGACTGGGGTACGGTGCCCTGGCAGGTGGCGTCCCATTGATATGTTTCTCGAATACCGTCGCAGGTGAAGTTCAGGTCATAGCCGAACTTTGCTTCGACGGTATTTTTTATGTCCTCCTTGCTTTTCCCGTTTCGGGCTAGAAAGATGCAGAGTGCTGTAGCCTGGGCACCCTTGATGCCTTCGGGATGATTGTGCGTGCAGGCAGCCGATATGCGTGCAGCCTCCAGCGTCTCTTCCTCCGTGCGGAATGCCCATCCCACGGGACCTACGCGCATGGCCGAACCGTTGCCGCAGCTGCCGTAAGGACGGAGCTGTCCCGTTTGCTGTCCCTGTCGGAGCCATTCACGGAAACGTCCGCCGAAGCCTCCCAGCGGACAGGGGTAACGGGTGGCATAGCGGAAATAATAGGTGGCACAGTCTCCGCCGTGCAACAGCCAGTCGGCCGTAGCGAGGGTCAGAATACTGTCGTCGGTATATCCCTTCTGTGGAGTGAGGAAAGGAAACTCTTTTGTCTTGATGTTGCGAAACTCGTAGATGCTGCCTGCGATGTCGCCAAGGATGCTTCCAATCATATTTTTTAGTTTGTATAGAAACAAAGGTACGGAAATAAATGAATATGAATCGATAATAGCCGGCTTATTTCATAAATACAGCGATAAGTCAATGAGAATAGCTATATTTGTGATATTCAAATATGTTTTTTGAAACGCTTTAATAAGAATAACATACACCGGGAACTTTTCGGGTGCGTGACGTGTGGCAAACAATAGAGAAAATAAAAGTAAATGCAGAATTATGAATATCATAACTTTGAATCATAAAAATGTAAATCAATTTTGGGAATTAAGACTTTGTTTATTGCGAAAATTGGGAGAGATTTCTACTGAAACAAATCTGACTGATTTAGAAAAATCGACAAAAGAATATTTCCTTTCCAATATAAATAAAAGCCTGATATGCTATGGGATAATCGACAATGACGAGATAATATCCATTGCATCCTTATGTTTGTTTAACCGCATTCCATACCAGGAGAATTTAACTGGGAAAGAAGGATATATCTTGAATGTATTTACCACTCCAGAATTCAGAGAACAAGGTTTGGCTAAGTTGTTATTGCAAGAAATTATCAAATATGCCAAGAACAACGATATAAAAAAATTATGGTTGAATAGTAGTGAACATGGCAAACACTTGTATTCTTCTTTAGGCTTTGTTTGTAAAAACAATGAAATGGAATTGATATAAATAATTCCTAAAGGTTATAGATTATTATCGATAATAATAGGTGTTGGAACTATATTTTCAAAATCATCATATTTAGGCGCAATAATAAATTTTATTGCAGGCGAATTAGATACTTGTTTTTTGAATTCAGAAATAAAAGATGGCGACAAGTCGTTTACATATACTTCTACCCGGTTGAATGTTTCACTTAAAGAACATAGAGATAACTTTTCTCTTATGGGGTTTTCTGCATTCTTTTCTGATACCATAAATTCGGAAACCTCGTTTGCCGCTTTTAGTAATTCATTATAGGAATAATCACATTCTTTGACAACAAAAATAGGGTCAGAACTTAGTAATTGGGGAGTTTTTTCGTTATACCCTTTAACGGTATAAACTATTAGTTTCCCATCTTCAATATAGGAGCCACCGTAATAACCAGGATATTCTATGCTGTCTGAAACTGTATGAGAATATCCAAATGTTTCTTTTAGTTTGTTCCAGGCGGCTAACGCTTTTGCTTCTCCATTTAAAGAGGTCTGTTGTAAATTAGTGCTGTTACCATTTAGGTAACTAGTTTCTTCCGAAGAATATGATGATATACAACAAATAAGAGATAAAAAACTGAAAAATAAAGTTTTTTTCATGATACCTCCGTTTTTTATCTGATTTGTAAATGTAGCAAAAAAGAATAGTATGTTACTTTAAATTCAGCAAGCTCACTGCAAAAAATTATTACTTACGGCTATGGCTGACACATTGTAGCTTCCACATTTAGGGCACCAGACATGAGATTTATTTCTACTATCAACAATAGGATTTATTATCTCAACAGCCTTTTCATAATCTTTCTCAAAAACATATATCGCAATACCTGTGATCGCACCATAAGCACCTGGATTTTGGTCTTGCCCCTCATCATGCTGGCGAGAAACAATGTTGTTTTCAATAAGCAGATTTGTAATCTCGTCTGCATAAATAGTAGTATCACATTTTATAAGAAGTCTTTCCTTCATATTAGAATTTACTTTTATGCTAATATACTGATATTTATATAAAAAAGCAAGATTTATCTCTAAGTCTTTATTATAAGCACTATTTTTGCGATACGGACTCGGACCTGAAACATAAAGTGATACTTTTATTTGCAGCTGTTATATTGATAGTTATTGCAACAATCATTAAAAATAACAAAGAGGTGATTGAAGAGGATTTGAAGAATAACTCTATTCTGCCATTGGAGTATCACTATTTCTATTATGCCCACAGTGAAGGACCAAAATGGCTAGCAATAAAAGATGACATCAGTGTATTAGGGACAGCACACTATAAGAGTAAATACCCGGAAGCAGGTGTAAAAGCGGTTGTAGTTTCTTATGCCATTGAAGTAAACTGACACAATGCTCAAGACTCCACTTCCACCTTCACTTCCTGAATATTCCGAAGCTCATCACTGAAGTTGACGCCAATCTTGTAGACCGTACGGCTGTCCTTGGCAAAAGGTGCGGCATAGCCTTTCTCCCGAATCTGAGCCAGGGCTTCGTCCGCACTGCCGTTCAGCTTGAATTCCATGATGTACACGTAGTCCTGCGTCTGGAGTACCAGGTCAATCCGTCCGCGACTGGTGTGGTATTCCACCTGCACGTAGAAGCCCATCAGCTTGAAAATGATGTAGAGAATATTCTGGTAGTGCACTTCACGGTCGCGCGCCAGCTCGTATGGAATGTCGGCAAACATGGTCTTCAACCGTTCGAAGAAATCGTCCACCTTTCCGGCCATCACTTCTTCCACAAAGCACTGAATCTGGTAGGGTGACTTGCTTACGCTCACCGACGCGTAGTTGGGCAGCAGGAACTTGAAGAACCCTTGTTCCACTTCGCGGTTGGGGAAGCCTAACGTGTAGTTCTCGAACATCTTGTTGTAACCCTTGATGGTGAGGTAGCCGCTCTGGTAGATAACCGGAATCGGGTCGGTAGAGGCCGTATCGATGCTGTCCAGTACAGGCTGACTGGTGACGATGTGTTCCAGTTCTTCTATCGGATAGTGGTGAAGTTTGAGCAGTTCGACGAGGTAGGTCGGTGTGCCTGTTTCAAACCAGTAGCTGCCGAATTTTTTCTTTGCAAATGTATTGAGCAGACTGAACGGATTGTACATGCCCACGGCATTTTCCGTGAAATGATAGCCGTCATAATTGGATTTCAGCTCTGCACAAGTCTCTTCATAAGTCAGGTCCGCAGCTGTAGCCAGCGCATGAATGTCTTCCTCAAAATACGTATGGATTTCCTTTTCGCTGATGCCGCAGATTTCCACGTAGCGGTCGTCCATGGAGATGTCCATCAGGTTGTTCAAATCGCTGAACACACTGACCTTGCCGAACTTGGTCACTCCCGTAAGCAGGGCAAAGCGGATGCACCCGTCCATGGATTTCAAAGCTCCATAGAAAGCTTTCAGGGTGCTGCGGTATTCGTTCTGCAAGGCTTCATTTCCGATGGCCTGCAGCATGGGCTTGTCGTATTCATCAATGAGAATCACCACCCGGCGGCCTGTCTGCTCGCAGGCACGGCGGATGATACCCTGGAAACGCCGGGCCACGCCAATCTCACTGGAAGATGCTCCATAAAGCGCTTCCCAGTTCTGTAGGTTTTCCTCCAATACGTTGGTCAGCGATTCCGGTGTATCATATTTCTGTGTATTCAAATCCAGGTGCAGCACCGGATATACCGTCCAGTCCTTCTCCAGTTTCTCCAGTGCCAGTCCCTTGAAAAGTTCTTTCTTCCCTTGTGCGTAGGCTTCAAGGGTCGACAACAGCAGGCTTTTTCCGAAGCGTCGCGGACGGCTTAACGAATAATAGCATCCAGTATTGAACAACTGATAAATTAAAGAAGTTTTATCCACATACACATAACCATCATGTATCAGGCCTTCAAAGTTCTGCACTCCTACCGGATATAGCTTGCTCATAACCACTGGATTTTGATTCTACTGCGAATGTAATAATTTTTAGCGAACATTCAAACTGGCAGAAACAGGAAACGAAAAAGTTGGCCGGAAATGTTGTGGGGTGTGGTATCGGCTTCGGGGAAAAAAGAAAAGGAACCGACCCATTTAAGAGGCGATTCCTTTTTTGTGAGAGCTATTTTTTTGTTTATTCCGCTACTTTCTTCACCATCAGTGTATGGTTATTGGCGTCTCTCCATTCTGCCAGAAGGGCATACAGTTCTTTGTAGCTCGACGGAGTCTGCAACTGGCGGCTGATGCGCAGGCTGCGGGTCACTTTCATGCCTTCTTTCGTGGGCTGGTAGCTGAATACTACTTTTCCGCAGGCATTGCTGATTTCCTTGTTGGTGCGGGGAGTTGCTTTCATACCTTCCGGCAGGCAGACAATGGTCTCCAGCGTGCAGTTCATAGTTCTCGGCAGAAGGATATTCTCGGGAATGGTTGTATTGGCAGCATACGCATAGAGCGTGCGGGCCGGTGTCGGGTCGTTCAGTGTCACGATTCCCCATCCTTCGGCAGGCTGCTGCAACTTCTTTTCGTCCACTTTCAGGGTGTCGGTCTGCTGCATTTCCTTGGCTCCTAAGTAAGCTTCCATTGTCAGTGGTTTTCCATCCAAGCTGCTCACTGTCAGGAAGGGTTGCAGGCTGGCTTCTTCGGTGCCTGTCAGGGCGACTTTCTCGGGCATTAGCTTGCTTTGGGCTACCAGCGATACGATGGTAGACAAACCTTGGTTTTCAGCCTTCGACGGGCGCAGGGCACATACGGCTACTTCCGCTTCCAGTCCGGCTGCCTGCTGCAGGGTGACATCTAAGTTCACTAATTCTGCCTGGGTGCCGTAAGCCGAGCAGATGACTTCCGATGCCGGACGGAGACGGTAGTCGGCATCTTGCAGTGATACACCGCAGCGACCCAATTGATACAGTTCAGTCATGTAGCGGGCGATGGCGTTGCGAACTGCCTGTGGATTGTCTTGGATACCTCGAGTCAGTTCGGCTACCTTGGCTTCGATAACGGAGCGGTTGCCGGGCTGGAATTGTGCTTTCAGGCTTTTCAGGGCTTCATCGTATCGTGACCAGGTTGAGGCCACGAAGACGGGCATCATGCCGCTGGCTACTGCTTGTACTTGTCCCATATTTCCTCTTGTGGAAGGATAGGCGTAAGGGCGGGGCTTCACTTCCTTTAGTGTCCAGGTGAAGGATTTCATTCCGTCTCTTTGGGCAATGGACGGCTGGGCAGAAGCGTTCAGCAGTTCATAGTGTACCGATTTTCCGGCTGGTACGTTCAGGCGGAAGGTGAATTCCTTGATGGGAGAAAGTTCTTTGACCGGACAGCAGACATCAAGTTCCGGCAGGTAACCGGCTTTGCTTACAATGGAGTAATCCAGCACGATGGTGGCACCTAATTCAAGTCCGGTGTGCACCACGACCATTTCTTTCAGTTGGTTGTAGGCCGGTGCGTTGGCAGCTGCGGCAGGCAATACCTCTACGAAGGCATTGGCGGGTGTCTGAACCACGGTGCCATCTTTCTGGCGGGTGTAGGACGCGTGAATCTCCAGCTTCTGGAAGTCGGGGTTATACACGATAAATGTTTCTCCGTACAGGCCGTTCATGGCGGCATGGGTGAACAGGGTGAGTTCCTTCTGCACCCGCATCTCCTGACTGCCGTCGGCACGCAGGGTGTACGCTTTCGAGAGTTTGCGGAATTCTGCTTCCGATGCGGCTCTGGCCGGCAGTACAGCCAGCAAAAGCATTCCTATGATTCCTATGTAGATTGATAATGTTTTCATTACGCTTCGTTTCTTGTTAAATCCTCGTATGAGTGGTTATTTCTTTACCACAATGTATTCTCCATATCCCTTGGCTGTGTTCACCGCATTTCGGAAACTTTCCCAGTCGGATGCTTCGTAGACCCGCTTCTTCAGGCGCAAGGATGTTTTCACCTGCAACTGGTTGCCGTTTTGGCCCATGTATCCGGTGAATCCGGCACCTGGCCCGTCCATCTGGTCCTGCTTTTCCTTTCCTTGCCATTCGTATCCTGCAGGAAGTTTCAGGTTTTCTTCCATTTCCACCAGACGGGAGCAGCCGTCCTTGAAGCCGTAGGCCCGTTTCTCCAGGCTGGTATCTATCCGCAGGTAGGAGAGGACTTGCGTGTAGAGGTTATTCAGTACGAAAGGTTTGAAAACCATTTCTCCCTGGTCGCCTTTCAGTGCATATTCCGGAATCTCGTAGCGGAACGTAATCTGGATAGGGGCGCGCTGGTAGTCTTTCGGTGTCCGTCCGTAGTCCACGCTTTTCAATCGGGCTTTGGGCGATACGTTCAGCAACTGGCGTTCCATGGTATGTGCCCATTCGCTCTGAAATCCGGTGGTGAAGATGCGGCGGATGTTGCTGTCGCTCTGTCCCTCAGCTTCGATGGTGAAGGTACCTTTCAACGTGCCTTTTTCATCGAGGGTGTTCTGTGCCTTGATACGTACGTAATGGTTTTCCGGGTCGGAGATAGGAGTCAGGCACAGGTCGGTGCCTTCCGGTGTGCCCGGCAGGTAATTTTGCTGCTGTTCGGCACTGCTCCACAGTTCCCGGCAGAAAGGTACCCACGTGGGGTCGAGCGGCATCATTGTGCCGTCACTGAGTTTCACTACGGCCACGCAGTGGTTGAAATGGTCGGCCGGAATGGTCTCCACCCGGCTGCCTGCCATGGTCATGGCCGGAAAGGCTTCGAATCCTGCCATCCGCAGGAACGCAATCAGTGTGCCGGCAATGTCCTTGCACACCCCGCAGCGGTCGGTATAATTCATCTTCAGGTTGTGCAGGGTGAATCCTTCTCCCTTTCCCATGGAGATACCTGCATAACGGATGTTGTCGGCCACCCAGTGGGTGAGTACCGCCACTTTTTCCAGTTCGTTTTTTTTACCCCGAATGAGTTCGTCTACTTTCTTCTGGGCTTCCGGAATGGCGGTGAAACTGCCGTAGTCTTCGTTGACTCCGTAGAACCAGCGTGACTTCTCTTTCCAGTCGGCGGTGGTAGACATCATCAGCTTCGGTGCGGCGTCATAGAAATCGACCATATTTGGTTCCCGACGGAAGGGTAGGATGGCATCTTTAGCAAAGGTATAGACTTTCCGTCCGTCTTCGTAGCGCATGGAGGAAGCGCAGCTGCCCTGATAGAACTGGAATTGCATTTCTTTTTCGGCCGGCAGACTGACGCGGTACACTTTGCGCAGGGTGGGATCGGCCGACCAAAAGGGCACGATGTCGTAGAACTGTCCGCGCATGGGCGGGATAAAGCGGGAGTCGTCGCCTGACTGGGGTGCATCACTCAGCAGGGCATACGTGAATCCTTTCTTGTCGATTTCATAGTCGATGATGTCGCCCGGTTGCAATGCACCCAGTTCCAGCATAATCTGGCGGGCTCCCCAGTAGATAGCTCTGGCCGGAGCGGCGTAGTCGCACGCCTTGCTCACATCGACCGATGTATAAGTTCCGTCGGCATGGTAGATGGTCACTCGCTTGAAAGTAGCAGTTGCCGTCAGCGGGTCGTAATCGTATTTCAGTATCCGTTGCTGCAAGGCTCCGGCAGTTGTCTGCACCCGTACAGCCCGGCAGACCGCAAACGAACCTTGTCCGGTGGGTTCCACCGTCACACTGGTACTGTCTAGTAAATTCACACAAGGATAATCGGCATATTGTTTATCCAAAGAAACTGCCCCGTCGTTTCTCCACGACTGGGCATGTACGGCCGTCCCTCCTCCTATCAGGATGGCAGCACCTACAAAAAATAGTTTTGTCTTTTTCATATTTTTCTGATAGATTGCCTGGTAAAAAATAACGGTCTTAAAGGTAGGTATTCTTGTGTAGCTGACCTAACGATTAAGGGATTTATTTTTGATAAATGTCTCTGTAATTGGGAAGGGATGGAGTTATTGATAAAAGGTATGATTTCCAAATTTTGGGGACGGTTTTTAGTTATTAAACATGAAATGGAAGAGAAATATGCAGTAAAGTCGTATTTCTCAGAGAATTTCCTAAATTTGCAACAGACGAACTGTAAATTTGAAGACCGAAATGAGGGCAGTTATACAAAGATGGATAATCTGTTTGTGCGGAGGGATGCTTTTTCCTTTTGCCGAAGCGCAGGTTGTGCAGCGGGGGGTGGTGCTGGAAATGAACAGTGGAAACCGTCCGCTGGCAGGGGTGGAAATCAGGGCGACCGGTGCGGCTTCGTCCGACAGTGACCAGGAGGGGCAGTTCGTCTTGTCATTTGTTTCTTCTTTTCCAGGCGACCCGTTGCTGCTGGACGGGGTATATAAGAAAGGTTTTGAAATGGTAAACCGGGAGAAGGTGGACAATTGGAACCTTTCGTCGGATGCGGTGCTGAAAATCGTTTTGGGGCGTACGGAAATGATTGATGCACTGCGGAAAAAATATTATCAGATAGGTGTCTCTGCTAGTGAGCGGGAATATCATGCAGCGCTGGTGGAACTGGAGACTCGCCGGAAACTGCAACGGCTCACTGACGAGGAGTATGTCCGGAGGGTGGATTCTTTGTCGCAGGTGCAAGTGACCTTGAAGCGAAGACTGGAGGTATATGCCATGAGGTTTGCCCGCCTGAACCGTGATGAACTGGAACGAACAGAGCAGCAGGCGCTGGAGTTGCTGGATAAGGGTGATATGGAAGGAGCTATCCGCTTGTATGAGTCCATGCATACGGATTCAGTGCTGGCACAGCGTGTGGCCGGAAGGCAGGCTGCCGATGCGGATGTGCAGCTTTTGCTGCCTTCATTGGTGCACAGTTTTGAACTGATGCGGCAGACGGGCGATGTGGCGGGCTGTGATTCGGTGGCCCGCTTGATTTTGGAAGCAACACGGGAGATGGCTCCACGACTGACCGTGACGGAGTGGATGTGGAACAGTGGAAAGAAAGAGGCTGCTATCGACCGATATGGCCTGCTAGTCAAGGAAGCGCAGACGGTGGCCGAGGTGGAACAAATAGAGGTCAGCCTGCAACGTTGTTGGCAGGATGTGAAGTGGCCTAAGAAAATAAAGGAGAAACTGAAATTACTGGAAGAACGGATTCTAGCTCGTCGTAACTGGGCTCGAATCAAAGAAAATAGTTGGAAAAATGAGAAGTAAGCTGGTAAAGGTTTTTATTGCATCGTCGGCTGAGTTGGATCAGGACAAAACGATGTTTGATGTGTATTTTTCGGACAAGAACAAGCTGTACCGGAAAAAGGATATTGAGTTTGACCACCGTACTTGGAAGGATTTCTGCAGTTCGCTGAACGACGGTCGCCTGCAGGACCGCTACAATGCGTACATCCGTGAATGCGACCTGGTGATTTTCTTGTTTCACACACGCCTGGGAAAATATACGCGTGAAGAGTTGGAAGTGGCTTTGGCTGCTTTCCGGGAGAATAAAGAACGTCCGCAAATCTTCATTTATTTTAAGGAAGAAGGCATTGAGGATGAGGCGCTTACCAATTTCAAGCAATACTGTGAGCATACACTGGGACACTTCTGCGATGTGTACACTACACCGGAAGACTGGCGGGTTAAATTTGACCGTCAGTTGGCTATATTGGAGCAGGAAGGAGTAATTCGTGCTCCATCAACCGAGGAGAAAATGCTGTATAGACTGAAGTTTACCTTGTCGTATGTAGTAGCTCCGCTGATTGTGATGTGGCTGGCATTTAAGGCTTTCTTCTATTTTACCCCAGTAACTACGACGGTTTGCCTGAGCGATCAGACAGTTTCCGCACTTCCATTTGAGGGGGCGGACATTACGCTGACTTATTCCGACAAGAGCGAGACCTGCCACGTGGACCGACTGACCGATGAAGCGATTTTCAAGGAGATACATTCCCGTTATCTGGGTACTCCGGTGCAGCTTTCAGTCACTGCTAAAGGATATGAACCAGTGGACACGGTGATGGAACTGGAAAAGAGACTGGTGGTAAACATACGTCGCGACAAGAGTCTTTCAGTAGTGTTCGGCACCGTGAAGGATGAAGCGAACCGTCCGCTGTCAGGCGTGACCATACAGGTGATCGACTTACAGACTGTTTCGGATGAAATGGGAAATTTCCGTTTGTCGGTTCCTCTGGACAAACAGCAGGTGCAGCAGCGGGTACAGGCCTTCAAGAAAGGATATGAATTATGGGATTTCACCGGTCCGGTGTCCGATAAAATCCCATGGAAAATCATTCTTCGCAAATAAAAGTTACTTGGTATAGAGCCCGTTGCTGTGGTATTCTTTCAGGGTGTACAGCAGTAGGGCATCATTCGGCTGGGAGCCTGCCTTGTATTCCAGCCCTTCCTTCAGCAGTTCCTGTGCTCCCGGTTGTGAAAGTTTGCTGAGCAAATCGCCCTTGGCCAGCTTGACGACAATAGGGTAGGTGGCGAAATACTGCGGAAATAGTGCTTTCATCTCCTCGGCTATGGCGGAAGCTTCTTCCAGGTAGTGCAGGGCCTGCTGGTTATCGCCATTCTGATAGTAGTTCACACTGACGTTCATCGTGATGAGCATGTAGTTCGTTCCTAACTGTGCTTTGTTTTGTGCATATAGGTCTTTCATCAGTGTGTAGGCTTTTAGTTGTTCCTTCAGTGCCTGCTTGTATTTTTTCAGTTTGCTATAACCCAGGGAAAGGTTGTTGTAGGTGCTGCATGTATTTGCTTTGAGTTCGTTGTTGTGGGGATATTTCTTCAGTTCCTTTTCCCGTCCTTCTTTTACGCGTTCCAGGTATTTCAATCCGAGTTCATAATATCCGCCGCATACCAGTGCGACTCCCATGCTGCTTTCTACACTCAGGTTTTGGTATCCCCAGGCCGATTGTATGGAATAGAGGGCATCGAGTTCAAGAGCTTCCTGGGCGGCTTCCTGGTTTTTAGATTCTGCAATCAGTACATCAATGTATTTGGCTCGTGCATAAAGATTTTCCTGGGTAAACTGGGAACTGCTGGATTCACTTAGTTTCTTGGTGTATTGGTAGGCTTTGACCAGGCTGCGCCGTTCTTCTGGCTGGTTGCCTTTTCGCGAATAATAAGTGGAATACATCATCTCCAGATTGTGCAAGGCGTTGATTTTAAAATCGGGTGAAAGAGAAGTGAACTCTTGTTCGATTCTCGTTCTCAAAAGTTCTGCTCTTTCTGGGAATGCGTCGGTTTCGGAATCTACACTCAGTTGCAGGTAGACGATGTATCGTTGCAGGAACTCAGCTGCTTTGGTAATCGGATTTTTCTGGTAAAGTACTTCTGCTTTTGTGTATGCCTCAGCAGCTATTTTATAAGCATCTTTCATTTGACCGGCATTCATAGCAAAATCCAGTAGCATATCCAGGTAGTTCAGTTCGATGGAAATTCTCTTTTCCTCGTCAAGGTCGGGGTCGTTGAGGCTGATTTCTTTGATTTTTGCTGCAGTCTGACGGGCCTTCTCCAAATCTTCCTTTTGGGAATAAAGCCTCATCAGTGAAGTATAGGAATCTAGAAGAGAACCTTTCTGTATCCGGATAAACAGCTGATTGTCACTAACGGCTATTTGTTCTTCAAGGTTTTTGATATTGCTCAAATATACCTCTTCTGCCTGTTTCCATTCATGTATGGCTTCGAGCAGGTAGGCCGTCTGGTGAAGCGTGATTTGCATGACGGCCAGATAGTCGCCCGATGGCATGGCTTCTTGTGCCTGTTGCAGGATTTCGAGTGCCTGCTGGTTGTATTCGAAGGCCTTGGAGTAGTCTTTTCGGATATTGGTGGCAATGAGTGTCTTCAGATTAAGAACCTGAATAAGCGATTTTTCATCGAATGCCAGTTTCTGACAGCGGTCTGCCCATTCTTCCAGGTCTTGTTCTCCTAAGGTGATTTTTTGTAGGACGTATTTTAGGACGTAGGAAAATCGGTCGGGCAATATTTCTGCAATCCACTTGTAGGTGTCATAAGCTTTCTGCTCATTTTCCTTTCCTCCGGCCAGTGCACACAGGTCGGCGTAGCGATACATGCGTTCTGCCAGCAAATCAATGTCTTCATCGGCTTGTGTGCGTTGCTGTAGCTTTTGGCGGGCCTGAACAATCAAGCCGGAATTGTTATATAATTCTATTGCCTCTGTCAGTTTGCCATCCTCTACCAGTTTCAGCACTTGTTTCTCTATTTGGGTTATATCGTCGGGGTTGATTCGGGCAAATTTCTCGGCATACTTGTCCAGCATGTTCATGAAAGTGTGGTTTTCTTCTGCCAGTTCTTTCAGTCGTTGGGCTCTTTCTGCTTGCGTAATTTTCTGCTGGGCGTACAAATGGTTGATTTCCTGTACTGTCTTATTGCGAAGCTTGGAAAAATGTGCTATGGCAATGGCGTAGTAGTGATTCTTTTGTTCTTCGATGGTACCTTCCGGGGCCATGACAATGTCCAATGAACGCTTCTCTGAAAGAATCCAGCCGTTGAGCATGTCGCTGTTGACGACTTCGTACCCTTTCTTGTAGGCTTGTGGAGAACTGATAGCTGTGCCTGCTTTGTGATTCAGAAAATGAAAGCAAAATTCCCCATTATTGTCTGTATCAGTAGCAGGTGCACCGATGGCCATTAGTTGTACTCCGGGCAAGGGGGTATGTTGTGAGTTGAAAATGCGTACGTTGCCTTTTTGTGAAACTTGCGCTGAAAGACTGACAGAAATTAGCAGTGCCGTACAGAAACAGGTAAGAGATGGTGTGTTTATCATAGATTTCAGTTTTATTGTGTGTGATGTCTTTTGAAAATGATTTGACTGTGGATAAAGATAGGCATTATTTGTAAAACCGGTAATAGTCGGCTCTTATTTTTTTGAACGACAAGAGATAAGTGGTATAATTTTCAGTATATTTGTTGGAGGCATTGTTTATTTAAATATAGAAGATATATGAAACACATCCTGATTCTTTTGTGTGCCCTGCTGGGCCTGGGCAGTTGCCAGAGTGGTAACAGCACTGAGATAGACAACCGGACGGTACAGACGTTCGACGTACCGCGTTTTATGGGGAAGTGGCACGAAATAGCCCGTTATGACCACCGCTTTGAAAAGGGCATGACCCGTGTAACGGCCACATATACCTTGCTTTCCAACGGACGCATTGAGGTGCTGAATGCGGGATACAAAGATGGAAAGTATAAGGAAATCAAGGGAAAGGCCAAACAGCCCGATCCGAACGACCCCGGCAAGTTGAAAGTTTCGTTCTTCCTGTGGTTCTATGCCGATTATTACGTGCTCGATATTGACCCGGACTATCGCTACGTGCTGATAGGCAGTAGCAGCGATAAGTATCTCTGGATTATGAGCCGCGAAGAAACCCTGCCCGACGAAGTACTTCAGGAATTGATAGGTAAGTTGCGCCAGCGCGGGTATGACACGGACAAGTTAGTGTTTAATAAATGAGAGGATATGGGAAATAAAAGAGTCCCTCTGCTTCACATTGCAGCGAAAGCAGGGGGACTCTTATTTATTTCGATAAAGAAGTCAGGTTTGTTTTTCAGGCCCTGAATCCAATGCGACGGATGGGCTGCGGTTCCAGTTTCACTACCTGCTTGCCGCGGAGACGATTACCTGCCTTTACGACATCTTCCTGGGTGATAGTACGGAACAGGAAGGTATTGTCGGGAATAGAAGGTTGCGACATGATACGCTGGGCCATGCATTTGATGATACCCTGCTCAATCAGGTTGTGCAGCCAGCGTCCGTTGCCGAAATACTCATCGCGCTGGGCGGTGGCTTCCACAATCAGGGTATACAGTTCCTTGTCCGCTTCGGAAGTCAGTTGGAAATTGCGTTTCTGCAAGAGACGGTGTGCCATTTCCATCAGCTCGTCCGCATTGTAATCGTCAAAGTAGAACTGGAGAGGGAAACGTTCCTGCAAGCCGGGGTTGGTACGGAGCATCTGCTGCATCTTGTCCTCGTAGCCAGCCAGGATGATAATCATGTCGGGATTGGGTTCTGAGAGCACAGTGAGCAGGGCGTGAATCACCTCTTTCCCGAAATCTTTCGTTTCTTGTTTCGTGGTAATCAGGGTGTAGGCTTCGTCGATGAAGAGTACGCCTCCCCGGGCTTCCTCAATGGCTTGCCTGATGTGTTTTTCTGTTTCACCAATGTATTCGCCCACCAGTTTTGTGCGGCATGTTTCTATGGTATGTCCGCTGGAAAGCAGCCCCATCTGGTGATACAGCTGTCCGATGAGTTTGGCCACCGTCGTCTTTCCTGTACCGGGATTGCCTAAGAACAGCATGTGGTGGCGGTTGTCCAGTTCCGTGTCGAGCCCTAATTCCATACGCCGCTTCATGAAGGCGGCCATCATCCGGGCCTCCTGCAAGTCTTCCTTCAGGCGGGTCAGTCCTACCATCTCCTGCAGGGCTTGTTCGGCATCCGATGGCATGTTGTCTTCGGGCAGGGGACTATCTTCTTCGGTATGCGGAAGCGGCTGTTCTTCATCAAACGGTAAAGGAAGATCATCTACCGGAAAGGCTTCGCTTGGGTCATCGGTTTCCGCCTTGTCGGGTGTATAGATGGTGTTCTCTTCCGTAAAGATGCGGCTCATTGCTGTGCTGCATCTGCGCAACTGATAGGTACTGTCCATTGTGCCGTAGAAGATGAAGATAGGGCCAGAAGAAACTTTCTGTTCCATCAGGTTTCCTAACAGGTCGAGCAGGTTGGATTCCTGTCGGGTGTACTCCTTGTAGGGCACTTCCACCAGCACCACTTTTCGGGTGTCCATCTTCTCTTGTAGGACTTTCCATTGCAGGGAACCCTCCAGCAATTCTTGTAGGGAGAAATGGTTGCAAAGAGCGGTTTGCTTTTCACAAAAATGAAGGGCCAGCAGGCGGGCGGCATATTTGCGAGCCTGATTGCCTGAAACAAGCAGGTGAGGTACGGCAAGCTGATGGCTGTCGAGCGCATACAATGTTTCGAGGAACTGCCGGATGAGGTTCGAGTCACATTGTTCCTGGTGCATCCAGGAGAACAAGGGCAGGAAACAGAAGGTCTCGGCAAAGTATTTTTCTTCAGGGCGGGTCTGGAAATCCTCCACCTCGGTCTTGTCCCAGCATTCGTAGCCGGAATAGAGCTCTAAGAGTGTCCATCCCACCGGGCGTCCGTTGCGGTAGACGTAGATACGGTAGAGTCCGGCTTCCCATTCTTCTTCAGAGAGGATGTCGAACCGTACTTTTCGGGACTTTTTCCCTTTCAGTGAACGGGTATCACAGCCCAACAGGCGGTATTCGCAGGAATACACCCGGATAGAGAGCTCTTGGGCATCGGTAAAACCATCGGGATGAGAGATTTCCACGGCAAGGTGGTTGTGAGCATATTCGGGAGCACAGAGATCTTCAATAAAGGTGCGTGTAGCACGTAACATGACATTTTTCATATACAACAAACGAATTTTAAAATGAGAAAATAGAAATAGATAAAGATAGAAGCTTACGGACATAGAAGGTAAAGGTCCGTAGCAGCGTAGATTCTCTCTCGTTTCCCCATCGAAAGAGAGGTGTGCGGCTAGTACGTCAAAGAGCACAACAATCCCGGCCTCCTTGTCGGAAGCAATAATTCATTCGATTCCTATGCTGAGAAAAATCCGGTCAGGACCTCAGCGGAACGTAACGAAAACTTTGTGTGACATCTTTAACGATCATTTGTTGTATCTAAAATCAATGCGCGATGAAAACCGCCTTGTGCGGATTTTCGGGACAAATATAAGCATAACTCTTTAATTAACGAAGAATTAGGGAGGAAAATCATACTTGTGGCAAAAATAATTCTCCTTGCAATCGTTTGCTCATTGAGAGATTATCTTTACATTTGAGTAAAGATAAAAACGAAGGAATATGTCGCACACGAAATTTAATCTGCAACGGTTTCTGGATGCGCAGGAAGGCGTGTATCCTGTGGCATTGAAGGAAATCAGGAATGGCGGTAAGCGCAGCCATTGGATTTGGTATATTTTCCCTCAGCAGAAGGGCTTAGGCTATAGTTACAACTCGGAGTTCTACGGACTGGACGGGGAAGAAGAAGCCCGGGCTTATCTGGCACATCCCATATTGGGTGCTCGCTTGCGGGAAATCTCTCATGCCTTGTTAGGTCATCGTGGCCATCGTACGGTGCGGGAACTGATGGGTTCGGAGGTGGACGTGCTGAAACTGCATACCTCGATGAAGCTGTTTGATAAGATTGCACCGGGAGAGGTGTTCGGAGAAGTGCTGAAGGCGTATTTTTATGAGTGAAAGGAGGAAAAGGCATGAAGAAAATCCGAATAACCGTAATGCGAAAGGCGTGTTACCGGGATTTAATGGAGAAGTATGAGAATCCCATCGAACATGCGTGTGACATGGAAGAAGGGCAGGTGTTCATTGCTAATGGCTGGGAGAAGCCTGAGGGACTTTGTGAAAGTGCATGGCAGAGCATGTCGCCTTTCGTGATGGCACTGGCTCATGGGGGAAGCAATTTTTATGACGGCTGGATGAAGAACGAACGTTCGGCTATGATTTCGTGCAACGACGGTTTCCGTCCGGTGAGTTTCCTGATAGAAGTAATCGATTAATACAGAAGAATATGTTAGCTTATACGTATATGGAGCACGGCCGTTTCTCATTGATAGAGAAGACTGTGCCCGAGCTGAAAGATCCGAAGGACGCCCTGGTGCGCGTCACGTTGGGAAGTATTTGCACCAGCGATTTACACATTAAGCACGGCAGCGTGCCGCGTGCTGTACCGGGCATTACGGTGGGGCATGAGATGGTGGGCATCGTGGAACAAGTAGGAGCGGAGGTCACTACCGTGAAGCCGGGTGACCGGGTGACGGTCAACGTGGAGACTTTCTGCGGGGAATGTTTCTTCTGCCAGAATGGGTATGTAAACAATTGTGAGGACCCCGACGGAGGATGGGCACTGGGTTGCCGCATTGACGGGGGACAAGCGGAATATGTGCGGGTGCCGTATGCCGACCAGGGGGTGAATCGCATTCCCGACGGAGTGACGGACGAGCAGGCGCTTTTCGTGGGTGATATTCTGGCTACCGGTTTCTGGGCTGCCCGTATCTCGGAAATTACGCCCGAAGATACGGTGCTGCTGATTGGAGCCGGACCTACGGGAATCTGTACGTTGCTCTGTGCCCGACTGAAACATCCGCGTCGTCTCATTGTATGTGAGAAATCGGAAGAACGTATCCGTTTTGTGCAGACACACTATCCTGAGGTACTGGTCACTACGCCGGAACAGTGTCGGGAGTTTGTGAAAGCCCACAGCGCGCATGGAGGAGCCGACGTAGTTATTGAAGTGGCCGGAGCTGATGATACCTTCCGGCTGGCATGGGAGTGCGCCCGTCCGAATGCCATTGTGACCGTCGTGGCCTTGTACGACCATCCGCAGGTACTTCCTTTGCCCGACATGTACGGCAAGAACCTAACTTTCAAGACAGGCGGAGTAGATGGTTGTGACTGTGCCGAAATTCTCCGGCTGATAGCAGAAGGAAAGATTGACACTACGCCACTCATTACACACCGCTTCCCGCTTAATGAGATAGAAGAAGCCTACCGCATCTTCGAGAATCGTCTGGATGGGGTGATTAAGGTGGCGATAACTGAAAAAGTCGAGCTTTATGCAGGAGACACGGACTGGCAGCGTATTGCTCGGACCAAACAATCTGATTTCCGTCGGAATTGTTTGCAGGTGGGATGTGAGGCCAATTCATTGAACAGGCAGGATGGTACGAAGAACTATTATGGCAATGTGCTTCAGGAAAAGGATGCCCGGAAAGGATTGAATTTCTACGAAGGTTTCCGGAAAGAAATCTTGTCTGCCATAGGGGCGTACAGACAGCCGTTATGGGCTAACTTACTCCGTAGTGAACATATTCCGTGGAACTTGTTTTTCCCGATGGGACTTACTTCTCGTGCGAAAGAAGCGTGTGGTGAACTCTTGAGGGAACTGACAGGGCTGGAAGTGAAGGAGGTGACCTGTATCCGGGTTGAATATGCTCCTTCTTCTGCAGACACTACAGATGGATGGCGCTATTTGAATGACGGTACCTCGTTTGACTGTTATATTGCGTACAAGGATAATTCGGATGCTTTCTGTGGAATCGGTATAGAAGTAAAATACACGGAAATGGCTTATAAGTTGCAGTTTGGCTCGTCTGAATACAAACATACTCGAGAAAAATTAAGCGAAGAATACCTTCGTGTTACTCTTCAGAGCGGATGCTATCATACGGTTTTGGCTGCTACTGACGAAGAGGCTTTTCCAAAGATTCTGATAGAAGATGATTACCGTCAGTTGTGGCGTAATCACATGCTTGGCATGTCGATGCTACAGCATTCAGACATCCAACATTTCTTGTCGGTGCATTTGTATCCTTCCGGGAACAAACACTATGAGAAGGTGCTTCCTGAATACGAGCGTTTGTTGACAGAGAAAGGCCAGAGCACCTTTCTTCCTCTTACTTATGAGCGACTGTTTGAAGCAATGGGACATTATGTGTTTTTCTCTTGCGAGAAAGACAGAAAGTGGAAAGAATATTTGCGGGACAGGTATTTGTACTGAGAATCTGAAAAGGAATTATGAAGAAATCTTTAATAGGAGCCATTGGAGAACAGATGGTTTCAGTGAAATTGATGCAACAGGGATGGAATGTGTTGAATGCTAATGCTTCTATTACGAATTTTGAATCCATAGATTTGGTGTGCATAAATCCCGAAACAGATGAAATATCCCTTGTTCAGGTCAAGACTCAACTGGGGCAGAATCCTAATTTTAATGTAGGATGTACGATTCAGAAGGTGGATACCTTGTTGGAAAAGATTAAAGGACCATGGGTATTCGTTCAGGTTATCGGCGAAGGGCTTGATATGGAATTTTATTACTTTATCCTTTCGCGACAGGAAGTAGCTGACTTGATTCTTACTAGTAATGAATGGTACCTCAACGATTGGAAAAGGACAAAAGAATTATCGGATAATTGTACTGTAAACTTGAAACTGAAGTGGTTGAAAGGGGAAGGAGAGTCAGAAACGCCATTACATTCTGCCTACGTTTGCAGTTTGGATCATGATTCAGAAAATTGCTGGCAGAAATTATGGGAATAATGAGAATCTGAATAAATGTTGTTTTAAAATATACAGACTATGCGAAAGAATTTTGGAGTAAAAACATGGTTGTACCCGATGCCCGTATTTATTGTGGCAGCGTACGACGAGAATGGAAACCCCAACGCCATGAATGCGGCGTGGGGAGGAATCTATACGGATGACATGGTGGGCATCTGCCTGGCCGAAGGACACAAGACGACCCAGAATATTCTGGGCACGAAACCTTTACCGTGAGCATGGCTACAGCCGACCATGTGGCAGCCTGCGATTATGTAGGGCTTGTCTCGGGAAAGAAAGAGCCGGATAAATTTGCCAAAGCCGGTTTCCATGCCGTAAAATCGGAGTTTGTGAATGCGCCGGTCATTGAGGAACTACTCATGACACTGGAATGTGAGCTGGTTTCATACGATCAGGAGAGCAATCATCTGGTAGGCCGTATTGTCAACGTGTCGGCAGCAGAAGAGATTTTGGATGAAAACGGACAGATTGACCCTGCCCGTCTGAAACCGATTACGTATGACCCGATTCATCATCACTATCTGGTGATAGGAGAGAAGGTGGGTAATGCCTTCTCCGATGGGAAAGCATTGAAGTAAAATATAGGAGGCTGTCTCAAAATGTACTGCACCCCAAAAGTTAGACACAAAACTTTTGGGGTGCAGTACATTTTGAGACAGCCTCTTTTTCTATGCATTAGGAGTTTCAGTAGCAATAGGGGTTATGCTCCTGTCTGCGCTGCCTCTTTCAATTGAGATTTTAGTTTTTCCATATCTTCTGGAGAAGCTGCCGATTTGAATTTGATTTCTCCATCCTTCCCGATAATCACGCAACGAGGAATGGAAAGTGCTTTTTGTGCGTTGCCGAAGGTTGTGTATATTTCATCCTTAAACGCTTCCTGCACGCGTACATGCTCGCCCATCAGGTCATAACGTGCTGCCATCTTGCGCCATTTGGCATCTTCTTCCGGGCGGTCGATGGAGAGATACAGCAGTACGATGTCGTTCGCTTTGGCATACTCCTGTAAAGGTTTTACATAGGCGAAAGAAGCACGACAGGGACCGCACCAAGTTGCCCATATATCCATGAAAATAACCTTTCCTTTATATAAGTCGGTAATGTCTTTGAATGTCTTGGCGTTGTCTATATTAGGGAAGTGGATGTAGTCGGGTGTTTTAGCTTGATTGAAAGCCTTGTTCTTGGCAATGGCCTCATTTATCAGCGGCTGCCATTTGCTATGTGGATACAGTTGCTTGAATCGTTCTTCCAGCGGAAGTATTTCTGGGTCGTATTTTTCCTCGTTTGCGTCCCTCAGGAAAAGTAGTGCCATGGCAGATTCCTGCGCCTGACCCGTAAGGTTCTTTTCGATGTAATGGAAAATCAACTTATTGGGATTTTTTTTCAAGTCTTCGTCTACCGGTTCTTCTTTAGTGTAGTAGGTAATACCGGCATTGTTATAGACTACTTCATGGAAAGCGGGCGAGAAAGTGCTGGCCGGGTGATTTACCCGACAGAATTCCATCATCTTTTCCCATTCCTTGAGCCAGCTTTGCTTGGTGGCTTCGGAATAGCGGTAGGCAATGCCGAAAAGCTGGTTTTGGAAGGCCCACATTGTCTGTATGCGTGTATTCTGGCAGGCTTTTTCATATAAATCCTCATCCACACCTTTCATCTTCTCATCTAAGGCTAATACCGCATCTTGCAACTTTTTGCTGACTGAAGTAGCTATGGTATCTTGGGTAATACCCCACTTGTCGCCTTTTCTTGAAAGCACATCAAACACGTCTTGGCCCAGTTCATCCATTAGTCTTGATACCTCCATGTTTTTTTCATTCTTGCCTTCCAGAATGGAGATGGGATGCGTGGCTGCGGCATCAATTTGCAGGCGATAGTTACCGCCGTCAGCAATGAAGGAACCTAAATAACGCTTTCCCCACAGGAACAGGCGTATCTGTTCGTATCCGTTGCTGGGGAGTGTGAGACTGAACGTGCTGTCCGTATTCAGCTTCAGTGTATCCTGAGATTGCGAATTAAACATTCCGTCGATGGATTTCTGATAGATAATTGTGCCTCCGTCTAAATTTTTTACCGAGCCTGTAATCTTTATTTCGTGTGAGCCGGTGCATGAGGCAAATGTTCCTGCAAGCACACTGAGTGAAAGGAATGCGATGTGTTTGGCTTTCATATACTATAGAGTTTAAGTTTTATGGCATATTATGTTGTTTAGTCCAAAGGTAAGGAATTTTTTGTTTGGGACTATAAATCTCATCCGGAATCTATTGCCGCCTTGATTTCAGCCTGCCAGATTAGGAATTGCGGCAGATAAATCTTACCTTTGTGTGTACGAAAGGATTAAAACGATACGGCCATGAACAGACTTTATCCGGTAGGCATACAGAATTTCGAAGATCTCCGCAGCAGGGGATATATTTATGTAGACAAGACTTTGCTTTTATATAATCTGGTACAGACAGGGAAGTATTATTTCCTGAGCCGTCCCCGACGGTTCGGTAAGAGTCTGATGATTTCTACATTGGAGGCTTATTTCCTGGGAAAGCGTGAGCTGTTCAAAGGGCTTGCCATGGAAAGTCTGGAAAAGGATTGGACGGTGCATCCGGTGCTTCACATGGATTTGAATACGGAAAAGTATGATACGGAAGCAAGTCTGGAAAACAAGCTGGAACTGACGCTGAAGCAGTGGGAAGCAGAGTATGGCCATAACCCGGATGAGTATTCCGTGGCGACCCGTTTCGAAGGAGTTATTCGTCGGGCTGCGAAGAAAATGGGACAAAAGGTGGTGATTCTGATAGATGAGTACGACAAGCCCATGCTTCAGGCCATCACGAATCCGGAACTGCAGACAAAATTCCGTAATACGCTCAAAGCATTCTATGGCGCGCTCAAGTCGTGCGACGGCTCCATTCATTTTGCTATGCTGACGGGCGTGACGAAGTTCAGCAAGGTGAGTGTGTTCAGTGATTTGAATAACCTGATGGACATCTCCATGGACAATCGCTATGCTGAACTCTGCGGTATCAGTGATGCTGAACTTCATCAGTATTTTGACGAGGACATTCATGCCCTTGCCGATGCACTGGACGTGGATTATGCCAAAGCTTGTGAACTGCTGAAGGAAAACTACGACGGTTATCATTTCTGCTATAAGTCGGTAGGCATGTACAATCCTTTCAGCCTGCTGAATACCTTTGCTAAGAAACAGATAGGCAGCTATTGGTTTGAGACGGGTACCCCGACTTACCTGGTAGAACTGATGAAACTTCATCATTATCCGGTGGAAGAGATTGAACACATCGTAACCAGCGGTCCGGTGCTGGATTCCATCGATGCGGCTTCTACCGATCCGGTACCGGTCATCTATCAAAGCGGTTATCTGACCATCAAGGACTATAACGCGGAGTTTGAGAACTATACCCTCGGTTTCCCGAACCGTGAGGTGGAGCAGGGGTTTCTCCGTTTCTTGCTTCCTCACTATGCGTCTGTAAGCATCAGCAAGTCTCCTTATGAAATCCAGTGCTTTGTGGGTGAGGTTCGCAAGGGTGATGTGGATGGTTTCCTGAGTCGTTTGCAGACTTTCTTCGATGATACTCCTTATGAACTGGCCCGTGATCGTGAGGTACATTACCAGAACATTCTTTACATCGTGTTCAAGCTGATGGGCTTCCACACCGAGGTGGAATACCGCACATCGCGTGGTCGGGTAGATTTAGTGCTCAAGACATCCAATTACATCTACGTGATGGAGTTTAAGTTGAACGGTACCGCTGAAGAAGCCATGCAGCAGATAGAGGAGAAGGGCTATGCCTCTGCCTTTGCTTCCGATAGCCGGAAGGTGATAAAGGTGGGAGTAAACTTCAGTGACGAGACACGAAGCATTGAGCGGTGGATTGTTGCGTGATTGAAATAGAATATTATAAAAAAGGGGAAGCGGCGTATCGATGTGCTGCTTCCCTTTTTTATATACCATTAGTCAGAGTCTTTTATTTCCCTCCAAAAAACTTCTTCCGGTAATAAGAATCCGCCGTATACAGTACTACTGTCGGGTTATTACCCGTCACACGGTCCTTGGTCACGAGGGTGGTGACGTAGGCATCCGAGTATTTGTAGAACAGGCTGTCGTGCCCCACGCAGAGACCGATGACCACGTTCAGGTCGGTATGTGCTTCGTTCAGCAGACGGGCTTGCAGAATCGGGTTGCACATGGCGGCACCGATGCTTTCACATTGTGCGGGGATACCCATCGACGTTTTGGGCTGACCGGCTACCTTGCAGATGACCGAGTAAGCCTCGAAGCCGTTGGCACGGAGGATACGGGCAAAGATACGGGCTTCACGGATGAGGCCGATGCAGTTGGCAATGCCGATGCGGTGCGCACCGATTTTCCGGGCAAATTCCATGATTTCCTGCACGCGGGTCCACTGGCAGTAGCCTTCGTATTCTACTTCCGCACTGGCAATCATAATCTCGCGGTTGCGTCCCTCGTCGTAACGCTCCAGTGCCCACTGGCGGTCTTCCTCCTTCAGATTTTCCGTGGGACAGAAATCAGGATAGGTGCGGTCCTTGTATTTGCAGTTCTGTGTGCCGCAGTCCACACAGGTTGGTATTGTTTCTTTTTCCATAAAAGCGTGTGTGATTGGTTAAACAGAGGGCAAAGATACGAGATTTCTTTCCAATTGGTAGACAGAAAACCGCATTTGGTGGATTCTATTTTTTAAAATTGCAGGTGACTTCTACATTTGTTTCCGATTAGTTTTCATTTAAATTGTAAGTAAGATGAAGAAAATTGTGTGGATGGCCTGCGGAATGGCCTTGATGTGTGCACCTTTGAGTGCAAGTGCGAACGTCCGCTACGATGACCCGCAGGAGAAAGTGCAGAAGAAGGAAGTGCCCAATCCGGAGAAGGCGGCTCAGCGACGGACCGACGAGATGGATAAGGCACTGAACCTGACGGAGAAGCAGTACAAGAAGATTTACAAGTTGTTCCTGAAGGAAGAAAAGGAAAAAGTGGAAGCCATGATGCAGCGTCACCCGGGAGGAATGAACGGACTGCCTCCCATGGCTGGAAGGCCCCCGATGGGGGGAGGACGCCCTCCGATGGGAGGTGGAATGCCACCGCAGGGTGGAGGATTCCCCGGAATGGGAGGATTTCCGGAAGGCATGAGTCCGGAAGAACGGATGAAGGAGCATGCCGAGAAGATGCAGAAGGAGCAGGAAAAGCGGGAGAAGAAAATCCGTAAGATTCTCACCGAAGAACAGTATGCCACCTGGCAGACCGTGAAACCGCAGCCGCAGGTATTGCCTCCGATGCCGGAAGGTGAGAGACCGGGGCTGGGACCTCGTGGACCGGAGGAAGAGGAAGCTCCGTTGCTCGATACGGCAGCCGAGTGAATGGGATACCTGATTTTCCCGTGGGGTGATTCTTGGAATGTGCGGCAGATGTCGTAACTTTGCGGTTCATTCAAAAAAGTCTACGTTATGCCCGTTATCGAAATCACCTCGCTGGAGCATCCCGGAGTGGAAGTGTTCAGCACCCTGACCGAAGCCCAGTTGCGCAACCGCATTGACCCGCAGCGGGGCATCTTTATCGCCGAAAGCCCGAAAGTGATTCGGGTGGCGCTGGAGGCCGGCTATGAACCCGTGTCCTTGCTCTGTGAGCGGAAGCATCTTACGGGCGATGCGGAGGACATTGTGCAGCGCATGGCGCATCTGCCGGTCTATACGGGCGACCGGGAACTGTTGGCCCGACTCACCGGTTATACGCTGACGCGGGGTGTGCTGTGTGCCATGCGGCGTCCGGCTCCGCGTCCGGTGGAAGAAGTATGCCGTGGAGCACGCAGGGTAGTGGTTATTCATGGGGTGGTGGATACCACCAACATCGGGGCCATCTTCCGTTCGGCAGCCGCACTGGGTATCGATGCCGTACTGTTGACCACGGATTCGTGCGATCCGCTGAACCGTCGGGCGGTACGCGTGTCGATGGGGTCGGTGTTTCTGGTGCCCTGGACGTGGGTAGACCGTCCGCTGGAGCGATTGAAAGAATTAGGTTTCCGTACGGCAGCCATGGCGCTGACCGACCGTTCCGTACCACTGGATTATCCGCCGCTGAAGGAGGAACTACGACTGGCCCTGGTGATGGGTACCGAAGGCGACGGACTGCCGGAAGCAGCCATCGAGGGAGCAGACTATGTGGTGCGTATTCCTATGGCACACGGGGTAGATTCGCTCAATGTGGCAGCTGCTTCGGCTGTAGCTTGCTGGGAGTTACGATGTGGTGAGAACCATTGAAAAATACGGAGTTTATACTCCGAAAAAAAACTCCTTTACGCTTGAAATAAAACGTAAAGGAGTTTTCAGTAAAACGTCCTTGCGTTATCATTGAAACGCAAAGGCGTTTTTCGAGGGTCAGATTTCGTCCGGCCAGGGGCACGGTTTTCCGGTCTTTTTGAACGATGGGCGCTGTGCACCGGAGCTGCGGAGGAACTCGCCGAGGTTGGCCGAGAGGGATTTTACTACGTCCGGATAGCGTTCGGCTAGGTTGTGCTTCTCGCTGATGTCGGCCGGAATGTCATACAGTTCCTTCTTGCCCGTTTCGTAAAAATAAATCAGCTTCCATTTTCCCTGACGTACGGTGCAGGTTGCGCCGATGCCCGGGCCTTGTTCGCCCCACAGGTTCGGACAGTTCCAGTAAAGGCTTCTGCCTTCCGACGGGTCGCCGGTCTGCTTGAGCAGGGGCACGAAGCTTACGCCGTCCACGGTCTGCGGTGCCTTCCAGTCGGTAATGCCGGCCATTTCGAGGATGCTGGGGAAATAGTCTTCCACGATGACATACTTGTCGCAGCGGGTATTGGGTTGAGCTACGCCCGGCCAGCTCACAATCATCGGTTCGCGGATACCGCCTTCGTAGGCCGAGCCTTTTCCGCAGGTAAGCGGTGCATTCTGTGTGTAGAGCGGTTCATCTCTCCATTCCTTACCGGTGGCATATCCTCCGTTGTCACCACAGAACAGGATGATGGTATTGTCGGCTTCTCCGTTCTTTTCCAGCCAGTCCATGATGTCGCCCAGACTCTTGTCCATGCCTTCGATGAGGGAGGCGTAGGCCGCTTCCTTGTCCGACATGCCTTTCTTCTTGTACTTGTCATAGAAACGCATATCCTTGTCGATAGGGATGTGGATGGCATAGTGAGCCATGTAGAGGTAGAACGGCTGGTTGTATTCCTTGGCCTTGTCGAGGGCTTTCAGGGCTTCCTGTGTCAGGGCCTCGGTGACGAAGGTACCTGTTTTCCAGTATTTCTCCAGTCCCGGAATTGACATGAGCGAGGTGGGGTTGCCTTTCTCGTCGTGTCCGTAGTTCAGTTCACTCAGGTAGGTAGCCAGTCCGCCTGCTGCATGGCCGGCAATGTTCGTTTCAAAGCCGAAGTGGCAGGGATTCTCTCCCGGAGTGTCGATGGCTCCCCAGTGTGCCTTTCCGCAGTGGATGGTGTGGTAGCCGCTGTCTTTCAGGTATTGCACGAACGACTTGGCCACGAAGGTGTGGTTTGTACCTTCCACCTGCGCAATGCCGTTGTAGTTCCAGTCGGGAAGTTGCAGCACCTCGCTTTGGGCATCGGTGGTCTTGTTCTTCTGCAAGGTCCAGTTGGTCACCCGGTGGCGGGCCGCATTGGCTCCGGTCATCAGACTGCAGCGGGTGGGCGAGCTGATGCTGGAGGCGTAGGCCTGCGTGAACATCATTCCCTGACGGGCCAGACGCTCCATGTTAGGGGTTTCGTAACGTTCGTTGTACATGGTTTTCTCTGTCCAGAAAGGCAGTGAAGTGTCCTGCCATCCCATGTCGTCCACCAGGAAGAAAATGATGTTCGGACGTGGGTCGGGACGGTCGTTAGCCAGGGTATGCAACGGGGTGAGCACAGGGGCTATCCCCAGAAGTGCTAAAAGATTTTTGTTCATAATATCTTTCTTTAGATTAAGGATTTACGTGATAAACACTAAAGTTTCGGATGAGGGGCTCAGCCGTGCATTCTTCTACTACCAGACGGAAGGATTTAGCCTCTACGGCAGGGAAGGATTCAATGCGCTTGTGCCCCACGGAAGTACCTTTGGCCACGGTAGTCCACTTGCCGTTCACCTGGGCTTCTATCCGATAGGCACGGATGCGTTCACCGCCGGTAATGTCTTCCTGAATCTGGTAATAGTTGACGGGCTGTGCCTTGCCGAGCGAGAGCGATACTTTCTTCTTGCCGGTGGCTGAAGTTTTTGCTAGCGGCTGGCCGAAACGGCGGTGGATTTCGGCACCCCATTCCTGCAGGCGGCGCACGTCACCTTCCGGAATCAATCCGTCGGGATTCGGGGTAAGTCCCACCATCAGCGTGGCATTGCGGCCGACTGACTTTTCGTACATTTCCATCAGGTTGGCTAACGGATAGACGGCCTTGTTGTCATCACCCGGTTCCCAGAACCATTCGTGGCGTCCGTTGTATCCGCGCAGAGGTGTGTCGGCCATGGCAGGCACCCAGAACTTGCCGTTGGGATCGCCGTGTGCCAGCAGCTTGTTGTGGTCGGTCACTCCGTCAGTGGCGTTGCTGTGACTGTACGGGTAGGGGAAGCTCGACCAGCAGGGGTAGCCTACGGTACCGCTTTCTGAACCGCCCCAGCGCAGGTCGGCACGGTTCACGTTGTGATAGAACAGGCAGTTGGGCTGGTACTTGTTCACGATGGGTTCTACATCGGGACCCATTCCTTTCGGGTCGTCGGCACCGCCGTCAAACCAAATCATGAAGAGTTCGCCGTAGCGGGTGCAGAGTTCCGTCACCATCTTTTCGCACAGGCGCTTGTACCACTCCTGGCGGTTGCGGGCAAACTCGCCTTCGCCTTCTGCCTTGAAGTTGTGGATACCCAGCAGGGAGTTCCAGCGGATGCCGATGTAGATGCCCGGCTGCACACCGTACTTGCGGCAGGAGTTCACGAAGTCGCGCACGATGTCACCCTTTCCGTCGCGCCATTTCAGGGCCTTCATGCAGTAAGGATTCACGTCGCTCTGCCACAGTCCGAAGCCGGTTTCGTGGGTGGCAGTGAGGATGGCAAACTTGGCTCCGGCAGCCTTGGCCGACTGAATCCACTGGTCGGTGTTGAGCTGGTCGGGATGGAAAATGTTATAGTCCTCAATCGGGTTGATGCGGTTGTTACCCTGTCCGTACACCAGTCCGTCGAATACGTGCAGGTCGTAGTGGAACACCACGCCCAGGTCGGCTTCGTGCCATTTAAGCTGGTGAGGAGCCGGGCGGGGACCTTCGTAGTCGGTATTACGGGCTGCGGTAGTGGTCGCGCAGAGGGCGAACAGTGTCAGTAGTGTCAGTAATGTCTTTTTCATATTCATGGTTTCAAGTATTTTTCAAATGGGTCATGGGTCTGTTCGAGCCATGAAGAAAGAGTTCGTTTCAGTGAATCACAAAGAGCCGGCTGGCTTTCCGCAAGGTTGTGCAGCTGGCTCGGGTCGTGAAGCCGGTCATACAGCCATACGTGCGTGGGCTGGCCTTCTTCCACCTCTGTCACATACGTGTAGCGTGCGGTGCGGATGCCGCGTCGGCCGGAAGTAGAATCCGAAGGCACGCAGAAGTAATAAGGCTGGAAAGCCTCCTCAGGCGTTTGTATTTCCTCGTTTAGCAACAGTGGCCCCCAGTTGTGTGTCTGTACGGATGCCGGTATCTGTGCTTCCATTCCCATGAGCGAGAGCAGGGTGGGATACAGGTCGGCAAACGCCATGGGCAGGTCACTCTTCTGCGGATGCAGCTTGTCCTTCCAGCAGCAAATCATGGGGATGCGCATGGATTCTTCGTAGAACACGTTCTTGCCTTCTACTCCGTGTCCGCCCATGCAGACGCCGTGGTCGGAGGTGAAGACGATGAGGGTATTGTCGTACACACCGCAGTCTTTCAGGGCCTGGACGATGCGTCCCACATGTTCGTCCACTCCGGTGATGCAGGCGTAGTAGTTGCGGATGTTTTCGCGGAAGTAGTCGCCTTCAGGAGTGCCCTTTTCCGGAATGTAGGGCAACTGTCGGGCCAGTGCTTCCACATCGAGCGAGTCGTACAGCCGTTTGTAGGTTTCGGGCACCAGTTCGTAGCCCGTATGTGGGGGATTCATAGACACCACCATGGCAAAGGGAGGGTCGGTTTTTGTGCCTTCCGTACGGATGAACTCGATGGCGCGGTCGGCCTCGTAGGCTGGTCCCCACTGGTTGACGTAGTAGAACTCCTCCCGTCCGGATTTCGTATCCCAGTACATCGGTTTCAGGTGATTGTCGTACGTGCCGTAAGCAATCCATTTGTCGAACCCGTGGCGACGTTCAGGCGGACACCATTCGTTCCAGGCCACTTCTCCCTTGTTGTTGTACGTATCCACGTAGGGGCGGTACGGGGCATCGAGATGCCACTTGCCGATGTAGGCCGTGCGATATCCTTCTTCCTTCAGCACGTCGCTCCAGCATACAGCCTCTTTCGAAAGCTCCACGCCGTAGGGGGTATTCTGCGAGTTGCAGTTGCCCGTCACACCGTTGGTTGCCGGATACATCCCCGTCATCAGCATGGCCCGTGCGGGCGATGATACCGGATAGCTGCTCACGGCATCGGTGAAGAGGATTCCTTCGGAAGCCAGGCGGTCGAGGTTCGGAGTCTGTACGGGTTCCTTTTCTATGCATCCCATGGCATCGCCCCTGAACTGGTCGGCCATGATGAAGACCAGATTAGGACGTGAGGGCTTGGATTCCGGGCGGGAACATGCCGAGAACGGAAGCACGGCGCCTAAGGCAGAGGTATAAACGAGTAGTGTCAGTTTCATATCAATGGAGGTAAAGGTAGGAGAAAAATCGGAAAAGGAGAAGTTTTTAAGAAGATTACAGGGGAAAAAGTGATCTTCATAAGAACTTCTCCTTTGGGGTTTACAAGGTTGGGATATTATTATTCGCCTTCGGGCAAACTGTTTGTTTCAATCTTCCATCCCGGATTCTGATAGATAGGAGAGGAAGTATAGTCACCTGAACCTTCCACTTCGGTTGTCAGACGGAAATGATCGAAAGCAATGGGGAAGAGGTAACGGTTCGGGTTCCAGTTGTAACCGTTATAGGCAATGTTGCTGGAAATGACACGGTACGGAAGCAGGTAGTCTCCATCGCTCTTGGCAGAAACGTTGGCTCCTTCTGTACCGGCTTCTTTCAAGTCGATAACAGTCAGTGCTTTGTCGAAATTCTGTCCGTTGATGCCGGCATCCGGAGTGGCATAGCGCTTGTAGTTCTCTGCCCACAGGTTGAATCCTTCTACCTGATAGTTCTGCATCTTGTCGAGTGCACACCAGCGGCGGAGGTCACGCAGGCGGAATCCTTCGGCAGCCAGTTCCACGCGGCGTTCACGACGGATATTGTAGAGCGTAACGTCTACCAGATTATTGCCTGAGTAGCGTGCCAGGTCGATTTCTTTCGTCAAATCTGTATTGCGGTTAGTCTTTTCGTAGTCGGTATCCATACCGGCACGTCTGCGGATGGCTTCCCAGTATCCTTTACTTTTCGCATCAAGCGAGTGGTTCAGTTCATAGTCTGCTTCCATGTAGTTAAGATAAGCTTCAGCTGCGCGGAAGATGACACATGCGGTAGTAGACGGCAAGGTAGGACCTTGTGAAGGCTCGGTATTCAAACCTTTCTTAATGGAATAACCGGTTGTGCTGCGGTTTTCAGCCATTTCTGTAATCGGGGCACGATAGTAATATCCGGCTCCGTCAATGATGGCTTCGGTCATGGCAGCCTTTTCAGTCAGCATGTCGCCCGGCATCAGGGTATTGTAAGTCAGACGCGGGTCACGTCCTTCTGCTACATCCTGATAAGTGCGGTCGCCTTTGTAATCTGTACCAGCAGCATAGATAGGAAGTCCGTTTTGCATCAGGTAGGTATTAATCATGCTGCGGGTGTAGCCACTGTTTCCGCCTCCGTTACGTTGCAGATAGCCCACTACGAAGTGGTTCACAGCTGGTGTCAGGTTGGCATCGTAAGCTCTCCACAGTAAGACTTCGGGCATGGAACTCAATGAGTTGCTGTTGAACAAAGCCGGATAGTCATTGTAAAGTGGATAGTTATCGGCTACAATCTGGGCGGCTTTTTTGGCCTCGTTCAGAAAATAGCTGATTTCCGCATCAATGTCGATGGTAAAGTTTTTTAGATAGTCTTTCTGTGCACCTGGCCATCCCGGTCCGCCCGGAACGCGTGCCGTACCTTTATGGTATTTTTCCCATGTACCTTCGAACAGGGCTACACGGCTCTTCAGCAAGGCTGCACAATCCTTGGTCAGACGGTTACTGGCCGGAGGAGTGTTCGACATAAAGTAGTAAGCTGAGTCAAGGTCTTCAATGATGAAGCGGGCCACTTCGTTGCGCGGACGGCGCTGGCTGGCTTGTTTTACTGCTTCATAATTGTCGGCAATGGTTGTCTTGATAATGGGGAAGTCGCCCAGTGAGTCCAGCTTGTTGGCATAATAGAATGCACGGAAGAAATAGGCTTCACCCAGATAATGTTTGTTGTTGGCTTCATTGCCACCTAGCTCACCGGCTTCAAGCAACGGACGTACGCGGTTGATGAAGTAGTTGGCCGAACGGATTTCGCTGAAGTTCCAGGCACCTCCTGATTGTGCTACACGGTTTTCACCTTTTACGAACAGTTTTTCCGGGTTGGAAGCTGCCTGGTTGTCACTGTTGTTATCGGTTGCGAAGACACCGATGTCGTACACTCCGGGTTTATGCGAAGGCAGTGAGTTATATAGGTTGGCCGTATAGGCTGCCAGGTCATTTTCACTGAGCAAATATTTTTCTACAGGTACTGCATCCATTGGCTCTCTGTCCAGAAAATCGTTGCAGGAGCAGGCCAGGGCTGTCATTCCAATGGCGAATAATATATTTTTTTTCATGGTTCGTTCAAATGTTTAAGGGTTAGAGTGTCACGTTGATACCGAATGAGAAGGTCTGTGAAAGCGGATAAGTTTTTCCGCTGGACCATCCGTTGGCTGCAATGGCCTCAGGGTCGAACATATCAGCAATACCGCTGATGGTAAACAGGTTTTCTGCACTGAAGTACACGCGTACTTTTTCGATATTGACTTTGCTGGTCCATGCTTTCGGGAAGGTGTAACCCACTTGCAGGTTCTTCATACGCATGTAAGCTCCGTTTTGCAGGTAACCGGTCTGTGTTAGTTTGTTTTTATCTCCTTTGTCGCCGATATAAGCTTTCGGGTAGTAGGCATCTGCGTTCGGACCGAAGATAGAAGTTGTGTTTTGCGGACGCCAGTAATCGAGGTGTTCTTCGTAACCTACAGACTGCCATTCTCCTCCGTCAGCTCCCCAGAATAACGGACCGCTGAGCCAGAGATCGCGTTTCAATACACCCTGGAAGAACATCTGTACATCGAAGCCTTTCCAGTCGGCACCAAGGTGAAGACCAAAGTTGAAACGAGGTTCGCTGTTACCGATAACTCTCAAATCACCGTGGTCGTCTACTGTCTTGGAACCATCGTCAACCACTTTGTCACCGTTCAAATCCTTGTACATGATATCACCAGCGCCCCACTGAGAACCCAGTTTGCTCTGATCGTTTGCAGCCTGCCATTCCTGCATCTGCTGGTCGCTCTGTGCAATACCCTGAGTTTCATATCCCCAGATTTCACCGATAGTCTTTCCATCGTAGTAAGCATAGGTTACACCGTCGGCCTGATAGATAGCTTTTGATGCATTCGGATATTTTTTCACTTTTGCACGATTGTCGGAAAGGTTGAAGCCCAAATCGTAGTTTACTTGTCCGATACGGTCTCTCCAGGAGATGTTCAAGTCCCATCCCTTGTTTTCCAGTTCGGCATTATTGGTATTAGGCAGTGTAGTACCCAGTGCAGCACCGATTTCAGCCGGAGGACCTACCATACCTTTGGTACGGCGGATGAAATATTCAAATGAACCTGTCAAGCGGTTGTTAAGCAATCCGAAGTCAAAACCAATATTGGTATTGTAAATCTTTTCCCAGGTAAGTGTACTGCTGACCAGTCCTGGCACACCGGAAATAGTAGGACGTACACCGCCCATCAGCCAGCTTCCGCCATTGGCTACTACATTTTGTGTCAGATAGAACGGATAGAACTCATCGGTGTTCTGGTTACCCAGCATACCCCATGATACACGTGGTTTGAACGTATTGATAACTTTGGTCAGCGGAGCAAAGAATGATTCGTGTGCCATGTTCCATCCGAAAGAGAATGACGGGAAGAGGTTCCAGCGCTGGTCGCGAAGGAAACGTGAAGAACCGTCGTAACGGAGGTTGGCTTCAAACAAATAGCGTTCTTTATAAGAGTAGTTGATACGTCCGAAGAACCCGGCGGTAGCCCAGTTTCTGTATTGGGTAGGATTATTGTCGTCATTGTTGATTTTATCTTCACCTACCGAAGCGCTGATTTCCGGAATCAGTCCTGAAATGACATCACTGCGCTGTGCCGACAGAGAACGTACAATGTATTCTTCTGTGTTCATACCCAGCATTACTTTCAGGTAATGGTCATTCTTCTCGAGGGTATAATCAGTATAGAAAGAAGTGGTGTAGAAGTTGCTATTCAGGTAGTTCATGCGGGCAAAAGTGGCTCCCGGTGCATAGCTACCGCTGAATGCCAGTTCTACAGGATTGTCGTTGATGTCATATTCATAAATCTTGTTCAGGTTCACTTGCTTGTTCTGGTTAATGACGCGCATGCCAGCTTCTGCATAGATATTCCAGTTCTTGAGCGGGTGGAGTATCACCTGTCCTTGCAGATAGATGTCATCGTTGTGTGTTTTGGAACGACCGCCGTCAGTCAGCTGTGCCAGCTTTCCGTTGCGCATATAGTGTCCGTTCGGATCTTTAAATGGCATTGTCGGCCACATACGGGCAATGTCATGATACAGCAAGCCGCCTTCTTCCAGATAAATTGGGTTGTCAAGGTCGTAGCGGATGAATTTTGTGCTCAGGTTGAAATCAATATATTTATTAATTTTTGTGTTGATTTTTGCACTCAGATTGTAACGTTTCATGTTATCATTACCGTAGCGCAGGTTACCGTTCTGGTTCAGATAACTTCCCGATACATAATATTGTAGTTTTTCGGTTCCTCCGCTCATGCTGAGGTTGTGTTCCTGACTCCAGGCCCAGGTGAAATGTGTTTTGTACCAGTTGACGTTGTCATTGGCTTTTTCATGGAAATGCCAGTTGCTGCCGTTAGGAATGGTAGTGGTAGTGATTTTACCTGCCATGTAGTCCTGAATACGTCCGATAGTTTCTTCGTCGAAAATAATTTTATCACCCTGGTTTACGGCTGCTTCGTTGAAGAAGTTGGCAAAGCGGTAAGAATCGAGCTGATTCGGCAGGTTGGTCGGACCGGAATAACGGAAACTGTTGTTGTAGTTGATGGTCATTTTTCCAGCTTTACCTTTCTTGGTAGTGATCAAGATTACACCGAAGGCAGCACGTGAACCGTAGATAGAAGAAGATGCAGCGTCTTTCAGTACGGAGATGCTTTCAATATCTTCCGGGTTCAGAGTATTCATATTTCCTTCCATACCGTCAATCAAGATAAGAGGTTCACCCTTTGAACCGGTACCGATTGTTCCTGTTCCACGGATGTTTACTTTCATGGATTGTCCGAGCTGTCCACCCAGGTCAGCAGTTGATAAGTTTAGTCCCGGCACGGTACCCTGCAATGCCTGTCCCACTTGTGACACAGGTCTTGATTCCAAAGCCTTGGTGTCGACTGTGGCCACGGCACCGGTCAGGTTCACTTTCTTCTGTGTACCGAAACCTACTACTACCACTTCATCGAGTGTCTGAGTATCTTCCGACAAAGTGACCTGATAAGAAGTCTTTCCTTTTTGTACGGGGATTTCCTGGGTTTGATAACCGATGTAGGAAACTACTAATGTACTTCCTGAGGCAACGTTGTTCAGCTGGAAGTTTCCGTCCAGGTCGGTGATACAACCGTTGCTTGTACCTTTAACTACTACTGAAGCTCCGATGATGGGCTCATTCAGTTTCTTGTCTGTAACAATTCCGGAGATGCTCACCTGTTGCGCTTGCAGTGGTAATAGTCCCGCCAGCAAAGCTATGAGCAGAGAGATGAATTGTGTTTTCATGTGACTCATGGTTTTAAGATTAAAGTTTATATATAGATGGTTAAACAAGTTTTCAGGTTTTCCTGTTGCAAATCTCCGAAATAAATGGTGTAAGGGCAGTGGGTAAACGTTGCATTAACAGTCGGTATTCTTCTTATCTGCGTTTTTATGGGGGTAAAAACTGTTTTTTTTACCGGTATTCTGACTTTTTAGACAAGATTTTTGTTTCTTTGCGCAACCATTACATAGCTTAATCTGAGAAATGAAAAATATATACTGCCTGCTCATTGTATCTTTTCTTTGTATTTTCTCGCTTCTTCCGGCGGGTGCACAGACACTTTCCGAGAAGGATTTTCAGGTATTGAACATGAACGACGGATTGTCGGACAATGACATTCATTCCGTGGCAAAGGATACGGAGGGATTCATGTGGTTCGGAACCGGCAGCGGACTGAACCGTTACGACGGACGTACCTTCAAAGTGTTCCGGATGCCGGGAATCTCTTACCGGAGAATAGACAGGGTAGTATCGCTGGATACGGATTACCTGCTTCTCCGTTCGGAACAGAACCTGTTCTTGTTCGACAAGAAATACGAACGCTTTCTTCCCGTGTGCGATTCGGTGAGCAAACAGCCTGTGATGTTCGCCGATTTTGTGGCCGATTCTGACGGCAGTTGCTGGGGCGTATCTTCCGGTGAATTGTCGGAAGTGAATTTCCCGTCCTCCTTTGTGCAGGACACAGCGTTTGTCTCTGTGCGTCATGTGGTGAACAATTCACAAAGTGATCCGTTTGTGGTGCTGTGTATGGGAGAAGACGGGAAGATGCTGTATTGTGCAAGCCGGAATGGAACTGTCTATCGTTTTACGCCCGGACAAAGGCAGTTGAAGAAAGTCTGTGACGGGCAGTTGTCGTCCGGCAGGTGGGTATCTTCTTTGCTGAACGATGATTCGTTCATCTGGATTCCTACCGTGGGTGACGGATTGTATGGTTACGACCTGACAAACGGAAAGTTGCATCACTGGCAGTATATTTCAGAAAGAATGGGGGAGCAGCTGTCGCATAACGATGTCTTTCGTTTGCTCCCGATAGGGAATTCCCGGTACCTGGCCGTTACATGGAACGGATATACTTTGTTGAGTCTTACGCCGGAACGGGCAATCAAGTTGCGCGATTTTCAGTCTTTCATTCATAACGGAAAACAATATTTCGAGACACGCATGATTTCGGGCTATTACGACGAGGAAGGATTGTTGTGGATTGGCACCGAAGGAGGAGGGGTGCTGTTTTCCGACTTGCGCCAGCTGTTTTATCACCAGTATGCACAGACCCGTTCCAATGAAATCTGTGGCATCCAGATGGACGAAGATGGTTACGTCTGGCTGGCTACGTTTCACAAGGGAGTGTTGCGGAGCACGCAGCCTTTTGACGTATCACATTCGCTGTCGTTTGAATCGTTTGATACCGGCATTCCGGGCCTGAAAACCGTGCTTTGCAGTTCGCCGGACAAGAATGGAGGTTTTTGGTTCGGTACGCAGGACGGACGGGTGCTTCGTTACGGAAAAGACCGGAAATGGGATGACATGCGGATTGGCACTCTCGGACAGCCTTCTCCAGTGGTATGGAGCCTGCTTATGGTTTCGGACGAACAGTGCTGGGCGGGTACCAGCGACGGCCTGTACTGGGTGGATTTTCAGCGGGGAACTTCAACGCACATCGGCTGGAGTAATCCGCAAATCCCGGATCATATCCATATACGTGCGTTGGCGGCCGGTGATAATCAGACTTTATGGCTGGGAACCGGAAGAGGCTTGCTTCGGCTGTGGATGAGCGGTACCAAGGTGCTGCGGACACATGCCGGATACGAAGCCAGGGCCGGTATGCCGGATACGGAAATCGAAGTCCGTGCCCTGCTGTATGGGACAGACAAGAAGCTGTGGGCAGGATACGCCGGAAGCGGTCTGGTGGCCTGTTCGCCGGAAGGAGACAGTATCCTGACCCGTTATACTACCGCCCAGGGGCTGTGCAGCAATTTCGTGACCACACTGTCCGAAGACAACGATCACTCTCTTTGGGTAGGTTCCAACTCCGGCATTTCCCGTTTGAGCCGTCACTTGCAGTCATTTTATAACTATTACATTTCGGGTAGTAACCGCTCCGTCTTTTTCGGCAAGGACTTTCTTTTCTGGGGAAACCACAGTATGCTGACCTATTTCCGTCCTTCCGACCTTCGCTTTAATTATCCGAAAGAAAAGGGAAGGGTGATTTTTACCGACCTGGAAGTGAACCACACCCCCGTACAAATCGGGCAGAAGGTCAACGGGCAGGTGGTGTTGCCCCAGTCGCTCCTTTATACCTCTGAACTGCACCTGACGCATGAGAACCGCAGTTTCTCCCTGCTGTTTACCAATCTGCTCTATCTGACCAAACTCCAGAAATACCTTTTCCGCCTGTATCCTTATCAGGAGGAATGGATTATGGCCGATGAAGGAGAAAAAATCTCGTACGACCGTCTGCCGGCCGGTACCTATACTTTCCAGGTGAAGACCATTTTCCAGGACCAGAGTGAAGGGGATGTCAGTACCCTGAAGGTGGTGATTGCTCCTCACTGGAGTGAAACTCTTTGGTTCCGTCTGCTTGTGGCGGCTGGGCTGATTAGTATCGTGCTGATTTACCTGCATCGCGTGCGATTGAAGCAAAAGCGGATACAATACGAACTGCGTCTGGAACATGAACTGTTTACGGTCAATATGGAGCGTAACAAGGAAGTGGAACTTCGCAAGGAGCGTGAGGCTTTCTTCACGATGGCAGCCCATGAACTGCGCACTCCGCTTACCCTTATCTTGTCTCCGCTACGTGAACTGCTCTCAAAAATTACACCCGCACATCCGTTTTATAGTCGTCTGTCCGTCATGTTTAAGTATGCCGAAGGACTGCATACTCTGACCGACCGTTTGCTGTATATCCAGAAAGCAGAAGCCGGTATGGTGAAACTGCGTCTGTCTGCAGTGGACGTGCTATCCCTGATGAGGGATGTGGCAGAAGGTTTTCAGCCACTGGCAGCTGAACGCCGGATAACGTATGAATGGGTGCAGGGGGCGGAGTATATTACGATATGGGCCGACAGGGAGAAACTTTCATCAGTCATTCAGAATCTGATTTCGAATGCCTTTAAATACACACCCGAAGGAGGAAAAATCAGTCTCTCGGTAGAACGGAAGGAGTTCGATCAGAAACCTTTCTGCTGCATTTCGGTGACGGATACCGGAAAAGGAATAGATGCCGGATTGCTGCAGCATATTTTTGAGCCTTTCGTAACCGGCGATGCAGATCCGTCAGTTTCTACCCGCATGGGAGTGGGACTGAAAATCGTGAAGCACATCGTGGAGATGCATCACGGACGAGTGAACGTGGAGAGTGAACCGGGAAAAGGAACATCGTTCGCTGTGTACCTGCCCGAAGGAAAATCGCATTTCGAAGAAGACGACTGCACGTGGGATGAAACTCCGGACGCGGATGATAAAGAAAAGGGAAGAGAAAATATCTCAGACCTGATGCTGTTGCCGGAAGCGGAAGAAACCTCACAGAAAACGGAGGAAGAACGTACCGCCGCCCGCCAGACGGTGCTTATCATAGAAGACAATACCGACATGCGCCGTTACCTGCGCGACCTGATGAAGAAATACTATCGGGTACTGGAAGCGGAGAACGGGGAAGAGGGAGTGAAGGTGGCCGTAGAACAAGTGCCCGACCTGGTACTGTCGGATGTAATGATGCCGGTGATGGACGGCTTTACCTGCTGTGCCGAGTTGCGCAAGCGGAAGGAAACGGCTCACATTCCCATTCTGCTGCTCACGGCCAAGGCAGAGGATAAGGACAGTGTGGAAGCTTCTTATCGTGGAGCCGACGATTATGTGCGTAAACCGTTCAATCCGGAAGTGCTGCTGGCCAAGGTGGCCCATCTGCTCGACATGCGTCGTCGCTTGAAGCAGATTTACACCCGTACGCTGCTACATACTTCTTCCGTATCGGCAGAGAAACCCGAAGGCACCGAAAGTGAGTTCATGCAACAGGTGCTGTCGTGCATCGAGGGCCATGCCAGCAATCCCGAGTTTAATGTCAAAGTGCTGGCCGGAGAACTCCACATGAGTCAGGCTACGCTCTACCGCAAACTGAAACAGCACACCGACCTGTCGGCTGTGGAACTGATTCGCCACATCCGCATGACGCAGGCCGCATTCCTGCTGATGGAAACCAGTCTCCCGGTCACGGAGGTAGCCGAGCGCGTGGGCTTCAATGATCTGCCCACGTTCCGCAAGCATTTTACGGATATGTTTGGCGTGTCTCCTTCCAAGTATGCGGAGGATAATCAGAAGAACAAGTAAAAAGACGGTTCAGCCCCTTTGCTGCGTTCTGTATTCATTGGGACTGTGACCTACCAGCCGCTTGAACATGCGGCTCATGTGCTGCGGATACTGGAAGCCCAGGCTGTAGGCAATCTCACTCATGGGCTTGGTGGTAGAAAGCAGCATGTCCTTGGCTCTTTCCATTACCTTTGACTGGATGTATTCGGAAGCCGTCTTTCCCGTCTGCTTACTGATCATGTCGCCGAAATAGTTGGGCGAGAGGAATACCCGTTCAGCAAAATATTTCACCGTAGGCAATCCTTCTTCCTGAGGTGTCTGGCCGTCGAAGTACTCATCCAACAGCTGCTCAAAGCGTACGATGATGTCCTTGTTGGAGGCTTCGCGTGTGGTGAACTGCCGCTCATAGAAACGCATGCAGTAATCCAGCAGCAGTCCGATGTTGGCCGTAATCAGCCGCCGGCTGTGCTTGTCGGCAGGACGTCTCAGCTCCGTATCGATTTTATGCAGGCAGTCTATCACCGTGTGCCGTTCTTCTTCCGAGAGGTGCAAGGCTTCGCGGGCTTCGTAAGAGAAGAAAGAATAATTCCGGATATCGTGTCCCAGTTGGGTACCATGAATCAAGTCCGGATGGAAGAGCAGTCCGTATCCGGTGGGACGCGTTCCTTCCTGTGCGTGGATGGAAGCCACCTGTCCCGGTGCAAAACAGACAATGGTTCCTTCCTGGTAGTCGTAAGGCTGCCGGCCGTAGGTAATGTCTCCGCAGAGCGTATCTTTCAGAAACAAGGCATAGATGCCATAATTTATGGTAAATGGCTGTGCAGGCTGAGTAATCTTTGAAAGGTCTACCACGGTAACCATGGGATGATACGTCTCCACTTTGAAGAATTTGTTGTATTTATCCACTGTGTCCAGTTCTATCACTTCTTCTTTCATCATCTGTCAATTTTATTTTCGGGCAAATGTAATACTTATTCTCGGGAATACCTATATCCGTGTTATAGAATGGCAGATATAAAACAAATGTAAAATCGAGCATTGGGGTAGAAACATCGGTAATTTGTATCATTGTCTATGGTTTCTTTTGCGTAATTTTGCCACATCCATAATTAAAACGACAAAAAGGAACAAACAATGAAGAACTTTGACTATCAAACCCCGACCCGTCTGATTTTTGGCCGGGATGTAGTGTCTGGACTGCCAGAGGTGATGCGCCCGTTCGGACGTCGCATTCTGTTGACATACGGTGGCGGAAGCATTAAGCGTATCGGCCTGTACGACCGCGTGAAAGAATTGTTGAAAGACTTTGAGATTTTTGAACTGGGTGGTATCGAGCCGAACCCCAAATACTCTACCAGTGTAGTGGAAGGCGTACGCATCTGCAAGGAACAGCAGATTGACGTGATTCTTTCTGTGGGTGGCGGTTCGGTACTCGACTGTTCGAAAGCCATTGCCGGAGGTGCCAAATACGACGGCGAGACCTGGGACTTGATTATCGGCAAGGCTCCTACGCTGGCTGCACTGCCTATTGTGGACATCCTTACCCTGGCCGCTACAGGCAGTGAGTACGATGCCGGAGGAGTCATTTCCCGCACAGAGACCAACGACAAGGTGGCCTACATTGATCCGCATCTGTTCCCGGCCTGCTCTTTCCTTGACCCGACCTACACCTTTACGGTCAATGCCAAGCACACGGTGGCAGGAGTGGCCGATGCCATCAACCATGTGATGGAACAGTATTTCACTCATGCCTCCAATTCCGTGGCCGACGGTTTCTGTGAAACACTGGTAAAAACCCTGATGCAATATGCTCCGATTGCACTGGAGAAACCGGACGATTACGAAGCACGTGCCGAAATCATGTATGCCTGCACCTTTGGCTGCAACGGCCTGCTGGCTCTCGGTACCGGCGGTTCTCCCTGGCCCATGCACGGCATCGAACATGCCTTGTCGGGATATTATGACATTACGCATGGAGAAGGTCTGGCCATCATTACACCACACTGGATGCGCCACGTGCTCAACGAGCGCACACAGGAACGCATCGTGAAATTTGGTGTGAACGTCTTCGGACTGGCTGCCGATCAGGCTCCGTCGGAAATTGCCGAGCAGACCATCGCACGTACCGCACAGTTCTTCAAGAGCTTGGGCATGCCGATGACTTTGCGTGAGGTAGGCATCGACGATTCCCGTCTGGAAGAAATGGCACACCACATTGCCGTGAATGAGGGGCTGGACGCACCGGGCACGTTTGCTCCACTGAACGAGCAGGACATCCTTTCCATTCTGAAGGCTGCACTGTAAACAATATGAAAATGCGGGGAATGGTAGACAAGCCGTTCCCCGCATTTTTTTAATCGCCGAGCATGGAATTTAGCAGGTCCATAATGACCATTTTCCGGAAAAGCCAGTGGCACATGCCACCAGGGATGCGCTGTATGTAGCCGCTATCAAGATCGATTACATAAAGCGGACGTATGCGCCAGCTGTAGTTGTAGCGGTTCTGCCAGTCGTACATGCAGTATTCCCACCATCCTTCGTCGGGACGCCACCATTCTCCCGTCACATAATTATTCTCCAGTCCCCAGCGGGTGGCTTCCAGTGCGTTGGGTTTCCCGCATTGATAATACACATGATAAGGCGCCATGCCAAGGTCGAGCGTACTTCCCAGTGTTACGCGACAGACGATGATGGCTCCTGCGGAATAATGTCGGGCCGTACTGCGTGCCGGTGCAAAATAAATGCCGTTTCCAGCATAATTTCCTCCGCCTACGCGCCAGATGCCTACATCCCGTCCCCGGTAGCTTCCCCGGTTAGGGCACGCTACGATGGATTCGGCTGCGTCATTGGAGGTACCGTGAAAGAGGGTCAGAGTAGGTAAAAAGACTTCTATTACCGTCCATATCGCGCTTTCAATGATGGTCAGCGAGCCATGCCATACCACGTATTTGATGATTCTGTAGGGTAAGAACAAAATCCATCGGATAAAATCGTCATGCCCTTCCTTGTCTTCTGAGGGTAAAATTACTTCCATCACATAATTGAACATTTCGAAGGAACAATGTACCAGGAGATTGAAAAAGACAGCATTGACAATTCTCAATGGAAACAGCAGGACATAGAACGGGAATTGCAGGAAATAGAAAATGAAACGCAGGTTCTCATTGGTGGCGTTGCTGAAACGGTTTTTCTTGAAGAAGATAAACCAGGGCTTTGCCAGGTATCGCTGCAGGGCATTGAGAAAGAAGAAAGGAAGACTCAACAGCCTGAACGTAAAGGTAAGGCTGGCCGATACGATGAAATAGGAGATAATGAGTATTTTCAGCAGCCAGTACAGCACCACCAGTCCCAAATAAATACCTAGTCCCCAGGTAATGATGTTCCATACTATTGACCAGAAACTCCATGAGGAAGAACCGGAAGACGATTTGGCAGGCGGAGAGTTTGCCTTTTGGGGCAAAGGAGAGAATTTCAGGTATTTGGAGTAGGCATATCCCCTTTGTGAACCGAACTCAATCTGTACCCAGTTGTTGCTTGATTTCTGAATGACATTGACCTCCTGTCCGCGACTGAGCTGTCCGACGCGCGCATAGCTGATGCCGGGTCCGGAACGCACGTTCAATACGGTGGTTGCGGTTCCCCTGCAGGGAAGAGACTCTTGTGCCGTGGCATAAGAAATCATCCAAAGCAGCATGATAAATATGTATATGAATCGTTTCATCACATCTTATGGTCAAATGTAAGAAAAAATTTCTATATTGCATTTTATACATCGTACATATTTAGAAAGATGAAAAAGAATGATAAAATAAAAAATCTTTTATGAAACCACATCGAATTATTCTTATACGTCATGGAGAATGCCATGCCAATACCGACGAAAGCAAGTTTGCCACGGAACCGGACTATACCATCGAACTGACAGAAAAAGGAGTAGCTCAGGCCCGTGAAGCCGGACAAAAGTTGAAGGAACTGGTGGGCGAGGAGTCCATGTATTTTTATGTCTCTCCCTTTTGGCGTACTCGTTCCACCTTTGAGAACATAGCCCTCAGCTTCCCGAGAAACCAGTTTGAATACAGCGAGGAGCCTCGTCTGCGTGAACAGGAATGGGGATACCTTCGTACATATGCCGAGTTGCAACAGTTGAAGAAAGAGCGCAGGGACTATGGCATTTTCTACTTCCGCTTTCCGGGAGGAGAAGCCGGCACGGATGTGTACGACCGTATCAATGACCTCTTAGGTTCGCTTCATCGTGACTTCTTGCGTGAAGATTATCCACAAAATTGTGTGCTGATAACCCATTCACTGGCCATACGCTTGTTCGTCATGCGCTGGTTTCATCTCACCGTGGAAGAGTTTGAACAGATGCGTTCGCCTAAAAACGGTCAGCTGGTCATCTTGCAATTAAATGATGACACCGGGGACTATGAGCTTGTAACCCCATTGGAAAAGGATGGAACGGCTGTTCGAAGAAGCAGGCCCATCAGGTTGCTCTGATAATCTTTTCAAAGAAGAGAAAGGAATTTAAAGGAACTGCATGAAAAATATGTTTTAGATACATGTCTGCGATTTTTCTTTTATTTTCAGTTGCCTGCTATTGAAAGATGTCCTACCTTGCGATATTACTATCAAAAACATATAACAACAATGATAACAGAATCAAAATCAATCGGTATTTTCATAGATGGGGGCTATTTTTCAAAGATAAATGAGGCCTTGTCCGATCAATTGTCTTTAAATATTAAAATCAAATCCTTGTTTGATTTTATTCGTGCGGAGATTGCGCGTCGGAGTGGGTTGGAAATAACCAATTGTTACATTACAGAAAGCCATTATTTCCGGGGGCGTTATCGGGTGAATGATGCCAATAGCAAACATCTGTTGTTTTCCGAGCGAAAGTTTGAAGACAGTCTGATTGAAAATGATGTAATTTTCCATTACAAGCACCTGCGGGAAGTACAGAGAGATGGAGATATTACGGTCGTAGAAAAGGGGATAGATGTGTGGTTTGCTTTGGAGGCCTATGAGCTTTCCGTGTTCCGCGAATTTGATTATGTAGTGCTGATTACGGGAGATGCCGACCACGAAATGCTGGTCAAGAAGTTGAAATCGCTGAAGATTCACGTGGTGTTACTTACGTGGAATCTGTCGGAACAGTCTTCCAGTGCGCGACTTTTACGTGAGGAAGCGTGCACGCATATCGAGATGAATGAAATGATTGCGCAAGATAAAGAATTGCTTGGCAAGTTGTGCAGAAATGTGTAATGTTTTTCGAAGACAGAATGTGATTTTGCCAAAGCCTACTTCTCAGAGAATAAGTAATATTCGATAACCCTTTTAGTATTGGAATAGCCTGCACTCAGGCTATTCCGAACAGTTCAATCTCAAAAATCAGGGTAGAGCCGCCGGGGATGCCGGGCTGTGAGAACTTGCCGTATCCCATTTCCGACGGAATGTACACCTCCCATTTGTCGCCCACACACATTTGCTGCATGGCGATAATCCATCCCTCAATCAGGTCGCTCAGGCGGAAGGCTACGGGCGCACCGCTGCGGCTGCTGTCAAACTTCTTGCCGTTAATAGTCCATCCCGTGTAGTGCGCGGTGACGATGCTCCGCGGTGTGGGATGCTTGCCGTCGTTCTTGCCCGATGCCAGCACCTTGTAGTAAATACCCTTCGGGAGCGGCATCACTCCCTCTTCCTTTGCCTTTTCGGCCAGCCAGTCCTTGTTGGCCTGCATGTATTCTTTCTTTCCCATTATGAATGATTTTGGCGTAAAGGTACGTATTTTCCGGGATACTTAAAACAGTCCGCTTATCCATGTCCATAGCGCCGTAGTCAGGTAGACTGCCAGTTTGGCCACCCAGTAGATAATTACGCACAGCACCAGGATGCCCACGGCTGTCAGCAGGGCTTTGCGGTTTACCTCTTGAATCACCTCTTTGTCACCTTCCACGAAACCCACAATCAACCGGTAGTTTTTCGCGTACGAACGGCTGAAAATATCCAGCAGGTCGCCAATCCAGAGCGGAATGATACCCAGCATCATGTCCACCAGCATGTTGTAGAGGATGGCCAGGGTGAGGGGAATGGACTTGATTTTGAACAGCGACACCGTGAGAAAGGGCAGTGTCATGGCCGAAGAGAAAATGTCGCCCGCCGTTGGAAAAAGCAATCCAATGAGAGGGTCGAGGTAGTATCGGTCCATTACATTCTTGATGGTTCTTATCAGCCGGTAAAGTGGGTCGTTTTCCCACTGCATGCGTTTTATGTCTTGTTTCGTACTTTTCATGTAGCAGCTAGTTTGGCGCAAAGATACAAAAAGGTGAATGCAGTGTCAAACCCGAAGCCCGCTTTTGAGAAAAGACGATGCTGAACCGCATCCCGTCTTATGAAAAGATAACGATATTTGGTGGAGATTTCCGGATAATCCCTATCTTTGCTAAAAACGCCTTTGCTTTAATGACATTATATTTGATACGATGAATACATTCCGTTCTATAGATGAACTTGTGAAAATGTTTGAGCGTGAAAAAGTGTTGCTCAAGGAAATGTTTTACAAACGTAAACAGCTCTCATTCCGTTATGATTATGCCCTTGAATTAACTGAATACAAGGAAGAGCGTATTCGTTTTCTTATTGAATACGGTGTGCTGCGAGAAAGCGGTGATTTCCTGGAAATGGAAGACTTGTACTTGAAGTTTTTCGAAGAGGTTCTGCAAATAAACGAGGAAATCAATGTGTCGTTCGTGCAAGATTATCTGAATCATTTGAATGATAACATCGATTATTTCCTGAAGGAGAACAATGAACAGCGGAAGTATGCGTATCAGCGAGAGGTGAGACGTTGTTTGAAAAACATTGCACTGGCTACCGTACGTAATGTGATGGACTTGAAACGTAATTTGGATGTAACTTATAAAACGGAACCAAATTATCAGGTGAAACTGGCCAAATTGAAAAAACTGGATGAAAAACGGCGTAACATAGCTTTGCTTATAACTCGGAGTGAAGAAGTGATAGACTCACAGCAGCCTACCTTTTTCCGTGTGGCTATGGATGTACAGATGCGGGCTGTGGTGAGTGATGTAAAGCTTCAGCTGAACGATTCGTATCATAATCTGATTGAAATAGAAAAACAGATTATTCATTACTTGAACTTGATAGCCTACCAGAATCGTATTTTTGAAAAGGTAAGGCGATTGAAGTACCTGCGCGATCAGTTCCTGCTTGAAGAGAATACAGATATTCGCCGGGTCATTGGCGAAAAGAATCCGGTGTGGATGGAACCGCAGCCCAACTATCGCATCAAGTTGTCTCTGTCAAATCTGCATACTTCTGAAGTGGCATTGGAGTTGATTCGTAAGGTGATGTCGCGGCGGAAGCAGGACTCACGTGGTCCGCGGAATGTAGCCGGAGCTATTCCGGAAAGTTATCTGTCACAGGCAGGTGAGGTAATGGACAGGGTCAACTTGCAGGAAGTATTCAATGCCTTTGCTGCCTCTGGTACACATTTGTTCCGGTTCGTAATGAACTATTCCTATGGCAAGTCGGTGGCGGAAGAAGACAAGCTGCTTTTTTTCTGCCAGCTGGCTTCACAGTATGCGGATGAGCTGGATTTTACCGACCGTTATGAGTCAACCTCTGAGGTGGAGTACCCTTTGATTTATTTACGACAAAACCCTTAATCATACTTGATAAAACGATGAAATACACGGAAGAAATATTCAATATTCTGAGCAGGGGAGGATTTATTTCCGCCAATAGTGTCTCGTCAACCGTCAAGCGGTACTATGATGCGCTTGAAGAAGATTTTACGGAGTATTACGATTATTATAAAGGCATCGGCTTCTATTTGGAAGCGGGTAACGGATATTACCTTTTTACACGTCAGGAAACCCGGGTCGATTTGGAACGAAAGCTGGAAGCTGTAGGCAAATGGATTGATTACCTGAGCTTCCTGAAAACGTATCATTCGGCTTTTGGTCCCGGATTCCTGTTCCGACGGGCAGATATTGAGGTGCAGATAGGATGTAACATGGAACTGAAGGAAAAGGCTTCCCGCTTGTTTTCCGACAAGAAGAAATTCGGAGAGGTTGTAGAGAAACTGGTGGCAGAGCTGGAAAAGGCTGGGATGATTGAACTGGAGAACGAGCACGATGAAACCTATAAAGTACTAACCGCATTCCACTATATGGAAGAAATGGTGGACTGCATCACGATATTGGAGGATACAAGCGATGAGATACCTGAATAAAGTCATATTCCTGAATAGTGCGCATATTCCTTATGCCGAAATCCGGATGGACGGCAATGTGCATTTCATTGGTACGCAGGGAGTGGGAAAGAGTACCCTTCTGCGAGCTATCTTGTTTTTCTATAATGCCGACAAACTGCATCTGGGCATTCCGAAAGAAAAGCAGAATTTCGACGCTTTTTATTTGCCCTATGCCAACTCGTATATCGTGTACGAGGTGGTACGTGAGAATAGCGCATATTCCGTAGTGGTGTCCAAATCTATGGGACGGGCTGCTTTCCGCCTGATAGATGCTCCTTATCGGAAAGCATGGTTTGTGAACGACCGTCACGAGGTATCTGCCGATTGGAGTGAGGTGCGTACACGTATTCTTGAGTCGGATGCCCGTTGTACGATTACTCCGCTTGTTACGAGCTATGAAATGTTTCGTGACATCATCTTTGGAAACAACCGCAAGCCCGATATGGTGTCTTATCGTAAGTTTGCCATTGTAGAAAGTAGTAAGTATCAGAACATTCCTCGTACTATTCAGCATGTATTCTTGAATTCCCGTTTGGATGCCGATTTTGTGAAAGATACCATCATCCAGTCCATGAATGAGGAAGATGTGTCTATCGACCTGACTTATTACCGGAGCCAGATAGAAGCTTTTGAGCAGGAATATGATGATGTCATGCGATGGCTGCGTCCCAACAAGAATGGGGAGATTGTGGTGCGCAAGCAGGCGGAACAAGTCATTCAGCGCTACCGGAGCTTACTTTATTCTCAAAAGCAGCTGGAAGAAGGTAGAGCTGAATTGAATTATGCAGAGAAAGCAGCTCATGACATGTTGCCGGTGCTCGAGGAACAGATTCAGGAAGCAGAAGAGAAGCGGGCACGGTTGGTGCGACTTGTAGGAGAAGAAAGAGGCAAGTATTCTGCCGAACGTGACAAGCTGGTGCGCCGGGAAGGGGCGATAGCCGACGATTTGAAGCGTATCCGCGAAAAGCGCTTGTATTATGAGAAAGAAGGCATAGAAGAGGTGATGCGGCGTGTGGCAGGTGAAGCAGCCTTGCTGCATGAGCAGGATAGTTTGAAACAGACGTATGCAGAATTGACCGCTACTTATAGGGATGTGTTGCAGAAATATGATTTGCTGGTCGGAAAGGTAGAGGCGGCTTTTACCGCATTTGAGAATGAACGGCGAAAGGCTGTGCTGGCCCGTGAAAATGAATTGAACGTCTGGAGAAATGAATTGTATGCCCGCTATCGGGAACAAGAGGTACACGTGCGGAATATGTATGAGGAGAGACAAAAAACGTGGAATGAAAACCGGATACGGCTCACCGAAGAAATTTCCGCACTTCGTCAGCAGAAGATTCGCATTCAGCTGACTTGCCATTTTGAGAAAGAAACCGGGGACTATCAGGAACAGTTGGATGCATTGAAAGATGAAGAAAGGCAGACAAGCTGGCAGGTAGCCGGCCTGAAACTCACGTGCGACCAGTTGCGACAGAAATGTAGCGATGAGATGAAAGAGAGTGAGTGGCAGTTCAAGCAAGAAGCTGAGGAACTGGTGCGCCGTCGTACGGCATTGGACGAAGAAATTCAAACCCTTACCAGTCTTCTTGGCCGTTGGAAAGGTTCCTTCTGTGAATGGCTGGACGCGCACAAGCCGGGGTGGCAGGAAACAATCGGGAAAGTGGCAGATGAAGAGTTGATTCTGTATGCACAGGATTTGCATCCGGTATTGGCTGGGGACAGTGACAATACGCTGTTCGGCGTACGAGTTGAACTTTCGGGAGTGGCGAAAGAATTGCGTACGCCAGCCCGTTTAAAGGAAGAACTGGCCGAAAAGGAAGCTGCCCGTGAGTCGTATGTCCGCGAGTTGGCTCAGTTGAACGGACGTCGGGAGGAAACACTCGGGCAGATAAAGAAGAAATATAACCGGCAGATTCGGGAGGTAGCCGACAAACAGTACCTTTTGGAGGCCCAGTTGCAGCAGATTCCTGCCAGACGGAAATACTTGCAGGCTGAACTTACCTCCTGGCAGCGGAAAGAGGCCGAATGGAAACGGGAGCAAACAGAGCAGGTAGAATTGCAGTTAGCTCAGAAGTCGCAGGAACAGGTGCGTTGGGAAGATGAAGACAAGCGTTTACGGGCGGAAAAGGAGAAACGTCTGAAGCAATTGGCCGAAGAACTGCGGAAAACGGAAAAGGCTGAAGAGGAGGTTGTTCGGCAGGAAACTGGCGTTATCCATGAAGAGATTACTCGTCAGCGAATTGAAATGGAAACGAAAAAGGCAGAGCTGCGGCGCTCACAGGCCAAGGAACTTGAAGGAAGCGGGGCGGATATGTCTGTCATTACCAGTTACGAGAAACGTATGGCCGACATCCGTCAGGAGCTGGAATACATTGTCCGTAAACGTTCTTTGGTATCCGATTTTGAGAAAGACAAACGCGAGTATTTCGACTGGGAGCCGCAACTGCGCAACGAGAAAAAAACAAACGATACGCAGCTGGAAGATTTGGAAAATAAGTACAAGCTTCGTATGGAGCGTCTGCTAAGCCAGCAGAGTGAGGAGGATAAGATACTGGAAGCCAGGAGAAAAGAGCATACAGACATTCATAAAGATTTGGCCAGCCTGAAAGCTTTCCGTGCAGACGAAGACCTCTGTCCGTCCGAGTCGTATACCTCGGAAATGCGTCCTACCCGGAAGTCTTGTGGAACCATTATCGGAGACTTGAAGTCGCTTATTATTTCCATTCATAGAGAGCTGGACCAGTTCAAGCGGGCGGTCAATGCATTCCATGGCAATTTTACGGCTAAGAACACCTTCCATTTCCCCGAAACGTTGGTAAGCGACTCTGATTTCTATGATTTTGCGGCAAATCTTTGTGAGTTTGTGGAAGATAACAAAATTGTGGAATATCAGACACGTATCAGTGAGCGCTACACCAACATTATCCAGCGAATCTCGAAGGAGACGGGCGATTTGACCCAGCATGAAAGTGAGATACAGAAAACCATTCGTGCCATAAACGAAGACTTTGTAAGGCGGAACTTTGCCGGAGTCATCCGTGGCATCGAGCTGCGGACTCAGGCCAGCGATGACAAGCTGATGCAGCTTCTGGTAGAAATCAAGCAGTTCAATGAAGAACATCAGTTTAACATGGGAGCCCTTGATCTTTTCTCGCAGGACTCGCGTATGGAAGTGAACGAAAAGGCGGTGAAGTATCTTTATTCATTCAGCCGGCAGCTGAGAGACAATCCGTCTCGCAAAAGCCTGGTATTGTCTGACACGTTCAATCTGCAGTTCCGTGTGAAAGAGAATGATAACGATACCGGATGGACCGAAAAGATAGCCAATGTGGGGTCGGACGGAACGGATATTCTGGTGAAAGCCATGGTTAACATCATGCTGATTAACGTGTTCAAGGAGAAAGCTTCGCGTAAGTTCGGAGATTTCCGGATTCATTGCATGATGGACGAAATCGGCAAGCTTCATCCCAACAATGTCAAAGGTATTCTGGCTTTTGCCAACTGCCGGAATATCGTACTGGTCAACAGTTCTCCTACCACCTACAATGTGGAGGATTATCGTTATACTTATCTTTTGAGTAAGGATGCTCAGAGTTTTACGCAGGTGGTACCTTTACTCACACGCAAGCAATAGTTTATGGAACAGAAAAAATTTACTCCGTCAATATGCCGTAAGGTACTTCGTCTTATACAGGGAGAGACACTTCCTTCCAGCCTTTTCCCGCGCTGGTTTGCCGATGAACTGAAAGAAGAAGGGTTGCTTTCTGTCATCACTCATGGAAGCCGTAACTCTTATCGGTTGCTGGATGTAGAGGCAAGCATCCGTTATGTGAAGAACAAGTATACGGGTGGGGCCGAATTGTCCCGGTGGATAGAGCTGACCGATGGACATAACCCTGATCTGGACCGGAGTGTACTGGTAAATGAAACCGGCGACTCCAAGCTTGTTCGTGTGCGGACCTTCCGCGGCTTTCTGGTAAATTGTTGCGAGCCATTGGAGGTGACGATGGGAGAGAAATCTTTCACCCTCTCTCCGCTGGAAGGTATGGCTTTTTTTGTGCAGGAACCGGAGAAATTCCGCATACCCTCCGATGTGCTTGTGGTGGGTGTGGAGAACGGCGACAACTTTCGTCTGCTTCACCGTCAGCGACATTTGTTCAAGGCCCGGAAAGTACTCCTTGTGTCACGTTATCCTCAGTCGGATGACTTGCGCAACTGGCTCCTTTCGGTTCCCAATGATTACCTGCATTTTGGCGATTTCGACCTGGCCGGCATTCATATCTATCTCACCGAATTCTATAAATACCTGGGCAACCGGGCTTCTTTCTTTGTGCCGGACGATATTGAAATAAAGCTGAAGAATGGAAATGCCACCCTGTACGACCGCCAGTATGCACGCTTCTGCCATTTGGTGCCGGAGGATGTACGCCTCATTCCGCTGGTAGAGATGATTCACCGTTATCATCGGGTTTACGAGCAGGAAGGATATATCTCTTCAATTGTTTTTAGGTAAAATTACGCTTTATTACCGCCGCATTGTTTCGATTGTGGTGGAATGCGTCTATTTTTGTCCCTTATTGTGTACCTATGAACAAGAAACTGCTTAAATACTGGAAAAACTGCCTGCTGGATGCTGAGTGGAGTAACAGCATGTTCTATAAAGAGCCGCGTGTGACGCTGGCGTTTGAAGACCGTATGCCGGAGTCAATACCGGAAGAAGACATCGAACTGCTTTTCCCCGACGGAAGGGAAGACGGGAAGAAGTGTAAGGTGCGCATTGCCCCCTGTGTGCTGCTTCCCGAATATGAGAATGGCAAACCTATTGGTAAGATGTTTCCTGAATACCCTTTCTTCATTACGGCGACACTAGGACCCGACGGTTCCTTACAGTTGCCGGAAAACCCGATGGACCGTGTGCCGATGTTCGTCCGCAAGTTCCTTTCGCCCAATGCCAAGGACGACCGTACCCTTGCTTCCCTCGACGAGGTGGACAGCCTGCTGAGTGCGTTCAAGACCGATGTGGCTACCGAAGAGGAATACTGGAAGGCATGCGAAGCCCTCTTCCGGAAGGCTACCGGGATGACGTTTGCCGAAATGAATTACCCCGACCAGCCGGAGATGGTTATCACGAAGGCGCCCGTCACGGGGATGGCACAGAATATCCTGCGGTTGTACGACAAGCTGCTGGACTGCAAGGAAGACCTCCCGCTGCTGGAGTGCCTGACGCGCTGCGAGTGCGAACCGTTGCTTCCGCTTCCTGCCCGTCGGGAGATTTATGCCAACAAGCGGCACCTGGCCCAGATGAGCAGTGATTTCCCCTTATCCGTTTCCCAGCGTGAAACGCTCGCCATGTACACCCATCCCCGTGGCAGCCGGATTTTTGCGGTCAACGGTCCTCCGGGAACGGGAAAGACCACTTTCCTGCAGACGGTCATTGCCAATCGACTGGTGCATTCCGTGCTGACGGACAGAGAACCTGAGCTTATTGTGGCCAGTTCGGTCAACAACCAGGCCATTACCAACATCCTTAAGGATTTCGAGATGGAAGCCGCTGAGACAGATACGGCCGAGGTAGGCCTGGCGGCACGCTGGTTGCCGGAACTGGATACGTTAGGCCTGTACCTGTCCGGAAAGGAAGAGCTGACTGAACGCTATGCCATGATGCTGAACACCCGAGGAAAGGGCTTTCCCGAAACGTACGACAATCCGGAGCGGGTGGACGAGTACCGCACGTACTACCTGGAGCTGTTCAACCGTTACTTCCATACCTCGTGCAAGGATGAAACAGAGTGTCAGCACTACCTTCGTGGACAGATGGCCCTGCTGAGGGACTGGATTGAAACGGGCTTGGAGGCTGCTGCACAGAAAGAATCCGGTGGTGTAAATGGAGGAAAGAATCTGCTTGTCCGGATGATGCAACACTTCCGCAAGACTTCTTCCGCCTACGAAGGAACCATGGCCCGCTGGGAGGAGAACGACGATTTCAGGGCACGCTACACCCAGCTGACGGAAGGAGAGGAGTACAGGAACCTGCCCTGCATGGAAGACATGGCTGTGCGTCTGGACATCAGCTACCGCCACCAGATGTTCTGGTATGCCATCCACTACCGGGAGGCCGAGTTCATCCGCCGCCTGAGCTGCTGTACCGGAAACCTGAACCGCCAGGACCATGCCGTTTACCTCGAACGTCTGAGACGGCTGGCCTGCGTGATGCCGGTGTTCATCTCCACGTTCCATTCTCTTCCGCGCTACATGACCTATATTAATGAAGATAATCTCTCCATACCTCTCTACAATACCATCGACCTGCTCATCGTCGACGAATCCGGACAGGTGTCGCCCGAGCTGGCTGTACCCTCGTTTAGTCTGGCCCGGCAAGCCATCCTCGTGGGCGACATCGAACAGATAGAGCCCATCTGGCCCGTGACCGGACAATACTCTTTCATCAACCTCCGCCGCTCCGGGGTAGTCACTTCGTCAAAAGCTCCGTTGTATGCTTTCCTGACCGAACACGGTTTCCTGTCCTCTTCCGGAAGCCTGATGAAAATGGCCCGCAAGAGTGGCAGCTATCAGGTGGACGGCGAACGCGGGGCCTTCCTGCGCGAGCACCGCCGTTGCCTGGACTCCATCATCGCCTATTGCAACGATTATGTGTACCACGGGCGACTGCTTCCCTTGAAAGGCGACCGTCCGAAATACGCGGGTCTTCCCTCCAAGGGCTATGTCCATGTGAACGGATACAGCCAGAAGGGAAAGACCGGAAGCCGGTTCAATGAAGCCGAAGCTGCTGCCATTGTGAAATGGCTGTCGCGCGAGAAAAGAAAGCTGGAAGAAGCCTACGGAAAGCCTATTCCTCAGGTAGCCGCCATTGTTACCCCGTTCAAGGCGCAGGAACGCCTTTTGCGCAAGCTGCTGTCCGGACTGCCCGATGCTGCAGACTTCGTTACGATGACCGTCGGCACCGTCCACTCGCTGCAAGGAGCTCAGTACCCGCTGGTGATATTCTCGCCCGTCAATTCACCCGACGACACTTCCTACTTTATGGAAGCAGGCGGAAAGTACAATATGCTCAATGTGGCCGTGTCGCGTGCGCAATACCACTTCCTGGTGTTCGGTCACATGAACATCTTCCATCCCGACCGGGACACCCCGTCGGGCAACCTGGCCAAGTGGCTGTTCGACAGTCAGCAGAGCGAAATCTCCTCCCACTTTCTCTACCAGGACGAGGAACCCCTCCTGAGCCAGTCGCTCGATGTACCCCGTCAGTCGGCTGCAGTCTGCCGTCTGTCCACCCTTGAGGCCCATACGGACATCTTGCGTCAGGCCCTTCAGACCGCCCGCCGGAAAGTAGTGATAGTGTCGCCCTTCCTCTCCATCCGCGCCCTTGAAAGCGACCACTTGCTGCCTCTCATTCAGGAAGCAGTGGAACGTGGGGTAGAAGTGGTGGTGTATACCGACCATTACCTGGATAAGAAAAACGGCTTGTGGAAGGAGGAAAGTTTGCAAGCCCGCCGCGCACTGGTAGAACACCACGTCAGTCTGCGGGTGTTGAAAGGCATCCACAACAAGACCTTGGTGGTGGACGACCGCCTGCTGGTGGAAGGCTCGTTCAACTGGCTTTCGGCCCGACGGAACAAGGAAGATGCCCGCCATGAATGCTCCATCCTGGTGCAGGCTCCGGCCGCCGCTGCATGTATCGACCAGCTGATGCAAGAACTGGAAGCCATTGACAGGGAGGCTCTTTTCTATTGTCCGCCGAAGCAGAAGATTCTCTGTGCAGACTTCTTCTGTCAGCCTCTCTATCACAACTATTGGAACAGTGTGCTGACACATCTTCGTGAACGGGCCAGCCGGCTGAACCTTCCGGAAGATTCCAATCCGGAACCTTTGCAGGAAATCCGGAAAAAATATCTGCGCCACAGAGCAGCCTGGACCGACGAAGAAGTGCAACTCGTGTGGGAACTGATGAACTACACCAACGACCTGCGCGTGTTCACCGACTGCCTGCAACGCAGCGAACGCTCCATCCGTTATAAAGTGGAGGGCACAGCCCCTTAATCCCCGGGGCTGGCTGCTCCTTTCCGGCAAAAACGCTATCTTTGCACAAATTATTCAAGCAGCCTATGCAACTCACCTATATCTTCCACAGCGGCTTTTCCCTCGAAACCGACCGCTGCATCCTCGTGTTCGACTACTGGATGGACCCTGCCGGCGTGATGCTCCGTCTGTTGCAGTCGCCCAAGCCCCTGTACGTCTTCTCCAGCCATTTCCATGAAGACCATTTCAACCGCGACATCTTCTCCTGGCGGACCCGGAAAGCGAACGTGCGCTACATCCTTTCGAAAGACATCCTGAAACACCGTCGGGCACAGAAGGAAGAAGCCGATGCCTGGCTGGGGAAAGGTGCCACGTGGGAAGACGAACTCCTCCGCGTGACGGCTACCGGAAGCAATGACAGCGGTGTGTCGTGGGTGATAGAGACCGACGGCAAGCGCATCTTCCATGCCGGCGACCTGAACAACTGGTATGCCCGTTTCCTGACCGACGACTATCACAGGGGACTGGTCTACAGCCCCGACTTCGGCATCGACATTGACCCTGCCAAGGAAGAAAAGCGTTTCCTGGGCGAGCTGAAAGATATCCGCAAGCTCACCGACCGTTTTGACGTGGTGATGTTCCCCGTAGACGGGCGCATCGGCAACGGCTACACCCGCGGAGCCCGTCAGTTCCTCGACGTGTTCCGTACCGGCCTGTTCGTGCCCATGCATTTCGTGGCCAGCGGTTTCGAATCAGCCTGGCGGATGAAAGAGTTTACCGACGCCAAGTCCGTCCCGTTCTGGTGCATCCGTCGGGAAGGAGAGTGCTGCGAAGTGAAGGAGATTATCGCCCAGGCATCCCGTTAGTTGTGGTCGTACCGTTGGCCACCGGCCAGTAGATAGATAACCCCTATTATGGGCACTACTATGGAACTGATGTTGATAGCCGACGCTTCGTCCATGAACAGCCGCAGGAGCAGGTAGCTCACGAAGACTAGTACGCCGATTGCGCAGAACACACGGCACATGAAGGCTTTGAGCCCTTTGACGTCGACTTTTTTCTGTTGCTCGGGCATCATGGTATTGTATCCTGCAATGAGCTTGGGGAATCTCCAGACGAGAAGTCCGAGCAGGATGAAGAAGGCTGAAAAGATGGGGATGAATGAGTTCATATTGTGAGGTTTATTTATTGTTCGGGGTATGATAAGTATCTTCTGATTCTTCCGCAGCCATAAGCGGCTTCTCTTCTTCGTCAAAGGAATAGCTCACGGTATGGTCTTTCAGGTAAATATGGTTGAGCGTATATTCCAGTGCCAGGAGCGTCTGTTCCCGTTTCTTGGGTTTCAACTCACATTCCCATATCGTCATGCAGTGCCACCCCATTCGTGCCAGTTCCTGCTGTACCCGCTTGTCACGTTCGATGTTGCGTGTGATTTTTCGTGTCCAGAACTCCGTGTTCGATTTGGGAATGACGTAATATTTGCAACCCTCATGACCATGCCAGAAACAGCCGTTGATAAAGATGCAGGTGCGGTATTTCCGCAGCACAATGTCCGGACGTCCCGGCAGACGCGGATGGTTCAGGCGGTATCTGAATCCGTGAGCAAACAGATACTTCCTGACTATCATTTCCGGCTTGGTATTGGCCGAATGAATGGCAGCCATGTTTTTGTGCCGCTGGTCTTTGGAGAGGACGTCCATGATTGTTTGATTCTTATCTTTTTGTAAAGGTAATGATAATTTATTTGTCGCAATATGTTGTCCGGCTTAAAAACGAAAGCTTATGTATTTATTTTTTAATATAGTTAGGCACCTTCTTGCATTTTTCTAAAAATTGAGTTAAATTTACCTCGACACGTACGTGACGAGGTCTTGACACGTTCGTGCTGATGTCTCGTCACGTACGTGCTGATGTCTCGTCACGTACGTGTCGCGACCTTGACAGCTACGTGTCGAGGTATTTTTGTATAAGCGTTTTTAAAAAAGTATAATTACAATATAACTAAAACGATTATGGCTATAAAATTTGATTTGTTTGAGAATCCGGTAAAGGAGGGAGTTTCCGTACCGAAGTTGCATGCAAAAGTGGTTACCAAAGATGTAGTGACCACCCGTGAAATCCGTGAAGCGATACGCAGGAAATGTACCGTCTCTCCAGCCGATGTGGCAGCCGTCATCACGGCCCTGAACGATGAACTTTATGAGAACCTGAGCAACGGATATGCGGTGCATCTGGAAGGAATCGGCTATTTCAGTCTGAGCCTGAAATGTGCGCCAGACATTAATCCGAAGTATATTAAGGATGACGATGTGCAGGTGAGAAGCATCAAGTTCACGCCCGACAAGGATTTGATTGACCGCTTTCAGAGTGTGTATCTGGAGCGCAAGGTAGACGAGGCGCATCATTCTACCAAACTGGACGAGGAAGAGGTGAAACAGAAATTAGCGGAGTATTTCAAGGCGCATTCTTTCCTGCAACGCCGTGACTTTGAACGGCTCACTGGGTTCAATTCGTCGAAGTCTACGCGAGTGATTCGGGAGTTGGTGAAGGATGGGGTGTTGAAGAATGCGGGGACGAAGTTTCAGCCGGTGTATGTGGTGGGGGAGAAAGGATAATAAATATAATGTAAAAAATCCGATACAACTATTGTTAAGTTATAATTAATGCAGTCATACTTTGTAGGAGTCTTTTGATAAGAAGAAACTTTTAAAGTATGGCTGTTATAAATTTTAATCGGTAAAAAGATTCATAATTTTATAGAATTCACCGTTCTTTCCTTGTACAATAAGAAGGCAATCTTGATAAGTTATTTCTTTCCACTTTTCTTTAGTATCGAGCCGTAAGACAATCGTTGGGATTTGTTTTTGGGGATCTTCATTATTGAAGCAGGGTTGAATATATACGGCACTGTATGGTTGGTCATTATACAGTTCTAACATTTTGACTCCATTTATTTCAGATATTATACAACGATTGAATAACGTTTTTAGGTTGAGGCGTTTGTGGTCATAGTCTTCAATGAAGATAGTTTTTAAAGTAAACTCTTTTTCAAGTAAAGATAGTATATTCTCTTTGTAATTGTTGGGAAAATGTAGTTCTTCATTATTTGATTCTAAATAAGTAGAAAGTACAATGTCTCTTTGCTCAACATTGGCTTTAGTAGAAGCTTTCAAACGGATATTGTGGAAAAAGCAAGTTTCGCATTGGTATAGGTTTATCTCATTCTCATGGGAAAAAACTGTTCCATTTACTTTTATATATATTGCTTTTGTTGAGGTTTTCGGGGGTTCATAGTTATAATTTTCTTCAATGCAGTATATGAATAAAGGAGGTCTTAGGGTTTGTTGAGAGTGATATAATTTTAAGCAATATACTAATTCATTTTCTTTAGAACATTCAGAGGAGTTGTAATATTTTGCTAAGTTTATATTTTTATTCTCAATATGGATACTTAATTTCTGCTTTTTGAAATATCTAGTTAGAGTTTCTATACTTTCTTTTAGTATCTTGTCTACATGTTGTAGATATAAAGATTCGTGATTCAGCTTATTAAAAGACTCTGTGTCATTCTTTATGATTGTAATATGAGATTCTATTACTGAATTCTTGTATTCTTGATAAAGCTTGCGGTTGATTGTGTAATATGGGCATCTATAAGCATATAAAAAATGTGGTTTCTTAGGTGTGTTATCCTTTTTATATCTCATGCAGAGAGGATAATTTAAATATCCCTGAATATATTTATAATGCTGGCAGATTGAACAGTCCTTGATGTTATATCCTAAAGATTGAGCATAAAAAAGGAAAAAGTTTATTCCAAATATTTGGTTGAAAACAGAGATTTCTAAAAGAGCCTGTTTATGTTGAAGTGTAGTAATATTTTTACACGTTGTTTTATACAAACTTTGTTCATTGCATTTACCAGAACTAAAGAGAGTATATTTTTGTATAGGATAAACTATTTCTAATGGCCTATATGCATCCTTTAGCGTAATATTATATATTTTTCCTTTCAATTCTGTATTTTTTTCGATGTCTTTTATGTCATCTTCTGAGTTTATAGGAATTTCGATAATGGGAAGTTTTGAATTAATTTTTTCCTCAGAGCATGGATGGGTAACACAAATTTCAATTAGGAGAGGTTTAATAGACCTGATATTGTTTTCTAATAATATATCAGCTCTGAAATTTTCTATTTGTTTTTCAGTAGTGCATGCATTGTAATATGATTTTAGATTTACAACTTTTTCTTGTATGTTACGGCAAGTTTTTGTACCTAAGGAGAATTCACATGTATTTACAGAGGAACATATAATGTTTTTATTGAGTTTAATGATAAGAGTGTTGCTGTGATCAAATTTTTCCTTAATCTTGATTTTAGCCAGATTGTGTAGATAGGTTTCATTATTACACGAGATATTATCAGCGTTGCTTTTATGGGCAAAGTGATGTTGGTTCTTTTCTCCCAATCTGGCAATAAGTTCTTTACCACATGAGATACAATAATATTGAGAGTTGTTTCTGTCATGTTTGTTTATTGTAGAAATTTCTACAATCTTTTGGTTATGATCCTTAGCATATTTGTATTTGATTGTGTTGTTCATGTCTATGATTTTATTTTGTTCCTCAAATATCAGTCGGTAATATGAGATAAGGCTTGCTTCAAATTTTCTTTTATTTCTGTAACTTCTTGTAGTTCTCCTTTGTCATTATCCCTTTGCCAGCTTCTTCTTGTGTTTCAGCTTCTTTATAGAAAATCCAGTGTTGTATCACATTACCAGCATATACAGAGGTATATGCCTGTTGAAAATTCCATCCTTTTTCAGACATATAATTTGCAGCGTCAACCATACTGTTGAAGTCTATTTCTTTGCCGTTTTCGTCTACCAGTTGTTGCTTGCTTTTCAATCCACTCCAAACTGAATAGACAGAGCTTTCTCCAAAATCAAATACTATCTTAAGTCCATTGGATAGACCTTTCTCCACTCCTTTGATTTCACAGAAATATTTTCGTGCCTGAATTTGCATGGGAAGGAAACTTAAAATCCCGATGCAGAAGATAACAAGTCTTTTCATAGTTGTTGGGAGATTATATTTATGTAGTGAAGGTAAGTATTATAACCTGAAGACACAAAAAATACGAGAACTTTATGTAGTATTATCAAAAAAATGATGGAAAATATCGGTTATATGGAGCTTTTCTGTAATTTTACTCAATATTAACTATCCCTTTTATGTCTTAACTTTGGATGAATCTCTGCTAATAATGTAACAAACCATGCAAATACCGCAATCACAAACACTTACCACCCGATGCCTTAGTCGGATATTTGATACCACTTCGGCCACTTATAAGTTTTTCTGGTTCTTGGCCATCTTGCAGATACATGCCCGTACGGAGAATTTACATATAAATGTATGGGATATTGTAATTCGTATGGTGGCCAATGCTTGGTATCCGATACATTATTTCAGACTGTCATTTGGGAAAAACGATTCTTTGTTTGATATTGTCACCGAATTGCAGAAAGAGACACAGATACCTATTGATGCGAGTTGTGAGGAGGTTATCGGACAGCTTCAGGAAAGGCTGAGAGATAAACAGGTAAAGAGTAGACTGGGTAAGCTTACTACATATGTACCTTACTGTTTTCTGTATCCCTGGATAAATGCTACAAATAACAGTCGTGAAGTTATGTGGCGTTCTCAAAGTTTTGAAAACGGATGTCTTTATTCCATCTATAAAGAGAAAGCGGATTTTTATATCGAACTTAATCCGGTGTGGGATGAATATCTGCATACGCATTACAAGATTCTGATGGATTTCACTTATTGGAACTTGATGCAGTTTCTGCAAGCGAGGAATCCCAATGTGCCGGCTATTTCCAGTAAGCTAATCAGGCCGGAAAGCAGGAGTTCTCTGGCAAACCAGCATCGTTATTGGAATAAGGTGATACAGATAGGAGGGCCTGTACGCTGCATTTACACAGGCCATGAGTTGCATCCTTCCGATTATGAGTTGGATCATTTCATTCCTTGGAGTTTTGTTTCTCATGATTTGCTCTGGAATCTGATACCTGCTGATGGCAGTATCAATTCTTCCAAAAGTAATTATCTACCGGATTTGGATATTTATCTGCCTAAATTAGCTAAATTGCAGCATCATTCTTTAAAAGTCTCTATACAGGCGGGTTATCAGCCAACTATTCTGGAAGATTTTCTGTCTTTAGGATATACACCGAAAGAGTTTGTCCTGATGAATGAGGAAGAGTTTTTGGAGGTGTATAGGCGTACTTTCGGACCAATGCACCAAATAGCCTTGAACATGGGATTTGAAACCTGGAAATACTAAATACTATGGAACCTGAAAAGATAAATCATCCTTACCTCACCGCCATCAAGCGTACGAGTCTTTCTGTACCCACCCGTTACCTGCTTCAACATAATCTGCTGAAAGGACGTATTCTGGACTTTGGCTGCGGGTATGGCTTTGATACAGACGAGTTGAAACGTCAGGGGTATGACATCACGGGGTACGACTATTATTATCGTCCTGAATATCCGGACGGGAAGTTTGATACCATTTTGTGCAACTATGTGCTGAATGTACTGGAACCATACGCACAGGCGGAAGTGATGATGAATGTCACGAACCTTCTTGCTCCTACGGGAACGGCCTTTTTTGCCGTGCGTCGTGACCTGACGGAAGAAGGATTCAGGTTGCATGCCATTCATCGCCAGTACACCTATCAGTGTAATGTGCGGCTGCCTTTCCAGAGTTTGGAACGTAATGCGAGCTATGAACTTTATCAGTATCAGCATTTCAATAAGTTGCCCCGGAAGGAAGGGGAGGTTTGTCCTTTCTGCCGTCTGTCGCGAAGAGTGGAAATTATTTGTGAGACGGCTACTTGTGTGGCGTTCTATGACGGTTATCCGGTATCGCCTGGTCATGCACTGATTATTCCCAAGCGGCATGTGGCTTCTTACTTCGACCTGACCAATCACGAACGGGAGGCCATGAATGTGGTGCTTCAGTACGTGAAGCAGAAGGTGGACGAGCGATTCCATCCGGATGGGTACAATGTGGGCATTAATGTGAACGAGGCGGCGGGGCAGTCGGTCTTTCATGTACACATGCACTTGATTCCGCGCTACAAGGGCGATGTGCCCAATCCGAAAGGTGGGGTAAGAGGTGTGATTCCGTCAAAACAGAGCTACGATGCCAATGAGGGGTTTTCTTCGCCTGCTCAGCCGGAGAGAAAGAAGGCCTATACCCTTGAAGAGAAGAGAAACGAGCATGGGAATGCTTATATCCCTTGGGAAGAAGAGGCCGACCAGTTGCTTTGCCGTCTGTATGATGAAGGGAATAGCATAAGTGTGCTTGCCGAGATGTTTGAACGTACTAAAGGGGCTATCCGCAGCCGTTTGAAGAAGTTGGAGAAGATTAGTTAAAGGCATTGTCTTGGAATATATGTGGGGTGTAAAGAATCTCACGATGCCTCTGCGATTTTATTTTGTCGCAAAATAGTCAGCTTTTTTGTCTGTTTATTTGTAAATGTGAAATAATTTTACGAATATTGTTACTCCTAAATGTAAAAATCAAAGCTATGAGAACAAGAATTTTATCATTTATTTGTGGAGCGTTGTTAGCTGTTACAGCTACTGCCCAGCCTCATTTATCATTCAAGGGAATTCCTATCACAGGAAGTATGACTTCTTTCTGTCAACAGTTAAAAACTAAAGGCTTTACTCAGATTAGTTCTGACAATAATATTACGACTTTTGTTGGTGATTTTACTGGGCGTCAGGCTTATGTAGCTGTGGGTGCCGCAGATGATGGGAAGAATGTTCATTCTGTTGTGGTATTATTTGATCCAAGCGAGGAGTGGAATACTCTTGTAAATACATACGATGTATTTAGAATCTCAAAACAACCAAAAATAACCAGAAATATTCAAGCGTAAGTCTTTATCTATCAGAATATTCTAAAAATTAACACTTTTCGGCTGCTTTTTGATGCTTCCCAAATTTCCACATATTTTTGAGACGTATTTCTGACGTGGAGAATTTGCGGAGCTTGTTTTTTGCCACATCGTGCGGACAGTTGACAAGGGTTTACAACCGTTTACGATGAGCGACAACAACCGCCCTGATATGCAGCAATAGTAACATTGTGCAGAAAGGCGACAACGGTTGACCTCCGTTTACATCCGTTCACCATTTCAGAGATATACGATTGAAGGAATGAACCAGTAAACGATAAAAGCAGCATGAAAACAACCAGAAAATGCAATTTTTGCAGCAAGTCATTTGTAACCCGGAGCGGGGTACAGAAATATTGCAGCGAGGCTTGTCAGGCGGAAGCCAAACGAGCTAGAACGGAACAGAAGAACAACCTCTTCAAAGCTGTCCGCCCCTTGATGGAGATACAGCATCAGGAGTATCTCACCTTTTCCAAAGCAGCAGTACTCATGGGCTGTTCCCGACAGTACATCTATAAACTCGTAGCCCTCGGCAAACTGAAAGCCTCACGTATCAGCAACCGCATGGCGTTTATCCGCAAGACAGACATCGAGCGGATGCTGGAGGGCAATCCCTACCACCGTGTCCTGCCCGGCAGTACTTCCACTCCGAGAAAGTCCGCTTCATCTTCCCCGCTTGCCAAAAAAGAAAAAAGGGAAAAGGAAACCTATGAAGTGCTGGACTTCTATTCTGGCGAGGAGGTGATGTCGCTCTTCAAGGTCAGGCAGTCGTGGCTCTATACCACAGCCAAGCGCAACCGCATTCCCATCTGCCGCATCGCAGGGAAAAACTATTACAGCAAGAAACACGTTGACGAGTTCTTCGGTATGGCTATAGATACAAGCAATATCACCGATTGGCTCCTGATTGAAGAAGCGGAAGAACTGTTCGGCATGAAACCCTCCGCACTCCGGGCATACGCCTACCGCCACAAGATACCGACCAAAAGAGAATACGGGCGCACCTATTACTCCAAATCCCATCTGGACGAACTCCGCAGGACAGACCTCGTGAACGATGAACGCTACTACACCGTGGAGCAAGTCCGGCAGATTTACGGGCTTTCCTCCGCCAACATCAGCCATATCGTCAAGGTGAAGCACATCGAAAAGATAAAAGTAGGCGTGAAAAACCTGCTTTTACGCTCCGATGTGGAGCGTGTCATGGCTGAAAGGGAGAAACAACCGTGAGCAACCGACATTGCCGGAAAATTATTTCAAAATGATTGTCGTGGAGGTATTCACGGTTGTTTCACGTTGTTCCTTTGCCACCGTAAACACGGGAACACCCCCGAAAATGTACAACTTAAAACATCATCAATATGAGCAAATGCAAGACAGTTACCTTGCGCAAGCGCAAGATTAAGAACGGAACACAGTATTCGCTGTGTCTGGACTATTATCCCGGCTACCGTGACAACACCACCATGAAGGTGATTACACGTGAAGCTCTTGGGATTTACATCTTCGCCAAACCTGCCAACCAGCAGGAGCGTGATTTCAACGCACGCATGATGAAAAAAGCGGAGATACTGCGTAATAGGCGTTATGAAGCCATCTTCAACGAGAACAACGGCTTCTTTGACAAAGCCAAGATGAAAGGCGATTTCCTCGCCTACTTCAAGGGGTTGGCAGACAGGAAGAATATCAAGTGGCAGCACGTCTATAAACATTTCGAGCGGTTCGTGAACGGCAAATGCACCTTTGAGGAGGTGGACGTGGATTTGTGCCGCAAGTTCATGGAATATCTGCTTAACGCCCCACAATCCATACACACCAGCCAAAAGCTGCATATCAATTCTGCGGCGGGCTACTGGTCGGCTTTCCGTGCGGTACTTCACACCGCCTACCGGGACAGGAAGATAAAGGAGAACCCAAACGGATTCTTAGACCGCATCGAGTGCATTCCCACCATGAGGGAACATCTGAGCCAAGAGGAACTGATACGGCTTGCCGAAACGCCTTGTGAGGAAGAGGTATTGAAAAGGGCGTTCCTTTTCGGTTGTCTGACCGGACTAAGAAAGAGCGACATCAGGCAGCTCACTTGGCAGCAGATACAGCCGTACACCAACGGCAAGATGTTCGTGACCACCCGTATGCAGAAGACCAAACAGATTGTACACAACCCCATCAGCGATGAAGCCTACGGACTGCTTGGGGAACGGCACGAGGGACTTATCTTTGACGGTTTCAAGGACAAGATGCTGCAAGGACCACTCAAACGCTGGCTCTTGGCGGCAGGCATAACCAAGAAGATAACCTTTCACTGCACCCGGCATTCATTCGGAAGCCTGCACGTGGAAATGGGTACGGACATGGCTGTCATCCAAGCCTATCTGGGACACAAGAACATTACCACCACGCAGATTTATTCCAAGATGGCGGCACAGCAGATGTGCGAGGTCGTGGACAAGATAACCCTGAAACGCAAGGAAGCGTAAGGCGGTTCAAAATCCATGATATTCAGAGGGAGCGGTTATTGTTTGGAGCTTTAACCGTTCCTTTTATTTTGGTTGGTACTTAAAGTATGATAATTGAGTATGATTCCGGACATTTGGTGAAAAACATTGAAAAAGAAACCACTGACAAAGGATAATGAGTAATAATTGAAAGAAGACTATTAAATTTGCGAAAACAGTAACAAGTAACAACCGAATAAGACAAAGAATATGGAACCGTCCGTAAAAGACAAACATATCATTTTAGGATTTGTCGGCTTTGCCATCCTCCTAATATCTTCCATAGCGACACTGATTGTCGCTGAGAAATTCAACCAAGACACCTTTGTAAGGCTGATAGTCTTTGTGTGCAGCAACCTGTTGGGGTGGCTGCTCTACTTCTCCTTCCAGACAGTCATTTTCGATACATACGAAATCTACAGAATCAAGTTCGGCAGGAAAAAGACACCTGCCGAAATCACAGAAATTCAGGAAGACCAGTCCCAAGATGCACACAAGCCTGTAATATCGGCATCAATGCCAACAGGTGGAGAAGCGACCCCGGATATAAAACCGACAGAGATTGCCATATCCCCGGAGCTTCACGAGAAGAACCGTGCCGATTACGAGGACAGGGAGCAGCGGGAAAATGAGGAGCGCATCGCTATGGTCATGGAATACATCCATTTCATCATGCCCCGTATTGCTGACAAGGAGACCGTGAACCACATCTGTGCCGAGGTCAACAACTGGATGCGGCTCCACAGTTACAAGCCCAAGCCGATAAAAGGGCGGCTGACCAAAGATATTTCAAACATTCCGCTCCGCCATTTCGTGTGGAATATCTCCGAGCGTTTCATGTACAAGAAATACTACACGGGGGATAACCGTGCCCGCTTCATCAGCACCCTTTTCCCACGGGAGTTTGCCGATACGGACATAGCTACCATCAAGAACTTCAAGGTAGAGCCGTTAAAGACACTGATTCCCATTGACGAGCCTGAAAACGGCAGACTGGATTTCCATTATCCTGCGGATTATGTGCAGGAGAAGCGGATTTAAGCCTGTTTTAGAGTAATCACGATAATAACGACAAACAGCCAAAACTCATAATCCTCTGTTATACAATAATTCCCGAATAACTTTACCCGTCATTTGCGGTTGGGCATCGTTATTCGGGAATTATTTTGCAATGACCTTTCGTGGAGATATTCACGGCTGTATCATTCCAGTCCTTTGCGCCAAGCCTTACAAAAGAGGCGAGTACGCAAATGGAAAAAACAGTGATTACATTCAACGACCTCCCGGAGATTGTGGCTCAGCTTCGGGACGAGGTGATGAGCCTTAGAAGCCTGCTTACTGAGCAGCGCAGTGTGAACAACGCAAGGGCGGTGGACACCCATGTCCCCATGTCAGTGGAAGAGGCGGCGGAATATCTGGGCATTCCCAAAGGCACGCTCTACATGAAGCTGTCGGAGGGAAGCATTCCCGCCACCAAGCCCGGCAAACGATATTGCCTTTACAGGGACGAACTGGACAAATGGCTGGAATCCTCCCGGAAGAATCCCGTACCCCTGTCCGATGAGGAACTGAGCGAATCCTTATATTCTTCCCACCGCCGCAAGCCCGCTCCGCGTAATTGGTAAACGTCATGGAAGAGGACAAGAATTATATCAGTCTGATACATGGCGACCTGACGAGGGCGACCCAAGTACAGCACGGGATGCCGGACAGCATCGGCGTGATGAGTATCAAGACCGCCAACCGGACGATACTCGAAGCATCGCTGCTGCCCACGCCCCGTGCGCTCTGGGACAGTTTCTGGTATGAGGGGGAACTGTCCTGCCTCTTTGCGGATTCCAATGTGGGCAAGTCCATCCTTGCCGTGCAGATAGCCGACCGTATCGCCCGGACTGACGATGTGCTGTATCTGGACTTTGAACTCTCCGAAAAACAGTTCCAGCTACGCTATACCAGCGAGCATGGAACGCCATACATCTTTCCTGAAAGGCTGTACCGGGTATCGCTTGACTGCAATTCGTTGCTGGAAGCCGATTTCGAGGAAGCCATCATGGGAGGCATAGAACAGATGGCTCTGCAAACCGGGTGCAAAATCTTCATCGTTGACAATCTTACCTACCTGTGCTGCGCCATGGAGAAAGGCGATGCGGCAGGACGGCTGATGATACAGCTCAACAACCTCAAAAAGAGATACGGATTGTCCGTCCTTGTTCTGGCACATACACCCAAACGCTCTTTGGACTGTCCCATCACTTCCAACGACCTTGCCGGAAGCAAACGGCTCTACAATTTCTTTGACAGCGTGTTCGCCATCGGGAAGAGTGCGCAGGACGGAGGGCTTCGCTATGTGAAGCAGCTCAAAGTCCGGTACGGGACATTCTCCCACGATGCGGACAATGTAATCATCTACGAGATTGAGAAGGTGGACGCTTTCCTGCAATTCGTGTTCAGGGGTTATTCAACGGAAAAGGAACACCTGAAGAAACTGGGTGACAACGAATCCAGCCAGAGGGATTGCCAAATCCTGCAATTGTCCCAGTCCGGCAAGTCCGTCAGGGAGATAGCCTCACAGGTGAACTGCGGCAAGTCCACCGTCAGCCGGATAATCCAGCGCAGCAAGGAGGACAGGAATGCAGCCGTCCCAAGTGTCCCGCTGTCCCAACAGACAGGAAGTGGGACAATGGGACAGGTGGGACAGCATGGGACAAGCGGGACAGTAAGAGAAACAAAGCAGGCAGAGTTGTTTACAGGATATGGGAAAGAGGAGAATAAGGCATGAAAAAGCAGTCTGCACATAGCTGTATAAAGGATAACCGCTTCATTTACGGTACAAGGGATGATACAGGCAGAAGCCTGATGTCCCAAGGTGTCCCGGGGTGTCCCACTGTCCCAAGTCTTATAGGGACGGGACAATGGGACAGCGGGACAACAATCGAAAAACTCAAAAACAAAGACAAGCCATGAGCAACTATTCGTTACAGAAATATAAAGGAACGGCAACACGGCATACTTGCCCGAATTGCGGGGACAAGCGTTCTTTCACATGTTATGTGGATGAAAGCGGTATGCTCCTGCATCCGTCTGTCGGCAGGTGCAATCATGAGAGCAGTTGCGGGTATCATTATACTCCCAAGGAGTATTTCCACGACCACCCCGAATGCCATACCGACAAGGGGTTCTCTTTTGACAGGCAAAGGTCAGAACGGAAGCCCGGACAGACATCACCAAAAGCAAGCATAGGCTACATACCGCCAAAGTATGTGGAGAGGTCGCAAAGCGTGCACAGCAACTTCTTCCGCTTCATTTCCTCGCTCCTTGATTCCTATTACGGCAGCAAGGCAAAGGAAGTGTTGAAGCGGTTGCTGGAAGAGTACCGTCTTGGAGCAACCCGTGACGGGGCTGTCATCTTCTGGCAGATAGACCGCACAAACAGGGTACGCACGGGCAAGGTGATGCAGTACAATCCAGAGGACGGACACCGTATCAAGGGAGGAGAGGTGTCGGCAGTGGACTGGATACACAGCATACTGAAAAGGCAACGGGTACTGCCGGAGGATTGGCAACTTTCCCAATGCCTGTTCGGGGAACACCTGCTGAATGTCTATCCCGACAAGGTAGCGGTCTTGGTGGAATCCGAAAAGAGTGCCGTTATCGGCTCTGCCCTCTTTCCCGGTTATGTATGGCTGGCGACAGGCGGCAAAAGCCAGTTGAGAGAGGAAAAGCTCCGTGTGCTGAGCGGACGAACCGTGCTTCTCTTTCCCGATGCGGACGGATATTCGGAGTGGAAACAGCATGCCAGGGACATGACCTATTGCAAGGTTGTCGTGTCTGACATCATAGAGAAGAACGCCACACCGGAACAGAAGGCAGCCCATATCGACATAGCCGACTGGATTGTCTTCCAGATACGAGAAAGTAAAATAATGTGTACAGCCAATCATCTTGTAGAGGCGGAAAAAGTCCTCCGGCGGATGATAGAGAAGAACCCCGTCCTGCAAAAGCTGATAGATGATTTCGACCTTGTACTGGTCAGTACATCCCCAATCGGCAGTGGCGATGAAAACCCTCCTTAATGGAGGAGAGCGGAAGCCGTAGGCTGTAGCGGACAGACAAGGGCTTGCCCTTGATATAGCCCACTATAACTACACGCTCCGCTTTCGTAGTTGTGGGCTCTCCCGAGGGGATTAGGGCTTTGCCCTAATGACCCACTCAGGGCGTTTCACCCCTGAGAACCCCGAGCAAAGAGTGACCCTCTCTTTGCAATCTCCCTTATGGGCACAGCCTCTAAGAACCCCATAGCGGTTATGAGCGAACAGCGGCAAACAACTTTAGTTAATAACCAAATCAACATAAAAATGGCAACAAAATCAAGCATACATATCAAGCCCTGCAGAGTCACATCAAGTGGGGCTCATAACCGGAGAACTGCCGAATATATGCGCAATATCGGCAAGTCTCAAATCTACATCGTACCCGAATTGACTGCCGGTAACGAGCAGTGGATAAACCCGGGCTTCGGCAATCCCGACCTGCAGGCGCACTATGACTACATCAAGCGGATGGTCAAGGAAAAGACAGGACGTGCGATGCAGGAGAAGGAACGTGAACGAAAAGGCAAGAACGGGAAAATCACCAAGGTGGCTGGATGCTCGCCAATCCGTGAGGGCGTGTTGCTCATCAGACCGGACACGACACTGGCAGATGTGTGCAAGTTTGGCGAGGAGTGCCAGAGACGCTGGGGCATCACTCCTCTCCAGATCTTCCTGCACAAGGACGAGGGACACTGGCCGAACGGTCAGCCGGAAGCGGAAGACAGGGAGAGTTTCAAAGTCGGCGAAAGATGGTTCAAGCCGAATTACCATGCCCATATCGTTTTTGACTGGATGAACCATGACACAGGCAAGAGCTGCAAGCTCAATGACAAGGATATGACAGAAATGCAGAATCTGGCATCCGACATACTCCTGATGGAGCGTGGGCAGTCAAAGGCTGTTACAGGCAAGGAACATCAGGAACGTAACGACTTTATCATTGGGAAGCAGAAGGAGGAAATGAAGCGGCTTGATGCCACGAGGCAATACCGGGAACATGAGCTGGAAATGGCGAACAAAAAGATGCATGAAACGGAAAGCATTACCAACGCCCTTATCGAAAAGGCAAATGAAAAGGAACGGCAGAGTGAAGACCTTGACAGGGCTATCAGCGAGAAACGCTCCAGACTGAACAAGGAAAAAGGAAGTGAACTTCTGAACGCCGCTGTCGGCTGGGCTACCGGGAAATCGAAAGCCCTGAAAAATGAAATAGAGGATTTGCGCTGTGAGATTTCCACGCACGAGGAAACCATCGAACGGTTGCAGGATAAAATCCAGACCATACAGAACGACCACAGCCGTGAGCTGATGCAACTGGAGGCCAAACACCGGTCCGAACTGAACCGCAAGGAAACGGAACATGTACAGGAAACTACGAGACTCAAGAACCGGATTGCATGGCAAAGCCATATTATCGGCTGCCTCAGTTTCCTGCTGCTAAAAACAAGCGACATCTTCCGCAAGGCGGTACACAGTATCATCCGTTTTGCCCGTGATTATTACAAGTCCCGTTTTGACACGGAACAGGTATATGACATCAAGAACGCCCTTAACCTGTTCGGGGATGACAGACAATCACATCAGGCGGCAGGGGATTTCCTGTACTTCACTGCCAGGCAAAAGGGTGAATTTGACAACCGGGAGCAAATCAAAGCCAGACGGGAAGTTGACAATGTGGTGGAAGGGAATTATGACCAGCAGCAGAAAAGAGGTTTTTCGATGAAAAGATAATACCTTTATCTTATAATCCTCGCTTCAGGAGTAACGATAGAAATCAGTGCAGGTTATTTGAATAGCAAATTAAATAATCCGCCACCGATATCAATACCCAATTTGTTGCCTTTATACTGAAAATACGGAGCTACTATCGGAAGCGTTTTCGTTTTATGCAACGGAAAATCGGTATGGCTTCTGACGCCGAAATCCATCCCCCAGTTGGGAATGATGTCATAGGAAACGAATCCCCCGTAATTCGAGGAACTGAAAGGAGAAGAAAGAATGAAGGAGTATGAGGCAAATGTGTTTAGACGAATTTTCTCGTTGACGGGATATGTCAACAGCCCGGACAATCCCAATAGCTGACTCTCGCGTCTGGGGACACTCCATTTTACGGTATATGCCTGCAAGTTAAATGACCAGCAACCGGGAGAATATACATATCCGATACCTGCATAGTTCATTGTTCCCAAGCCGATGAAGTTTTCCTGCCTGCCTATGCCGTAAAAATAGCCGGAAGGATAGCTTTTAATGATACCGGAGGTCGAATATTCCCCCTCATGCAAAGGCGATTTGTCGGTAGGGAATGTCGGATTATATGGGTTCTGCACGTCAAATGTTATCTGGGACGGGCAACTGCCGGAAGAAAGATCAACCGCTTTCCGTATATCCAAAGGCTTTGGGGTAATGCTTCTTTCGTTATGAGGCGAAGTATTTCCTTCCTGAACGGAAACCTTGACGGTGTCACGCGACACTTGAAATTCCTGACCGTAAGAAGCGGCTTTATTTAGAAAAAAGAAAATCACTATAAAACAAGTAAATACTTTCCTGCTCATAAAATGATAATTTTAATATTCGGGACGAACATTTGGCTATATCAGAGATTCGTCCCGAATGATTGGTGAATAATCCGGTTCAATAAGGATTACAATTGCACAGTCATTATTCCGCAGTTTTCTTCACCGGTACCGCGAGTCCACATATACAATTTCGCTCCATTTGGGAAAGGATTGCCCACGATCATAATGTCATGACCGCTTTTCACTTCTTTACCAAATTGTACAGGGCCGTTAGGCGTGTATTTCCAATAGTACGCAGTCGTATATTCCACCCAGCCCCATAAAACTTTTTTAGACGCATTTACACGGATAGCCTGTTGGTTTCCTCGCATACCAATCTGTGCGGTGAACTTTCTTTTCTTCGTTTTCACGTAAACCCTGTTTATACCATTTTCGATCGTTACACCCAGCGGGACAGGATAAAGTAAAGAAAGTTCTTTTTTATATCCGTCATAATTTTCAAACTCCTTCATGTTCTTTCTCTCACCGGCGATACATACGAACCCTTCGGGGGTCAATGTGATTGCCTTGCTTACATTCAACACCGGCATATATATCGACAAATCGGTGCTGTCCTTGTCGTTGAATATAAAATCAGTCTGGTAAGCAGTCTTAATGGATTCATATTCTTCCTTGCATGTGGCGTTTAATATCTGTCCCAAGGCTTCGCTGTGCATCCTGTACATGGAGGTGAAGCCTTTCTGTCCGGATTCCCATTGCAGAAGTTCCTCATCGGACAACGTGCCCAAGGAATCGAGCAAGGCATTGTATTCCTCCTCACTGGAAAAGGAAAGAATATTTTCATGCAAACTTCTGGAGGCCGGGAAAGAATGGTTCTCCTCATTCATCGGATTGTTCACTATGTCATCAGAACTACATGATGATAAGACAGCCATTGCCAAAGCAAGACTAAAAAGCGTTTTTCTCATAATTGAAAAAATTTAATAATTGGTTATTATTTAAACATGGGCACATATAATGATATGCCGAACTCTTTGTTATTCTTTGTATTGGAGGCAAAAGCATTGTCATACAATGGCTTGAAACCATGCTTGTAGGAAGCGGACAATTTCATGCCGTTCTTAAACTCATAGCCTAAGGTGAGGACTATCGGAAAGTCGAAAACCCGCCCTTCCAAGTTTTCCTTCAATTTATCGGTTTTGAAATAACCGGTGGGTTCAATGCCAATACCGGCATACAGTCCGGAACAGATGCGGTAATTGATTGAGCCGTTCAAAGCAAGTCCCCATATCCATGCCTTGTCAGACCAGGGAACAACGTTGTTTCCATTCAAATCGAAGGACTCTGCTTTTCCCTGAACGGCTTTTCCCAATATGGAAGCATCAATCCAGAAACGGTTGGAAAGATCGAAGCCAAACTGGTAGCCCAAATTAAAGCCTACTCCGGGTGTCCATCGGGTTTCGGGGTAGGAAGAGTTGTTCGCCGTTCCCGTACTCATGTAAGCATATCCCGAATATTTTCCCAAATGTCCGTCCGTCACACCGATGATAATGCCGGATTTTTGTGCAAAGCATCCTATTCCTGCCAGCAAGAAAAGCATTGATAAAATTGTCTTTTTCATTTTTTTTATTATTATTTAGTTTTCCTGTAAATTGTCTATCCATTTCGTCTGGAACATCCTGCATCCTCCCACGACACCTATCCCGTTTATGACATTGGTGTAAGTAGAGCGTATGGGAGCCAGTTCAGAGTTTCCAAGCCCGTTGTTTTTCTGGTCGTTCAGTGATTTCAGATACCTGTAAAACTCTTCCGAAAGGCTGTACAGGCTGATTCTGTATTTCACTTGGCGTTTGATATGTTCGGTTCCGTCAGGGGTTATGAAGTCGTCTTCATAGTCTGCCTCGTAATTGGTATTCAGACGAACCGTGTAGCTTTTCCCTTTAATTTTCGTATCGTCCCAGTAATACAAATTCCGGTAGAACCCGTTTTCAATCATCAGGATATCGTCTAACCCGGAAGATGTATTCAGCAGAGGTTCGTCGTCCAAGTTCAACGCGAGGGTACTGCTTTCTTCCGAATACTTGCCATCGTTCCAGAACAGTTGTTTACGCTCCACCTTCAACGCATAATAGTCTTTTGTCTGCGCATTGTCTGTAAAGCCTATCCGAAACTGAAGCAGGTTCGGTTCACCGTCTTTGAGAGCCAATTTGATTGATGTCAAAGGGAATCGGGACGGGACAACCGTAGCGGATGAAACCGCTTTCATTCTTTCTGCCGCTGCGGTTATGTTGACCTTGTCGCCATCTTCATACGCCTTTACCGCGTAATAGCTTTGGGCGGGGACTCCCGGTATGGAATCGTCCGTCCATGCAAGGGGTACCGCTTCACCGTTTACGGACAGGTGGACGTCCGCTCCCTTCAGTCCCCGGACGAGCTCGCCTTTCTGACTGACGGGAAGGCTGCGTGAAAGGTGGACTACCGTTGTGTCGCCGCTTCCCGGATAGCTGTATAGCACCAGTTTGGGAGAAGCGCCCACATCGTCCAGTTCAAAATGATAGGTACAGGACGAAAGTAAGCCGATATACACGGGCAGTAATATATGATATAAATGTTTCATGCACTTAAAATTTGAGGGTATAACTAAACGAGGGTATAATCGGGAAAATGCCAAATCCCTTACCCCTGAAACCGCCGTCGGGCAGACGCTCTATCCGGGTATAAAACGCATTCATACGGCAATAGGCGTTATAAATGCTGACGTTCCAGATACGCTCGAATCCCCTTTTGGTAGTACGCCGGAAATTGACACCCAAATCGAGCCGATGATATGCCGGGAGCGTGATGTTGTTCGGTTTCTCGTAAACCAGTTCCGGTTCGCCTGAATCCGGTATGCCCGGAAAAGAGGGCCCGTTTACATACTGGTTCGGGACGGTGGCACGGTCGCCGCTACGGTAAACCCATGCGGCGTAGGCATCTATACGGTCATTGAACTTATGCCGGTAGGCGATGTTCAGTTTATGCCGGTTGTCGAACTTGCTGGAATACCAGCCGGGATAAAAATCAGTAAACTTTTGCAAGCTCCATGAAAGCGTATATCCTGCTTCGATGACATTGTAACGGTCTTTGTATGCCAATGACAATTCTACGCCGTAAGACTTTCCCTTGCCGGTCTTGACCAGATTGTCCCAGTTCTCGGCAGGAAGCATCAGGCTGTTGCCCCCGTCGTATTCCAGCAGTTGGCTTGTGGTACGGTAATATCCTTCCACGTTCAAACTGATATGCCAAGGCAACTCCGTATATATCCCGGCTGCCACTTGCCTTGAACGCATGGGACGAACTTTGCGTGTGGAAGGAACCCAACTGTCTGTCGGCAGGTTCAGATAGGTGTTTGACAGTTGGTGCGCAAATTGGCTCATTTCCGTATAGGACACTTTCATCGTGGCTTTTTCCGAGCATTGGTAACTCATGGCCAGTCTTGGCTCCAAGGAATGGTACATCTTTCCGTCTGTCTGATAAAGGGTGTAATGCAGTCCCGCGTTTAATTTCGTCCTGGAGGACAGCCGCATTTCATCTTCCACATAAAAAGCGACCTCGTTACCCTTATAGCTGCTTGCGTTTTCTGTCGATAAGGTATCCCTGTCCGTCTGGTTTCTGGAAGCCGTGCTTTGCGGATGATATATGTGATGCAGATAATTGCTGCCAAAGCGTATATGATGATTCGTGCCGGGACGGTAGTCGAACTCCATGCGGTATCCCATGTCGTCGATTGTGGAACGGTTGGACCGTTCCATTCCCGTCATGGAAGTTTGTTCCCCGTCGGAAAAGAAACGGCTGCCTTCCACATAATCATACATGGAGATATTGCGTGAATAGACACCGGTGAAACTGCCGGACAACTTCGGGACGATTTGACAGTTCCACGTCAAAGCCGTAGTCAGGTTGCCCCATTGAGCCTTGAAATCGGAGTCGTAATGTTCCCCGTCTTCGAACGTCTGCCGGGCTTTTGTCTTCAGCAGGTCATTTCCGGAATACACGCTAAGGGACAGTTTATTATTGTCCGAAAAACGGTGGGTGATTTTCCCGTTGATGTCGTGAAAGGCATAGCGCACGTTCTTTTTGTCATCGGGATTGGAACGGTTGAGCAGGAAGAATGCCGGAGCTGTGAAAAGATCTGCCCAACTTCTTCGCATGGCTATGTTGAACGAGGTCTTGTCTTTTATGATCGGGCCTTCAAACTGGACTCTGCCATCGAGCAGCCCCAAGGAGAAAGTCCCGTGAAACTCCTTCATGTTCCCCTCTTTGGTGCGTACATCCACTACGGAAGAAAGTCTGCCGCCGTAACGTGCCGGGAAACCGCTTTTATAGAAATCCACGTTTTTGATAATATCCGTATTGAAAGCGGAGAACAGCCCGCCCAAATGGTTGATCTGGTAAAGCGGTGTTCCGTCCAGCAGAAAAAGGTTCTCATCGTTCTTGCCTCCGTGTACATACATGCCGGAAAGCAGCTCCGTTCCGGAAGCCACACCGGGAATATTCTGGAGGGTCTTTACCAAGTCCGGTGAACTAAGCAGCGAAAACTCCGTATTCAACTGTTCCGAGGTCAGCGACACTTTGCCGGTCTGTGTCGTGCGGAGGGAAGCGTTCAAGTCTGCAACCACTACTACTTCTTTCAGCGAAGTATTGCTTTCTTTCAGGTAGATGACACCGTTGTAATTGGATGTCAAATCCACCTCCTTCACCACATCCTGATAACCTATATAAGAGAAACGAAGTTTGTGTTTCCCCTCCGGCAGCGTAATGCTGAAAAATCCCTGTTCGTTACTCAGTGTTCCCGTTTGGGTATTCAAATCGAAAATGGTCACGTTGATCAGCGTTTCTCCGTTATCCTCGCATATGTGGCCGGAAAAAGTATAGTTGTTCTGGCGGAACAGCAGGACATATTCTCCCTGAATCTCCCATCGGATGCCGGTTCCGCTGAAAATCCTTTTTAGGTTCTCAGGCAAGGAACTGCTCCGCTGGAAGATACCTTTGGGCTTTATATTTGCCAAGGAAGAATCGTATACGAAATGAACAGAATACATTTTTTGCATGGCATCTATGGCTTTTTTCATTTCGGTTGAATCCTGTTGGGCTTTAGCACCCAGAGAGACACACAATATAATCGCAATGATTGTTAACTTCATTGTTTTACTTTTTCTATCTTTACATTCAACACTTTCTCTATAAACCTGATTATTTCATCAAGGCTTTTGTTCTTGAAGCTGGCCGTCAGGCGTTTATTCTCATTGCTTGCGGATAGTTTGACTTTATAATATCGGGACAATTCCTCAAGTACCTTTGGAAGTGGGGCGTTGTCGAAAATAAAGCTGCCCGCTTTCCGTTCTTTGATTACCTGTACGTCCGGTTGTTCTTCCGTCACTTGCGCTGCCATGCCTCCGGTCAGTATCACAACGTCCGGTTGCCCGATTGCTGAGAACTGCACCTTTCCCGATGTGACTTGCACGATAGCTGTGTCTGCACGGCTCTCATCGACGGTAAAGACAGTACCCAATACCCTGACTTGGGACAGTTTCCCTTCTACCGTAAACGGGTGGGCATTGTCATGCTTGACAGAAAACGCGACTTTTCCTTCCATGTGAACTTTGCGGCTGGATTTCCGGTAATCTTTTGCGTGGAAACGGACGGAAGAATGCGGGAACAGGGTTATGGAGGAACTGTCCGGAAGCATATAATCCACGGGGTGCGAGTAAGCCGTTACCTCCTTCCATGCTCCGTTTTCCCGGAAGCGGGGATAAATAAGGACTGCGACCAGAATGGCTGCCGCCATACCGGGAAGTATCCACCACAAGCGGAAGGATTTCCGTTCCTGTTCCGTTATCTGGTATTTCTCTTTGAAAGCCTTCAATGCTTTTTGCGTATCCAACTTGTTCTTCTGATAGTGGCGCAAGACAAAATGAAGGCATTTTTCATCCGTGGTTCTCATACTCTTTTATTTTGGTTTTCGTATTAATGACTGGGATTACAGACAAATTCACTATGCGGAATTTGTGAATATTAGTTAAATAAGAATGCGTAAACTTTCTGTGTCCCTTCCCGTATCAGTCGGAGCGCCTTGCTGATGTGGTTATCCACCGTATTTACGGAAATCTGGAACTTGGCGGCTATCTCCCTGTATTTCATGCCGTCGCGTTTGTTCAGCAGGAATATCTCCCGGCAGCGTTCGGGCAAGGCATCAATGGCAGTCCACATCCGCGCTTCCCTGACCGAACGTTCCTCCGCTTCCTCATCGCTCAACGTATCTTCAAAATCAGAAGGGGAAAGATTCGGATCATAAATCTCCTCCTTTTTCAGATAGTCCAGGCTGCGGTTGCGGGCAGTCGTATAAAGGTAGGCTTTGACATTTTCTATCTCGGCTCCACTGATACTTAATTTCTCCCACAAGGCAGAAAAACTATCTTGTACGATGTCTTCTGCAATATCCGTATCATGGACATAGTGCAGCACGTACAAGCATAACGAACGATAATGGTATTTAAATGTTTCGTCTATGTCTATTGTAAATTTATTCATACAAATAGGCTTATTATTCTGTGTGTCTACATAAAAGGACACAAAATAAGGCAAAATTCACTATTTCATATTGTTAAAGAAATATAACGTACCCCTTTCCCATATACACATGGTGGAAAACATCACGGGGTTTCCGCACTTTCCTTTCCGTTTTTCCACATTCTTTCTTTTTTTCCGTCCTATATCTATCGGAAAATAAAAAATACGTTTATGGAAGAAAAAGAAGTTGCGCAAGGTTTATTTGATGGTGGAGTTCGGAAAACCTTTTGCGGTAAAAAGGAGATGTATGTAGCCCTCATGGCAGAACCAACTTTTTCGCAGTTCTCCAAGTTCATGCCCGTATCCAAGAAAGACGAGGTATCGGCTATGAGAACGCTTATCAAGGACTGCTTCATCGAAGGTGACCACGAACTGGTAAATAATAATTTCCGGTTCCTCTTCGGCTTGATGGGACAACTCACCGACTTATTATCACCCGCTAGAGCACGCTCATAAATTAATAGAATGTTGGGCGGTACGTGACGACCAGCAACATCCGGCAACAGATGATTTACGCGCGTCACTACTTTCCCGGCGTCAACCAACATAAGGTGACGGACGAGGAGCCCGAACAACTTTCGGAAGAAGTACTCTGACTGTACGAACAGGTGATAATAAGTCAAATAAGCTAAGAAATAATAAAAATGTTAAATCTTCATCCTTTAGAATGTACAATTAAAGACAACGACCATATTCCTGACTTATTGCTTATAAAATATTGAGGAATAATTAGTTGTAAATACAGGATTTATTATAAAGAGATTTATTCTCGGAAGTATGGAAATCCAGCAAAAAGCATAGAAAAAAATCCGAGTGACAGTAATAGTAATATTTCATTGATGTATGAACTTTGGCAGGGAAGAGTTGTATATGGTAGCCTATGGGAAGTAGAAGGTGGTTCAATTGAAATATCAATTGAAAAGTCTTCAGAAGGAATTAATGAAGGTATTGTTGTGATCAAGTATCGTGATTCTCAAAATATCGAAACAAAAATTCAGAAAGATTTGGAGGATATTTAACCGGGAGAACGAATTGGTTAGATAAAAAGATGGGAAGAAAACTTAAAATCTCGAGGCAGTAGATATCAAGCTTTTTTTGTCATAACCTCATGCAGAACTTTATGTGGTACTATAGAAATAAAGGGATATGAAAAGGATATTATTTTTTATTGTATGTTGTATATTCTCAATGCATTGTATATTCTCACAGACTTTATATATTTATGGGGGAGAAGATCATGATGTGTTTTTGGGTAAACTGAATGCAAGTAAATATGATTCAAAGTCTATATGGAATGAGTACGGTACTTATGGAAGTGAGTATAATGCCAATTCAATATGGAATGAATATGGTACTTATGGGAGCGCGTATAGTTCATATAGTCCTTTTAATTCTTACGCATCTTATCCACCTGTTATTGTAGATGAAGAAGGCAATTTCTATGGATATTTCACAGTCAATAAATATAAGTCTAAAAGAGCGAATTTTGATTTGGTAAATATTATATGTGAGTATTATGAATCGATACGTGAAGATGTAGATGAGTGGTATGATAAAATATTCTGATAATAATAAAAAGTAGATAATGAATTGTACTTTTGCTCTTTGGAGGCATTAGCCATTAATTTAAAGTTTTTGCTTCAAATAACTTACAGGACAAGTTACCTATTAAATAATTCGGAGCACCGGATAAAATTTTTTTCTTCATATTCCCCTATATGGCATATCTTCAGGTGCATATTTGCCATACATTATGAAAATCATTAAAAGAAAAAATGTATGGAAGAGAATTTAGATAAGCTATTCGATTACAGAGCGCTGATTCCGGGAAGTGGACGTTTTGCATCTATAGTGGGCATTGGCGGGGGAGCAGGTCGTGTGGTAGACCAGATGCGGAAATGCTGTCTGCCTGATGTGCAACTGTATGCGTTTGGCATGAACCGGAAGGAAATGGATGAGTTGTCCTTGTGCGGCAAATACCTGATTGGACAGGAAGGACTGGGTAGCGGTAAGGACCGTTTTCTTGCGGAGTATGAATGCAGTAAGTCTTTCCCTGCCATAGAGAGTGTATTAAGGGGCAGACTTGTGGCGATGTTTGTGGTATGCCTTGGTGGAGGAACAGGAGAGGGGTGTATCAGGTCTTTCCTGCAGAAGGCCAGAGAGGTGGGAAACAAGGCAATCATTCTGGTGGCAACGATTCCCCATTCGTCGGAGGGAGCGGAAAAGCGGAAGAATGCTTTAGGTTTGCTGAAGGCGTTGGAACCGATGGCAGACGCTCTTTATACAGTGGATTATGATGACTCCCGGTATGCCACGCTTACGGAAGTGTTTCAGGAAGCGGACCGGAAGATAATCGAGTTTACGGATTCGCTTTTGGGGATGGTGCTCCGTCGTTGCATGATTACCTTCGACTTTAATGATTTCAGGACTTTCCTGCAGTTTCCGACTCCTTCTAAGCACATCGACTTTTTTATGCTTACCGGTAGTCTGGATTTCCTGAGGAAGGAAGTGAAGGACTGGTGGAAGAAGCTGCCGGCGAAGTATTCGTCTGCAGATGAGGTGGCGATGGCTGTGTTCTCAATAGAAAATGCGGACTGGTCGGACGACAAGGAAACGACGGAGGCGATGGACGTGGTGCACGAATGTTTTTTACAGCTGCCGCCCGACGCGGAGGGTAAATGGGGGATATACCCGGATGAGACGCTTCCACCGCACCAGTTCAGGTTGCGGGTTTTCACCAAATGCAAGAGATAATATGGCTTAATGTATAATTGCAGAAAAAGAGGAAAGACAATGAAATCAATTGATAAAAAAGAAATGGTCATCTGGCTGATGACCTTAGTTATCGTTCTTATCATCTGCTGTTTGCTTAGCCTGTGCGGGGGAAACTCGTCGGAGAGGTGGCTGCGGATTTGGTAAACATAACGTAATATTTTTATCTTATGTGGAGATTTTTCCAACGGGGCCTTGCTGGACAACTGCAACAGGTTGTGCCGCCGGCCCCGGTTGTTTGCTTTATAAAGTCTACAGTGGGCGTATCAGAACTCTTTCGTTTCTTGCGTTTGTTGCAGGATGGTTTTTCCGTTGTGCTGTACTTTCAGGGTGGCTTTGTCGCCCATGGTTACCACATAGCGGTAGCTACCTTTTGAGAAGAGGAAGGTGTTGTCCTTTTCTACATAGCTGCCGTTCAGCACCAGTTCGGGAGTATCTGACATCTGCTGTGTGCTTTTCCAGGAAGCGTATCGCATGGTTTCTCCGTCTAGATTGTCGATGCGGATAATGTAATCTTTCGTTCTGAAAAACAGTTCCAGTCGTTGGTAGTGGTGTAACTGAGGATGCAGCCAGAAAGGAGCTCCGGTTTTCTGATAGACAAAATCTGTGCCATTGAAATGGTAGATGTCGTATCGGTCGGAAATGCAGTTCATGCTGTCTGTGGTGGCTACATACAGGTTTTGTGCTTTCTTGTCGTATTGGAAAAGCCAGTCCCATCCTTCGCCCAGATTGGCAAGAAAGTACCAGTCAGCAATGCTGTGTTCAAAGCCTATGGTGTCTGAGCGTTTGCCGTGGCGTACGAAGCAAGGGGCACTGACGAGATTTCCATCTTTTATCCGCATAGCCACCAGGGAATTGGCGGAGTAGTTGCTGGATATCCTGAAATAATCGTCGACCATGTACAGCTTGCTGCCGTCTGTACAGGGATAGGTATAGATGGTGTCGATGTAGCTGCCGAAATCGATTTCATCGTGCTCGCCGTCGGGATGCAGCAGCATGTCGAGCGACTGGTGGACAGCTTTTATTTCCGTTCCGCTTCTGTACTGGATGAGGTTGCCCCAGCAGATCATGGTTCCGCCTTCGCCCGTATTCCATGAATAGATGCGCAGGCATTTGTCGTCTGAAGTAGCAATGGTGACGTATTCCTTTTTGATGCTTTGAGTGAAAGGATGGGAGAAAGTGGCGGTGTCGGTGAGTACCCAATTAATCAGAGCTTCGTGGGAGGGAGTGTAAAAATTCTCGAAGGCTTCTTCTTCAGATTTCGGCTGGGAATCTTCCAGCATTTTCAGTTCTTTCTTTTCCATCTGGGTAATATGTGACGACTGACACGCATAGAGTGTTACCAAAGAACACAGCGACAGATACAGTAACGAATAAGCTTTCATGTTTTTAGGAATTTGGATGTGTGTATTTCGGGATAAAGATACTACTTTTTCAGCTGATTCCATACGGTTTCTACCCACCGGTGGATATTCTTCCGGGCGACTTCCGGACGGATGGCTTCTTCAAGGGGCATACCGTCGGGCGTAAGGCTGTCCACCCGACTGAATCCGGCATTCAGCAAGGATTCGGCATCGCTGGCTTTTCCGGCTACCAGCCAGACGGGGACATGCTGTGCCTGTGCCCGCCGCATCACCCGTTCGGGAAGCTTGCCCATGAGTGTCTGACGGTCGGCATGTCCTTCGCCGGTAATGACGAGGTCGGTCTGTGTCAGGAGGGTGTCGAATTCGCAGAGGTCGAGCAGGAGGTCGGCACCCGATTGGGTGGTAGCCTGAAGATATTGCAGGAAGGCGTATCCCAGTCCGCCGGCAGCTCCGGCACCGGGTTGGAAGGATGCGTCTCTGCCCATGCGCCGGGCGGACTCTTCGGCAAACTGACGGGCGCGTCGGTCCAGCTCTTCCACCATCTCGGGAGTGGCTCCCTTCTGTGGGGCGAAGATGTGAGCAGCGCCTTCGGGTCCGTAGAGCGGATTGTGTACATCGCTGGCCAGTATGAAGTGGCAGCCGGACAGAGGACCGTTCAACACGTCTTCTATCGTGCCGCCGGGAGCCAGGGACTCAGTGAGGCCCTGAAGCATGCCTTTTCCGGCATCGCTCGTACCGCTTCCGCCTAGTCCGATAAGGAAGCGTCGGCATCCGTGTCGTACGGCGTGTGCCACGAGTTCGCCTACGCCGTAGGTGGTGGCCACTAACGGATTGCGTTCCTCGGCAGACAGGTATGTCAGTCCGCAGGCTTGTGCAGTTTCAATGACGGCGGTTCCGTCGGGGCAATGCCGTAGCAAGCGGTGACGGGACGCATCAGCGGGTCGTGTACTTTCGCTTGGAGAAGTTGCCCGTGGAGGGCGGTGATAAAGGCCGGAAGCATCCCTTCGCCTCCGTCGGACATGGGGAGGGAACGGACTTCTGCCCCGCGGACTGTCAGAGCGTGGGAAAAGGCTGCCTCTACTTCTTCTGAAGAAAGGCAGCCTTTGAATGAATCGATGGCGAGCAGAATTCTCATGAGTGAGTGGATTTTAGTAACTTTTGCAAAGTTACTAAAAATAGGTGGAAGACTGCAAGTACATTGGGGGATGTCAGCTTTTGGAATCGGAAATGGTGTAGTTAAGCAGGTAAATGTCATCCGGAGAAATTTGTCCGTCTTCCGTCAGGATGCGCCAGTCGGTGATTTCAGAGACGTGATACACATTTACGTCACCACAATGCAAAGAGCTGATATAGTAAGGTTCGTTCAGTGCTTCTGCCTGGAATGTGTCGGGACCGATGAAACCTTTCATCCGGAACCAGATGTGTTCTTTCTGTTCCTTTTCATCGGGGTCTGCGAATTCCGGATCGACCCTCAGCCCCAGTTTGACGATAGCCGATTCCGGGTCGGATGCACAAGCTCTTCTCATATAGTCAAGGCGCTCAATGGCCATTTCTTTCATACGCCGTGTTTCGGCATTGGTAATCATGCACAGCAGGTTATCGTCCATTTTGTCCGCAAGGTCGGTAATAGGTACATATTGATGCTGATTCATGGCTTCTTCGCTCGGGTAGGCAAAAAGCATGCAGGAGCGGGTGTTGTGTCCGTATTTACGTTGCTGGAGTCCTCCGTTTACCTTCTGAGGGTATCGGTGCAGTGCTTCAGGCCATGGTATCAGTGTGCCCACTAATGGTGAGTTGTCAGCAAATCGCGCCAGCAATACCGGTTCTCCTGTTTCCGGAATTTCTTCGTTGTCAAGCAGACTGCAAGCCATGGTGTTCATCACTTCTCCAATTTCGTTCAGGTTTTTCTTTCCGGCATCCAGAATTTCTATTTCCGGCAAGCCACATCGGGCCAGTCCGTGTGTGTGAAGCCAGACTTCGTCCTTTTCATCCGTCACGGCATGTATCTGATAGATGTACTGCGGGCTGGGAGGAGTATTTGAAGCAGCTGACAGGTGGGCCCATTGTCCGGAGAAAATCTGTTCGGCACTTTCGTCAATGATGGCCACCGGTTCCGGCATCAGGGCATCAATGAGCTTGAGCTGGAAGTGGAAGGATGACTTATGGTCTTTTCCGAAAGGCATGATAACCATCAGGCCGAATTCAGCCTTTGCCAGTTCTTCATTTTCTTCATCAGAAAAGATGTGTCTGCGCTGTATTGATTTGTAACTGTCGTAAGCGGGATAAGGAGAGAGGTCGACAGCATAAGTCTCTCCATGATAGCTGATGGTAATGAAAGGCTGCTCACCGTCGTTCTCGGAAGCCACGGACAATACTTCTACTCCCTCCATCTGGCTGATGCGCCTGATCTTTTCTTCGCGGTCGAAAAGGGTGTCTTCCTGGTCGCTCCAGGGAATGGCGAGCATGTATGATTTTTCTTCGTAATAGGATAAAGGCTGTTCGGAAGGAGAGGAGAGGAAGTCGGTCACATGCCGGCATTCTTCCAGTGCTTCTTTCACATCGCTCCAGAATTCCTGGGTTTCGGGGTCGTCATCTATCATTTGCATGACGGCGTCGAAATAGGGTATAGCTTCTTTTTCACGTTCCAGGTGCATCAGCGCGTATCCCATTCTGCAATGCCAGTTCGGGTCGTTCCGGCCTTCTTTTCTGGTCGATTCTAACAAATCCAGTGACTTGAGCAGATAAGATTCTCCATGGTTTATGCTGTGACCATAGTTTGCGTATTCACGTGCCAGAAGACCGGTGAGTTCATAACCTCGTTCTGCTTCGGGAACAGATTCCATCAGTCGGATGGCTTCTTCTATTTGTCCTTTTTCCAGAAGTGCCTGCACTTCCTTTATCATGTCATTTTGATTTTTCATAAGATATGTGTTTTTAAGGTGAGTATTTCTGTCAGGATTTCAATTGTACGGATTCTATCAGCTTCTGGGCTTCAGCCTCATGGCTGTCGTCTGTGGTTAAGCAGATAATCAGATAGCCTTCGAGTGTTTCACGGTCCAGCCGGAATACCAGGGTCTGCTGCACATGGATGGTGCCTCCTCCAGCTACCGGATAGTCCATAGGGACAGATATTTTTTCGAACTCCTTTCCCTGGACGTTTATTTTCTCAACTGGTTCTCCTTGCATGGAATGCAGGATGGTTCGGTGCATCTCGTCCAGTTCTTCTTCGGTATCAAACTTGTTGTGATTGATTGCTATGCTGTTTTGTTCATCCAGCAAATAGAGAATGCATTGTTCATTTGATTTTTGTGTCATCCAGTGTGCCGGATAGGAACAGCTGAATCCAAGCTGGTCGACAGTATAAGTTTCCCATTTGTCAGGGTCGGTTGTGGTGGGAGGAGACAAGACGGGAGTGTCAGAGTTGGCAGTTTCTTCTCCATCTGTTTCTTCAGTGGCATACTTTTCCAGTTCTCCGCTTTTCCATGCTGCCTGTATCTCCTCGTATTCTGATGGGGCAAGACGTGTCTGTTCGGTAAATGCCAGAATGAAGAGCACCAGAAGCACTCCTTCGGCGATGCGGGAAATGGCCCGGCTGTCTGTTTGCATGCGGTCGGCCTGCACGTAGCCTGCTCCCAGCAGCAGGCCGCTTACCAGTCCGCCTACATGGGCTGCATTGTCAATTCCCTCCGTTCGGGCTCCCGTGAGCAGGTTGTACACGACGAAGAGTCCAATGCTGTACAGTAACGACCGCCGTTGGTGACGTTCTATGCGATGGAACAGAAGGTAGGAAAGGAAGATACCGTATAATCCGAAGATTGCTCCAGAAGCCCCTGCACTGATACTGTCAGGGTGTATCATCAGACTGGCAGATGCAGAACAGAGTCCGGTGAGCACGTATGCCACACTCAGCCGGTCGGTACCCACGAGTTGTTCCAGGTAGGCACCGATATAAAGCAGGGCATACATATTCATCAGGAGATGAATGACCCCGATGTGGATAAAGTTGCAGGTAAACGTGCGCCACCATTCGCCGGAGAGGGTAAGCGGACCGAAGTCGGCTCCCCATTTAAGGATGGAAATACCCGTCGGGAATAGGAAATTTACTCCGCAGAGCACCATCAGTAGGAAGATGGATACGTTGATGTATACCAAAATAGGGGTGGCCATATTGCCTTTTCGTGGGGTCAGTATGGAACGGAATGTCATTCTGTTGCTATCGTCCAGTATGACTCCGTCGTTTTCTGCGGAATGAAACGCGCTGTAACCTTCACAGGTGTTTCTACGGTCAGTGCGGGCAATGTGTGAACAGTCTTTTAGTTTGTCAAGTAGATTCGCCAGTCCGTTAGCCTGCTTGAATTCGGTTTCTTCTTTATATAAGGGATACAGTTCGTAGAACGCTACTTTCTCACCATCGGGCAATGTACATTCTCCGGCCTGCTCATCCCGCTTTTCAGGGGAAAGGAGCAAAAGGGACTCCATGGCTGTGTTTTCATGCAATGGGCTACCGTCGGATACCGTATGTCCGCATGTCAGCCAGATGTCTTTCTGCCGGGTAAGTTCAGCACACCGGAACAGCCACTCCACGGGCCATCTGTCTTCCGGTTCATTGCTTTCGGGGTTCCATTCCGGTGGAAGGCTGATGCAGAACTCGCACCGGGAGGGGAGATCCTTATGTGGCATTTTCATGGAACTGGCACCCGCTCCACAGGTGACCAGCGTGTAATAATCATATCGGTTGGTTGGAGCTACGAGAAGTATTTCTACCGGAGAGTTTGTTTCTTCGCTTCGCAGAATGGCGTTGATGCTGCCGAAATATTTGCGGATGTGTGCCTGTACCGCCTCTTTCTGCTCACTGGTATAGGCAATGTAGGGATGCACGCTCTCCTTGTCATTTGTAATGCAGTGGCTGTCGTGTAAGCGCTGCATGGTTTTGAAAAGCTTTTTAAGATTGGATTTGTTCTTCCCCCAGTCTATTATCTGTATGGTAGAACAGGCACTGGTGGCCACAACCTGTCCGTTTATTTCGCGAAGTGTTACTTTTTCCTCCCACGACCTCATGCTCATGGGAGTATAGAATACAGCTTCTGTGCGTGTCATGCCTCCCGCTCGCCAGCCTAACTGTCTGGCTGCTTCTGCCGCAACCAGCAGGATTTCGCTTGGGCTACAGCCGGGAAGACTGAGTGTCATTTCTGCTTTAGGTTTAAATCCGATTGCCATAATTGAATTTTTTAGTGTAGTAATTCTTGTTTCAAATCAAATGCTGGCTTTTCGGTGTGTGCTTTACAGAAGGGTCCAGGCTTAATAAAATGGAAGCGGACATTTAATGGTATGAAAGGTTGTTTTAATTCGTGCGAAACGAAATTAGGTATATGAATTGATAAAAACAACTTCTTCGAAAAGTTTTAATATATTTTTAATAATTGCAAAAAACTATGTAATTAATAAGAAAATATACTTGGGAACTTCATTTGTAGACTGAAAAGTATAAAAAACTTAAATTATGACCGCGTGGTCGTTTTTTTAAGACATATTAAGTGGAGAAATGAGGTATGGTAATCAATTTGTGGTATTTTTGAGCAAATGAATGGTTGGTGTGTGTGCAAAATAAATTTTGTGTAACAGAATTTAGGACAGAAAACTCAGGGTACAGACAAAATAAGGAGGAAACAGGTAGGAAAGAATTACTTGAAGTCGGTTTACTTGATATGGGGACTATGGAGGCTGTGCCTTGGTCTGTGTTCACTCCATGCAAATGAAGTGAAAAAAACGCAAGTGCATTTGCTGTCAAACCCTTTGCGTTTCAAGTAAAACGCAAGTACGTTTCAGGTAAAACGTCAAAGCGTTTTCACACAAACGTAAAGGCGTTTTTTGCCCCTGACGAACTTCCTTGAATCCTGATGAATGAAAATAGATGTAAAACACAGAAAATCAAAACTTATGAACCTTATAGAACAATGCCAACAGTGGAATGAACAAGACGAGTTTCAAAAAATAATAGATGCCATTGAAGCTATTCCAGCTGACCAGCGCACTCCGGAGTTGGATAGTGAACTGGCCCGTGCTTATAACAATTTGGCCGAACCTACCGACAGGCACCTTTTTCAAAAATCCCTTGCCTTACTGAAACCCCATGAAAACTATTTCAAGGGGGACCATTGCTGGAATTTCCGCATAGCCTATGCTTATTATTATTTAGAGCAAGAGGGAAGAGCGCTCCACTATTTCCGGCAGGCCCTGGATGCACGTCCTGGTGATGAGGATACCCGGCAAATGATAGAAGCATGCCGTAAGGATTTGTCGTTGCCCCGGTTTAACAAGACCTTTCGTGAACGTACAGAAAAGGCGTGGGCTGCTTTTGAACGGGAAGAAGCAAGGCTGCGCAAGATTATGCGCGAAGATATACGCCATGAGCGTAGCAAAGAACTGATTAGCCGTTGTGAGCGTGTCCTTTCCATCGCCCTGAGTGACACGGCATTCGAACTTGGTTGTCAAAAGGACCGATATGAACTGGTGCTGAGTCCTGAAGGAGAACGGATGAAGCTGTTTCCACTGGTTTATTTCCAACAACATGCTCCGGCATCCGTGCGTAAGAACTGGGACATTATAGTAGGCCGTCAGAAAAATCCTCATTCCACAATTCGTATAGATGAATATGAAGTAAAAGGAAAAGATGTGGATGTGTGGATAGAACAGATAAAAGGCAAGCAGGTGGTGCTTACTCTTTATTGTGAGAAACTGCTTCCTCTGCTGAAAGAAAACGAAAACAAGGCTTGGTGGATGGTGGCCAACCTGATGTCGCACGAGCTGGGTGAAATTGCTTACCTGTCTCTGATTCGCAGTTTCGAATTGACGGCTACACCTAAAAAGGGAATCAGCACCAAGCTGTCCGTACTTTCTGACGCATTGAAGGCAATGAATCTGCCCGATTACAAAGATGCAGAAGAATTCCTGATTCACAATCGTATCAACTATAACTTGAGCCCGGAAGAAGACAAAAATGCCGACTGGCGTCTGGATGTCTTTACAGGGAGTGCCTGTGTGCCTGCACTTATCAACGGCTATTTAAGTGCGGAACCAGATGCCATGGATGAGCTTCATCAGGATGGCATTGTGGCTGGATTCTTTATTTATCCGGCAATTGAAGCTGTAGAAGGAGAGGAACGTACGAAACAAATGCAGCAACTCAGGGATGACTTGCAGGAGAAAATCCGGAAGCAGGCTGGCGATGATGTGGTAGCTTTTCTGGGGGGAGCTACGGGACTGTATTGCGGATACCTGGATTTTATGGCCTGGGATTTAAGGAAACTATTAGAGGTTGCTGCCGATGTCTTTTCACACACCAATCTGCCGTGGGCATACTTCCATTCTTTCCGCCGTGATGTAAGTACGGTAAGAATATGGGAACGTACAGTCGAAGAAGAAGCTCATCAACAGGGCATACATCCGGACACCGGTTCCCTGCTCTCGGCAGAAGACCTTCGTGCGCTGGAAGCTTTTCATGAAGGGGCCACCGGTTATTTCGGAAAAATGTTCAGCTACATTGTAGATTTTGTAAGGAAAGGTGTCAAGGAAGGCCGTTTTACAGAAGAACAGGCCCGGGCTGACCTCCAGATAGCCTTGTGGTATTCGTATAGCTGTATCAACCTGACCTCTTATGAATATTATTACCGTGCCATGCAGTGGATGCCCGATTCGGAAAAGAATGCTAAAGGATGTGCCACATGGTATTATCGTTACTCTTGTGCGCTGATGTATTGCAGTCGGTTGGAAGAGGCCCTGAAATATGCCGAGCAAGGAGCAAAGGAAGAGCCCGATTATCCCTGGATATGGCTTCAGGTAGGAAAACTCCGTTATTATTTCGGCGATAAGAAAGGCGCGCTGGAAGCCGTAAAGCAGGGGCTTTCACTTGAACCGGGCGATTATGAGTTCCTGACATTGGGCCGGGAGATAGAGCTGGGAGCCTCACTTGAACAGATGGAGTTCCACTGGATAAATCCGGATGCAGACCGCGACCTGCTTAACGGGCTGGATGAAGAGGCTGACGATAAGAGATGTACCATTTCCTGTCTGACAGTCAATCCGGAAGGTCTTGCTCGTTTCCATCGGATATTTACCCCCGGACTGGTTACTGATTATGTAAAGAATTCACCCTATTGCCGCTTCAACTATCAGACGCAGCATGGCAAGGTAGAAGTAGTGTTCAAGATGAACGAGGCGGGGCTTTCTAAACTACAGGCCGACTGGCTGGTAATGGTGAAAGATGCACTGGATGACGGACGCTGGGCTGCACATCGTACTACAGAAAATCAGGAAGGAGCGCTTGAAACCATTGTCTTAGGACTTGACTATTCCATTCTCTTAGAGTACAAGCTGAAAGGTCCGGATGAAGGATATGTGCAGGTGTGGTTGAACAAGGATGGCACACCCGTTTCAAATGAAAGCGGTGATTGATATTAAAGGGTTTAAAGAATAAAATCAACTTTAAAAACAAATGACATGAAACGAATAAACTATTATCTGCTGCTTCTGGCAACCATGCTGTGTGTATCATCACTAAATGCACAGAAAGAATACTCTATAGATTGTGTCACTGTAATCAATTTGGGAGACGGGCGTATTCTTCACAGAGATATATCTGGCAATAAACCTCTCAATGGCGAACATCGTATCATTGACGGTTATCATTCTGCTTACATTCTTGCCGGGTTCAAGGATGGTCTCTACAATGGTGATTATGAGGAATATGTATACAATAAGCTGAAAGCCAAAGGTTCATACAAAGAGGGATGGAAGAATGGAATCTTCAAGAAATTTGATGATGAAGGCAGAGTGACAGAAGAAAAATCCTACAAGGACGGAAAACTTGATGGGGCACATCGTACATTCTATACAAACGGCAAGCTGGAAATGGAGCGTTTCTACAAAGAAGGAAAACAGGATGGGAAGGATTTGTATTATGAATTTGACGGAACTCTGCGGAGGGAACATAACTATAAGAATGGGAAACAGATTGGCAAACAATATTCATACATAAAGGGTACATTCGAACTGAAAGAAACATCCTATTACAATGAACAAGGACTGCTTGATGGTGACTTTGAGCAACTTTACTTGTTCGGTCAGCCTCGTACTATCGGCCATTACAATAATGGTCAAAAGGATGGTACCTGGATACAGATAGCAGAAAGTGGAGATACGCTTCATATAACGACTTACAATAACGGAAACGAAGAAGGACTTCAGGTTCGTTTCGACAGAGCGACCGGATCACGAGTAAAGGAATTTTACAAAAAGAATAACCGTTATGACGGATTTTATAGAGAATACGACCCTGAAACTGGAGAACTTATTTATGAGGCAACCTACCAGTTCGGACGTCTTAACGGTAAAGCAAAATCATTGGTACGCGATAACCGTTTCGATTATTGGGAAATAAGTACATACGTCAATGGTCGACAGACTGGTCCTTTTGAGTCACGATATGTAAAGAACGATAAAGTAAGAGAAATAGGTACATATCGCAATGGTCATCGCACCGGACGATGGAAACGCTATGACATCAATGGAAAACTGGAGATGGAATGGGAAGAATAGGAATTATGGTTTAATAATCCTGTGTGTTGGAAAGGCCGGTTAATGATAGAGCGTATGAAAACAGTTATATCGTTATTTATTATTAATATGCCAAGTTAGCTGCTAAACGCAGCTTCTTGTCTAGCCATTATCAACTATAAAGTAAATAAATGTATGTACGAGATTTTTTTAGAAAAGAACATCAATAGTATCAGGCAAACAGTTGATGATGCCTTTATTTCTAAATACGCCGATTTGTCTTATCCGGAACTGACTACTCTATGGCAAGAAGTTGGACTGGGCAGCTATTGTGATGGAATGCTTAAAATCATTAATCCGTCAGATTACCAAGATGTACTAAACTCTTGTTATATTATGGACTATGACAAATCGTTTCTGCCATTCATGTGTACGGCTTTCGGTGATGTCTTTGCCTATGTAAAAAATTCAAGATTGAAAAATTACATTGTTTATTTGAATGTAAGATACGGAACATATTTAATTCTTCCGGATAATCTCGTATTATTGTTGGGTAAAATAATCTTTAACAAAAGTATCTTGAAAGGTTGGTTTGATTTAGAAAATTATCCTGTAATTCAAGAAGTAATAGGAACTCCGGGCTATGACGAGTGTTTCGGATATTCTCCACTGCTGGCATTGGGCGGAAGTGAAAGTATAGAAAATGTCAGGATTGTCAAGACACTTCCTTATATAGATATAAGTACACAAACAATCGGCAGATTCAAAGACTCAGATAAATTTTGAGATTGAAATAAGTTGGTAACAATGCAGGGTAACGGCAAGCCGTTCCCTGCTAGCCATTAACGATAATAATTATGAATATAGAAGAACTTTATATTTGGCGATATGGGAAAGATAAACTGCCTAAAGGATTATTGGAGTACGGCAAATCTGATGTCTGTGATACTTACGATGAAGGTAAAAGGCAGAAATTCCAAGACCACGGGCAATGGATGTGGAAAAACAAGGATGGATGGAGAGAAAATTTACCTCCTGTCTTATACCTCGTATGCAACAAAAAACCGGGAATTCTGCAATTTGATTTTCTTGATAAATACAGCATAAAACTCAAAATCGTATCGGAAGAGTTTTTGTCTTTACTTCAAGAAAATGGGTTCGTTGATAAATATGATATTGCTACCGTCAAGGTAGTAAACAAGAAAAACGAATCTCTAACGGATAAAAAATACTATGCTTTACGTATAAATCATTTTGACAATGATTCTTTCCATTTAGGAAAAGGCATAACATTTCAAAATGATGTAGAGAAAAAATTAGGAATTAGTTTTACAGTATATCCTGATATGAAACTGAAAGACAATTCCATCAAACAGAATTTCTTTGTTTTGAATAGCATAGAATATGGAGATGGAATAATATTCCGAGAGAGAGTTTTGGATAAGGTGTTGAATCTGTATAAACCTGAAATTTACAAATTATCAGACTACTCCAAACTATGGATAAATAAAGGCTTTTATCCATATGGGAATGAGTTTATGATTGTGAAATAAAATCGTTAACAAGGTCGAGATAACAGCTAAACGCTGTTGCTCACCAAACCATTAATAACAATAGAACGAAACATGAAGATAAGAATATTGACTTATTTACCTCACATCATCTACTTTTTAGTATTGGGAGTACTATTATTGTTATTGGTGTGGATTGTAAGTCCATCTGATACAGGTGGAGGCATGGACTTTGCTCCTTTTTTACAGGCAGCTTTACTTTTTGCAGGTGTTCTTGCATATCTGATTTACGATTTGTCTTTACATAAGCTCAACTTCAGAATATCTTCACAATTTATAATATTTATTTTTTTAGCATGGTCGTTTAGACATTACTTTAAGATGCAGGAGCTGAATAAATTATGTAGTGGTCATCCGGAACCTCCATATGATTCTCTTATACCTCCACCAATAGATGATTTTATAGTATTATGGGTTGTTTGTCAGGGGATTCTTTTTTACTTATTCTTATTTACAAATGTTTCGTATTTGTTAAATAGAAAAAAGTTATTAACAAACCGGGATAACGCTTGACTGCGTTCCCCACTAAACCATTATAAACAATAAAACAAATTTTTATGGAAGATTTTGATATTCTAAAGAGATTTGACAATGATAAGCTAATAGATGTTGTGAAAAATTATAAGCGTTACGGCTATGATGATGAAATTCGTGATTATGCTATTAATTTATTGGAAGAAAGAGGCTGGAGCGTTGAGGATTTGAAAACATTCGGTTATTGGGAAAATTCCGATTACGAAGAAGCATTGATACAATACAAAGCTTATTGTAGAAATTCACTGATAGCTGTCTGTGTCTTGGTGTTAAGTCTTTGTATGCTGGCGCCTATCTATCTTGTATTTGTTTTTATGGCATATCGGAATGTATGTAAGTTCTATCAGGCATTAGGGAGAAAGGAAGAAGCCGTATTCTCCTTTGACTTGTGTTGGCATGTTTTGTTGTTCTTCTACCTAAAAGAGAAAATGAAAGAGGAGTTGAAAGGAATAAGATAAGTTTATAACAAAAAACAACTTAACGTTGTCTCTCACCCAAACCATTAACAAAAACAGAAAGTCTATGAACAAAGAATACTTTGTATTAGAAATAGAGGACACAAGTTCTGCTGAGTATAGAAAGAACTATTGGAAAAAAGCAGCCGAAATTCTCCTTGAGAGAATATATCAAAGAGAACAGTGCATATCCGAAAAGGTTAAAAATATCATAGAACTTTGTTCTTTACCCGAACATCGTTTTTTTAATGTAGATGTTTATATGCCTAAAAAAAGGAATAAGGCAGATACCAACTATTATGCTCTACATTACGACTTTACCTATATTCAAAATGATATATTAGGAATGATTGATTACCTTAAAATGATAGAACAATGATTTAAATGATGATTGGTATGCGTTATCCGTTCAATCTTTCTGAACCTTTGGTCATTCCACGGAAGAAAATCAGTACATTTGTGGAAGCCGGGTTGTGTATCGCTTATATATGGCTCTGTTGGGACATGCTGTCCGAAAGACTGGTTTTTGGGATTCCCGTAGGCCTATTTTTTTATTTTTTGGTGAAGGGTATCCGGCATTGGCACCATGTCATCCGAATCAGTGAACAGGGAATCACTACTCCCAAAAGAAAGCTGTTGCTTTGGAATAAAATCTTGTATTGCCGATATGTGGTAGTGTATGGTAGATATACGCATGTAGAACTGTTTCTCCGTACTAACCAGAACTACAACGAGACAATCCTTCTGGATGATTATTTCTGTAACCATCGGGAGTTGAGGGCTGCCATTGCATTTTACTCCAGAGGGAAGGTGGAATTGGAAAGTAAAGAAGAATTTTAGTATGAAATTACATTACTGGAATAATGTTTTCAATTCCGGGTAACAGACAGTATCTTGTTCATAGACCTAACCCAATATTAGAATGGGTATAATATTTTGCTAACTAGGTTGAGATAACAGCTTAATGCTGTTCCTCAAGCAAATCATTAGATATAACAGATATGAGAATATTTATACTATATTGCTTGCTCCTTTTTCCACTTAGCTATGTCATAGCGGAAAATGGCTGTATGGAACAAAGTTCTGCAAAATATCATTCTTTGGCTGAACAAGATTCCCTTTATATAGAAACGGAAAAAACAGAATCTGAAATTCTATATAGGTTATGTTTTAATCAGCAAGGTAAAAAGAATGTTGTTTTTGAGTTGAAAGCGGTAGATGATAGTAGTATTGACTTCATACAAAGCTATACAATCATGGGTGTAAGAAAGTTTGATAGCTTTGCTGTGTACGATAATGTAGCAGACGGAAATCGTTTTTTGTTTTTTGATTATGAAAGTCAAATTGCTTATATAACGCCTACTTGTTTTTCCGGTTTCTATCCGATATACAGTTCTGTGGACTTTTCAAAAATGGAAGTTTTGCTACAAAATGAACATTCTTGTTTGAAGTATCCAAGTGATACGTTAAGTATTGACAGTAAGGTGACTTATGTTCCATTTAACTGTAATAATCGAATCATAAAGGCAATTTTTGTTCTATACGCTCAAGTAGGAAAAGATAATAAATATTTAAAACGAAAGATAGCATCTGGCGATGCTCCTTTCTAACCATTATCAACCATAAAACGTAGAAATATGTACGAAGAATTTTTAGAAAAAAGCCTCAATAGTAAGAGGCAAGCAGTAGATGATACTTTTATTGCTAAATATGCTGATTTGTCTTATCCCGAACTGAATACTTTATGGCAGGAGGTCGGGTTGGGAAGTTATTGTAATGGGCTGTTTAAGCTCATTAATCCGTCCGATTATCAGGATGTGATAAACTCCTGTTTTGAAAAGGAGGATGACCAATCATTTCTACCATTCATGTGTACGGCTTTCGGCGATCTCTTTGCCTATGTAAAGAATCCGAGACTGAATAATTACGTCGTTTATCTGAATGTCAGATACGGAACATATTTAATACTTCCTGCCAATCTTCGTGCGATTTTTAATAAGGTAATGGTAAATGAAAGTTTTTTGAAAGGCTGGTTTGATTTAGAAAATTATCCTGTAATACAAGAAAAACTCGGAACTCCAGATTATGATGAGTGTTTCGGATATTCTCTACTATTGGCTTTGGGAGGAAGTGAAGACATTGAAAACATCAAGATAGTTAAGACTATTCCGTACATTGACATTTGTACCCAAACAATCGGCGAATTTGAAATTGCAGATAAATGGTGAATATAGAATAGGTTGATAACGAAGCAGGATAACGGCAAGCCGTTCCCTGCTGAACCATTACTAACAATAGAACGATGAATAAAACCGTCCAATCCATAGTATCATTGACTGCTTTCAGTGCTTTACTGATAGCCATAACATTATTTTGTGGTGGCTTAGGTTTTAGTCGTCTGTTCGAGATATATGGTATTATGGAATATTGCCTTTTAGGTTTACTTATTATTACAGATGTATTGCTAATCTACAAGGTCTATAAACTATATGCAATGCAGCCTAAAGTGATAATGTTATTGCTGGGCTTGGAATGTTGCTCTGTCATTTTGTGGCTTGCCTTTATCTGTATAGACCAAAGTCTATTAGATTGGCAAATTACAAACTTCATATTGCAAGCTGTCAATTTAGATGGTTTCACGGGAGATGAACGAGGATTGAATATGCTTGCAGTATTATGCGGCATTATTTATCCTCTTTGGGGGATTTGGTGTTTATTCACTGGATTGAAGTTTATAAATAAGTTAGTAACAACGAAAGATAGCATCTGACGATGCTCCTTTCTAACCATTATAAACAGTAGCAATATATGATACATAGAATATTAGGATATTTATGGTATAAGACGGAGTACTTCACCCGACATTCAGATACAAGTATGTATTCTTGGCATGTTCCAAGTGTGTTAAGTACCGTAATAATATTTTACGGAGTAGATATAGCTTTGATTTATTGGGCAGCTACAAGTGTTAATCCGGGATCACTTTTTCTGCTTGCCTTTCCTCTTATATGGATTATTCTGTATGTCTATTATCATTATAAACGACGGTATTTGAAAATTCGAGAGGACGAATCGTATGAGAAATATTCCAATATATGGGCTATTCTATTTTTAATATTACCGTTTATTATTCTAATTGTATTGCTGTTTATGGCAGATAAATTTTATATGCCATATTAATCTTTTATAATAAAATAAGTTCATAACAAGGTTGAGATAACAGCTAACGCTGTTTCTCACCAAACCATTAGCGAAAACATATTAAGATGAAACGGATAGAATTGTTTATGAATATGCTATACTATTGTAATTATATGATTTTTCATAAGGTACAAAAAGGTCTTGATTGGCTTGTTTTCTCTATATTGGACAATGTATGTACACGAAAGTTCTGCAAAAGCAATGGTTACTGGAAATATGTAAACAACTTTAAGCAGATGTATAATAAATCGATGTGGTTTTCAGAAAATAAAAAGAAACCGCCGGTTAAGATTCTTAGTATGGCAGACACAGGAATTATTTTATTTATTTGCATTAACTCGTTTACAATACTGATTAACTTACTTACAATACTGGATGCTATAGCTATAAAAACAGATATAGAAGAATATGATTTTTTCAATAACAAAATGGTATTGGGATTACTAATAATTATTCTTTGTATAATGATATATTTTACTTATCATGTTTTTATAGATAGGAACGATAAATATGTTTCTTATTTCAAGAAATTCAGGAAACAGAAATTTTGGAAACTATTTATATGGTATATACTATCTTATAGTATGTCTATGGCTTGTCTTGGTATAACTTTAAGGTTTATTCTGACAAAATAATAGCAGAAAGAATATTTCACTAACAAAGCAGGATAACGGCAAGCCGTTCCCTGCTGAACCATTAGATATAATTGATTCATGCGATATACAGTTAATATAATAGTGAGTATAAAGGACGTTATTAAAAAGATGGATATTGAAATACCAGAGTACATTTCAAATATCCAGTCTTTCTATTTATATCTTAAAGAGAAATGTGATTTACCACAGGTTAATCAAGGTGAAGTCTGTATTTGCAGTAAGGATAAGAATAGAGATATAACTTTATTTGTCATAACTGATACCGAATCAGTTCTTTACTCTCCCTTTGAAGATATAAGTATGTTTGCTTCTATTTTTCCTCTTTATATTTCTTATTGTAGCACTATTGCACGAGCAGAAGAAATATTTCTCGCAAATGAAGGTTCTCACTATTATATGTGGCATGAAGGTTATGAAGATGAGTATTCAAAGTATGGAATCGCTAAAGAATTGGAAGAAGAATGGCTTCAAGAATACTGTTTATCTCCCAAGATTCCTTAAATATATCTAACAAGGTCGAGATAACAGCTAACGCTGTTTCTCACCAAACCATTAGTAATAAAGAAAGCAATTAATATGTACGATAAGTTTTTAGATAAGAGCCTAAACAGCACTCGCCAAACGATAGATGATACTTTTATTGCAAAATATGCTAATGCGGTATCGGAACAAATAATCGAACTTTGGAAAGAAGTTGGACTTGGAACGTTTTGTGATGGATTGTTCAGAATTATTAACCCCGATAAATATAAGACAATAGTAGATGATAGTTATCCTTTGTATGAATATGAAACAGCAACTCCATTTATGACAACTGTTTTTGGAGATATTTTTGCTTATGTTAAGAATCCCGTGATAGGAAATTATGTCGTATTCATCAATGTAAGATACGGAACATTCAAGATTTTATCCGAGAATGTTGATATACTATTGAATGTGGTAATTTTCAACAAAAGTTGTTTGGAATCATGGTTTTCCTTAAATAAATATCCTATGATAAAATCAGAAAAGGGTGTTCCTGCATTGGATGAATGTTACGGATACGTTCCAGCATTGGCATCGGGTGGTATAGAATCAATCGATAGTATCAAAATTCTAAAAGCTATTCCGTATATAGAAATGTCACTCCAATTTATCGGGGATTTGAAGCGAGTGCGATAGAATATATTACTAACAAACCGGGATAACGTTTGACAGCGTTCCTTGCTGAACTATTAATAATAATTGAACGTATGAAAACAGTCATATCATTGCTTTTTTTACTGTTACTCATAATGCAAAGCTGCGGGTTCGTATATGAACGGCATCTTACAGGAAACTATTACCTGATAGCGGTAGATACCAAGGAGGATATGGATGTGTGTTATCATCAGAAAAATGATTCACCCTATACGGGAATAACGGGAGCCAGTGTTTATGCAGTGGGATATGATGATAATTTTATTCTTGTCAAGGCATATCGTGCTTTTAAGGACAGCATGGGCATTTCCTTACCCCGTTATGATAAGGATACAACCGAATATTATATTATTCCCGTAAACAACACACAAAAAGCATGGGAAGCACAAGAAAATAAGTTTGGGGCATTCAGTAAAAAGGATTTTGAAGTCAAGCGGAAAGAATTAGGTGTACCGGATGATATAACTTTTAAGGAGTTATAAATATATTATTAATGAGAAAAGATGACGTCTTATGTCGTTTATTATCAGATTATTAGTGGTGACAATATCATTATAAATCCAAAATATAAAATAGATATGATAGCATGTGTAATAAATATGATACTTATAGCGGTTTCACTGTTGCTACTCTTTTTATTAAGAAAGAAGAAATATAAAGGTGTAAAGAAAATAATAATACTAACAATATGCTTTGTGACAGGTCTGTATATTTTGTTGCAAATAATTATGTTGCTATATTTCTTCTTAGGCGATTTCTCTGCAGAAGAATTATGGTAAAAATATCACTAACAAAACTAATAATTCTTTATGATTAAATTCTTTTTTGATGCGATGTATTATCAGTTCTTTATATACAATAGGGATAAATTTAAGTTGGAAGATCCACATGAGAGAACAATATTACTATTCTGTGGAATATTATTTCTACCGATAATTGCATTGATTTATCCATTGATAAAAGAGAATTTCAATTATGATTTGCCGTTTATTTTCTTTGTTCCAATATTTTATATTCTATATTATTTTTTTAATAGATATTATGTAAGAAAGGGAAAGGGAATTGAGATAATACGAGAAAAACCTTTATTGTTTAAAAGCCAACGTTTATCGTTCATTATCTCTTGGATGGTTTACCCATTTTTAGCTGTATTGCTTTATTTCATGATAACACATCGGCATTGGCTGAAAATAATATAATAAAGATTTAATAGGTTGGTAACAACGAAAGAAAGCATCTGACTATGCTCTTTTCTAACCATTAGCATTAATACATATTCCGAAGCATACCCGTTCACTTTCCGGCAGCTTATTAGGGTATAAAAC
>OODD01000007.1_pt1 | contig 184401 bp, 203 predicted proteins | sample 1671311 | NCBI WGS metagenome assembly OODD01 (sample SAMN06348143, study PRJEB24527) | human gut metagenome | biome: human gut; feature: ankylosing spondylitis patient; material: feces | host: Homo sapiens | place: China | collected 2015-10 | reverse complement strand
TTTGTTAAACATAATAAATTCTCTCCTAAAATATAAAATTTTTATTTAAAATAAAGTTTTTGCCTATAAAAATAATATTAAAAATATTCAATCATTTCTCTTTTATTTACTAGAGATTGATAAAATCTCAATCTCTAGTAAATTCATTTATATAATTTATTTTATTATTTATTAACTTTTTTGAAGTGCCATATAAATGCAGCATAATCGCCTTCAATAACAGGACTTGGCATGCCTGCAAATAATTCTTTACCTTCTTCAGCTATACCACCAACAACTTTATCTGGAACATTAATGCCTACATACATTAATTCATCTCCGCCATAAAGTTTACCAGTACGCATATCTTCATAAATAGCATCAGCATCTAAACCTACAGCACAAATAGTTGCTAAATTATCATTTGGCACTGCTAAAGTTCTAAAGAAGCTTACAACTGCTTCTGATTTATCTTTAGCTACAAAGCTCCATGCTGTTTCATTATTTTCAAATGGACTTTGAATTCTATAGAAATCACCAAATTGGATAAGTTCTCTAACTTCTTTATAAAATGCTACTTGAGCTTTAGTTTGAGCTTTTTCTTCATCAGTTAATTTTGTTAAATCAAGTTCATAACCAAAATTACCACACATTGCAGAAATACCACGAGTAGCAAATGGTGTAATTCTAGCTACCTGATGATTTGGTACTGCTGAAACATGGCAACCCATAGCAACATTAGGATAAACCATAGATGTACCATATTGAATTTTCAAACGTTCAATAGCATCAGTATCATCACTTGTCCAAGTTTGTGGCATGTAGTATAAAATACCTGGGTCAAAACGACCGCCACCACCAGAGCAAGATTCAAATAAAACATTAGGGAAACGACTAGTAATTTCATCCATTACATGATATAAACCAAGCATATAACGATGAGCTACTTCGCGTTGACGTTCTGCTGGTAATACAGCAGAACCAATTTCTGTCATATTACGATTCATATCCCATTTTACATATTCGATATTTGCACTAGCAAGTACATCAGACACAGATTTAATAATATAATCACAAACTTCTTTACGAGAAAGGTCTAAAATCAACTGACGACGTGCTGTAGAACGTGTACGACCTTCTATATGCAAGCACCAATCAGGATGTGCTTCATATAATTTACTGATAGGACATACCATTTCTGGTTCAAACCATAAACCAAATTTCATGCCCATACCGTTGATTTCATCAACAAGTTTTTTCAAACCGCCACGGATTTTATTTTCATTTACGAACCAATCACCTAAAGAGCGGTCATCATTATTTCTTTCACCGAACCAACCGTCATCTAAAACGAATAATTCAATGCCGAATTCACTAGCTTGTTTAGCAATTTCTTTGATTTTAGTTTCATTGAAATCAAAATATGTTGCTTCCCAGTTATTAATAAGAACAGGACGAGCTTTATCACGCCATACACCACGCATTAAGCGTTTACCATATAAATTCTGATAAGTATGACTCATACCTGTTAAACCTTCGTTAGAGTAAACAAGTACAGCTTCAGGTGCTTGGAATTCTTCTCCAGCTTTTAATAACCATGTGAAATCAAATGGATTGATACCAATTTGCATTCTAGCTTTGCTATACATATCAACTTCTGTATTAGCTAAGAAGTTACCACTATATACTAAACTCATAGCATAAACATCGCCATTTGTTTCAGTAGCATCTTTACGAACAAGAGCCATAAATGGATTTTGCGCATGGCTACTTGCACCACGACGACTTTCTACACATTGTCCACCGATGCGAAGTGGTGTACGAATGATATGACGTTCTCTAGCCCAAGAGCCAGAAAGCTGAATCATTTCAAATTTACTATCTTTAAAATCAACGTTTGCACTCAATACACGTTGAATTTTTACATCATCAGCACTTTTATTTATTACTTTAACACTACGAGCGATAGCATTATATTCTTCAAAAACAGTAAAGGATAATTCTACATCAACATTTTTTACTTTATCAGTTAATGTAATAATTAAAGTTTGAGCTTCTTTATCTGCTTCCACATATGTTGCAGGTAAACCTTCTAATGCAGGTTTGCCATCAACAATTTTATAATCTACATATCTAAAATCTGTAGCACTTGTACCATCAGCAAATTCAAGTTCAATAGCAGGACTACGTAAGTCTGTAGAACCATATCCAGGATATTCTTGTTCTTTAGACTCTAAATGGAAAGCATCTATATTATCTGTATTAGCAACAAAGCTAAACCAATCTTTTCTACGTACAGTATAATCAAGATTTTCAGATTTTAAAGGACGCCCCCAATAAAGATGGAGTAAATGCCCTGTTTCTAAGACTTTCATCAAATAACTTGTTTTAGAAGTTTTTAAATGAAATGTCTTTGTTTCTTGGTTAAATAAAATCATCTTTTATCCTCCTTGAATTAAAAAATTTCTTGCATTAATAACTAAATTAAAAATGCTAAGATTTTTTGCAAAATTCAATACAAATAAATCTGTAAACGTTTTCGCTTTTCTTGCCTAATATTATAATATTTATAAAAAATAAAATCAATGTTTTATGTTTCTAAAAATTGTATCTATGTTGTTCTTTTTCACTTAATTAAAAATTTTATTTAGCTAAATAAATTATGATATAATATACAAACAATAAAACATTTAAAGTGAGTGTGTTTTTATTATGATTTTAACAATAGAAAATTTATGTAAAACTTATGGAGAAAAAGTCTTATTTGAAAATGTAAACTTCAGCCTATCTTCAGGTGATAAAATAGGTATTGTTGGTGTCAATGGAACGGGTAAATCTACTTTTATCAAAGTTATTGCAGGTCTTATTCCTCAAGATAGTGGTAATATCATCGCTGGCAAAAATATAAAAATTGAATATCTATCACAAGATAAAATTTTCAATCCTGAAAATACAATTCTAATGGAAGTATTTCAGGGCAATCAACCTATTATGCAAGCGCTTTATGACTACGAAATCACTCTAGCTCAAAGTCAAAAAAATCCTCATGATCATAAATTACAAGAAAAAATCATTAAATTAACTAGTAAAATTGATGAATTAAATGGCTGGCAATTAGAAAGTGATGCTAAAACCATTTTAACTAAATTAGGTATTATGGATTTTTCTGCCCAAATAAAAACCTTATCTGGAGGACAACAAAAACGATTAGCTTTAGCTACAGCATTAATTCAGCCATGTGATTTACTATTACTCGACGAACCTACTAACCATTTAGACAGTGAAACTATTGCATGGCTTGAAGAATACCTTCAAAAATTGAAATGTGCTTTAATCATGGTAACACATGATAGATATTTCCTTGATTCTGTTGCTACCAAAATTTTAGAGCTAGATAAAGGAAAATCTTATGTTTATACAGGTAACTACACTCAATTTTTAGAATTAAAAACTGCCCGAGAAGAACGCGAAGAAGCTTCAGAACAAAAACGTCAAAACTTTTTACGCAATGAATTAAAATGGATACGTCGTGGTGCTCAAGCTCGTTCTACTAAACAAAGAGCAAGAATACAACGATTTGAAGAAGTAAAAAATCAAAAAGTAAATATTGATAATAGCAAAATTGAAATGGGACTTGCAGGCTCTCGTCTAGGTCGCACTGTAATTGAATTAGAAAACGTAAATTATACTGTAGATAATAAAACAATCATTAAAGATTTCACTTATACAGTCTTACGAAATGACCGCATAGGTATTTTAGGACCTAATGGTTCTGGTAAAACTACCTTATTAAATATAATAGCTGGCATTTTGCCACCAACAACAGGAAATGTAAATATTGGTCAAACTGTAAAAATTGGATATTTTGCTCAAAAAAATATTGATATGGACGAAAGACTTCGCCCTATTGAATATATCAAAGAAGTTGCTCATCACATAACATTAGCTGATGGTACACAACTAAGTGCATCTCAATTAATGGAAAGATTTTTATTCTCAGGTACATTACAATGGACTCCTATCAGTAAATTATCTGGTGGTGAAAAACGTCGTTTATTCCTATTGCGAGTTTTAATGAGTTCTCCTAATGTTCTATTACTAGACGAACCTACAAATGATTTAGATTTACAAACCATGTCTATTTTAGAAGAATTCATTGATAATTTTAATGGTGCTATTATATTTGTATCCCATGACCGCTTTTTCATTGACCGCTTAGCAGATAAAGTCTTTGTTTATCAACAAGATGGCTCTCTTCGTCAATATCCTGGTGGCTATTCTTATTACAAAGGTGTTGAAGAAAAAGAATTAGCTACATTAGAAAAAGGAAAAAATACTGAAACAAAAAATGCCATTTCTGATACAGAAAAAACATCTAAAAATACTACAACTAAAACTGAGCCCGTAAAAAAACTTTCTTTTAAAGAACAAAAAGAATATGCTGAAATTGAAGCCATAATTGCTGAAACAGAAGGAAAACTAAAAGTAGTACAACTTCAAATGAGTCAAAATGCTTCTGATTATGGCAAATTAAATGAACTAACAAAAGAAGAAACTGCTCTTCAAGAAAAATTAGATTATTTACTGGAACGTTGGGCATATTTAGAAGAATTAGCCGAAAATAGCAAATAAATCAAACAAAAAAGCTTTCTATTTAGTACAAACTATAAATAGAAAGCTTTTTTATTAATTATTAATTTTTTTGTAATTTATTCATGAATTTTTCATTATTTATAATAAATCTTTCATGTATTCCTTTACCAATAACTTTATGCGTATCTTTTGCTTCAACTATAAAAGTTAATTTTCTACCTTCTATTTTATCTAAAGTAGCTATAGCTATTACGACATCATCTAAAGCAGTTGGTGCAATATGTGATATATCCAATTTTATACCTACAGTACCTTCTCCTTCTTCCAAATAATCTTTTAAAGCCATGCAAGAAGCCTCTTCCATTAGCGCCACCATCGCTGGAGTTGCAAAAACTGGCAAGGCTCCACTTTTCATTATTTTCGCTGTATTTTCTTCAACCACTTTAACTTGTGCTTGTCCTTTTATACCTGTTTTTAAAGTTAACATTAATCTCATTCCTATTCATTTAAATATATTTTTTATTTTAACATATATTTAAAATTTATCCATAGAGTTTTTATGCAAATTATTAATTCATAAATATTCAAACTAATTTTACTCTTAAAACAATGTATACAATGTTTTATCTAGATTTTACATTGACTTAACATAACACTACTACTATAATGATAAATATGTTTTTAAATATATTGTTAATATGTTAACTACATAAAATAACAATATATAATCCGTTTTTATGCAAAAAATAAATTTCAAAAAGGAGTCTTTTTAATGAAAAAGTTGCGCATTAATCTCACAGCTCAAATATTTTTAGGGCTAGTATTAGGTGCTATCTTTGGTTATTTTTTACCTGATATCGGGTCACAATTAAAACCATTAGGCGATGCGTTCATTCGCATGATTAAAATGATCGTTGTACCTCTTATTTTTAGTACTTTAATAATTGGTATTGCTGGTACTGGTGATTTCAAAAAACTTGGTCGTTTAGGTGGTAAAGCCATCATCTGGTTCGAAGTTGCTAGTAGTTTAGCTTTAGTTGTTGGTCTTGTAGTCGTAAATGTACTTCAACCTGGTGTTGGCGTTTCTCTTCCTTCCATTGGAGCTTCTGCTGGAGCTAATGCTGCCGCTACTGCAGAATCTTTCAGTATTTCTATGCACTTATTAAATATCATTCCTGCTAACATTGTTGAAGCTTGCGCTAAAAGCGATATGTTACAAATCATCTTCTTTAGCTGTTTCTTCGGTGTAGCTCTTGCTCATATCGGCGAAAAAGGAAAAATTGTTGTTGAATGTTGTCGCGGTGTAGCAGAAGCAATGTTCAAAGTTACACATTATGTTATGCTTTTTGCACCAATTGGTATTTTTGCTATGATTTCTTATACTGTTGGTACTTTCGGTTTAGAAATGCTTATTCCTCTTGGAAAATTAGTATTTTCACTTTATTTTGCAATAATCGTCTTCTTAATTATCCTTGCAATTATTGCTTCTATCATCACTAAATTAAATTTCTGGCATATCTTCAAAGTTTTACGTGAACCATTATTATTAGGTTATTCCACTGCAAGTAGTGAAGCTGCTTTACCACTTGCCATGAAATGTTTAGAAAAATTAGGTTTACCAAAACATGTCATCACATTCGTTATGCCAACAGGTTATTCCTTCAACCTTGATGGTTCCACTTTATATAGTTCTCTAGCTGTTATTTTCTTAGCTCAAATGTATAATATTGATTTTGGTCTTACTCAACAAATCATGATGTTACTTACACTTATGATTTCCACTAAAGGTATAGCCGGTGTTCCTGGCGCTTCTATCATTGTAATTGCTGGTACAGCTGCTTCTTTTGGTATTCCAACAGAAGGTATCGCTATTATCTTAGGTGTAGACCGTATCATGGATATGGCTCGTACATTCTGCAATATATTTGGTAACTGTATTGCTACAGTTGTTATTGGTCTCTGGGAACGTGAAATTTCTCGCGGAGAAATAAAATCTTCTTACCAAAATAATTTTAAAGGTGATACTTTAGCATAATATAAATAAAAATAAAGCTCCTTAAAAGCTGTCCACTGACTTTTAAGGAGCTTTATTTATTATTTAGTTTTTAACCAAATAGCCATTTCATTTTCACCGCGATTAAACGCACAAAAATATGGTATTAGTTTCAACTTAATAATCTCTACATTTTCTTGTTTTTCCATGATATTTCTATATAAAATATTATTCCACTGTTTATCTAAAATTAATTTTTCAGCTTCTAATTCTAATTTTACAATGTCCCCTAAACTATCACTATCTTTATACTCATTTATTTTCTTATTTGTATCTATAGTTATTAAATGCAAATTATCTCCATTGTCCACACCTTCTGCACAATAAATAATAGGACCTCGTTGTATAGCAACTTTGCCATAATCTTCACGAACTAAAGGATTGGCACAAACAAAATTAGCTTCTATTTGTATATCAAAAATAACTATATCTCCTTTTTCCCAAGTTCTATCTATAATAGCATATCCTTTTTCTATTTTTGGTGTAAATTCCTTACCATTTAACTTAAATAAATATCTATTTGCCCAACTAGGAATACGTAAACCTAATTTAAATGTTGCCTCACTATTTACTTTAAAAGTAATTTTTCCATCCCATGGATAATCTGTAATTTCTTCAATACTTATCACTTGATTATTAATTTTAAAATCAGATTTATTACTTACATATAAATTGCTATAAATAACATCATCTTTTACTGTATACATATATTCGTCTAAAGAACTCAATAATCTAGCTAAATTAGGTGGACAGCATGCACAACCAAACCACGCTGGACGAACAGTTTTTACATGTGATTTACCTGGATCTTTATGACTTAATTGAGGAACAACTTCCAATGGATTTACATAAAAGAAATGTTTTCCATCAAGAGCCATACCATCTATAACTGTATTATACAGAGCTTTTTCCATTATATCTGCATATTGACTATCTACATCTAATTTCAACATATTATTTGCAAAAAAGATCAATCCTATAGAAGCACATGTTTCACAATACATTGTATCATTTGGCAAATCATAATCTGCAGTAAATGCTTCTCCTATAACAGTAGAACCTATACCACCTGTTATATACATACGTTTAGTAACAATATTCTTCCATAAACGTTTACAAGCTTCAAACATCTTTTCATCATTATTTAAACGAGCTAACATAGCCATACCTGTACACATATACATAACACGTACAGCATGTCCTTCAGCTGTTTCTTGTTCCAAAATAGGCTTATGATTTTGATAATATTCCGGTTTAAAACTTTCCATACCTTCAATTACAGGTTTAGTTGAAGGATCTGTTTTCTGTTGTTCTTTAAAGAAATTTGGATTTTTTCCACGTTCATATAAGAAAAAATTTGCTAATTTCTTATATTTATCATTTTTTGTAAGCTCAAATAAACGAAGTAATGCTAATTCTATTTCTTCATGTCCATCATATCCATGAATTTTTCCATCTTCACTGCCAAAAACATCATCAATATGATCTGCCAGTTTACAAGCAATATCTAATATTTTTTGATTTTTTGTAACACTATAATATCCAACTGCTGCTTCAATAAAATGTCCTGCACAATAAAGTTCATGGCTTTGATACAAACGTTTATATCTACGTTCTGGTGCCTCTATAGTAAAATATGTGTTTAAATATCCATCACTTTGTTGTGCTTTTGCTAATAAATCTATTACCTCATCAGCAATTTTTTGTAAAGCATTATCTTGATGTTGATGTAGTGCATATGCTACCGCTTCTAGCCATTTATAAACATCACTATCTTGAAAAACCATTCCATAATGTTTTCCTTTGCTTATTCCAGCTGCAATTTTGAAATTTTCAATAGCATGGCTTTTCTCTGCTGGTATATGATCTGCATCTCTTTCTTTTTCAATTTTAATATCAGCTTCATCATTTAATACTGACCACTGAAAAGGTAGCATTTCTTCACGGATTAAATTTATATATTGTTGCCAAAATGGTGCTGTTATTTTTATTTTATTTTCAAACATAATAAATCTCCTCAACAATTTATTTCCATCTATTATTTTTTTATTAACTATTTCTTTTTGCTAAATCTAAAAGAATATTATTTTCATTTTGTTCATATTTACGATAAAAAAGCATTGGAATAATTCCACATAAGAAAATTATTGCAGGAAGCCATGTAAATACAAATTGTATACCAAATAACGCTGTTGAAGATTGTACTGCATTCGGCACATAACCAAATAAATTCATAACAGCTGCTGGAATAAAACCTCCTATACCAGAGCCAGCTTTGATACAAAATGCACTTCCTATAGCTGTTAAAAATCCACTAGCACGAATACCTGTCTTCCATTCTCCAAAATCAACTGTATCTGAAAGCATAGCAAATGGCATTGAACATGCTATACCTTGCCCTAAAGAAGCAATAATCCAAAAAACAATCATTAATTCTATATTAGTGCCTACAAAGAAAATACCAATATGTCCACCTGCTACTAAAATAAAACCTAAAATCATTGTTCCATATTTATTAAATCTTTTTACTAATAATGGAATAGAAATCATACCTATAACTTGAACCAACATTATTCCATTTATAAATACTGTTAAACTCTTATCTCCTAAATAATATTGACAATAATATACTACAGTAGATAAACGTATAGTTAATGCTATCCAAAAAATCAAATTAGCTATAACAACCAATATCCATGGCCAATTACCTTTTATAGCTTTTACACTATCTTTTATTGGTATACTTTTTATTTTCTCTACGTTAACTTCACGTAAATTCTTAAAAGCTACTATAAATAAAACAATAGCAATAATACCAAAAAATGCTAATGTATATGAAAATCCTTTTTGTTCATTTCCTTCACCAAAAAAAGCAACTAACGGTAACGTAAAAGTCATACAAATAAATGCTCCTATATTACCGCCAACCATACGAAATGTATTTAATATAACACGCTCACCTGGACGACGAGTTAAATTTGGTAATATTGAAGTAATTGCTGTTTGTATCCCCGTATAAAAAATTCCTGCTAATATATAAGTAACTACAGCATAAATTATTTTTGTTGTACCTGATAAAGCTGGTGTAGTAAATGTAAGCCACATAAATACAGCAAACGGTACACATAACCATAAAAAGTATGGTCTAGATTGTCCATATTTAGATTTAGTATGGTCAACAATAAAGCCCCAAATTGGAGCATCTATAGCATCTAATAAACGAGTAAATAACAAAATAGCTCCAGCTGTAGCAACAGATAAACCAAAAACATCCGTATAGAAATACAATAAATAAGAACCTATTATACAATATAATAAATTTCCGCATCCATCAGTCAAGCCATAACTCAAACGACCAGATAATGGTACTTTATGATTAATTTGATTATTACTCATATCTAAAACCACCTTATTTTTTTTAGTCACGTAACTTTTAACTGTTTATATTTTATATAATTATTTGAAAACTTTAAATAAATAAAATTAACATTTAATAGTATAATATTAGCATAAATAATATAATAAAATTATCATAACTAATAAAAAAATATATAGTATAATATTAATAAACATCAATATTATGCTTAATTTCAAGTTTTATTAGTATAATAAAATTAATATTTGAGGTGATTTTTTGTATATTATTTTTACTTGTCCACCTTTACCTCATTTAATAGTAGGAGGTAAATCATTATATCGAGTAGGCGATTTACATTTAAGAAGAATCATGCCGTCTACATTTGACTTAATATTTGTAACTGCTGGCAAGCTGTATTTAGAAGAAAATTCTCAAAAATATATTCTCAAAAAAGGAGAATTCTTGATTTTGCCACCAAATAGATTACACAAAGGATATAAATGTTGTGATGAAGCTACAGATTTCTTTTGGCTACATTTTTATACTACTGGTAAATTCAAATATATGGATAAACCTATCTATGATAAAAACCATAAACAAAAAGCAAATTATCAATTTACTAAAGAACCTTTCCATATATCACTACCTCAACATGGTTCACTAACAGCCGAACAACAATCTCAAATGGCTGAATATATGAATACTATCGTTCAAGTAAAAATTGATAAAACTAAACCCAAAAAAGATTTCTATTCTTCAACTGTTTCTCAATTAAAGAGCCAACAATTATTTTTTTCCATTCTAAGTATTCTTTGTGATATTCATGAGCCAAATACCAAAAATGTAGCAGAAAAAATTTATGAACATTTTTCTCTATTTTATACAGAAAGCTTCGATTTAAAAAAACTATCTGATGAATATGCTTTTCATCCTACACATATAATTCGTTGCGTGAAAAATAAATATGGCTTGAGTCCACTACAACTACTCTTGCACATACGCATACAAAAAGCTAAAGAATTATTAACATACACAAATTTTTCTATTAATAAAGTGGCTATATCTGTAGGATTTGATGATAATGCATATTTTACTAAACAATTTAAACGTATAGTTGGCACTACTCCTACAAATTATAGAAAGCAACAACAAATAAATAAAATCTAACTATTTTTAATTAAAATAGCTATAATAAAACAAAAATGCTATAATAAAACATATTGTAAAGGAGGACATATGGCTACAAAGAAAAAATTTTACGCAGTAAAAAAAGGTTATCAAACAGGAATATTCACTACTTGGGCTGAATGTCAAAAACAAACACAAGGTTTTAAAGGAGCATTATTTAAATCTTTTCCTACAAAAGAAGAAGCTCAAAACTATTTAGAAGATAAACCATCTGTCAATATTTCTGAACAAGATGATGATCGTTATTATATTTATGTAGATGGTTCATATATAAATGGTGAATATAGCTGGGGTATGGCTATTTTTTATAAAGGTAAATTAATAGATACTTTCAACGGAAAAGGCACTTCCATAGATGCTAGCGAGTTACATAACGTAGCTGGAGAAATTCAAGGCGCTATGGAAGCTACCAAATGGGCTATTGCTCATGATGAAAAAATTGTAATCTGCCATGATTATATTGGTTTATCTGAATGGGCTTTAGGCAATTGGAAAACAAATAAAGAATTGACCAAAGCATATGCTGAATTTATGAAACCATATTTACATTTAGTAACCTTCAAAAAAGTAGCAGGTCATACAGGAGTATTAGGTAATGAACTTGCTGACAAATTAGCTAAACAAGCTTTAGGTTTATAATAAATTATTTAATAAAAATTAGAGGAGGAATAAAAATTTGACTACTACAGATAATTCATTGACTTTAGGTATAGAATCTAGTTGTGATGAAACTTCTGTTGCTATCTTACGTGGTGGCAGAGAAATACTAGCTAATGTAATTTCTACTCAAATTCCAATTCATCAAAAATTCGGAGGTGTCGTTCCTGAAATCGCCTCTCGTAAACATATTGTTAATATCATGCCTGTTTTAGATGAAGCACTTCATAAAGCAAATGTTACTTTAAAAGATATCGATCGCATTGCTGTAGCATATGGCCCAGGATTAGTAGGTGCTTTACTTGTAGGCGTATCTACTGCTAAAACTTTGGCTTTTGCTTTAGATAAACCACTAATTGGCGTAAATCACTTAGAAGGTCATATCTTCGCCAATTTCTTATCCACGCCTGAACTCCAACCACCATTTATGGCTCTCGTAGTTTCCGGTGGACATACTTCCCTAGTTCATGTAAAAGACTACAATCATTTTTCCCTAATGGGACAAACTCGCGATGATGCAGCTGGAGAAGCTTTTGATAAAGTAGCTCGTGTAATGGGATTACCTTATCCAGGTGGCCCTCAAATTGATAAATTAGCTAAAGAAGGAAATCCTGATGCTATTGATTTTCCTATGGCATTAAATGAAAAAGGTAACTATGAATTTAGCTTCAGTGGCTTAAAATCAGCTGTGCTCAATTATTTAAACAATATGAAAGCAAAACGCATCGAAATCAACAAAGCTGATGTTGCCGCTTCCTTCCAAAAATCAGTAGTTAATATTTTAGTGCATAAAGCTGTAGAAGCAGCTCGTCAAACCAACATGACAAAACTAGTACTTGCCGGTGGTGTAGCAGCAAATAGCTCCCTAGAAGGACATCTCCAAAAAGCTTGCAAAGAAAACGGCCTAGAATTTTACTACCCAAGCAAAATCTTATGCACAGACAACGCTGCCATGATAGCCTGCCGTGGCTACTACCAAGCCCAAGCAGGAGACTTTGCTGATAGCAACCTAAACGCTATCCCTTATCTAGAACTAACTGACAAAGAATAGTTATCTATTCATTTTTCTTTTATCTAAAAGAAAAATGAATCAAAAAGAAAAAATCCCGCGATATTGATTTTACTTTGATAAAGATAAAATTATGTCTACAACGTCCAAAACTCACTTCGTTCAAACAGTTGGACTAAAAAAACATAGCCATAATTTTATCTTTATCAATAGCTTTCAGCTACCGTAAAATCTGCTAATGCGGGAAATTTTGGTATTATTTAAAAACAATTACAAAATAATAATTTGTAACTTTTATTTTCCGCATTATAAAATTTTAATGGTAATCGCAAGATTATTGAAAACAATTATCACTGAATACGGTTTTAGTCTGAATGTTTGAGCGAAGCGAGTTTCTAAGCGTTGTATGAAGTGATAATTATTTTCAAAATTAAAATTTTATCTGCGGTGATTTCTTTGGTTCGTTTCTTTGTCATCAAAGAAATGAACTAATACTTAAAGTGGGCGATTTTTTATGTTGGAGATATTTTCTGATACTTCGTTATTATTAGCTATTGGTATAGCTTTTATTTCTACATTAATTCAATCCTTGACGGGTTTTGGATTTGCGATTGTTTCTACGCCATTGCTTTTAATGGTCTATGATGCCAAAGAAGTCGTTGTACTTTTGCAATTTTTATCTGTCATTCTTGATACTGTTTTTGTATTTTTTGTCAAAGATAATATTGATTGGCATTTTCTAAAACCATTGCTGATTGGTTCAGTAATAGGTCATCCTATTGGTATTCTTATCTATCTATTTGTGCCTACTATAGGATTAAAAATTTTCATTGCTTGTGTTATTTTATCATTCTTATTTCTTACCAAAATTTATCGTAAACAACTGACTGAAACTTCCTGTAAAACTGGTGTTGTTGGTTGTCTATCTGGTATTTTAAATACTTCTACCAGTATGAGTGGTCCACCGCTTATTATTTATTTAACATCTACTAATCGTGATAAAACTTCTTTGCGTGCCACTTGTATTGCTTATTTTACTATTATTAACTACCTAGGTATCCTTGCTTTTTACTTAGCAGGAAAAGATTTTTCATTTGCTATTGAACAAAGTATTTATATCGTTCCATTCTGTTTTATCGCTTTATGGCTAGGTAATAAATTATTTCCTTATATTTCTCAAAAAATGTTTAATCGACTCGTCTTCGTTATGTTATTATTCAGTGCTTTATATACTATTTATTCAGCTATCAATTAAAGGAGAACTATATGAATAAAGTTGCCGTTGTTACTGGTGGCGCTAGAGGTATTGGCAAAGCCATTTGTGATGAATTCAAAGCTCAAAATATTACAGTATGTACTATTGATGTTTTACCTAATGATTATTTTGTTGGCGATATTGCTGATGAAAAAATATTGACGCAATTTGCCCAAAAAGTAATTGATGAACATACAAAAATAGATTATTTAGTCAATAACGCTTGCCTTATGAAAGGTGGCTTAGCTACTGCTTCTTATGAAGATTTTCTCTACGTACTAAAAGTTGGTGCTGTAGCTCCTTTTATGCTTACTAAATTATTTATGAACCATCTTCAAGACAATGCTAGCATCGTAAATATTTCTTCTAGCCGTCATTTGATGAGTCAAGCAGATACTGAAAGTTACACTGCTGCTAAAGGAGCAATCTCTTCACTAACTCATGCTATGGCAGTTACATTGCGTGGAAAAGCTCGTGTAAACAGTATTTCTCCTGGTTGGATAGATACTACAAATAGTGAATTTTCCTCAGCAGATAAACTTCAACATTTAGTAAATCGTGTTGGTGTACCAAAAGATATTGTAAATGCTGTGATGTTTCTTTGCAGTGAGAAATCTTCATTTATTACTGGTCAAGATATCATCGTTGATGGTGGCATGACGAAACAAATGATTTATCATGACGATTATGATTGGTATTACAATAAATAAAGGTATTCTTCCTTGATACACAGAATTATATTATATAAATATCTATAATATAAAAATATGTATATAAGTATAGGAGGAATTTTTATGGGATTATTTGATAATCTTTTAGGCAATGCCTCTAAAGCAAATCTTGATGATATCCGCCAAGATTATGCTAAATTATTAGCTAATGGTGAAAGCATTCAACAAGCTTATGAAATCTTTCGTGATTTATTTATTTTTACCGACAAACGCCTTATCCTTGTAGATAAACAAGGTATTACAGGTAAAAAAACACAATATCATTCTATACCGTATAAAAGTATCAGACATTTCAGTATTGAAACAGCTGGTCATTTCGATTTAGACGCTGAATTAAAAATATATGTCGCTGGTATGGATATGCCTATTAGTAAAAAATTTGATAAAAGTTTAGACATTTATCAACTACAAGCTATTTTAGCTGAATATGTATTACGTTAAAATAAAAAGCTGGGTTTAAAATCCTTTATAGATTTAAACTCAGCCTTTTTTATCAATAAATTCAATATAAAATTATGAGGTTACTCTATGCAAACACAAGATTATTTAGCTCAAGAACTCCAACAAAGTCTTGCTAGCGCTCTTATAGATAATAAAATTAATTCCTTGCCTGATTTACAACCACAGATAATCTATAATGATTACAACAGTGGCTCTAATCTATTAGTAGAATTACTTCAGGAATTACAAACTTGTAAACGATTTTATTTTGCCATAGCTTTTATCACTCAAAGTGGTTTAATTTGTCTTAAAGAATGTTTAAAACTACTTCAAGAAAAAAACATCACTGGCGATATTTTAACCACTGATTATCTATATTTTAATCAACCAAAAGCTCTACAAGAATTGCAACAATATCCTAATTTAAATATTCGCATCTATACTAAAGAAAATTTCCATATCAAAGGCTATATCTTTGAACAAAACGATTATTACACTTTAATTGTAGGCAGTAATAATTTGACGCAAACAGCCTTAAAATCAAATAAAGAATGGAGTCTAAAAATAAATTCTTTAGCAAATGGTGCTTTAATCAACAATACATTATCTCAATTTCAACAAATGTGGCAAGAAGCCATGCCTTTGACTGATATCTGGCTTAAACAATATGCTGATAAATATCATTCTTTACAAAAATTAAAAAGACAATTTGCTACAGCTCAAGAAAATATCTCTACTAATGATATTACTCCTAATAAAATGCAACAGGAAGCATTAAAAGCATTAGAAAAATTACAACAAGATAATAAACATAAAGCATTATTGATATCTGCCACAGGTACAGGAAAAACATATTTAAGTGCCTTTGCTGTCAAAAAAGCCAATCCTAAACGACTATTATTTTTAGCCCATCGTGAACAAATTCTTAAACAAGCTTGTAAAACTTTTACCCAGATAATACCAGATATCCAATATGGTATTTTGTCAGCTAATCATAAGGATTTTCATAAACCTTATCTATTTGCTACCATAAATATGCTAAGCAAAGAAGAAAATTTAACTCAATTCACACCAACACATTTTGACTATATCATCATTGATGAAACTCATCGAGCTGGTGCTAGTAGTTATTTAAAAATCTTAAATTACTTTCAGCCACAATTTTTATTAGGTATGACAGCGACACCAGAACGCACAGACGGCTTTGATATCTACCAATTATTTGACCATAATATAGCTTATGAAATTCGCTTAAACCAAGCTATGCAAGAAAATTTACTTTGCCCATTTCACTACTTTGGCATCACTGATATCACAGTTAATAATCAAGAAATCAATGATAATTCAACATTTAATGATTTAACTACAGATGCTCGCGTAACACATATTATCAATCAATCTCAATATTATGGTTTTAGTGGAGAACGTCTACGCGGTTTAATATTCTGTAGTCAAACAGAAGAAGCCCAAATACTTTCACAAAAATTTAATGAGCGAGGATTTAATACCATTGCTCTATCAGGTAAAGATAGTCAAGAAACACGAACTAATGCCATTCATAAATTAGAACAAAAAGAACGCTCTACAGGTCTTGATTATATATTCACTGTAGACATTATGAATGAAGGCATTGATATTCCTGCTATAAATCAAATAATCATGCTCAGACCTACAAAATCAGCCATTATCTTCGTTCAACAATTAGGTCGTGGGCTTCGCAAATATCCACAAAAAGATTATGTAGTAATTCTTGACTTTATCGGCAACTATCAAAATAACTTTATGATACCAATAGCTCTATCTGGTGATACTTCTTATAATAAAGATAATATCCGTCATTATGTAGCAGAAGGCAATCGTTTCATCTTTGGTTCATCTACCATTCATTTTGATAAAATAGCTCGTCAAAAAATCTATCAAGCCATTGATAGTGCCAAATTAAGCGATACAGCCTTATTGAAAAATGAATATCTACAATTAAAACAAAAATTAGGAAAAATTCCTTCTATCTTTGATTTTTCCCAGTTTGGTAGTATAGATATTTTAAAATTCCTTGATAAATTTAAAACATATCATAATTTCTTGCAAAAATACGATAAAGATTACACAATTAGATTTAATACAATTCAAGAAGAAATTCTTTATTTTATCTCATATCGCTTTGCTAAAGGCAAAAGAATTCATGAACTCATAGCTTTAAAATTATTATTAAAAAATACATCTCATTTATTAATGGATATAAAGCAAATCTTAATTACAAAATACCATCAAGAATTTACTGAGCAAATAAAAGTTTCATTAATACGCAATTTAACTAATCTATTTACTATTAGCAATGAGCAAGCTAAATTTAGTAATTGCATTTTCATCAAAGAAAATGATAATGATTACATCATCAGTGATATTTTTAAATCAGCTTTACAAGATGAAAAGTTCTATTTTCAAATAAATGAAATTCTCGATTTTGCCTTAGAAAGATATCAAAAATACTATCAAAATAAATACAAAAATACTAATCTTGTTTTATATCAAAAATACACTTATGAAGAAGTTTGTTATCTATTAAATTGGCCTCAAAAAATAAATCCTAATGCCATGGCTGGTTATTTCTATGAAAAAACAACACATACCATGCCAGTATTTATCAATTATATAGCGCCAGATAAAAAAAGAGTAGATTATACTAATGAATTTTTAAGCAATACCTTGATTACAGCCTACTCCAAAAGCAATCGAAAATTAGACTCTAGTGATGCTAAACATATATATAATGCGAATAAAGAACAAAATAAATTATATCTATTTGTGCGCAAACCTAGTGAAGATAAAGAAGCTAAGGAATTTTATTTTTTAGGTGAAATCACAGCCCAAGGCAATCCAGAATTTGCACCTAAATATAATGGTTTTAAAATTCTCTATAAATTAGATACACCTGTTAGAGCAGATATTTTCGATTATCTTACAACCATAACCGTTTAAAATAAAAAGACATCTATAAAAAATGATAAGTTTCATAAACTTCCATTTCCATAGATGTCTTTTTTTATTTTGTTGGAATAATTTCTTCAATAGATACGCCATTTGGCACATATAATACCATTTTTGCAGAAATTCTTTTTACAGAACCATCTAATACATAGCAAGCACCATTCATAAAATCGCAAATACGAACTTGTTCACTTTGTTCAATTTTTTCGTAATTGATAAGCACAGCTTTAGAAGCTTTTAAAGCATCAGCAGCAATTCTTGTATCATTGAAATTAGTAGGTTCAAATACAAGTACATTCATATTTGGCTGTTTATATACTTTTAAACTAGGACGACGATTATTTTCTTCATAGTTATTAGTAGCAGATGATGTTGCTTCATCTCTTGTAGCTTCAGCTGTATTTGTGTAAATGGAAGGTCCATTTGCTACACGAGTAACATTAGGAGCTACTTTTACTGTTTGTCTTCTAGTTTCTTGTTTTTCATCAACTTTAGCTTCTATTTCTTCAACTTCTTCTGGAATTAGAAACTTAGTGATTTTTGATAAAAAATCCGCCATAATCTCACCTCAAATATCCTTTTATAACCCATAAATATATTTTATATAAAATTAAAATAAACCCATACTAGAACAATTCTCTATAAAATAAAAAAATCCTGCAAAAAACTGTAATAAATATTATTTTCATAAAATTTATTTGATTGTTTAACTAATCAAATAAATTCATAAATATGCTAAGAAGCGACACATACAAATGTCGCTTCTAACACATTATATACTATACTTAAAATTATTTTGCGTTTTTACGTAAACGTCCACGCTGAGATTTATCAAGAATAGTTTTTCTTAAACGAATGCTTTCTGGAGTAACTTCTACCATTTCATCTTTGTTGATGAATTCAAGAGCCTGTTCAAGACTTAAAAGACGAGGTGGAGTTAAGCGAATAGCTTCATCAGAAGAAGAAGAACGCATATTGGAAACATTTTTCTTCTTACATGGATTTACGTCCATATCAAGTTCACGAGTATTTTCCCCAATAATCATACCTTCATAAACCATTTGGTTTGGAGAAATGAACATTACACCACGGTCTTGAAGAGTATAAATACCGTATGGAGTTGTTTCACCTTGTTCAAATGCTACTAAAGAACCACGGCTACGACCTGGAATATCACCTTTATATGGAGCATATCCACGGAATACATGGTTCATAATACCATTACCTTTTGTATTAGTTAAGAATTCAGAACGGAAACCGATAAGTCCACGTGCAGGAATAGTGAATTCAAGACGTAAATAACCTTTTAATTCAGTCATATTGGAAAGTTCTGCTTTACGAGTACCAAGGGATTCCATAACTGTACCCATGAATTCTTGAGGTACTTCAATAGTTAAGTTTTCAATTGGTTCACAAAGTTGACCATTGATTTCTTTATAAATAACTTCTGGTTTACCAATCTGAAGTTCGTATCCTTCACGACGCATTGTTTCAATGAGAATAGAAAGATGTAATTCGCCACGACCAGAAACTTTAAATGTATCTGGGCTATCTGTTTCTTCAACACATAAGCTTACATTTGTTTCAGTTTCTTTATATAAACGGTCGCGTAAATGACGAGATGTTACAAACTGACCTTCACGACCAGCAAATGGGCTAGTATTAACACCAAAAGTCATGGACAATGTAGGTTCATCAATATTAATGCTAGGTAAAGCTTCTGGATTTTCAGCATCAGCAACAGTATGACCAATACTTGCACTAGGAAGACCAGTAATTGCTACGATTTCACCAAGTTCAGCTTCGCTAACTTCCATACGTTTTAAACCTTGGTAAACATATACTTTACCGATACGTTCTTTAGTTTCGCCATCACCACTGATAACTACTACATTTTGACCTTCTTTGATTTTACCACGCATGATACGACCAATAGCTACACGACCAACATATTCGTCAGAATCAAGTGTAGTTACCATCATTTGAAGAGGACCTTCTACATCACCCTGTGGAGCTGGAATTTCTTTAATAAGTAAATCCATTAATGGTTCTAAGCTATCGCTTTCATCATCAAGATCAAGTTTAGCAATACCATCACGAGCAATTGCGTATACAACAGGGAAATCAAGCTGATCATCATCAGCACCAAGTTCCATGAAAAGTTCCAAAACTTCGTCATAAACGTCATCAATACGCTGGTCAGGACGGTCAATTTTGTTGATAACAACGATAGGTTTTAAACCTTGTTCTAAAGCTTTACGTAAAACATATTTAGTCTGAGGCATAGGACCTTCAGAAGCGTCAACTAATAATAAAACGCCATCAACCATGTTGAGTACACGTTCAACTTCGCCACCGAAATCAGCATGGCCTGGTGTATCAACGATGTTGATTTTTATATCTTTGTACATTACAGCTGTATTTTTAGACAAAATGGTAATACCGCGTTCACGTTCAATAGCATTAGAGTCCATTACTCTTTCTGCTACCTGTTCGTTAGCACGGAAAATATGGCTTTGTTTAAGCATTGCGTCAACAAGAGTTGTTTTACCGTGGTCAACGTGAGCTATGATAGCGACATTTCTCAATTTGTTATTAGTATACAAAAAAATTCCTCCCAATGTATTAATGAATATATTATGTTTACATCATATAAAAGATAAAATATCTCTTTACTAGTGTAGTATATCAATATCTTTATGTCAAATTAAAATACTAAAATAGCTAAAAATTTTTCTTTAGACTCAAGGTCTTTCCAAAGAGATTTTTCCTAATTTTCCTGCTCTAAAATCCTTAAGCACAGCAATAGCAGTTTTTTCAGTATCTACAATACCGCCTTTTTGTAAAAATCCACGTTTTTTGCCTACCAAAGTAAATAATTCTTCACTAGTTTGTGGAATTTCATCTATTTTATAGCGTTCTTTTATATTTTTAGCATAATCATCTTTTAAACGCCATAATAAGATTTCAGCAGCACGTTCAATATCATAAACTTCATCACTGATAGCTCCAGTAAAAGCTAAATTCAATCCCACTTCAGGATCTTCAAATTTTGGCCATAAAATACCTGGAGTATCCAATAAATCAAGATTATTTTTTATTTTAATCCACTGTTTTGCACGTGTAACACCAGGTTTATCAGCAGTTTTCAGTGAAGCACTGCCAGATAATCTATTTATCAAAGAAGATTTCCCTACATTTGGTATACCTACAATCATTACACGAGCATTACGAGGTTTTACACCTTTATTAGCGAATTTAGCAGTTTTTACCTTAGCTAATTCATCTGCTACAGTTACTAATTGACGAATACCTTTACCATCTAAAGAATTGATTTTCACCACAGATTTACCCATAGATGTGAAATATTCTTCCCATTTATTATTGATATTATTATCTGCTAAATCAATTTTATTCAAAGCGATTAAATGCGGTTTTTTACCAATTAAATCTTTTAAAATTGGATTTGCACTGCTGTTAGGAATACGAGCATCACGAAGCTCAATGACCACATCAACTAATTTTAAATTTTCCACAATAATGCGTTTAGCTTTTGCCATATGCCCAGGGAACCAATTTAATTGAGCAAGTGTTCCTAAATCATCATATTGCATATTTTCTTCCATTAAATAAACTCCTCCTTATATTAATATTCAAATATCTATAACACAAAATTCAAATTCCAACAAAAAAGGCACTATCTTGTGTCAACTACAAGACAGTGTCTTATAAAAAGTATTATATACCAATATATATACAAAATCAAAATTTTTTTATTTTACACCTATAGCATTTATTTTATCTGGCTCTACTACAATAGTTTTTTCTATGCCATCTTGAACAATTACAAAAGTTGCAGGTTCAGATGAAAATATATCGACTAATTGTCCCATATTAAAATCTTCAAAATTATCGACTGCACTTTTACCATTGATGCTAATTAAACAATCACCTGTTTTCATACCAGCTTTTGCTGCTGGAGAATTTTCCGCTACGTTTATAATAACTCCATTATCTTTAATTTCACGACTAGAAGCTATTCCATAAACGTAACTATCAAAAAATACACGTTTCACAGAATTTAATACTGCCTTTAATTCTTTGACATTATCATATTCTTCAACTTCATTAGTGCCATCAGCATAAATTCTTTCATATTTACTAGAAAGTGTCATTTCTACATTATTGCCTTTTTGCACCAATTCACAAATAATATCTTTTTTATCGCGATACATGAATTTATTATTTTTATCTACAGTATCCACAACATTAAATAACACTATTGTATTATCATCTTTTTCTACTAAATTAGTTTTTGCTGAAAATATACTTATAGCTTTGACTATACCATGTTTCACTTGCTCGATATTTGTGTTTTCAAATTCTTGATTAATACTACTAGCAAAACAATTAGCAGTAATTGCCATTAATAGCATAAATAAAACTAAAATCTTTTTCATTAAAACCCTCTCCTTAAAACTTTCAAATTTTAATCTTCAAAAGTTTTAGCAACTGTTTTTAGATAATCAACAATTGTCAAATGTTGCGGACAATGACCTTCACAACTTCTACATTCAATACAATCAGAAGCTTTCGCATGAGTTTTTATCATATCTTGATATTTTTTCTTACTGCCAGACGCCATGCCAAAACGTTTTTCATTATTATATAACTCAAAAATCTCTGGTATTTGAATTTGCATTGGACAATTTTCTTTACAATAATTACAAGCTGTACAAGCAACAGCTGTTGTATCATTGATGATTTTTGCCACTTTAAAAGTTGTTTCAATTTCTTCTTTAGTAAGCGGTTTAAAATCTTCCATATAGCTCAAATTATCTTCCAATTGTTCCCACGTTGACATGCCAGAAAGCACCATAAATACATCATCTAAGCTACTAGCAAAACGAATTGCCCATGAAGCCACTGACATTTTTTCATCTTGAGCTTTCAATAAATCTATACCAGCCTGCGGAATATTTACCAATTTACCGCCTTTTATAGGTTCCATAACAATCACAGGTTTATGATATTTTTGGCATACTTCATAACATTTGCGAGATTGCACGCTATCGCTTTCCCAATCAAGATAATTTATCTGTAACTGTACAAATTCAATATCTTCACCAATTTCAAGTAAAATCTTTTCCAAAAATTCTGCTGTATCATGAAAAGAAAAACCTAATTTTTTAATCTTACCTTCCGCTTTCATTTGACGCAGAAAATCCATAGATTTAAATTCTTTGACCTTTGCATAATTATCAACATCTAAACAATGCAATAAATAATAATCAAAATAATCCACACCACATTTTTCTAATTGCTCATCAAAAATACGTTTATTATCTTCTATGGATTTCAACTGCATTGTAGGTAATTTATCCGCCAATAAAAAGCTTTCTCGTGGATATCTTTTAACTAAAGCTTCCTTTACAAATAACTCACTTTGATAATTATGGTACATATAAGCAGTATCAAAATACTTAAAGCCCTTTGCCATAAAAGTATCAACCATTTTACAAAATTGCTCCATATCTACCTTGTTATTTTCCATATCAAGCATAGGTAAACGCATACAGCCAAAACCAAGTTTCTTCAAATTTTCCATAATCCCACTCTCCTAAAATATATTTATTTAAATTATAATATTTTTTATAGATATTTTCTATGTTATAATCTTCCATCACTAAAATGATACTCCTATAAAAAATAATCTATAATAAATATCATATTTCTACAAAATTTATAAAATAATGGTACCTCTCATATATTTTCAAAATAACAAAAAGTCAAATCTCTAATAACAAAAGCTCTATAAAGCCTTATAAAATAAGTATAAAAAATAGTCAAAAAGTCAAAAATAATTGTTGACATTTTGACTAATTCGAGTATAATAATAATTGTAAGGACGTTAAGAGATACAAAAGATAAGAAGTATCCCTTAAGATACTTACAAAATCTAAATTTTAATCTTATAATTTTACTAATAACAATAAATAAAAGTTAAATACGGACTTGATAGTCCGTTTAATTCAAAACAAATTTTGACTTTTTGACTTTATTTATTGCTCTATACATGGAGGTTGTTATTTATGTTCGGTTTAGTTCCATTTGCAAAAAATATTGCTAAAAGTGATGATGATTTCAATAAATTATTCGATGTTTTCAATGAACCTTTCTTTCATGAACCATTTGCAAAAATGAATTCTTATGTAAAATCCTTTAAAGTCGATGTAAAAGATACTGATAATGCTTACGAACTCACTGCTGAATTACCAGGTATCGCCAAAGAAAATATTTCTCTTGACTACAATAAAGGTTATTTAACAATTAAAACAACTACTACAAAATCCACAGAAGAAAAACCTGCTGAAAATGCTGATGATAAAAACGAAAAACCTCAAGAAAAATATATTCGCCGTGAACGTTATGTAGGTGAAATGCAACGTTCTTTTTACATTGATGATATTGATGAAAAAAATATCAAAGCGTCTTACCAAGATGGTATCTTGACTGTAGTTTTACCAAAAATTACTAAAGAAGAAGCTACAACTCAAATCAATATTGACTAATTTCTTTTTAATAAAATTTGACTTTTAAACTTTTAGGAGGCATTTATTATGTTTGGTTTAATTCCTACATTTACAAATAATCTCGCAACTAATGATAATTCTTTCAAATCTATTTTTGATGTTTTCAATGAACCATTTTTCCAAAACGCATTTGCTCCAGTAAATTCCATGTTCAACGCATTCAAAGTTGATGTAAAAGATACAGATAATGCTTATGAACTCACTGCTGAATTACCAGGAGTAAAAAAAGAAAATATTGCTCTTGATTATCAAAATGGTTATTTAACTATCAAAGCTACAATGCAAAATGAACAAAATCAGAATGAAGAAAGTAACTATATTCATCAAGAACGCTATTATGGCACAATGCAACGTTCATTCTATGTAGGTCAGATAGATAAAGCTAACGCTAAAGCTGAATATACTGACGGTGTTTTAAAAATGACATTGCCAAAACTTCAACCACAATCAACAACTACTCAAATTGATATAGATTAATATAAATTTATCCTTCCTCCTGCAACTCCTTTAAAATTAAATACTTTATAAATTAAAGATAGCCTTTATACTTGAGAACTTATCTATTCTTAGTATAAAGGCTATTTTTATTATTTACTTATGATATTTAATAATTCATATCATTTTTTGGCTCTTATTCTAAATAAAAGTTGATTTTCTTCCTTATTTTTAGCATATCTATCTTCATTTGAAATATATCCTATTTTATATAAATAATCACCTAATCGTTTATTTTCATCATTTATAGGTAAATATATATTATGTCTTTTTTCTCTATTCGATAATTCTTTATACTCACCATCCATTTTTGCGAAAAGATTTTTTAATTCTTCAGCATTAAATAAATCTAAATGCCTTACTAATAACGCTAATTTTAGTTCATTGCTTATTTTATCAAATATAATTTTAAATAAGTCTTTTGTCAAAGTAATATTCATATTAAAAATTGCTATTATTAGATTTTTATTTATATAATCTTTACCATAATAATTTACTATTTTTTGACAGAATACTTTATCTGTTTTCGCCATCAAATTATTAAATATATCTTCATCAATTTGAAATACTTCCATATTATCGATAAAACTATCCTTACTTGATAATATGTACAATGTTGCCATTTCTACAGATATATCTTTTATTTTATCAAAACATTGTTTATTTAAAAGTATATATTTATTTTGTATCAAAATTTTAAGTTTTTCTTGGTTCATTGAAGCAAAGTCAAATTCTAAATCACTAAAAATAAGTCTTAAATACGATATATATTTTTCAAAAATATTATTATCTATATCACTAAATGATAAATCTTTTATAAACTTTTCTTCAACGAAACTTCTATCACTATTTAAGATTGCATCACATTCTGTAGATAGAAAATCTATTAATACCTCATCTAATCCATTTTTTGAAAATTGTTTCCAATATTGAATAACATTATCAAAACTAGCATTGATTTTTCTATGTTTTAGTAATAATAACCAATATTTATTTTCACAAACGGATATATTTTCTAACTTAAAATTTTCATGTACTATAATTTTTTCTACTAAATCCATATCATCGCTACATTTATTTATCAAATCTAAGATATATTTTTCATCATCACAGTTATTATCATTACTCAATATAACTTCTTTTACATATTCTTCAATATTATCGGAAACATCATCTATTAAACAATCATATCTAGAAGTCATTATCATTGTATAGCATTTTTTACTTAAATCACGTTCTGCTATTTCACTATTTTTGTATACAAGAATAATATCTATCATATATTTATTGATATCGTAATACTTATTATCAAATACAAAATCCAAAAGTTCTTTATCAACTCCCGCTATATTTAACTTATAAAAGTGTATTTCTAATTTCTCGATTATCTTTTCTAAATAACTAATATTTACATCTTTAAGTTGTATCAATATGTCTTCATTTTCTTCAAAAAATTGTTCAAATGCTTCATCTTTATTCAAATTAAGTAATTCTTCTACTTTTAGACTTTCACATAAACATTTAAAATATTCTATTTGTCTATTATATGTTAATGCTGCTTTTTCAGTTAAAAAACTCCACATGTTTTCCCATTTTAAAGCCAATAAGTTTATAAATTTCTTTCTGTTATTAGTCGTCCTTACAAAAGCATCTATAAAAGACCAACTTTCTTTTTCTTCATCTGATAATTGTTGTATAAAATTATCTAATTTATTTTTATCAATCTCTTTACTACTATTTAATAATAAATACTCTAATAAATAAAAATTATAAACTTCTTTTTGTTTAAAATCTCTTATATTTAATCTATCAACTACACCTCTTAACCTAGTCAATTTATAATCAAATGACTGAACCTCTCTATTTCTTATGTTAAGAATAAAGTTCATATCATCTTTTGTTATACTATCTCCTTTAAAATAGTTAATATATATACTATAATCTTCATCAATATAGCCATATCTTAACATAAAAACTAAGACCTTATTACTTCTAACATTATCAGATAGAACTTCTTTAACATCATTTCTATCAATTAATTCTTTTAAAGATAATATTGATATATCTTGTAACTGTTCATTTAACTCTTCTAAATCATGATGTATACCATCCATTTTTTTATCTTCTAATAATTTTAAAGCTTTCCATCGTCTACAATAATCTATATATTTTTTCTTCATTTTATTAGAATCTATTCCTTCTTTATTAATAGAATACCCAGAAGGATAACAAATATAATAACTACTACCTTCTTTATAGATATTTTCAAAATTAAAATTATCATCTAGTATTTGTTTTATAGAAAATTCTTTTGAATTATGATATGGTTCACGTCTCCCTATTGCAGAAATTGTTATTTCCCAATTAGCTAAATAACCACAAAAAGCATATTTTAATTCTTTAGTACTCTTTAAACAATCTTCTTTTACTAATATAATTTGTTCTTCTAATTGATTTATACTTTCTCTAATTTTTTCAACATCTTTTTCTATAAATGATTGTTTATTTTTAAAAGCTTGCTTAACAATACTTTCATCTTGTTCATTTTGAAGTTCAGCAAAATCTTTTGGATATAAGTTTTTAAATATTATCAGTGATAACATCTTTTCATCTACAAGTTTTATGCTATCTGAATCTTTTAATGTTCTTTTATAAATCTTAAATTCATTAAAAATATTATATAAAACTCGCATATCTGATACGAATGGTGCTATATCTTTTATATATTCTTCTGATATATTATATTCAGCATTATTTTCAAATTCTTTCAAAAAAACATCTTCTGAATTACTTTCATTAATTATTGGAACGATAGGTATAATATAATCAAAAAATTTAGTGCGTTCTTCTTTATTATGGAATAATTCATCTTTTACTGCATAAACAAATTTTACGGGTTTCTCTAAGCCTTCGTAATTATTTATGATAAAATTCAAATCCCTTAACTCTATGAATATATCATTGTTTTCTAGTCTATCTAAATCCTCAAAAAATACAACTTCATATCCTGTTGCTTCAAAAAAATATAAAATTTCATCTATATTCTTATTAAAAATAGATTTTTCATCAATCGCTTCATTTCCAAGAGTAGCATTAGAAAATAATTTTATTTCTTTCAATTTTAATTTAATCATACCCTGTTTTATTATAATAGTAAGTATTATCATTTCTAATAATACTAAGCATGGTATTATTACATATGACCAAAATTCAGGGATACCTAAATCAATAAAAAAATTAATACAATTAATCACTTTTTCCTTTAAAACATCTGGAAAAAATAATACACTTCCAATTAAACAAAATATATTAACGCAAAAAGTCCATATAAAAATGTACATATAGCTCATTTTTTCTATCTTATTATATCTACTTTGTGGCAACATATTCTTTTTTACTTTATAAAAAAATTGTTTTAATATTACATTTTCTATTTTTTCTAAAGGTATCTCTTCATTCTTTTTATCCTCTTGAGAATTTCCTTCGTTACTATTAAAAGTCGCCATGGATATAAATGTATATTTTAAACTAGGATGCTTTTTTACATATATTTTTATAACGCTACTTTTTCCAGCTCCATAAGGTGCAGTAATGGCTATATTTCTAATTTCTTCATCATTGATAGCTTGATCTAAAGCATTAATATATTCTTCACCATTTTCCATGTTATCTATTGGTGTTAATTTTTTATAATCATTACGCTCTGCACAAATACATCTTTTTAAATAATCAATATAATATTCTATTCGACTTTCAAACCAAACTAATTTTTTTATTACAAATTTTATAAATTTCTCTCTCGTAATAAAACCTTCTTTCTAAACAAACTTAGTAAATTTTAATAATTTTAATATAAGATATTTTGATTATAAAAATACTCTATGATATAATAAAAAAGAGAGATAGCCTGATTGTGGTAGGTCAGCACCTCTCTCTTAGAAAATTCAATTCGTTAAGAAGGCTGTTCCCGCCGTTTCGGAACGGTCTTTTTTTCGTTTATAAACTAATTATTTATAATCTGAAAAAGCGTAGCAATCAAATTTATAATACTTATCACTAACGATAATTTTTCATAAGTCGTCATGCTAACACCTCCCTAACGAGAGGTGTCCGACATCAAGCTATCCCATGACTTCAATTATATCATATCTTTAATTTAAATAATATTATCTATAAATCAATAATTATTTTAAACTTTATATTCTATAACTTTTAAAATAAAACTTAACAACATAGTAAACCAAAAATACCTTTAGAGTTGACTATATCTTTTTATTTTCTTATAATCATATCAAAACATACTTTATAAAATTCAATTTTATAAATATATAAGGAGATAATTTTATGTCATCATCATCATTAACAACAAAAACCCTATCAAAAATGGCTGTTTGCGTAGCTATCATCTGCATATCAGCTTACATATCTTTCCCTATCACTGCTGTTCCTTTTACTTGCCTTACTTTAGCTATGTTATTATCAGCATTTTTATCCACACCAAAAGAAACATTAATCATCATGATTGTCTATACGCTAATCGGTGCTATCGGTCTTCCTGTATTTTCTGGTGGTGCAGGTGGTTTCAACTGTTTATTTTCCCCAACTGGTGGTTATCTTTGGGGCTTTATCGTCAGCTATCCTATCGCTAGTTATCTGAAAGGAAATAAAAACTCCTTCAAAAACTTCTTTTTAGCAGGACTTGCTGTCATTCCTATCACTTATATTTTTGGTGTAGCTATGCTTTGCTTCATTATGAAACTTTCCATTTTAGAAGGCATCACCATTGGTGCTTTACCTTTCATTCCTGGTGATATCATCAAAACTTTAATTGCCAGCTACGTTGCTGTTCGTTTGCGCAAAAATTTATTTTATTAATCGAGGAATATATATGATAAACAATAATTTTTTACAAGAAGGTATTTCACCTTCTTATTTTTTTCAATATGTTGATACCTTAACTAATCTAAACTTACATTCACTTGTAATCTATAAAGATAATAAATTACTCTCCAAAGTTCATATTGCCCCCTATAATGAACATGAAAAACAAATTTTATTTTCTGTGAGCAAATCCTTTACAGCAGTTGCCATGATGTTTGCTCTCCAAGATAAATTATTTACATTAGATACCACAATTTATTCACTTTTAAAACACAAATTAAATTTTGAACCTACAGAAGATATTAAAAGCATCACCATACATCATTTATTATCCATGACTTATGGCTTCATCGACAAAGAAATTCAAGATTTTTATCTAAAAGATGATTGGATTAATGAAGCATTTTCTTTAAAATTACAGACAAAGCCTGGCACTTCCTTCTTTTATAATAATCGTTGCCCATTTTTATGTAGTGCCATCATTCAAGAATTAACTGGCAATAATCTTTTGACTTATCTACAAGAAAAACTCTTTTCTCATTTAAATATAACCAATATAAGTTGGGAAAAAAATACTCAAAACTACGATAAAGGCTCGTGGGGTTTAAGCTTGACCACAGAAGATTTAGCTAAATTCAGTCAATTTATACTCAATAAAGGCTCATGGAATAATAAACAATTACTAGCCCCAGAATATATTGAAAAATTACTCACAGTATATATAAATACCGATGATAAAGCTTTTCCAGATAGCAAATTAGGATACGGCTATTATTTTTGGAAATGCCAACCTGAAAAAGCCTTTCGCTGTGCTGGTCTTTTCGGGCAATATTGCATTATCTTGCCCAAAGAAAATATGGTCATAGCTATAACTAGCAATGCTGAAAACGAACAAAAACAAGCTATTTTATCTGCTACATGGAAATTCTTAACCCAAATAAAAAAAGATAATAAATCCTCTACTCAAGATTTATCATCTTTAAATAACTATCTTTCTAAACTTCATTTACCATATTTACCTAATGACAATTCCATTATTCCCGAAATCTTTCAACAAGAATTTAAGTTCTCTCACAATCCTCTAAATTTAAATTCTATTTCTTTCTCCCAAATTGCCCCTGATTGCATCAGAATTAATATTACCTTAAACACTAGAAAATATAATTTGTTAGCTAAACTAAACACTTGGCAAAAGAATAATACTAATTCCGAAAATGATAACTTTGATTCCTGTACAACTATTTTCTATGAAAACCCTTACGCCAACTATGGCTGGCAAAATAACAAACTAAATTTAAAATTAGTTTATAACCAAGGCATCTTCATTGATACCCTAGAATTTAACTACTACAACCACCAACTATACTTACACTACAATCCTACTCCATCTTTCATCATCAGAACAAAACCCCATTACCTCATATCCAATCCCATAAAATAACAAAAAGGCTAGAGTAACCTATACTCTAGCCTTTAATTTACACACTACAAAAATACAACACTAAACTACTTCCGCATCATAAATTTTAGTGGTAATCATAGATTATTAAAAATAAATTTTTAAATATCAATAACACCTAACCATTCCCGCATTAGCAGACTTTTACGGTAGCTGAAAGCTATTGGCAAAAATAAAATTATGACTACGTTTTTAATTCATCATAATACCAAACTATTTCCGCATTATAAATTTTAGTGGTAACCGTAGGTTATTGAAAATAATTATTGCTGAATACGGTTTTAGTCTGAATGTTTGAGCGTAGCGACTTTCTAAGCGTTGTATGAAGCAATAATTATTTTCAAAACTAAAAATTTATCTGCGGTGGTTTTCTTTGGTTCATTTCTTTGCCATCAAAGAAATGAACATATCTTATTTATATTATTTGCTTTTCATTGCATTTTTAACGCATAATTCTTTTTTAATATCCCATAATTTTTGAGATAAATCTACATAATAACGATGTGGATTTTCAAAGCGTTTTACTTCGTCCCATAAAGTTTCCACTTCTTTTTGACAATATGCTTTTATTTCTTCTATAGATGGGCTTTCATATACACATTCACCATTTTTGAAGATAGGAACTTGTAATTCTCTAGCAGTGAAATTAGTGAGAGTTTTTTGTTTCCATGTAGCATTTGGATCAAAAATAGTATGTTCTTTTGTTGTATCAATTGTTTCATCATATAAGCAAAGTTCATCAGCGATAGCTTTACCAGTTTCTTTATCATACAAACGATATACTTTTTTGAAATGTGGGTTTGTTATTTTAGAGATATTTTCGCTGAGTTTAATTTTTGGTGTAATTTCACCATTTTCATTTTCAATAGCTACTAATTTATATACACCGCCAAACACTGGTGCAGATTTTGAAGTAATCATTCTTTCACCTACACCAAATACATCTACTTTAGCACCTTGCATTAATAAATCACGGATTAAATGTTCGTCTAAAGCATTAGATGCTACGATTTTACAATTTGTAAGACCTGCTTCATCAAGCATTTTTCTAGCTTGTTTAGATAAATAAGAAATATCCCCAGAGTCTAAACGAATTGCAAAATTAGTAATACCTTGTGGCACAAGCATTTCTTTGAATACGCGAATAGCATTTGGTACACCACTTTTTAAAGTATTATAAGTGTCTACTAATAATACTGCATTATGAGGATAAATTTCACAATAAGCTTTAAATGCTTCATATTCAGAATCAAACATCTGTACCCAAGCATGAGCCATAGTACCACTAGCTGGCACTTGATAAAGTTCATCAGTAAGTGTGCAAGCTGTTCCAGCGCAACCGCCAATATATGCAGCTCTAGCACCTTTTACCGCACCATCTGCACCTTGAGCACGACGAGAACCAAATTCTAACACAGGTCTACCCTGAGCGGCTCTTACTATACGATTCGCTTTTGTAGCAATAAGAGATTGATGATTTAAAGTCAATAAAATAAAAGTTTCTAAAATCTGTGCTTCAATAGCAGGAGCTTTGATAGTCATAATTGGTTCACGAGGGAAAATACAAGTTCCTTCAGGAACAGCATAAATATCCCCTGTAAATTTAAAATCAGCTAGATATTCTAAGAAATCTTCACTGAACATATTTTTAGAACGAAAATATTCAATATCTTCTTTATCAAAATGTAAATCTTTTATATATTCTATTACTTGTTGTAAACCAGCTGCTATAGCAAAACCACCATCATCAGGAATATTACGGAAAAATACATCAAAATACACATTTTTTTTATGTAAATTATTTTTTAGATAGCCATTTCCCATTGTAAATTCATAAAAATCACATAACATGGCTAAATTTTCATTTTTTGAATTCATAAAGAACTTCCTTTCAAATTTATAACAAAAATATTATAAATCCCTCTCTATTATTAATATACTTCATTTCTTTTTACAAAAATAAAAGTTATATTCCTTAATATTATATAGCAAGCTGTATTTATTTTCTACTCTTTAAATAAAAATAATCTGATTTTTACAAATACATCAATATAAATAAAAAAGAATTCCATAATATTATAGAATTCTCTCTTATTTTCTCATATTTATTAAATATTATTTAATATTTTCAGCTTATCTAGCAAAAACACATTTGCCACTAATATAAGTTTTATTAACTTTTACCTTATCAACATCTTGAGGATTTATGGCAAAAATATCTCTATCAAGTGTTATAAAATTTGCTTTATATCCTGTTTTCAATTGACCAAGATTTTTAAAACCTGCAATTTGTGCCGATTTTTTTGTATATAAGATTATCGCAGTTTTCATATCTATGATTTGGTCATCACCACAATCTGTATTATCATATGCTTTTCTCGTAACAGCTCCTTTGATACAAACAAAAGGATCAGAAGGCACTGCCCATGATGTAGCTGGTGCATCAGTAGAAAAACATAGATTTACTTTTTGCTCTAATAAAGATTTTATTGGATAACATTTTTTCATGATATCTTCGCCCAAATTTTGTAAATAACTTTCTATCTCTGCATAAAGGAAAATAGGTTGAGTTACAAAAACAATATTTTTTTCTACGGCTTTATCAATGCTATCTTGACTAGGTAAAGTAATATGTTCAACTCTTACATATGGTCTATCTTGATTGAGCCAATCTTTTTCTGCATAAACTCTATCCACTACGCGTTTTATGGCATTTGTTCCCATAGCATGTACGGATAATTGACATTTATTTTGCTTACAAAAATCAATTGCAGTTTCTAATTGTTCATCAGAACATACACTTATACCGCAACTATCGCTATTTAAATAAGGCTTATCCATCCACGCAGTTTTACCAGATACACTGCCATCACCAATTAATTTCAATCCAGCCACAAATACTTGATTGTCATTATTTTGCTTTTCCTTGCTAATAGCAAAATCCTTGTCATGCATAAAGAAATCCCACATATAATACATAGAAACTTCTTGCTTAAAACCTTTTGCTATTGCTTTTTTATAATAAGTATAATTATCTGATTTATCCAAATTACCCATATCACAGACAGCCACTATACCTTGTGAAGTTAATAAATTGCCTAAATCTACTAAATTCTGTACTTTTTCAGCTTCATTTAATTCAGGTATATAAGGCAAAACTAAATTTCTCGCATTTTCTTTTAAAACACCTGTAGGCTCACCAAATTCATCACATTCAATTTGCCCACCTTCTGGGTCTTTCGTATTCTTATCTATTCCTGCTAGAGCTAATGCTTTACTATTTACACATCTTATATGACCACAAGTGCGAATGATTGCCACAGGAAAATCTTCTGTTCCTTCATCTAAATCCCAACGAGTTATAGAACGTTTTTCAGCGAATTTCCCTTCATCATAACCCCAGCCCAAAGTCCATTCATTCTTATTATCTTTTTTCAATTGTTGAGCTTTTGTTTTTATTTCTGCAATCAAGTCTTTTATAGAATTCACGGAGGTAATGCTGATATTTCTTTGCTAAAATCAGCAAGCATTACAGGGTGCATATGTGCATCTACAAATCCTGGCAATACGCAAGCATTATTTAAATCTATTATTGGAAAATCACAAGTTGGTCTATCTTCTTTTTTTCCTATCCATTTTATATATCCATTTTCCACAATCATACTATTAGCATGAAGATTATCTTCATCTGATGTGAAAATTTTTCCATTCTCATAAATAAAATCATTTTCTTCCATAAAATATACTCCAAATACTAATTAAAATTAATTATCCCAAACTTCATAAGCAACACTTTCTTTTTTCTTAAATTTATAGACAACAGCACCTATGACATAACCTAAAATTGTAGGAATAAGCCATGCAAAGCCTTGTTTAGCTAATGGAATTTGATTGATAATATTCATTAAGCCAGAAATATCTATATTTACTAATCCTGTAATCACTGCTAAATTCAAAGCATCAAATAATGACATAATAAAAGCTACCCAAACAGCACCTTTCCATGCACCATCATTTGGCACCCATTTTTTACCTAAACCTAAGAAAGTCAATACTACTGACATCGGGAATAAAATCATAAAAATAGGGCCAGATATTTTAAGCACATTACTAACACCAAGACAAGAAATCATAAAAATAGCAATAGTAATCATCAAAGAAGCTTGTCTATAGGAAATTTTACCTTTAAACCATGCTTCTACCCATTGACCAGCAGTAGCTATCATACCTATAGCAGTAGTCAAACAAGCCAAAATAACGGCAACAGCTAAAATAAAACTACCTTCATAACCTGCTAAATTTTTCACTAAATCAGTGAGTAAAAATGTAGCATTTACATCTAAACTATAATAATTTACACCTTGAGCTCCTAAATATGCTAAACCAGCATAAACAACAAATAATAAAGTAAAACCTACTAAGATAATACCGAGCATCATCTTATTATATTCTTGTTTGTTGCAATAACCTTTTTCACGAAAAGCAGTGATAAACATACCTGCACAAATAATACCTGTACCTACATCACCTGTATTATATCCTGTAAAAAATCCATTCAAAAATGACTCTTTGGCTGTAGAAATAGAGCTACTATGTAATGTATCGATAGGATTTACAATGGCTAATACAACAATTGCCAATAAAGTAATAAGTAAAGCTGGTGTCAAATAATTGCCCACTTTATCAATAACAGTGGAACGGTTCATAGCAAAATAATATGATATTGCAAAAATATAGCTAGAAAAATAATTCTCGCCATAAATGGCAATTCACCAAAAATTCCTTGCATACCAGACTCAAAAGCAACACCGCCACATCTAGGTATAGTACCAAAGATAACAACTAATAAACCAAGTCCCATATATAAATAATGCCACCAACTATTGATATGTTTCATCATATCTTGCAAATTATATCCTACATTACCTACAGAAGCTAAAGCCATCATAGGAAATAAAATTCCTGTAAGTGCTAAACCAATAATTGCCCAGCCAACTTGTTCACCTGATACTAAACCTATAATTGGTGGAAAAATCAAATTACCTGAACCAAAAAAAGATGGCAAACATCGCAAAACCCATAACTAAAATATCTTTTTTCATATTTTTCTTCATCTATCGACCACTCCTCTTTTAAATTTTATTAATTAATTGCATTTATCTTATATCTTTATCGTATAATTATACCAAAGTTATTTATGTTGTCAATGATACACTTAATATAATAAATACTATATATTTTTCTTTTTGTAATATATATTTGTATTTAAAATTTCATTTTTCATAACAAAATCAAGATTTTAAAACAAAAACCAAAATCATTTTTTTTCAATCATCAAAAATCTAAAATAAAAATTTATGTTAAAGTTCATCATACTAATGCATCTTATCTGCAAAATTATACTTGCCGTCTTCAAAATCACTAAGTATTGAAGTCCATTTTAGAAAATGATATAATTATTTTATTGTGGATATAGCCACCAGTATTAATTAGCTGGTGGCTATTCTTATCTTAGTTATTTAATTACAATTCAATTTATTTTTAGAAAGGATGTATCTTTTGTTAAATCATAAACAATTATTATATAAAATTTTACCTTATGGCTGTCAGATGAATTTTTCTGATGGGGAACGCTTCGCAGGTCAGTTAGAACGCATGGGCTATAAACCTGCCGAAAAATTAGAAAACGCTGATATTATCATCATCAATACTTGCTGTGTTCGTGAAAGTGCCGAAAAGAAAATTTACGGCAAAATTGGAGAAATCAAACATTTAAAACAACAAAAACCAGATTTAATCTTAGGTATCACTGGTTGTATGGCACAAAAAGATGGTGATGCCATCTTCAAAAAAGCTTCTCATGTAGATTTTGTCCTCGGCACAAATAAAATGTATGATTTACCTGCTGTATTAGAAGAAATTTTTGCTTCTCGTGGTCATATTGTCAAATTAGCTGGCGATTATGATATGCCACCAAATGTAGAACCAGCAGAAAACAACTCTTTATTTGCTTTCGTGCCTATTATGTATGGTTGCAATAATTTCTGTACTTATTGTATCGTTCCTTACGTTCGCGGTCGTGAACGCAGTCGTGCACCGCAAGAAATCGTTGCAGAAATAACAAAACTTGCTCAAAATGGTGTAAAAGAAGTTACTTTACTCGGTCAAAATGTTAATTCCTACGGAAAAGATAGAGATGATGCTGACTTTGCCGATTTACTTGCGATGGTAGATAAAATCGAAGGCATTGAACGTATTCGCTATATGACTTCTCATCCTCGTGATTTAACAGATAAAGTTATCGAAACTATAAAAAATAGCAAGCATATTTGTGAACATTTCCATTTACCAGTTCAATATGGTACTGACAAAATGCTCAAAGCTATGAATCGTGGTTATACTACAGCTTATTATAAAGAACTTGTAGCTAAAATCCGCAATCAATTCCCTGAAGCTAGTTTCACTACTGATTTAATCGTAGGTTTTCCTGGAGAAACAGATGAAGATTTCGCTCAAATGCTCGAATTCTTAAAAGAAATTCGCTATGACGCAGCTTATACATTCTTGTATTCCAAACGTTCTGGTACACCAGCAGCTACTATGGAAAATCAAGTTCCTCAAGAACTCAAAAAAGAACGTCTCCATAAATTAATGGACGCTCAAAATGAAATCAGCTTAGAAATAAATCAATCTTTATTAAATAAAACAGTAGAAGTTATGGTTGAAGGCCCTAGTAAAACAGATCCTAATGTCTATACAGGTCATACTCGTACAAATAAAATTATACTTTGGGATCATAAAGATGAACAAATCGGCGATTTAGTACAAGTAAAAATCACACATCCACAGACATGGGTATTAAAAGGTGAATTGGAGGCGTAAATTTTGAAACTCACTCCAATGATGCAACAGTATCAAGCTGTAAAAAATGCACACCCAGACCAAATATTATTCTTTCGTCTAGGTGATTTTTATGAAATGTTTTTGGACGATGCTATACTCGTTTCCAAAGAATTAGAACTCACTTTAACTAAAAGAAGTACAGCAGGCGATGGCATTCCTATGTGTGGAGTGCCTTATCATGCTGCTGAATCTTATATCAATAAATTAGTAAATAAAGGCTATAAAGTAGCTATTTGTGAACAAATCGGCGACCCTAAAGCAAAGGGACTTACAAAACGTGAAGTCATCAAAATCATCACTCCTGGTACAGTGATGAACGAATCAGCCTTAACTAGCAGTAAAAATAATTATATAACTTTAATCTATGAAGAAAATCATGCTATTTATCTAGCTGGTGCTGATATCTCCACTGGAGAATGTTTTTATAGTATTTATGATGGCCCTGACCGTTGCCAATTATTATTTGACGAACTTTATCGCTTGATGATGCCAGAATTATTATTAATTAAGCCTTTTTCTTATGAAGGTGAATTAAAAAATTTCTTATCTCTCCGTTTAAATAATTGCTTAGTTAATGAATTAACTGAAATCACATCACAAGTCGAAGACCTCATGCTACAACATTTTGATGTGCATAATCGCCCAGATAATAAAATCGCTCACAAGGCAATCGCTACTTTACTTGAATATTTACATGAAACAGTAAAAACAGATTTAACTCATCTGAATAAATTAACTTATTTAGACTCTTCAAAATCTCTATTTATTGATACGTATACTTTGCGCAACTTAGAAATAACTCGCAATCTTCGCGATGGTGGCAAAAAAGATACATTATATGATGTTTTAGACTTCACCAAAACAGCTATGGGTAGCCGTCTTTTACGTAAATGGCTAGAATATCCATTACTTAGCCCCAAAAAGATAAATGACCGCTTAGATGCTGTAGCTAATCTTGTATCTGATTTTTCCTTGCGTAATAATCTTCGTGAACAATTAAAAGAAATCTATGATTTTGAAAGATTATTGACTCGTATGGAAGTCGGCACAGCAAATGCTCGCGATATGAATGCCCTAAAATCTTCATTATATGTATTGCCTGCTATAAAAAAATCCTTAGCTAAAGCCACTGCTAAATTATTAGCAAACATTCATCAAAAGATTTCTACCTATAATGATTTAGTAGTTTTAATCGATAAGGCAATCGTTGAAGATCCTAGTTTCTCTATCCGTGAAGGTGGCTTCATCAAAGATGGCTACAATCAAGAATTAGATGAATACCGCAATATCGCTAAAAACAGCAAACGTCTTTTACAGCAAATGGAAGAAGACGAAAAAAATAAAACTGGTATCAAATCCTTAAAAATCGGCTATAACAAAGTATTTGGCTATTATATCGAAGTCCGCCATAGCTCTACAGAAATGGTACCTGAAAATTATATTCGTAAACAGACTTTAGCCAATGCTGAACGCTATATCACACCAGAACTCAAAGAATTTGAAACTAAAATTCTCGGTGCACAAGAAAAAATTGTTCAATTAGAATATAACCTCTTTACAGAACTTCGCGATATCTTAAAAACCCAAATAAGCTCTATTCAAAATACTGCTCATGAAATAGCTATTTTAGACGTTTTAGTAAGCTTAGCTCAAGCAGGTGATGAATATAATTACATTCGTCCAAAATTATTAGATGATGGCACTATCCATATCAAAGATGGAAGACATCCTCTTGTTGAACGCATTTTAAATCGAGATTTATTCGTGCCAAATGATACCCATTTGGATAATGCTCAAAATGAAATCATGATTATCACTGGCCCTAACATGGCTGGTAAATCAACATATATGCGACAATCTGCTCTACTCACATTGATGACACAAGTAGGTTCTTTCATACCTGCTCGTGAAGCTTCCATTTCCCCTGTGGATAAAATTTTTACACGTATAGGTGCTAGCGACGATTTAGTCAGCGGACAAAGTACTTTCATGGTAGAAATGAATGAAGTATCTCATATTCTAAAATACGCTACAAATAAAAGTCTTGTCATTTTAGATGAAATTGGACGCGGTACAAGTACGTATGATGGTATGAGTATTGCTCGTGCTGTTATTGAACATATACGCGACCATATTGGAGCTAAAACTCTATTTGCTACGCATTACCATGAACTAACTGACCTAGAAGATGATGTTCATGTAAAAAATTATTGTATCGCCGTAAAAGAAAAAGGTTCTGATGTAACCTTCTTACGTCGCATTATTCGCGGTAGTGCTGATAAATCATATGGTATCCATGTTGCTAAATTAGCTGGATTACCTCAAGAAGTGGTCAAACGTGCGGAAACAATTCTCATTGATTTAGAAAATACAGCTCCGACTAAAGAAAAAACTATTATTTCTAAAGATATTTCTGACGAAAACAATATAGATACTACACTAAAACAAGATACAGCTATCACAAATGATACTTCCCAAGAAGTAAATTATCTTCAAGATAATCAAGAAGATACGAAAACAGTTGATTATCAAGAAAAAACACCAACTTTAACTGCTAATTCAACTAAAAAATTGAAATTCATGCAAGTATCAGAAATGCCAACTTTATTCGGTGTAAGTATAAGTACTCAATTAAAAGAATTAGATTTAATGAGTATGACACCACTTGATGCTATGAATAAATTATACGAATTGCAACAACAGGCAAAACAAGAGGAGTGATATTATGACTTCTATTCATATTTTAGATGATATCACTGTCGATAAAATAGCAGCTGGTGAAGTTGTCGAGCGACCAGCTTCTGTAATTAAAGAACTTGTAGAAAATTCCATAGATGCTCATGCGGATAAAATCGAAGTAGAAATCTTAGCTGGTGGAACATCTTTTATGCGTGTTACAGATAATGGCGATGGCATGGATAATCAAAATGCTAGACTAGCTATCTTGCGTCATGCTACTAGTAAAATCAAACAAGTAGATGATTTGATGTCCATAGATACTCTAGGTTTCCGTGGTGAAGCCTTGCCATCTATCGCTGCTGTATCAAGATTTAATTTGATTACACGTCGCCCTCAAGATGATTTAGGCACTACTATAAAATTAACAGGTGGTCGCATTGATGAAATTGAAGATATGGGCTGTAATATCGGTACTACTATCAAAGTAGAAGATTTATTTTTCAATGTACCTGCTCGTAAAAAATTTCTCAAAACCACGACCACAGAAGCAAATAAAATAAATGATTTTATCATAAAATTAGCTTTATCTAAACCTAATATTGCTTTTAAATTGATTAATAATAATAAAATAGCTATCACTACCCCAGGTAATGGCTCTCTATATGATGCTATTGAATGTATCTATGGTGCTAAAGTCAGCGAAGAATTATTGCCCATCGAAGCGATAACTGACGATATCAAAGTAACAGGCTTCATCTCCAAACCTGCTATTATTCGCAGTTCTCGTTCTTGGCAAACATTCGTCATCAATGGTCGCGTGGTCAATAGTAGAATTATTTCCAAAGCAATCGACAATGCTTACCATTCATTGCTGCCAAAATCTGGATATCCATTTGTTATTTTAAATATCGAAATCAACAAACGAACTATTGATATCAATGTACACCCTCAAAAAGCGGAAATAAAATTTGAAGATGAATCCTTATTATTCAAGACTATATACCATGCCGTCTTAGAAGCTGTTAAACCTAGTGATAATCAAGCTTTAAGTGATTTTGCTATTCCTGTAACAGATAAAGCATTGCATATTGAAAAAACAGTGCTGGAACAAATCAATATGGATTTACCTGAAAACATTCCATTTACTCCATCAAATTCATTTAAACAAAATTCAATTAACCATATACCATCATTAAAAAATAATACAACTCCTTTAACAGCAGATTTAAATAAATTTCGCCAAGCAAGAGAAGCGCTTCACCCTAATTTATCTAATCATCACAATAATACTGTTAAAGAAACTGCCGTTCAAGATTACCAAACAAATACCACTACAAATCTTCAAACAGATATAAATATTTCATCTAGCGAAAACTCAACAGATTGTCAAAATTCTACTCAACTATTAAAAGAAGCTGTCAATCTAACGCCAATTGGACAAATTGATGCGTGCTTCATTGTTGCTCAAGGTCCTAATGGAGGAATGTATATCATTGACCAACATGCAGCACATGAACGCATTTTATACGATAAATTTGCTAAACAAACTGAGCGAATTCCTGTTCAACCATTATTGATGCATTTATTTTTAGATGTAAATAATAGTGAATTAACTCTAATCGAAGAAAATCAACAAATTTTATATGATTTAGGCTTTAACGTGGAATTAGCAGGACAAAATCAAATCCGTTTAAAAGAAGTTCCCGCTGATATAAAACCACAAGAAAGTGAAGATATTTTCCGCGAAATTTTAATTTCACTTTCTCAGTTGCACACACCTACTCCTCAAGAAATTCGTCATTCCTGTTTAGCTATGACAGCTTGCAAAGCAGCTATCAAAGCAGGCGATATCTTAAATATCACACAGATGAAGATAATCTTAAATGAACTCGCTCAAACAACTTTACCATACACCTGCCCACACGGCAGACCAACTATTATAAAATTTAGCACTTATGATTTGGAAAAGATGTTTAAACGAGTACAATAATAAAAAAATAAGAAAAAGATAGGCTAATTTGTCTATCTTTTTCTCTAATAATATTTATATACTACATATAATATATTAAAATAAAAATAATAAGAGAGGTGTATTTTATGTTTAAACAAGCCAAAAAGAAAACTGCCATTATTTTATTAACTTTAGTTACTTTATTGATGACCTTAAATATAGCAACAGCTACAACTTATATTGGTTCATCTCAAAGCAATAAATTTCACTATACAGATTGTCGCTGGGCTAAAAAAATCAATCCTGGTAATGCCATATATTTTAGTAGTCGTGAAGAAGCTTTTAGCTATGGATATGTACCTTGCAAAGTATGTAAACCATAAAATATTAAATTTAATCAATTAAAATTTTAATTAAGACTTGGTTTTTCATTTAGTAAACTAAGTCTTTTTATTTTTTATTAATCATTTTTGAAAATTTAATTGAATTATTAGAATAAAACGAATATACTTTAAATAGTACATTAGTTTATACTTAGATAAAAACAAATCAAATATCCCTTTTTCTAATAAATCTCTTAAAACTATTAATAAATTTCAAAGGAGTGTATATCCACAAAGATTAATTAAATAAATATTTCACTAAAATGACAATTAAACATATTATTTTCAAGCTAACTAATGTACTAATCAAGAAGCTAATCATTTAGAGAAATTTTTAATTATTAATGTTGATAAATCATCAAATATAAATTATTTGCAATTAATCATTCTCTATTAAATTCTAGTGATATTCTATTTTTTTAATCTAAATAATATTACGCTAAGCTTTCAATGAAATTTACTAAAAAGTTATGAAAAGAGATGAATATTATCATGGAAAACTCTAACAAACAAGCACCAAACTTTTTAACTAAAAAATTAATCAATTTCGGTGATGCTCACAAAGAACAAACAGATTTATATCTTGCTAATATAAAACAAGATAAATTTTATAAAAAAGATTCATTTATCATCATTACATGGCTTTTATTTTATCCACTAGGTATCTTCTTAATGTATAAATATAGTCTCAAGCTAAGAAAATTTAGACATTTATTCAATATTTTACCTCTAATTGTAATTGCTCTAGCTAACAAAACCATAGCTATGATTTTAGGTTTATGTATACCTTTTATCTTCATTCCTATTTTTACCATCAGCCTTTTTTATTGCTTAGTTAGAACAAGATATTTCATGCCTTCTTGTGCAGGTATTATTGCAAGTTGTATCGGATTTTTAGTATTTACATTCTTTCATATTTAATAATTAATAAATGATGGATTGTATAATGAAGTGCGACACCTAGAAAAATAAAAAACTCATTATGAATTTTCGTGTAAAATAAAGTTACCACACAAAACCTACACGAAAGGAAAATTCATAATGAGCTATCATCATCTTACCATATCTGAACGTATTCGTATAGAGGTTCTTTCTATTTTAGGTTATTCTACCCGTTTTATTGCTAAATTTTTACATCGTCATCATTCTACTATTGCTCGAGAACTTTCTCGTAATAAATTTGAAAATAATTATTGCTCTACATCTGCCCACAATAACTATCTTAAACGTCGTAAAAATTCTTCTCACTCTAGTAAATATAATGATGTTTTTTCTAATCTTATTTCTGAAAAATTACATGAAAATTGGTCTCCAGAACAGATTTCTAATGCACTTTTAAATGGTAAACTTTCCTTTAAAACCATTTATAATTGGATTTATATTGGTAAATTAAAAGGTATTTCACTTAAGAATTTACGACATAAAGGAAAACGTAGAAAAAAGGAAACACGTGGTAAATTCTTAATAGGAAACAGTATCACAACTAGACCAAAAGATGTAAAAAGTAGAAAAACTTTTGGACATTGGGAGTTAGATACCATAGTATCTAGTAGAGGAAAATCTAAAGCTTGTTTAGCAACATTTGTAGAAAGAAAAACAAGATTTTATGTGGCAATAAAAATAAAAGATAGAACAGCTTCATCAATGCTAGAAGTAATAAAAAAATTAGTGAAAGTATTACCAAAAAAGGCGTTAAAATCGTTTACGACAGATAGAGGAAAAGAATTTGCATGTTATAAAGAAGTAGAAAAATTAGATATAAAAGTATATTTTGCAGATGCATATGCAGCATGGCAAAGAGGTAGCAACGAAAATTCAAATGGGTTGTTAAGAGAATATTATCCAAAGAAAACAGATTTAGGACAAATATCTAATGATGATTTAATAGAAAAATTAATATTATTAAATAGGAGACCAAGAAAATGCTTAAATTGGGATAATCCATTTAATTTATTTTTAAAAGAAGTGTCGCACTTGGATTGACAATTCATCAAATAAAAAAAGCTATTTGAGCATATATCCATTTTTTAGGATAATCTCAAATAGCTTTTTTATTAATCTTTAATCATTTTATTTATCAGTCATCATTGCCAAACATAGCCATAATCATCTGTAAAAGTCTTAAAATCTCGATATAGAGCCATACAAGAGTTAAGAGTAAACCAAAAGCACAGAAGTATTCATAGTACTTCGGAGCCCCATAAGCTACAGCTTGTTCAATATTATCAAAGTCTAAGAGCAAATTAAATGCTGCTACACCTGCGATAATAAAGCCAATCGCTATACCAAAAATACCACTTGTTGGCATCATATGGAAACCGAATAAACTTGCAATGATATTCACGAAATAGAAAATCGCTACAGCACCTGTCATGGAAATAATCACAGAACGTACTGTTTCTGTAACTTTTATAATACGTGTTTTCCATAAAACAAGCATTAAAATCATTGTAGCCAAAGTAATTCCTACTGCAATAGCAGAAATACCAAAATACATTCTTTCAAATTGAGCAGAAATAATACCAAGCACTGCACCTTCAAAAACGGCATAGCCAGGTGTTGTCATTGGTGCTAAATGTGGTTTAAAGCAAGTAACAAGCGTTAAAACTACACCCACAATCATACCTAATATCAATACACCATAAGCAGCTGGGCTATTGGCTAAAAATACACCTGAAGCAATTGCTGATGCAATAGTAACAAGTGTCAAACCAAATGCCTTTGTAATCGTGCCTTTCAAAGTGGCAGGAGAATCTACATATTCCGTAGACGCCTTGCCTATTATTTTCATAGCTGGATTTGCCATTAAAATCCTCTCCTTAAACATACATAAATTCTTTCTTTTTATTATATCATACTATTTTATAGTAGAATAGGTAAGATTTATTAAATCTATATTAAATTTAAATCAAAAATTTATGCATATCTATTAAGGAAAATTATATATTAGTTAAGTATCTTTAGGTATACTTAATTTTTTAACTTATAGCTTTTGTACTACTTCTAACAATCAATTTAGGTTCTAAAATAATGATTTTACTATCTATATTTTCCTCACTATTTACTAATTGGTTAATTACTTCTGTTGCCTTTTGTCCAATTGCATCTATCGGTTGACGAACTGTTGTCAAAGGAACTTCCAATAATGACGCAAACGCAATATCATCATAACCCACAATAGAAATATCTCTAGGTACTATTAAATTATGTTCTTTAATACTAGCTAATGCCCCCATAGCCGAGAAATCATTTGCTGCAAATACTGCCGTTATATTTTTCGCTAATAAATTATCACAGCCTATTTTCCCTTTTTCAAAAGAATAATCTCCTTCAAAAATTAGATTTTCATCTATTTTTATACCATTATCCTTCAATGCTTGTTTATAGCCTGCTAGTCTTTGTCGTGCATCATCTAAAATTAAAGGCCCAGTTATACAGCCTATCTTCTTATGCCCTAATTTTATCAAATGTTCTGTCGCCAAATATGCACCTTGCAAATGGTCAACACTGATTTTATATTTGCCGATATCAAACATATCACGGTCAATTAGACAATATGGTATCTTATTATCCTCTAAAAAATTTATGGTTTCTTCAACTTCTTTTTCCGTGCTATTAGCTGCCATACTCAAAAAGATACCATCGACCATATAATCACAGAGCATTTTTAAATGCTTTAATTCTTGTTTATGATTATTATCTGAATTACAAATCAATAAATTCCAGTCGTATTTATGACATTCATCTTCTAAAACTTTAGCTGTATATGAAAAAAACTGATTTCTAATATCCGGTAATACAAAACCAATGATGTTGCTTTGCTTTTTTACCAAGCCTACAGCCATCTTATTTGGTCTATATCCCATTTCTTTTACAGCTTTAGCAATGATTAATTTTGTTTCTCGAGGAATATGATTTGCTTTATCATTTAATACCAAAGAAATTGTTGTAACTGAAAAACCTGTTTTTTGTGCTATATCCTTGATAGTAACACGTGACTTCATATTTATTCAAACCTTTATTATTTATTTATAAATATTATAGAAAAAATGTTTTTTCAGTTCAATCCACTTCTGCAATTTTAGGAATAGAAATGCTTGCTCCTTTTCTTGATACTGTAATTGAAGATGCTTTACTTGCTTTTTGTAAACTTTCTTCAATGGATTTACCTTGTTGTCTTAAAGCAATGAAATAGCCTGTAAAAGTATCTCCAGCAGCTGTTGTATCTACAGCATCAACTTTATATGCAGGTTGGAAAATATTTATATCTTTATGACGATAATATGCACCTTTATCACCAAAAGTTAAAATAATTTCTAATTCAGGATATTTGCTAGCTAAACTATCTAATATCTCTTCAACTTTTTCTTTATCAGCTAAATATGCCCCTTCATGTTCATTGACAAAAATTCCATCTATTGCCTGCATATTATATTTATTAAGGTTTTCATTGATTGGTGAAGGATTTAGATAAATTTTCATTTGTTTAGCTTTTGCTACTTCAATAATATAATCAATATTGGAAATTTCATTTTGTAAAATTAAAATATCACCTTGTGCAAAATCTTGCATCACTTCATCAATATAAGCTTTATCCACTTCATAATTAGCTCCATGAAATAAAATAATGCAATTTTGTCCATGTTTATCAACTTGAATAATAGCCTGTCCACTTGCTGTTTCTACTGTTTTAATCAAAGATGTATCTACATTATTATCTTTTAAAGCTTGTAATAAAATCTCTCCATCTTTACCAACACAACCAGCATGCATGATATTTCCGCCAGCTTTAGCTACCGCAATTGACTGATTTAAACCTTTACCGCCTACACTTTCACTAAAACTTATAGAGTCGATAGTTTCTCCACCTTTTACAATTTCTTCAACAGCATAAACCTTATCAATATTTAACGAACCGAAATTTAAAATCTTCATAAATAACTTCTCCTTTATTTTTATCTATTTTAATAAAACGTTTTACTTGATTTTTAAAAACTACAATTATAATACAATCATTTTTTCAATTAGTCAATATTATCTAAAAATAAAAAAATTATTTATAAGAAAAAAGCTTTCTACATAGATAAAAAATCTTGTAGAAAGCCCTTTTTATTTTACAAGCTCTATTAATTTTTGTTTTACTGCTGGTAAAAAGAATTTACAGTTTCTCATCTGTGTTTCACTGATACCAAAAGTTTCGCCATCTTCAATCAAAGCGATTAAATTATCCACAGCACCAGCCATTACACAAAGTTCTTTAAATGTAAAATCATTTACATGATTAGTAAATTTATCTAAAGATAAATGTGCTAAATCTTTTGCTTTTTCTTCTTCTTTTTTCGAAGTCAATCCAGCAAAGTCAGTCTGTAAAAAAATACTTAAAGCAAATCTTATTACATTTGCTTCTTCTCCAGAAAATAAAGCTTTTTGAGAATTTAATGGTAACATTTTAAAACCTCGCTATTTATGTATTATACTAAATATCAATGTTTTTCATTATACCATAAATTTTATTGTTAATATATTATTATTTTGTCAAAGTAACTGTATCTATCTGTGTACTATCTGGCAAATAACAATTAAAAGTTAAACTATTTTCATCAGCTTCTAAAACTAAATAATTATTAGTTTCTGGCTGTGGTGGTACATATTCATCAAGTGGATTTTTATGCCATAAACTTGGATAACGTACATTACCTGCTACGCCTGTGAGTATATACAATGTTCCCTGTTCATCTTGTGCAAAATCTCTGATTAAAGCTCTGCGTCTATAAGTGTGTAAATGTGCTGTTAATACTGCATCAACATCATATTTATCAAATATCGGCATATAGATTTCACCATGTCTAGAAAAACTTATTTCATCACCTAATGGTTTTGCATCTCTGCCATAATTTAAAATATCTCTATGCATTAATACAACTTTCCATTTTTTATCTGTAGTAGCTAAATCATTTTCTAGCCATTTAAGCTGTTCATTCAATAAATCTGGCTCAAATTCTGCCATCTCATCATCTTGCGTATTAATCACTGTAAAATGCACATCACCATAATCATAAGAATAATACTGATTTTGATATTTATCACTGCCATTTGTTGGTAATTTAAACATTTCTAAATACACATTCGGCATAGCTACTTGCCAATCAGTAGTATAAGTTTCATGATTTCCCTGCACTGGTGCTACGGGTATATTATTTACCATTGGTTCTACACCATCAAACCAGCCATTCCACTGCACTAAATCATATCCATTATCTACTAAATCGCCCATATTTATAAAGAAATCACTATCTTGATTATTTTGCCATGCATTCATTGCCAGCGATTTCCATTCAGTATAATCATTTGATTGAGAATCAGGGAAAATTAAAGCTTTGAATTTATTATTGTTTTCTTTGGCTGTTTTTAATTTATACCAATCACTGCGATTATTTTCAAAGCCTAATCTATAATCATAGACCATATCAGCTTTTAAATTTTCTAAAGTTACAGCATAAATATAAATCTTCTTATTATCAATATCTAAAACACTTTTCTGTGGTTTAGCTTGTAAAATTTCATCTTCATTTTCCTGCTTATATTCTAAAATAAAATCTTCTCTATCATTCAAAGATTGCCACATAATAGTTCTACTATTAGCACTATCTTTTGTAATTACTTGATGTAAATTCATATATTCTTCACTATTTAGTAAATTATATACTTTTGTAGCAAAAAATACCTGTTCTATTTTATTTCTAAGTGGTGAATATGACATTATTCCTACTGCACAGATAATTATTAATAACAATACACTAATAATTATTCTTTTTTTCATTAAATCACCTCATATTTTTTTATCAAACATTTTTCCCCATTTCATATGCTTCTTGCATAGCTTTAGTGCCTTTTATTTCTCCTTTTTGCCAAGCACCCACACCATAAATAATACCTTTTTCAGTTGGATTTTCTAAACAATCTAATAAGCCTCTAAAGCATTCAATACTTCTTTCCATCATATTTAAGTCAGTTTCTGCTGCTGTGATTATAAAATAAAATTCTTTATTGCTTAAACTTGTATATTGAGGCACAATTCTATCAATTAAAGTCTTCATCTGTGCATTAATTGTATAAAAATAAACAGGACTTGCCATAACAATGACATCAGCTTTGAGTAATTTAACTAAAATCTCTTTCATATCATCTTTTTGCACACATTCATGTGTAGTATTGCAAACACCACAACCTGTACAATATTTAATATTTTTATCTGCTAAAAAAATTTTTTCTACATCATGACCAGCTTCAGTAGCACCTTTCATAAATTCATCACATAAAATATCAGAATTTCCATTTCTTCTTGGACTAGCTGACAATATAACAACATTCTTTTTCATTGTAATCTCTCCTCTAAATAATACATTTCTTTTGTTATTTATACTATAAACCTTAGAGTAAACTTCATGTCAATAAAAAAATGCTTAAATATTTATTAATTCATAATAAATACTTAAGCATTGTATCTCTTATTTCCAAATTAACTGCATCAAATTTTTATACTCATTATTCAAATGTTTTATAATCACATCAAACATAGTATAAATCAAGTTACCTTCTTTTTCTATTTCGTTGAGAAGAATACAGCAATCTAAAATTAAATTATCTTCATTGTCAAAATAATATTTAAATGACTTATATGTTTTATTTAATTCATTTATCCCTATTCTTAGTTCTGTTTCATTATCTTTATTTAAAGCCTTAGCTGCTACAAAAACCCTTATCATGCCATAAATACTATCATCTAAAATAACAAGTACAGGCAATTTTTGTCCTTTAATATCAAGATTTGAACGAAAAACTACTGTATTAAATTCATTATTTTCAAATTCATTTACCTGAAAACTATTAATATTTTTTTCCTCTAAAAATTTTTTAAATGCTTCAGCTCTATTATTCATTATATATAACTCCTCTCTTCATCAATAGTTTTATATCTATTTCACAATTTCATATGGCCAATTTACAATGCCACCAAAATTATAAACATTTACATAACCCATCTTAGCTAATTTAATTGAAGCGTCTGTAGCTCTTCTACCACTTCTACAATAAACTAATATCATTTGTTCTTTATCAGATAATAAATCTTGTAATAGTTTATTATCAGGGCTAATTTCTTCATTTGGCAAAGATATAGCATTTTTAATATGACCATCTTCATATTCCGGTTTAGTTCTTACATCTAAAATTACATAATTTTCTTCACTGTCCATAAACTGTTTTGCTTGTTCAGGATCAATTTGTCGAAAGCTGATATTTTCACCTACATCTACAACTTCATTATCAGCTTTTGCTATTTGATTAAAAGCTATTAAACCCATACCTAATACCATAACTACTAATATATACTTCACATATTTAAACATAATTACACCTCACCAACGTTTAAACAATTCATTTTCTACTACTTCGGGATGATGATATTGCTTATCCTTTAAATTATAACTGCCAAAATTAATCGCCTGCATTGGACACCACTGAATACACGCTAAACAGTATATACAATTATTATTTGACTTAAACTTTATTTTTCCTGCTTCTTCAATGATATTGTTTGTAGGGCAAAGTTTTACACATCGCTTGCAATGAATACAATTCTTTTTGACTGTCTTCTTTTGTAAACATTTCTTTATAAACAACCATGAAATATATTTTTTTATTATATACCACCATGATTTTTTCACTAAAACATTATTGTCAGTCTTGCGTTGATTTAATTCTTCTGCAATTTGCAATACTTTATCTTTATACGTATTCAATGAGTTATAGTCGTATTTTTTACCCCAAAAACTTAAGATATTATCTGGTAAATATACCTCATTTCTATATGCTAAATCTATATTTTTAGCTTTTAATAAATCTTGCATTGTTATAAAAGTATTTCCTACTTTACCGCCACAAGTAACTACAGCATAACAATATATTTTCTTATCGCTTTTTATCTCTAATTTTTTTATAAAATCCTGCATTAAAGCTAAAACATCATAACAATGTACAGGAAAAACAAATCCCATTACACTATCATCATGCTTATAATCTTTTAAAGTGCTGATATCTTGCATTTTATCTTGTGTTAAATATGCCAATAATTTCGCTACTTGATACGAATTTCCAGTTCCTGAAAAATAATACATCATTACTTATTAAATTCTCCATTTCTTTTATTCCTTAAATAGATTTTATAAATTCCTATAATACGCTCCCCATTTATTCATCAAGTTTATTATAGGCTCTATTGTTTTGCCTATTTCCGTCAAAGAATATTCCACTTTAGGTGGAACTACAGCGTAGACTTTGCGAGATATGATTTTATCTTTTTCCAATTCACGTAAATTAGATGTTAATACTTTTTGTGTACAAGGAATAGCTCTATTTAATTCTGAAAATCTTTTTGTTCCTTTTAACAATTCTTTAACTACTAATATTTTTATCTTTGTTCCAAAAATTTGTAAAGATACAGCTACATCACAAGGTAATAATTCTTTTTCCATATTGCTCCTCTTCCATTTCTTTACTATCTTTGAAGAAACTATAATACTTTAAAGTACCTTCTTCATAAACATTTTTATCCGTGATATTATTATAACAAATTTATAAATCTATATCAGAAAGGATTTTTATGATGAAAATTCAACAAATACGCAACGCTACTTTAATCATAACTTATGCCAATAAAAGATTTCTAATCGATCCAATGTTTGCACCTAAAAATTTTTATCCACCAATACCAAAATGTTTTAATCCCAATACTAAATGGCCTCTTGTAGATTTACCTTTTACCATTTCCAAAATCATCGATAATATTGATGCTGTAATTTTAACACATTATCATATCGACCATTTTGATGAATTTGCAGTTCAGGCACTACCTAAAGACTTAAAAATCTACGTTCAAGATAATATTGATAAACAATTATTGATAAATCATGACTTTACTAATATCGAAGTTTTAACAAAAGAAGGCAATTCATTTGATGATATCAAGCTCTATAAAATTGATTGTCAACATGGCATAAAAGCTCTAACAGTACCGTATTTTGAATTTACAAGTAATTATTTTAACATGAGTGTCCGCTATGAAGCTATGGGGGTTATTTTCCAACATAAAGACGAAGAAACTTTATATCTAGCTGGCGACACTATATTTTGTGATTTTGTCAAAAACGCTATTGCTCAATATGCACCTGCTAAAATTATCATCAACTGTGCAGATGCCCAATTTGAACATAGTGGCTCTATCATCATGGGAACTGATGATATTTTAAAACTTCATCAATATGCTCCTGATTTAAAAATAATAGCTAGTCATTTAGATACTGTAGGTCATGCCACTTTAAACCGTCAACAATTAAGCGAATTTATCACTCAACATAAATTAACCGATTATATCTTCGTACCAGAAGATGGGGAAATAATCTAAACGAAAATACATTTATCAGAAAAATCCCTTTAAATATTGAAATTAATTATCATTTTTATTATACTTGATATATAAATTATATATCCTAAAGAAAAGAAGTGATATTCTTGCAAAAAGAACATTTTGATATCACAGGTATGACATGTTCGGCTTGCTCTAGTAGAGTAGAAAAAGCTGTCGGTAAATTACCTGGTATAATCAATCACTCAGTGAATTTACTAAAAAATTCTATGGTTGTGGAATTTGATGAAAAATTATTATCCACAAATGAAATCATTCAAACTGTAGAAAAAGCTGGTTATGGTGCTTCTTTGCATTATAATCAATCTTTGGGCAAACAAAGTCCTATAAAAATTGAAAATAAAGCAGAAGATATTCATGCACAAATGAAAAAACGTTTATTTATCTCTATTATTTTCATGTTACCTCTATTTTATATTTCTATGGGACATATGTTTTCCTTACCTATGCCCTCTTTACTTCTAGGTACAGAAAATGCACTTTCGTTTGCTTTTACTCAATTTTTATTATTAATTCCTATAGTATTCGTCAATTTCAAATATTATAGCGTAGGCTTCAAAACATTATTTCAACTTTCGCCTAATATGGATTCTTTGATTGCCCTTGGCTCAAGTGCTGCCATTATCTATGGTATTTATGCCATTTATAAAATAAGCTTTGCCTTAGGTCATGGAGATTTATCTACAGCTCATCATTTCAGTATGGATTTATATTTTGAATCAGCAGGTATGATTTTAACCTTGATTACCTTAGGGAAATTTCTCGAAAGTAGAGCTAAAAATAAAACATCTGATGCTATCACCAAATTAATGAATTTAGCACCGAAAACAGCTCTTCGCTTAGAAAATAATCAAGAACAAGAAATTTCTATTGATGATGTAAAACTAAATGACATTCTAATCGTCAAAGCAGGTGCAAGTATTCCTACAGATGGTATTATTATTGAAGGTCATGGCGTTATTGATGAATCTTCTCTTACTGGTGAACCTATTCCTTGTGATAAAACAATTGACCAAACTGTAATTGGTGGTACAATCAATAAATCCGGCTATTTTAAAATGCGTGTTACTAAAATTGGCGAAAATACCACTTTAGCTCAAATCATAAATTTAGTTGATGATGCCACTAGCTCCAAAGCACCTATTGCCAAAATCGCTGATAAAATCAGTGCTATCTTTGTTCCTATTGTAATAACACTCGCTATTATTGCCACTATCATCTGGCTATTTAAGGGCGAAAGTTTAGAATTTGCTTTATCTATTGGTATCTGTGTATTGGTTATTTCTTGTCCTTGTGCTTTAGGACTTGCTACACCTACAGCTATCATGGTAGGCACAGGTAAAGGTGCAAGTTTAGGTATTTTATCCAAATCAGCCCAAGCATTAGAAACTCTTCACAATATCAATACAGTTGTTCTCGATAAGACAGGCACAATAACTCAAGGCAAACCTCAAGTAACAGATATTTATACTTCAAAAGAAATAACACTTCAACAATTGTTGACCGTTGCCTCTTCATTAGAAAAATTATCTGAACACCCTTTAGGTGAAGCCATTCTTCAAGTAGCAGACAAGCACAATATATCGACTTTAGCTGTAGAAAATTTTAAACAAATAGCAGGGCAAGGATTATCTGGCATTATTGACAATTCCATTTGTCTTGCAGGTAATCAAAAATTATTAATCGCTCATGATATTAAAAATGAACAGCTATTTTCCCTAGGTAATAAATTAGCCCAGCAAGGAAAAACACCTTTATACTTCACTAAAGATGATAAAATCCTTGGCTTAATAGCTATCGCTGATACAATTAAAGCAACAAGTCCTCAAGCTATTCAAGAATTAAAAAATCTCGGTATCAATATCTATATGTTAACTGGTGATAATCAAATCACAGCAAAACAGATAGCTAAGCAAATAAATCTTGAAGAAAATAATATAATTTCTGATGTATTACCTCAAGATAAAGAGGCCCAAATTCGTCAGCTTCAAAATCAAGGACAAAAAGTAGCTATGGTAGGTGATGGCATAAACGATGCACCTGCACTTGCTCGTGCTGATGTTGGTATTGCTATCGGGGCTGGTACAGATATTGCTATTGACTCCGCTGATATTATTTTGATGAAAAACAATTTACTAGATGTAGTAACTGCTATAAAATTAAGTAAAGCCGTTATCAAAAACATTCGCGAAAATCTCTTCTGGGCATTTATCTATAATATCATAGGTATTCCTATTGCCATGGGCTTATTTTATACTGCTTTTGGTTTAAAACTAAATCCTATGATTGGTGCTATAGCCATGAGTTTTAGCTCCGTTTTTGTCGTAACTAATGCTCTTCGTTTGCGTTTTTTCCAAAATAATTACCAAACTGCATCCATAAATAAAGATAATTCATCTACTGCCATAAATATTCAAGCAATAGATTTAAATACATCAAAAGGAGACGATAATATGGGATTATTAAATAATTTATTCCACAAAAATAATGAAAAACAGACTGAAAAAATTATATCTATTGAAGGTATGATGTGCCAACACTGTGTAAAACATGCCACAGAAGCATTGGAAAAAATAGATGGTGTCAGTGATGTAAAAGTAAGTCTTGAAGATAAAAATGCTGTTATTCATGTAAATCAAAATGTTACAGATGAGCAAATAACTAATGCCATTGTTGAAGCAGGCTATGAAGTTACTGCTATAAAATAAATAATATAAAATAATTAAAAATCCTTTCTATAATCTATTGAAAATTTTTAAGTCTATGTTATAATATTAAAAATCATATTTTATAGAAAGGATTTTTTTATGTTTAAAATACTTGTAAAAATCATCTGCGTTATAACAATTTGTTTATTCACTACAAATTGCACCTCTGCTGAAAATTCAACTTCATCAAGCAATCAAAACACTTCCATGCCAACAACTCAAACAACAAAAAATTCCATTGATTTATCTTCTTATTTTGAAAATATTAATGGTACAGCTGTATTTTATACACCTGATACAAATACATATAATATTTACAATGATGAATTAAGCACCAAACAATCTTCTCCTTGCTCTACCTTTAAAATTTTTTCCACTTATGTAGCTTTAGACAATAAGACTATTGACGCTAATAATTCTCTTCGAAAATGGAATGGTACTATTTACTGGTATGATGCATGGAATAAAGATATCGATTTAGATACAGCATTTAAAACATCTTGTGTTTGGTATTATCGCCAAGTCATTGATGAAATCGGACAAGATACTATGCAAAAATATATCGATAAATTCGATTATGGCAATAAAGATATTTCCGATTGGGACGGAAAAACAGATTTAGATGATGACCCTAGAGATTTAAAAGGCTTCTGGCTAGAAACTTCTTTAAAGATTTCACCATTAGAACAAGTACAATTATTAAATCGCCTATTTTCTACCAATGAAAATCCTATGGCTTTAGCTAAACTAAAAGAATTAATGTTAGTTTATGAAGATAATAACACTGGTCTAAAAATTTATGGCAAAACTGGTTTTGGTAAAGTAAACGGTGAAAATACTGATGCTTGGTTCACTGGTTTTTATGAAATCAATAATCAACGAACATATTATTCTGTACGTTTAGATGACCCTAAAAATCCTCAAGCATTAAGTTCTACCGCCAAAGAAATCGCTATTAATAGCATTAAAAATCTAAATAAATAGTAAAAGGCTTTTCTTAGTATCATTTTCACTACTACTAAGAAAAGCCTTTTTTATTATTTATTTAACATACGCATTGCTCTTGCAATTACTTCTTTATACTCTCTTTTTATTCTACTTGCTAATAAATAACTTATGATTGTAGCCAAAATAGCAAATACCCCACCTGTGATACCTACACTGTTTAATCCTGCTAAATCAACAGATAATGAACCAGCAAAAGAACCTACTGCAATACCTACATTATATGAAGATGATGTAAGTGAACCTGCTAATGCCAAAGTCCCTGGATAGAATTTCTTGGACACTTGTAAATAATACATCTGTGTTGGTGTGTTTAATAAATACATCAATACACCTAAACAGCAAATAACCACACTGCCTAAAATAAATGATTCCATAGTAAAAGTCAATAAAATAGAAAATATTGCTTGTCCTGCAAATATCATCCATAAAATACGCATACCGCCCCAATAATTGAGCATAGGAGATAACAAATTACTAATCATTGCCGCTACACCAAAGATAACAAATGCTAGAGTCAATAAATTAGCAGATAAGCCCATTTTATCTAATAAAATTGGGGATAAATAAGTATAGAAACAATATGCAGAAGAACCACTTAAAATCATTGCACTTACTGCCATAATAATACGTCTATCTTTTAATAATACTAATTGTTCCATAATATTATTAGTTGGTGGTAAGTTTTTCGTTGGTAAAAATTTAATCATTAATAATAACAATAGAATACTAACAACAACGATAAAGGCAAATGCTACACGCCAACTTGCAAATTGTACGATAAACATACTAAATGGCACACCAAATACTGAAGCAATATTAAAGCCAGCAAAAATCCAAGATATTACCGAAGAAGTGTATTTTCTTGGGGCAACATCTGGAGCAAATGTCATTGACATTGAAATTAAAGCACTAGACACAGCTGCTAAAAATATTCTTGAAGCCAACATAACTGGATAATTAGGTGCTAACATACAAGCCACATTACCTAGTGTAAATAAAAACATTAAGCTTAAAACCGTACGATATCTAGGAAATCTTGATAGATATGCCGTAATTAAAGGTGCACCCACTGAATAAACTATGGCAAATGCAGAAATCAATAAACCTGTTTGCGTGATTGATACATTCAAATCTTCTGCAATATTCGGCAAAATACCAATAACCACATATTCACAAGTACCCAATACAAAACTAAGCATAATCAACATGATTACTCTGATATTAAACATAATGTTATGATCTCCTTTACTATTTTTTTATTTATATTCCCTGTACTTATTATTAGTAATAATAAGTAATTTAACTCGTTAAACGTTTACTATTATATATATTTTTTTTTATAAATACTATGCTTTCATAGATTAAAAACATTGCTAAATGTCTTTTCTTTTTCTCCCTAAATGAATAAAATGTTCAATTTTCTCACTTAAAATTAAAAGAGTAGATTTTTTATAATCTACTCTTTATCTTCCTCTTAAAAATATCATTTAATTTTATTCACTAATTTACCGATTGGAGGAATTTCACATACTACTTCATCTCCAGATTTTAACCATTTTCCTGGTTTATATCCCATGCCCACACCTGATGGTGTACCTGTAGCAATGATATCGCCCGCTTCTAAAGTCATTCCTTGCGATAATTCTGATACTACTTTTGGTATATCATTTAAAAATAATTTTGTATTTGAATTTTGGCGAAGTTCCCCATTTACACTGCATCTTATATCCACTTCTACAGGAGATGGCAAAGCTGATTTATGCAAAATAACAGGGCCCATAGCACTATAAGTATCTAGAGATTTTCCCTTAAACCATTGCATATGTTTTAATTGCAATCTACGTGAAGAAAAATCATTAAAAATGCTATAACCAAAAATATAATCTTCTACTTTATCCACAGGTATATTTTTACCAGTTTTGCCTATGATTACCGCCAATTCCACTTCATAATCCAAAGCATTATCTATATCTAAACAAGCTTGTACATCTTCATTTGTACCAATTATTTTAATCGCACGCTTGCCAAAATAAACTGCATCATTGCCTGTTTTCCTGAAATTTTTTGCACGTTCACTAGCTTCTTCTAAATGAGCTTGATAATTTACACCCACACATAAAATATCATGTATTGGTCTTTCTATTGGTGATAATAATTTAACTTCATTCAATTTATAGTTCTTAAAATCATTATTTTCATCATCTAATTTTATCTGTATATCTTTTATATCATCTTCATTTAACTGTTCAATCACATCTTGCATACAGCAAAAAGTTTTATCTGCATATAAATCATTAAGTGCTATTATCTCATCTTCATCATTTGCTAAAACACCTATCAATTTCTTATTTTCTATTTTAAAATTTACAAACTTCATTAGCCTTCATTCCTTTCCTTACTTACTAATTAAAATATATATTATACATTTTTAATCTAAAATCCTTCAAAATCATATTCCTATATATAAACTAGATTTAAAATGATAATAATACAATTATCAAATATAAACCCAAGCTAATTCAATCTATAAACAATTACAACTTTCAAATTATCCTACCCAAAATATATGATTAAACGATTATTTTGCTTGACATTGCATATTATTCATACTAAAATAATAGTAAATTAAACAAAGATAAATTTTATAACACTATATAAACAAACTTATTAATAACTATATCTATTATTTTTTACGAACTTTAAACCTACTATAAAAGTAGGATAGGAGGATATATTTCATGACTAAATCTCTTTTAAATATTACGGACTTATACGCTAGTGCTGAAGATAAAACAATTTTACAAAATTTAAATTTAAATATAAATAAAGGTGAAACTCATATTTTAATGGGCCCTAATGGTGCAGGAAAATCTACATTAGGCAATGTTATTATGGGTAATTCTCAATATAAAGTAGACCGTGGGAGTATACTTTTTGAAAATGAAGATATTACTTCTGCTAGAACTGATGAACGTGCTCAAAAAGGATTATTCTTATCTTTCCAAAGCCCTATAGAAATCCCTGGTGTTTCTATCTCTCAATTTATCCGTACTGCTATGGAAACAAAAGAAAAAATCCGCCTAAAAGCTTTTCGCGATAAATTAAAAACTGTTACTAAAACACTCGGTATCAATGAACAATGGATCAATCGTGAGTTAAACGTAGGATTTTCTGGTGGCGAACGCAAAAAAATTGAAATGCTTCAATTATTAATGCTAAATCCTAAATTAGCTATCCTAGATGAAACAGACTCTGGTCTTGATGTTGACGCTGTAAAAACTGTTTCTCGCGGTATACAGACATTCCAACAAGATGACCAAAAATCTTTATTAATCATCACTCACAATAGCAAAATTCTTGAATATCTCCATATTGATTATGTTCATATCTTAATCAATGGAAAAATCATCAAAACAGGAGATGCTTCTTTAATAAAAATCATCAACGAACAAGGCTATGAACCTTTTATCACTGGACAAGGAGAATAAAATCATGAATGAAGCAGAAAAAAGACAAAATGAATATATAAATCAAACTGCTGAACGTGTAGAAAATCGTTATGATTTTAAAAAAGCAGAAAAAGATGCTTATCGTCTCAAAAAAGGTCTCACTCCTGAAATCGTAGAAGAATTATCTGCTAAAAAAAATGACCCTGAATGGATGCGTGAATTTCGCTTGCGTTCTTTAGAAATTTACCACAGCTTAGATGTACCACCATGGGGGCCATCTATTGATGATTTAAATATCGACAATATCGTAACTTATGTAAAACCAAATACTGATATGCAAGGTTCATGGAACAATGTACCTGAAGATATCAAAGACACTTTCGATAAATTAGGTATTCCTCAAGCTGAACAAAAATCCTTAGCTGGTGTCGGTGCTCAATACGACTCTGAAGTCGTTTATCACAATCTCAAAGAAGAAGTTGCCAAACTAGGTGTAATTTATACAGATATCGAAACTGCTCTCAAAGGCCCTTATGAACCTATGATACGTGAACATTTTATGAAACTTGTTACACCTCGCGATCATAAATTTGCAGCCTTACATGGTGCAGTTTGGTCTGGTGGCTCTTTCGTATATGTACCACCTGGAGTAAAAGTGGACATTCCACTTCAATCTTATTTCCGCCTAAATGCAGCAGGTGCAGGGCAATTTGAACATACTTTGATTATCGTAGATAAAGGAGCTGATCTTCACTTCATCGAAGGCTGTTCTGCTCCTAAATATAATGTAGCTAATTTACATGCTGGCTGTGTAGAATTATTTGTCGCTGATAATGCAAAATTGCGTTACTCCACAATCGAAAACTGGTCAAAAAATATGTATAATCTCAATACAAAAAGAGCAAAAGTAGGTAAAAATGCTACTATGGAATGGATTTCTGGCTCATTTGGCTCTCATATCTCTTACCTTTATCCAATGACAATTCTTGCAGGTGAAAATGCCAAAGCAGAATTTACGGGAATTACATTTGCAGGTAAAGGGCAAAACCTTGATACAGGAGCTAAGATGGTGCATAATGCCCCTCATACATCTTCTTTAATCAACACAAAATCCATTTCTAAAGATAGTGGTGCTAGTACATTTAGAAGTTCTGTCGTTGTAGCCAAACAAGCACAGCACAGTAAAGCCCTAGTTTCTTGCCAATCTTTAATGCTCGATAATATTTCTCGTTCAGATACCATTCCAGCAATGGACGTGCGTACAAATAAAGCCAGTGTCGGACACGAAGCCAAAATCGGTCGCATAAGCGATCAAGCTGTATTTTATCTCATGAGTAGAGGTCTAAGTGAAGCCGCTGCTCGTGCTATGATTGTAAACGGATTTGCTAATCCAATATCCAAAGAATTACCAGTAGAATATGCTGTAGAAATGAATCATTTAATTCAATTAGAAATGGAAGGTGCCATTGGCTAAAAGGAGATATGACTATGAATATAAAATTTGAACATGCAAATAGTTTACCAATGCCAACATGGCGTTGGTTAAAATTAAATGATACAACTATATCTTATGATAATATAGATAAATTAACTTCCCTCAAACCTCAAATCATCAATTCCACGGAAAATATTTCCCTAGCTTCACAAAAAGATATAGCTTTTGCCAACTTTCCTCACATCACTACTGGTATCGGCTCAGATGCTGATAATTTTGTAGTAAATAATGCTAGTAACAAAAACTATTTCACTATCAAAACAAATACGATTACCCAAAAACCTTTAATCTTCATTTATGATTTAACTGATAATCTTGATTTAATTGATGATAATTATATTTACGCTCAAGAAAATAGCCAAGCTACTATAATTATCGTTTACAATTCTCCTTATCATAATCAAGGTTTTCATGCGAGCAGTACAAAGATTTTCGCTGAAAAAAATGCTCAAGTTAAAATAATTCAACTGCAAACACTTGGCAAAGATTATTTTAATTTTGATGATATCGGCACACTTGCTCAAGAAAATGCTCGTATATCCATTCAACAAATTGCTTTAGGTGCAAATAAAAATTATCTAGGTGCAAATATTGATTTACTACAAAATAATGCACAACTAGATTTCCAAACAGATTATTTAACTACTAAAAATCAAATGCTCGATATGAACTATATTGTCAATATCCTAGGTCAAAAGACCAAAACTAATTTAACGACAAATGGTATCTTAATGCATAACGCTCAAAAAACACATCGTGCAACTTTAGATTTTAAACAAGGTTGCAAAGGTTCTATAGGTACAGAAGCAGAAAATGTATTATTACTTGATGAAGATATCCACAATAAATCAATTCCTCTAATTCTCTGCGGTGAAGATGATATCGAAGGCAATCACTCCGCTTCTATCGGTGAAATGGATAAGGAGCAATTATTTTACCTGCAAACTCGTGGCTTAAATGAAAGACAGATTCGCCAAATGCAAATTGACTCCAAACTTCAATTAATCACAACAAATTTACCTGAAGAACTTCACGCTTATATTTCCACTTATCAACAGGAGGCTTTCTATCATGAAAACTAATTTTCGCCAAGATTTCCCTATATTAAATGATGAAGCAAACCCTGTCGTTTATTTAGATAGTGCTGCTACTACGCAAAAACCACTAAGTGTGATAAAATCTCTAGAAAATTATTACACATCTCAAAATGCAAATCCCCTTCGCGGTCTTTATAAATTGAGTGCTACTGCTACAAATGAATACGAACAAGCTCGCCACAGCGTAGCACAATTCATCAATGCTAACGAAGATTGTGAGATTATCTTCACTAGAAATACTACTGAATCTTTAAATCTCGTCGCCTACACTTACGGCATGGAAAATATCCAAGAAGGCGATGAAATCGTAATCTCCATTCTTGAACATCATAGCAATATACTACCATGGCAAATGATAGCAAAATTAAAAAAAGCTACATTAAAATATATGTATATAAATGATGAAGGCATTATTTCTGATGAAGAAATTCAAACAAAAATCACACCTAAAACAAAGATAGTTTCTATCACTCAAGTTTCAAATGTCTTAGGCGTTGCCACTCCTTTAAAAGCTATAATAAAAAAAGCTCATGAAGTAGGTGCTATCGCCATTGTTGATGGTGCTCAAGGTGCTCCTCATATGGCAACAGACGTCCAAGATTTAGATTGTGATTTTTACGCATTCTCCGGTCATAAAATGTTAGCACCTATGGGAATTGGCGTTTTATATGGAAAAAAATCCATACTTGAACAAATGCCTCCATTCTTACGCGGTGGCGAAATGATTGAAACAGTATCCGAACAAGATGCTACATTTGCCCCACTTCCAGCAAAATTTGAAGCTGGTACACCTAACGTATCTGGAGCAATAGCTTTAAAAGCCGCTATCGAATATATAAATCAAGTAGGATTTTCCTATATTGAACAACAAGAAGAAAAATTAATGAAAATCGCCATGGAAGAATTATCTAAATTGCCTTATATCACCATTTATGGCTCACCAGATTATAAAAAACATAAAGGCGTATTGAGCTTTAATATTCAAGATATTCACCCTCATGACGTGTCTTCACTTGTCGATTATCATGGAAATATAGCCCTTCGTGCAGGCAATCATTGTGCTCATCCATTATTAAAATATCTAAATGCACAATCAACCAATCGCATAAGCTTTTATTTCTATAATACAAAAGAAGATGTTTATCAATTCATTGAACAAATAAAAAAAGTAAGGAGTTATTTAGGATACGATGTTTAATCTCTATAATGAAATCTTAACTGAACACAACCTTCACCCTAATAATAAATGTTCACTAGCAGATGCTACACATCACCAACACGGTATCAATCCTAATTGCGGTGATGAAATCACACTCTCCTTAAAACTCAATAATAATATTATTGAAGATGCTAGTTTCCAAGGTTCAGGTTGTGCTATTTCCCAAGCTTCCACAGATATCATGATTGATTTAATGCTTGATCAACCAGTCGATAAAGCTAAAGAATTATGTCGTTTATTCATTGGCATGGTTCAAGGCACAATCACTGATGAAAAAGAGCTTGCCCCTTTAGATGAAGCTCTTACCTTTAAAAATATATCCAAAATGCCAGCTCGTGTAAAATGTGCCGTACTCAGCTGGCATACTATGGAAACAATCCTAGACAAAGCCCTCCAAAACTCTCAATAAATAAAAAGTATCATCTTGATTTAAATAGTTCAAAACTAAAATTAAGATGATACTTTTTTATCTAAAATTTACCAGCCAAAATCAAGAAAAATCCCGCTAGACCTTGATAAATAAGCCTTCTTACTAAATCTCTTCAAATCTTATTATCGCTGGTAAAAAACAACTAAAATCCTTGTTTATCAATACTTTTAATAGTATAATAAAAATTACAAATATTAATTTTTCTAACATTTAACTTTAACAAGAGTTGTATTTGAATTCACCACCAATATTATATTTTTCTTCTAATTGTTTATTTAACTTTAACAAGAGTTGTATTTGAATTCATAATTTATACCTATGCTGTTCGCATTGCCTGTATTTAACTTTAACAAGAGTTGTATTTGAATTCTAATAAATCTTCGTCAATAAAATCTTCTTCTTATTTAACTTTAACAAGAGTTGTATTTGAATTACTAAACTACAGGCACTTTAACGAGTGCCTTTTTTCTATTTAACTTTAACAAGAGTTGTATTTGAATAAGCCACACGGTTTACTTTTACATTTCAGTTAGCTATTTAACTTTAACAAGAGTTGTATTTGAATAATGGTAGATGATGTCATTAAGGTAATTGAAGCATATTTAACTTTAACAAGAGTTGTATTTGAATGATATTCAGATAACTACAGAGATTGAAGGTCAAGATTTAACTTTAACAAGAGTTGTATTTGAATTTGTAAGTACCAATGTAAAACAGGTGATGATTGTATATTTAACTTTAACAAGAGTTGTATTTGAATGTATTGTCAATATTATTTCCTATAACATCTATATTAATTTAACTTTAACAAGAGTTGTATTTGAATGAAAGATTGACGAACTCCGCTGGTTTCCAACGGAGTATTTAACTTTAACAAGAGTTGTATTTGAATACTCTTTTGGAAAATACAATTACAGAAGTTGCGAATTTAACTTTAACAAGAGTTGTATTTGAATAGCTAACAAAGATACTTTAGGGGACGGATTAGGCGAATTTAACTTTAACAAGAGTTGTATTTGAATATTATTATAAGTACAATGATTATTATATCTATTTATATTTAACTTTAACAAGAGTTGTATTTGAATTACCTGTGAACATCCAGAATAAGAGAATTAGGAAAAATTTAACTTTAACAAGAGTTGTATTTGAATAAGCATAAGAAAAGGCAATGCCTTTATATGTAAATTTATTTAACTTTAACAAGAGTTGTATTTGAATCAGTATGACGTTGTTACTACAAACGTTGGTAGCATATTTAACTTTAACAAGAGTTGTATTTAAATTAACTCTCTAGCATTAGTATAACAATGAAAAAAGCCTTAGGAACTGACCCTTTCTAAGGCTTTTGTGCGTCATCATGAGTTTGATTTCGTCTATACTTAGTATAATATATTACATAGATTTTGCAATACAAAGCTTGTTATTGTGCAAATAAATATTTATGATAAACTACATCCTAAAAATCAAATAAAAACGGCAGCAAAATGGCAACAATAAAAAAGTACCTGCATAAAACAGGCACTTTTATAAATAAATATACGAATATTATTTTCTCACAAAAGTCATAATTATAGTATCCTCACCATAATTATGTTTCATTTTCTCATAGTCTTTAGCCTCAATAGGTGTTATAACTACAGTCTTTAAGCTAGGATTTAATTTATTTACTTTTTCTACCACGCCTAAATGTTCATCACCATGAAAACTTCCTTGTATATGGAGAACTTTTGTATCTTTATGTTCTTTTAAAAGTTCAACAATACTTTCCGCCATTGTTATAACTACTATTTTTTTATTTTTATGACTTTCATATACGCTTATTTTATAAGCTTTTTTACTTCATTTTAATTAATTATCATCATATTTTTTATATAATCAAAAATAGAATGGCAACAAAATGGCAACATAAAAATATATATTTTATAATTATACGTACTATACATTTTTATAAACATTGTACGCTTTTTCAATTTCTTTTTTATCTTGCTCATTAAATAACTGGTCTATAGATAACATTTTATATTTCTCTAATTCTTTTAATACAGATGTATCTATTATAACCTTAAATCCTTTAAAGCTTTTTTTCTTATTCAATTTTCTTCTTATCATGGATATCCTCCTAATATTGAAAGAGGCTATCCTCTATGGTACAATATTTCACAGAGGGTAACCTCTGGTTTTTTATAAGGCAGTCTGTAACACTTTGGTCGGTAGTGCAGGCTGTCTTTTATTTTACATTTTATTATTTTTTATAAATTCTTCAGCTAGTTTTGGATTTTTCCTTACTATTTTCATAAACTCTTTTATAAGAACATATTCATAATCATAAGCTCTTATATTTCTTCCTGGTCGTGCTGTACTAATTTCTTTTGTTGTTCCCACTGGTCTTCCAGCACCTTCACGCTTTCCACCTCTACCCATATTTACCTCCTAAATCTAATAAACCAATATGAAATAATTACTCCCATGCTTACACCATTAAGCCAATTAATAAAATCTAAGTCTTTAAACTTCAAAATAAAATTAATTAAAACTATTATGGTAAATAATATCATTGTTTTCATACTTATTACATGATAGAATAATCGTAGTGGAGCGGATAACCGCTCCTTCTACGGCTCTGCTTTATCGTTTACGCTTGCGAGGCTTTCTACGATTTTGCGGGGCTTTTTTATTTGCTTTTCTTTTTAACCACCTACCTATCTTTATTAATGTTTCACCAATAACTATAAGATAAGTAGATACTTCAAGAAAATCTTTTACATCATTATCTATCATGTAAACACCTCCTTTCTATATTTTTATTATACTATATTTTGATTATTTTGTAAATCTAATTTATCAATAAAAATAAAAAAAGCCCCTATTACCTAGATTTTTTCTAAGCAATAGGGGCTTTTAGCAATAAAAGAAAATGTTATTTAATTATAACTCTTTTATTAAATTTTATCTATAATTTTATTTACTTCTGCGATACCTTTACCATTTAGCGTATCTATTATTCTAAGATAGGCTGTATTTCTGGCTACCACAGAAGTACTGGTAGTTGTAATTATTTGTTTTTGTAATTTGTCCTTAAGCTTTCGTTTTTCATCATCTAATTTAGATTTAATAAAAATCTTTGCAAATTCTTTTAATATGTTCATACTTGTTCCTCAGATGCTAATTTATTAACTACTTTTTCTACAATCCAAAGACTACCATTTATGGCTACTGGTAAGAAAATAGTATCTCTAAATTTTACCCAGCCTTTTTCATCAACCGCACTATTTTTAAGCTCCGCAACAAAAGCTGTAGCTACTTCTTTAACTGCTGGCAATGCCGTATCTTTAATCCATTTTATAGCCATATCTTTTACTTCAGTCGTAATAAAATCCTTCATATTTTCTAAAACTTCATTTTTAATTTCATCAATAGTCATATTAATAATCTCCTTATTAAAATAATTTTTCTGCGTCAGTTATACCTCTAGCGATAGCATTAGCAAATTCTTCTATTCTATACATAAGTTTATAAGCGTCCTCTTGATTTGAAATAAATGCTGTTTCTACCAATACCGCAGGCATACTCGTTTCCCTTAATACACACAAATCAGGTCTTGCTTTTATACCTCTATCTACCATATTAAGAGAATTAACAATTTGAGCTTGAATACATTTTGCTAAGATATTGGATTTCCCACCATCTAATGCATAAACTAATGTTTCTGTTCCTTTTGCAGAACTATTTGCAGCAGAATTACAATGAATAGATACAAAAATATCTGCACCACTATTATTTGCAGTGGCACAGACATTAGGTTTACCCTCTGTTTCTCCGTTTAAATTATCACTCTGGATAAGCTGGCATGGATAGCCAATAACTTCCATTGTCTTTTTTACTTTCTCTCCAATAGCTAAAGCAATATCTACCTCTCTAATTCCATTTGCACAAGCTCCAGGGTCTAAATCCATATCATGTCCAGGGTTGATAAAAATTCGTAACATTGTATATGCAACTCCTATCTAAAATTTTAAGTTTTATTTACTAAGTTAAATCTACCGATTATCTTCCAATTAAATCCTTTAGTGGTGCGGTTTGTAGGCTTTTACCTTCCAATAACCTTCCAATTATCTACCGATTATTTAACAGCTAATTTTAGGTGTTTTACAAAAATAGCACTTTTTATAAGATTGTATGCATACACTTTATAAAAAGTGCCTATTTTGTAATATCTTTATTATTAACTCGTACCAGCCCACCCAGATAACCTAACAAGCCAGCACTTATTGTTGTAGATAATTCCGCATTACCATAAAAAATAGCCGTTATTAAAGCCATAACAAGCCCTATAACGACTACTAAATTTACTATATCTAATTTTTCATATTGCATAATTACCTCACTATTTGCATAATACCTATAACTATACTAGTACTAGTTGCTACTAATCCAATAAAACCAATAACCAAATTTTTAATAGAAACGATTTGTTTTTTATCGTTCTCTAGCTCTTTTATACGCTCGAACGCAAGGTCGATTTTTTTGCTATGTCTATCGAGCCTTTCCGTATTATTTTTTTGGTTGGCTATTACTGTTTCTACCAGTAAAGTTTCTACTCTTGTTAGTTGCACTTTAAGGTCACCCACCTCATTAAACAGGGTGCGTATACTTTCATCTGCCATCTACTCACCTTCTTACACAAAAAGCCATTAGAGTTTATTCTAATGGCTTTTACATTTTAAAAATATCAGCATGGCTTCCTGTATCGACTAATGTTAAAGTTAATATATCATTTTCAATTAAATATATTAATAACCAATCTGGTTGGATATGGCATTCATAGAAACCTTTAAATTTCCCTTTTAATTCGTGATTACGATATTTAATATCAAGTTCTTTTCCTTGTCTGATGTCATCTATAACTTTATCTAATAATGAAATATCTAATCCACGTTTTTTCATTAATTTATAACTTCTTTTGAAAGTATTTGTTATTTTTACTTTATACATTATTCTTCTAAAGCTTTCTTTAATTCTTCCATAGTAGTATAACTTTTTACATTAGGATTACCTGAAATTTCTTTAGCTTCAGCCATCGCTTTTAATAATTTAGGACTAAAACATGACATTTCATTCTTTGTTGCTTTTACCTCAAATGGTATTTTTTGCTCTCTAATTACTGCTTTGATAAACATATTTATCGCTACAGATACATTTAATCCAGTTTGTTCACAAAAGTGTTCAAAAAGCTTTTTATCTTCTGTTCCTATGCGAACACTTAAAGATGTTTGTGCCATAATATCAACTCCTTTACATATATTATAGCACATTTAATATATATTGTAATACATTTATTAAATTACAGCTTGCTTTTCTGCTAAATATTCAGCTACTAATGTACGATATTCTTCAGGAACTACTTTTTTACTGTCGCCTTCAATAGGTTCTAAGTTCCAAGAACCTCCAGCAACTAATAATCCATAAACAGGTATCATGTATTCTTTTATAATCATTTTATTTGCTCCTTGCTTTCTAATTTCACTAATCTTTGCTCTTGTTCTGCTACTGCATTAGCTAAAGATAGTAACATTGGACTTATATTTTCATGTGCTATAATCTGTTGCGTTTCTTCTTTTGGTGGTGTAAAGACTACGCCTAAACCTTCTTTAAACTCTGTTATATAGCCTACTTCACATTTTTGTCCTGTAATATCTATCCAATAGATATCTGGGCTAAATACAGTGTATAAATCTTCTTTCTTTAATTCTGTTTCATAGATATAAATTACTTTTCCATATAATAACTGTGCATATCTGTGTTTATTCACTAAATATAACCTCCCCATGCTATTAATACAAAGCCATTTGCACCCCAATCGACATTAGCATTTCCTCCATCGCCACGCCAATATCCACTACTGCCACCACCGACGTTAATACTTAATGTTTGATTGGGTGTTACATCTAAATATCCAGTTTTATAACCTCCACTAGCTCCGCCAATTAATCTTCCTCTATAAGATGAAGTCCCCCAACTCCACGTTCTACCGTTACCGCCTTTTCCATAAGTTCCCGACTCTGTATTAAAATTTAAAGCCCAGCCAACACCACCAGCAATTTCCGTGCCCATTGTATAGCCGATTTCCTGCATTGCTACAGAACCCTTTTTCCCATTGGGACTGCCTCCTGCTTGTTGAGTTCCACCAATTTCACCATAGCCTATAGCATTACCATAGTTCAAATTCCCACTACCTCCCCCGCCTACAGAAATACTATCTATTGAACTGCCACCGCCAGCCGATACATTTGCGTTATATTGACCACGACCCATTGCTCCGCTTCCCGCTCCTGCTATTGCGTATCTTATACGGGTTACGTTTTTAGGTACTGTAAACGTAAATGTACCAGCTGTGGTATAGCTTTGTTCTGTATATACAGGCTTAGCACTGTTCAAAATCGCTTTAGTAGCACCATTTTTTTTAACTCTGCCCATTGTAGCCCTATTGTCTGTAGTTTCCCCAATAGCTATATAAGCTGTAACGCCATCTATTTTTGCGTTTATATAATCTCCGCCTATTTCTGCTGTTGTGGAATATGCTTTAGCTGTATGTTCGGTTGCACCTTTTTTTAAGTGTAATTTTTTTGCTAATTCCGCCATAATATCACCCTACTCTATCCATAATTCCGAACCGTTTGAAAAAACTATCTTCGGAACTTTAATATTAACACTACTAATAATTTCTACACCTGCATAAGTTAATTTAGCAATTTGTACTGTATTATCCTTATTAACAAAAGCTATGCCACTATCAGCATTCACCCCTTTAATACATAAACAGCCAGCTTGATTACTATCGCCAATATAAACATCATCACCGATTTTGTTCCATATACCGTTTGCCAAATTTAGAGCGCCTGTTAATGAGCCTCCACTTAATTTTAAATAACTGCCATCATGGTTATGAGCAGACGGCGCAAATGTTGATGGTTTTCCTGTGATTAAATTCCATGCAAGGCTTTTCCAGACGCCGTCTCCTGTAAAAATAGATGTTGCACTACCATCTCTTTTGGGCATTAATCCATTTGCCGTTGTTGATACAACTGCTGTACTTGCTTTGCCATTCCATGTAGTTTTTTCTGTATCTGTTACAAATCTGTGTGTCGCGTCTTGAGTAATCATGGTGGCAGGGTGATTTGCTGGGTGTACATAGTTGTTTGCACCTGTTGCAATACCATCTAATTTTTTCTTTAGTTCTGGAGTCATATACCCTTTTAAACTGTCCGTAACTACACGCCAGTCTTGTGCATTTACTACGTTTTGCAATGTATCAATCCATTGCTTTAATAATTTATCATTAGATAAAATTACACTAAAAATCAAATTCATTGTAGAATAAAGCACTGGGTCTTTTGAAATAAGTTGTGGAATTTCTAAAAAGAAATCATTACTATTAGGTATTGATTCATCTGGTCTTTTAAATCCATTTATCTCACTTGGCATTAATAACCCAAATTCTTTTTTTAATTCTTCACTATTCATCTAATCACCTCAAAACTCTACAGTCCATTTAAATATTGCTCCACTTTCAGCATCTACACCTTTAGATGTTAAGAGTCGCATTTTAGCAGCAGTTTGTTCTTCTTCATCTATCAAAGCTACTTCATTTATTGCACCAGTATACTCACCAGCTTCAATTTCTGCTTCAAAACAAACAGAAGTTTCAACCGGATAAGTTACAGAGGTAATATCTTTCGTTAAAACAACGTTATTTAGGTTGCCGTTATCAGACGGCGGCGCAGGATTGCCCTGTTCGTCCGTTTCGCCGGCAATACCAAATGCCATTTTTACAATCTTTGCAATCTGTCCAGTTGTTCCGATTGCCTGCGCAAATGCCGCCCTGTAATCGGTCGTTGTCTTCTTATTGGACTGTAAAAATGTATCTTGATTAAATTCTGCCAGCGGTGCCGGTTCACCGTTTATCTCAAGTGTTTGTACTGGATTAATGTTCTGTGTATCGCTCATAGTCTTTCAAATGTTCCTTTCTTCATGTTTCCGTTTTTATCTGTGCTGTAACAGGTGCATAGGTTTTCCATTTGCGTATTTTGCAGGGTGTAATCGCCGCTCCATCCGTGGCTGCCGTCCCAACAAAAAGAGCCGTCCCATAGGTTTTTTACGTTCCCTGTGGTTCGGCTCTGCATAGCATTAATTTTACCTGTATTTAATGCCCTGTGTTCAATGTTTTGTTTTAAGTCTATATCTACATAATAAATACTGCCTGCTTTATGGCTTGTTAAAAGTCTGTGCTTAGATGTTATTTTATACGTTATATCTGCGCTTTGTCCTGTCTTAAAGGTCTGTGCAGAATTAACTTTAGTTAAAATGTCTATAACATGGGACTGCCTTTCTTTGTATTTTGCATTCGGTTTTAAGCCACTCCAGTCGATACTGCCGTCCCAGCACCAGACACCATCCCAATAAGTCTTTTCTGCTGTACCCAAATTCCAAAAATTATGGTTGGCGTCAATATATTGAATAATGCTTGCTTTATTGTAAATATTTTGTTCAAAATTCCAACTGATTATTATTTTAAAAATTAAATTAGCAGGAATTATAGCACGTAATAAAGCTCGCATTGTTTTAGCATTTAATTCAATTTCATTATTAAAATTTATTATTAATTCATAGTTTTTTGTTGTAATAGGAATAGCATTATCTTTTCCAAATTTTAAATCTAAAATTTGCTTTAATCTACGTATTGTATATGGTAATATACTATTTATTTTTACTAAAATATTACTGCGTCTATCTTCTAACGTTTCTTTACTTTTAGGAATTATTTTTAACATTTCTTCCCAACGTTGTATACCTTGTAAATCAGCTTCATAAACAAATTTATTTTTAAACCATTTAAATAAAACTTCCCATATAGATTTAAATTCTTCGTTTTCTAGTATAGCAAGCTGTTTAAATTCATCAGCATTAGCAATAACATTAGGATAATATCTTTGTACTCTTACTTCACGTTCTAAATTATCCACTTAATTCACCTCTAATAGCAAGAGCATTAACATCTAAAATTAAATTTTCTTCCAACTCATTTAATTTAGTATGTTCAATATCATCTACACCTTCAATATCTAAAATGCGACTTTCAATTTGACTTATACGTACTACAATACCTTTATTCTCATATGCATCTATTGTTACTTTTTGTGTATCTTGCCATTTAGAATTTAATTCAAAAAAATAATCATCTATAACTTTTTCTATTTTAGTTTTATAATCTTCAAAATTTCCACTATTAAATGTAATATTAAAATCAATTTTAATATAAGAATTACTAGCTCCATTAACAGTTACAACATGACCAATAGGTGCTATTCCTATTCCTTTTCCTTTATTTTGTTCTGGGTCTAATTTAGTTTGTACCTGTTGTATAAATTCTGTAGTAGGTGGCTTATATTCACTAGTCATAAATACAATTTTTACAGTTCCTCCACCATTCCAAACAGGATAAACTTTTACTCCACCCACACCTTCAATAGCATTTACCTTTTCTCTATAATCATAAATATTTCCACCATATGCTTGATTATCAAAACTATTTAAATACCTTTTTCTAAAATCTTCTGTTGCTTCTTCTTCTTCTCCTGGAATAGTAACTTCCAAAAGTTTAGCAACTTCAAGACCTTGTACATAATCAATAGGAATTAAATTTCCACTTGGTTTATTTCCAATAGTTCCTATAGTTTCGCATTTTAATAAATATTGTCCATTACCTAGATTTTCAATAATAGAATAATTTACATCATCATAAGAAAAGCGAGTGCCTATACTAATATTTATATTAGTAGGAGTACACTCGCCTTTTACTATTGCATATGTTGCTGGATAAGGAGATAATCCACGGTCTTTAGCTAATAATATTAAAAAATATCTTTCAGCAGTATCGCCAAAAGTATTTTTTATAAAATAATCTACAGTCGCATATAAAAGCATAAATTCTATTGCTGCGGGCATACTTGCGTCATAAATAATAGAACCTTCTCTTTTATCTATATCATTTGGTACTTTTTCAAGCATTCTATTTAAAATAATATTTTCTGTTTGATTTTCATACATTTAAATAATATTCACTTCCTTATCCATTTCAATATTGCCTAGATTAGTTTTTACTGTAAATTTAGCTAATACATTACCTTTATTATAAGATAGTTCAAAATCATCAACAGATTGTATACGGTCATCTTGTAAAAGTGCTTCGCTAATACGACGAGGAAGTTCAGAATATACATATGGAACAGATTTTCCGAATAAATCTTGTAATTCAATGCCATAATTCCAACTATAAATAGCATATTGATATCTTTCTGTATTTAATATTTTATAACAAGCTTGTGCAATTGCCTCAAGTTCATCAATACTACCAACTATTTTTTCATCAGCAATTTTCATTCGATAAGATTTACTAGAAATAGTATTTATTTTAGTTATATTTATATTTAAATCTGTATCTGTTCCTTGTGGTAAAAATCCCATATTATCCACCCCACTGACCAGTCAAATTTGTATGATTAGTAGACCTAGATAAAACTATAAATTCTTGTCCGCCTGCTTGTTGTACTAAAATAACACTTTCACCAACAGACAATCCATTATGAACTGTAATTTTTTTTCGCCCACTATAAGCATGATTATGACTTTCAAATAAAGCGTATCCACTACCACCTGATTTATTTTCTGTTGTATGATTAACAGTTATATCAACATCAAAATCTCTAACTAAATCAGTTAAAATTAAAAATTCTTCTGTAAGTAATTCTTTTTGGTCAATTCTAATCGTCAAGGGATTAATAGTTTCTACAACACCAAGACTGTAATCACATAGATTAGCACTATTTAATTGTTGTTTTACTAATTGTTGTATAGCTTCTTTTAAAGCAACAATACTCACTCAAAAATCCCTCCTTTAAGTGTTAAATCCATAAAATGTGAATTATTAGTATAGGTATGCTTAACTGATTCAACTAACATTTTCATATTTATTTCTTGTTTATCTATATATAATTTAACAAATATACTAGAACCACCACGAACTCTATCATCTCCAAAAGCATTTTTTATAGATAATGTACGCCTTACTCTGTTATAACGTTTAAGCATTGCTTTTGCCAATTCATCAAGATTTATTGGTTTTTCAGGATTTACAGATTTTATTTTTCTAAGAAGTCCCCATTTGGCTATAGTTTTTGTATCCATAGCAATATTACTAATTTCATGTGCATTAGTATCTTTATTATCAAAATAAAGTACAATATCATTATATGTGTCCTTATCTATATCAGAAGTAAAACTAAAATTTTCAGCAGTTTCACTATCAATTAAAATATCAACTCTCATATCATTTATATTTTTAAGAGTCAACTTTCCATAATCATCATAAAGCACATATAAATTTTTTGTAGCTTCTGTAGTTATATCTATAGCTGTCTGCATTAAATCGAATAAAGTTTGTTTACCTGCTCTAAATCGTGGAATTACATATTCAGTATCTGCAATATCACCAACAGTTAGCTGAAAATCTTCAGCTAACCGTTTTATTATTTCACTTGCTTTTTTATTTACTGTATTATAAATCTGTTCATTTTTTAGATATCTAAGCTGGTCATAAGCAATAATAGATAAAATATTATCTTTATCTAAATTACGTTTAAATACAAAACCAAAAAATATACCTACATCACCACGTTGTACTTTTACTCTATATCCTTCTTGTATATCCAACAATTCATCTTGTACTACTTTAAAAGTAATTTTGCTTGGTTGCCCTTTACGATAATATTCAATATTTACATTATCTTCAACAACTGGTATATAGCACTTATTATCAACAGTATGAATGGTTATTAATAATTCATTGCTATTATTCAAGTTTTAACACCTCTTTTAATGTAGGTGTTGATGGATTATACATTTTATTCAAATTCATAACGCTACGCCAATTCAAACTACCTCCACTCGCTAATTTTACAGCTTCATATACAGATTTTTCTTTTGTTACTTTCCAAACACTAGGAGTAATTTTATCTGTAGGTCTATTCTCTTTTATAGTATATGTTTCTTTGCCATTTTCATCAGTTTTTACCTCAACTTCTTTTGTAGCATAATACTTATACTCTTTTAGTTGTAAAGGCACTACAACATCAAATCCATTTTTAGCATCTTCACGTATACTATAATTCTCAATGGTAACCAATAAATTAGTATCAAACAAAACTTCAAAACTAGGTGTCATTCTCATTATTATTAATCGTAAAGGCTGTTTACTTTCTTTTGCTATTTTTATTTTTTCTAAATAATGTTCAGCTCCTTTAAATGAATATTCATTTAATAAATTACCTAAAATTCCTATTGAACCACCAAACAAATTATTAAATGCAGATACTCCTATTTCTGTATCGCTTTGGGAATAGTCTGCAAATGGATAATTACTATTAGGCAAAAGAAGCTCAAAAGATATTTCTTTCAGACCTTCTGTTTTAATAATATTTATTTCTCCTTCATTTATAAGATTTACAGTTTTATTTTTATTTTTTATACGTATATCCATTTTAGCTGGTGGAATAGGTAACATCATATCATCTAAATAAAAATAATATGCCATTATATATGCACCGCCTCAGCTCCATTTGCTGTAGCTTCTGCTATTTGTTCACTTATATGTGTTATAATTCCATCAAAATCAACATCTTTGGAAATATTATTTATATTTTCCATATTAATTTCAATTTTAGCAGTAGTATATTTATTTATTACTTCTTGTTCAGCAATATCTCTCATAAATTTTAAATCTTCGTCCATTATATCCATAGCTTCAGCTATTTTTTTAGTATTATCTGCTGTATCTTTGGTATTTTTAGCAGTATCATCAGTTCCTGCTAAATCCCCATAATTAGGAATAGTTCCTATTTCTGGTGTCGTATACGGAACATTATCAATTCCATTAAAAACACCTAAATTCTCAAATGGATTTGTTATTGTGTCATAAAGATTATATGCAAGTTGTCTAGCACCTGATTTATATTCTAAAGGATTTGCTCTATAAGTTATTTCACTTGTAGCAGATAAATTAGTACCAAATATTTCATTTACTGTGGATTTAACAGCATTAAAAGCATTAATCAACCCATTTATTTTTTCAATCATAAAATTAATAGCATTAGCAACAAATTCTGCTATTTCACCAAATACATTAGCCAGTGTATTTCTAAGACCATTACTTGCTATTTGCCATCCAATAAAAGCACCAACTACAGCTACAATCAAACCTATTAGCCATAATATAGGATTACGCAAAATAGTTGCATTTAATACAGCCATTGCTCCACTAGATAATAAAGTTGCAACAGCCATTAATCTTTGTGCGATACTTACAGCTATAGTTCTAGTATAAGAAATAGCTAAACTAGAATTAGTTAACACAAGCGCTGTATTATACATTAATGTATATGTTATAGCTAATAATTTACTAGCACTAGATAAACCAAGTGCTGTATTATAAGCAAAAGTATATGCTGTAGCCAATAACTGCAATCCATTATATATAGCTAAATAAGCAATATATCCACCTAATGCAATACCAGCAGATGTCAACATACCTAACAAAATAGAAAATGTATATTCAATTACAACTCCTAAATTATTAAATCCATCTGTAAGTATATAAACTCCTGCTACTACTGCACCTATAGGCAAAAATATTGCGCCCCACATTTCAGCAGCACTCATAGCAGTTAAAGTTTGCACTATTCCAAGAGTACGAATAAGTTTTATTGCTGTAGGAACATATGCTATAAATTGCAATACATATCCTACTTTACTTATCACACCCAAAATAGCCGTTTTAGTAGTTACACTAGCAAGAGCTATACCATATAAGCCTAATACACTAATAGCACCACCAAAACCAACCATTATAGTATCAATAGCAAATTTATTTTTATTATAAAAATTATCAAATTCACTATTTAGCCATTTTATATTGTTTATAAGTCCATTAATAGCATTAGCTCCAATAGTAGCAGCAGCAACTAAATTATTTGCAAAACTTTTTACTAATGAACTATTAGCTAATTTATTAATTTCTACATATACAGGTTGAAACGCATGACTTATTCTACTTTGAATATTAGTCCAAATATCTTCCCATTTCATAGGAATAGTTTCAAATTGTTTATTTATTTCATCCGTTGCTCCTAAAATAGCATTTTTAATTATTTCTGCTGTTATTTCACCATCTGCACCTAATTGTTTTATTTCTCCCATAGATACACCCATATAATCAGCAATATATTTTTCTATTAATGGTGCAGCTTCAGCTATAGAACGTAATTCATCACCTTGCAATTTACCAGACCCAAGAGCTTGTGTTAATTGTAATAAAGCGTCTTTTTGTCTTTCAATATCTGTACCACCTATATTAAATAACTTCTGAATATTTTCCATAAAAGGTACTACAGTTCTTGGGTCAGGAAATGCTTCTTTTGCAGTCATTGCAATTTTAGATACACTATCTGCCATTACATCATAAGGACCTCTTGCTCTAAGTGCCGATTGATAAATTTGTTCATTCAAAGCTATTGCTTGCTCTTGTCCACCAGCAACTAAGTTTAATCTCGCCATAATACCTGAATATGCGTCAGAAGCTTTGATTAATTTGCTAGGGATTGAAGCTATTTCTTCTATCGCATTAAATATCATATCACCAAAAATACTTCCAATTATAAAAGAACCTGTTAAGCTATCTTTTAAACTTTCAATACTTTCTTTTAATGAAGAAACATTTCTTTCAGCTTGTATAGTATCTATATTAACTTTTAAATATTTACCATCAGCACCATGCCAACGTCCCAACTTATCTTGATATGCTCCTAATGCTTCTAATTGTCCTATAGTATAAGGAATAGTTTTATTTATTCCTGCTATATTATTTTTTACACCATTAGCCATATTTTCCATACTTTGTTCAGCTTTTAAAGTGCTATTTGCCATTTGTTCTTCTGCTAGATAAAGTTTATTCACTGCTTGTGTAGCTTTATTAATAGGATTAGATATCCCATCTCTCATTTTTATAAACTGTTCTAAAGTAGACAAAATATCATCTCCTTTTAATTTTAGTCTTATTAGCTGCTTCTTTATCTCTTTTCATTTTTATAGCGATTGCTGCAAAAATAAAAGCCTGTTCTTCTTCAGACAGGCTTAATATTTCACTTGGTAATTTATGCAATTTGTGTAGGCAATAATACATTATATTAGAATAAATATCATTGCCGTTTATAAGTTTTTTGCTCTTTTAATTTTCGCTTCCATTCCAGACTCAAAACCATTTGCTTCATTAACTGCAAGTATTAAGTCGTTATACTCTCCAGGAATGAGCATTTTTTTTGCTAAATCTATTGCACCTATAGCACCATAGCTATTTTGTAATTCTGCATTATTTAAATTTGGATAAATAACAGTATTTTCTATCATTAAATCTGCTAGTTTAGCTGAATCTGTTTCAATATATGATTGTTGTGTTTTAGGATTAGTTACACGTTTTTTACATTGTGCTTTCAATTTACTTAACTCTGTTGCAGTTAAAATTTTAATTTTCCATGGTATAGGATTACCTTTTTCATCAATAAAACGTTCAGACGCTATATAATCAACTTCTTTATATTTAATAGCACTTTCAGCCATAAAAGCTTTTAAATTATCACTCATTTATATCTCTCCTTAATTTTAAACTATAAAAGCCACTTACTAAAAAGTAAATGGCTTTTATTTTTATAAAGTTGATAAACTATTTAAAGTATTAGAAAATTCATTCCAGTATGTGTTATCACCAAGAGTCATAAAAACTATAAAGAAACTTGTACCTCCTATAAAAGTATTTGCATAAGTTACTCTAAAAGTTTTATTTTGATATGGTGGTTCTTGAGTTTTTAATATCAAAAATCCATTATTACGAAATTTTTCATATCCCGAATAAGTTATAACTGTATTACTATTTCTATCTTTTACCCCTTGTATCATTTCATCTAAAACTTTTTTTCTATCCCATGCTGTTAAACTATTATCTGGAGTAGCTCCTTCTGTTCCAATATTTTCAACTTTTGGATAAACCAGTATTATTCCAAATAAATCGTTTGTTTTTATACTAGCTTTAATATTAAAACCATTTTTATCATTAGGATTATTTACCTCATTAATTTTCCAACCATCAGGAAAATTAATAGTAAAATTATAACCATAATTAGTATACTGTTGGGCAAAACCTACTTGATTAAATCCTAAAAAAATTAATGTACATAAAATTAATAAAAATTTTTTCATAAAAATAATCTCCTTTATATATAACTAATTATTTTAATTATATATATAAAAAAATTATTTTTCAGCATTTATTTCATTCCATCAATGTCTTTAAATTTTTCAGGCATTTCAAATCCTTCAAAAGTAAAATCTACATCTTGCTCAAGCCAATCACCATCAGCATCAAAACCAGCTATTGTTGCACCATCTAAGTTACAATCTTTTAAAATAACAGTTTGACTACCTACTGAACTTGTTGGGTCATAATTTTGAATAATAATATCAAAATAAAAATCTTGCCCTGTATCTTGATATTGTTTAACAAGCTCATTAAAACGAGAAGTATTATTATAAATAGTCATAGAACCTGTATAATTAACATTTGTCGTTCTATGTCCTACTGCTGTTCGTCCAAGAATAGGTACTTCTACCTTATTTTTTTCAGCTTTTGCTTCTAAATTTTTAGCTTGCATAAGCAGAAATCTTTCTCCGTTAAGATTATTTATAACACAAGACGCTAACTTTGCAGATACAACGTCTTTAGCGTGCATTGTTCTATTTGTATCCATTAATTCTCACCAACTTTCTAAGCTACAATAATATTCATATAAAGTTTTTCCATACACATTACAGGCTGTATAGCATATTCACTTAAAACGATTTCTTTAGATTGTCCCATTGTAGGAATTGGCACATCTTCTGCCTTAAAATTAGTAATTGCTCTTATTCGTTGCATTTCCTTTTCATATGCTACAATATCGCCCCAAAGAGCCATACGACCTTCATCGTCATTTGGTTCTTTTCCTAAATATGTTTTATTAAATAATCTAGCTATATCAATGGCATGTTGGTCTAATACACGAATAACCTGATTACTAGAAAAATCTTCATTTTTTTCTTTACAAAAAGAAGTAAATGTATTTATATCTCTAAGAATGTTTATATCTCCAACTATATCACCATCAACATTATCTGCTACACGGTGAAATATAAGCATACCATTTGTGATAGCTTTTTCTAATTCTGTTTGTTTATAATTTGTATTTATAATATATTCACCATCATATGTTTTATTTGTACAACTTGCATTTACAGCACAAGAAGCTTCTGCACCTGTTACCCAGTAAACTAAATTTGCAGGACTTTCACCTTTATCTATGACAGAATTTTGAATACTAATAACACCTTCATAATCAGCATTTTCATATCCATAAACTACACATTGAAATTTTGCTCCTACTTCATCACGCAAACGCTTAGTAAACTGTATCATTAAATCTTGAATAGTTTCATCTGTAGAAGCACAACCTAAAATATTAAAATAATATGGTTCAATTTTTTCTAAGAAATCTTGGTATTGCAAACCAGATATTTCACCACCATTACTACCACCTTCAAGCGGTGTACCAGATGTAATAGATTCAGATAATAAGCCTGTACGCTTAAATACTACATAATCATTATCTGTAATTTCTGCCCATGTAGAAATTGTTTGTTTATCTATCATAGTAAATGTAGTATCTTTTTGTGCTATAGCTGCACTGCCAATTTGTGCCATTCCTATCATAGAATTATTAATATCTTTATATTCGTTCAAATAAGTGATTACATCATATTTTGTTTCATCATCAATATTAGGCTGAATTGCAATAGTAAAGTTATTGCCTCTAACGCCACCATATTTAGCAGTTGCTAAATTATTACTAGCTTTAATTGCTCCATTATTAATTCTATAAAAATAACCTGTTTTAAGATTTTTAAATAAATCTCTCAAAGGCTTCATTTTTTCATGACTGTAATCATAACCAAAATAAAGCATAGAATTTTTTTGAAAATCAGCATTTTCTACTGTAAATACTTCACCTTCAATACCCCAATCTAAATCTAAAGGCATTGCAGCATATCCACGGTCTGCCATATTTACACTAGCACGTACTTTACTAACAAAATTAATATAAGTACCTGGTAATTTTTTATTTTGTGTAAGCCAAGTGCCACCACCTAAAGCCATAGTTTATTCCTCCTAATTTTTTTCTTCCTTTATTGGAGTAGATAAAAATTTATCTAATTCTTGTTTTATTTCTTCATGTGTATAATTTTTATTATTAGATAAAATAACCGCTAGTATATCTTTATACTGACGATATTTTTTAGATTGCAAAATCTGCGTTTTAGTATACATTTATTTCACCTTTTGTTTTTGAATTAATTTTTGCATTAATGGACCTCGTTGTATTGGTCTTATTACAAAGAAATCATAATTTATTTGTAAATGTAAAATATTATCTACTATATTAGCTTCCATATTTGTACCACGAATTAAATCATTTTCCATATAAATATACTCTAATATAGGATAAAGTTTATCTAAAATAGCATTTATTTCTTGTTGTGGTTCTAACTCACTTTTAGGAAAGTACCTTATCATAAATATATTTTTTCTAAGATAACGATTGCCATATATAAGATTAAAACTACTATCTAATAATCTTACATAAAAAGAAGGTTCTTCAAATCCTTGTGGAATATCATTTATATAATAAGTGTAGTTATTACCAAATTCATTATTTAAAGCCTTTATTATACCTTTTACAATATCTTGCCCATTTACATCAACCATATAAGTGTCTCCTTAAAAAATCGTAAAATCTTTGCTGTACATAAGCATATCCTTCTTGTTCAACTAATTCAGCAGATAACTTCATCATGTGATGACCTTCTACAAAATTTGCTTTTAATCTTTTACCAAGAATAGGCACATATCTACCCACTTTTTGTCTATGTCCATTTTCAACATAAGCTGCATATTCCATAGGATTAAATATAGAAGCTATATAATAATCTCTATGTTTAATAGCTTTTACTATATACCAAGACTTACGAAGTGAGCCACCTTGAGAGATTTTTTTTAATTTAGGTTTTCCTTTATTTTTACCTCGTTTAATTTTACCTACTACTTCAAATGTTCCTTTTCCTACAGGTGTACGTTTTTTTACTTCAGCTAAAAACATAGCTGCTAAATCATTAGCCATTTGTTGCATAAATAAATCTTTATGTTCATTTAATGCTTCTAAATTAGCTTCAAATTGTTTTAACTTTTTAAAATTCTTTTTCATCATGCAAAATCATTATATAACTCAAGATTTATTTCTTGGTGTGTTTTATAAATAGCAGGTTTACCACTACAAACATAATCTGTAGTTAACCCTTGTCTACATATGGATACATAAGAACCAGCTTTTATCAGTATATCGGAAGGTAAAAATAATTTAATACTTTGTGTAAGTTTAGCTTGCTCATCATCTGTTGTACTAGGAAAATTAGAAAAAGACATTCTACAAGAAACATTTTTAAGATAAATTTTTTTTATTTGTCTAGTAATACCTGTATTAACGTCTGTTATTTTTTCATAGGTATAAATATTACAAGTATCTTCATATAGTTTTTCTAAAGCCATTTTAGCCTTTAGTCTAGATTTATCTATATTCATTTTGATAATCTCCTATATTTCCTTAATTGAACTATATAATTTTTTAATATAGAGTTAGCAAATACAACATTGTTAGAACTATTACCAAAATTAACAGTTGTATCTCCCTCTTTTATACTTGTTATATTACCACTAGAACCTTCCTCACTCCCAATATTCTCATTTCTGTAAATATCCATAGCCATTCTATAGGCAGTATTTACTAAGCCTTCAGGTAATTCATCAATATTACAGTAATTTAATATTGTTTCTTCAACATCATCAAGAATAAATTGAAGGATTGTATCCTTTTCATCGGATACAATCCCCAACAAATTTTTAAAGTTAATTACCTCTAGCATAATATCAGCCTACTTTATGCTTAAATGCCACCATGCGAATTTGTTTAGGCTCATAGACACGTTGCCAGTTTTCAGGATTTTCAAGTTCTGTAAATGTAGGAGTTTCTACATTAGCTCGTGCTGTATTAGTCCATTTAATACCTCTAGGGTGCATGATAAAGCATTGACGATTAATAAGATAATCAATACCAGAACCCATTAATTTTTCTCGGTCAGTTTCGGTAGCAACAAAACCTTCTGGACTACCATTACCCAATGCAATAGCTCCTTGTCCAAAAAGATACGTTGTATATACGCCTTCATCTACTGGGCAACCATCATCAACAATTACTCTACGGTCTTGATATGTTTCAAATTCTACAGAATTACTGTCTCTTTCTGTAGAAATGAGATTTTGCTGTTTTAAATAAGATTTTGTTTTAGAGTGCATAATTACACCTGTAAGTTGGTCTTGTGCATCTCCTAAAAGCTGCAATGCTTCAATAAAAGCAGAAGCAGAAATATTAGCAGCTTTTCCACTCAATGTAGACGTATCATACACATGGTCTTCTTTCATTTTTTCAGAATCAAAGACACCTTTTAAAATACGAAGTAATACTTTTTGTCGTTGACGTTCCCAATATCTAGCAACAAGTGTTGCAATAGCTTCCATAGGGTCTTTTCCAGATAGTTGTGCAGATAAATCTGTAGCAGCCCAAGCTTTAGCAAGACGAATAGTAGTAGATACATCTTGATTAGATGTAATTTTAGCTGGAGTTAATTTATTACCTTCAATTACAATTTCAGCATCTCCTGTCAAATCTTCAAAGAAAGGCATATGGTGAATTGGTGCTGGTTCACTTGCTAAGCGGTCAAATTCTGCATTATTACTAACAATTCCGCTTTGGTAAAGTGCAGATAATTCCATAGAACGATTTATCACATATGGGTTAAATAGCTCTGGTACAATAATATCTTGTAAAGTTGTTGCCATTAGTTAATACCTCCAATATTTACCCCAACAGCTTGAGCCAATGCTCTAGCTTGCTCAGGATTTTCTCTAAATAATTTACCTTGTTCAGTAAGATTAAAGTGTTCTTTACTAAATGGATTATTTATAGGATTACCACCATCTTTAGGTTCATAACGCTGTTTATCACTTTTAAATAAGAAAGGCTTAGATTGTTTCAGAGGATTAATCTGTTCATCTAAGCCTGTAACGGAGCCATCATCTCCAACAATTAATTTAGTTTTATCAATTAAACTTGCTACAATATCAACATCTTGTGCTGTATTAGTTAATTTTAATTTTACTGCACTATCAATACGTAAATTTTTTAAATCTTGCTCGTATTTAATTTTAGAAGATTTGTTTTCTTCTTGTAGCTGCTTAATAGTGCTTTCTAATTTTTCTTTATCTCCAGCCGTTTTCTTCAACGTTTCAAGCTGTTTATCACGCTCTTTAATCTGCGTTTCAAGATTAGATTTAGCTGTAGTAGCTTCATCAAATTTTGCTTTTTCTACATAGTTATCTTTTAAAAAATTCTTTAAACCTTCTGTTGCTTTCTTTTTTGCTTCATCTGAAAGATTTAAAGAAGCAATGTATTCTTCAATAGTCATAATTTATCTCCTTATCAACCTGCTGTATAAGTGCCAGTTATAGATGCTGTACTTTCATCATTAAGATGCGCTGTACCAGAAATAGTTGTACCTGTAATAGTTAATTCAATAGATGTTATTTTGGCACCAGTATCTCCTTTTTCGCCTTTTGCTCCTTGCGGACCTTGTTCGCCAGTATCTCCTTTAGCACCAGTTGCCCCTTGCGCTCCAGTATCACCTTTCTCTCCTTTTAAAGATGCTAAAAATTCTTCTTCTGACTTTTCTTCGTTTCCAGATTTAGATTTCCAAAGTTCATAAGCAGATTGACCATTTTCTCCTTGTGGTCCTGGAGTCATTGCTCTATTATTAGCATCTTCAATTCCTTTTTCCATATTGTTCATCAAGGATTTTGTAATAAGTTCTCCGTCCTGCCAATCATGTTTTGTATACATAGTTTTATTCTTCCTTTCCTGTTATACATTGTCCTATTTTTCCAGTTCCAATAACCGCAAGTCTCGTTTCGGCTGTGTAAATGCGGTTATTTTTTACACAGTCTTGTATAATCCTAATAATCTCATACTCATTTAAATCAGCTACCGCACTAAACGGGAAATCTTGTTTAAATAAATTAAGATATTCCATAATCCATTTATACATCTTCCTCACCACCTTTCTAAGTCCAAAAACCACCATTATATAAAATTACATTCCAAATAATAACCCAGAATACTTTCCAAAAAAAACTTAGTTTTACAGTTTTTCCATGACAATATATACTACCAACAATCTGCGTTGTAAATAAAATTATTGCCAATATGTGCCAAATATCCATTTACTCATCTCCTTAAAATTGGGTATAAAAAAACCACCTACAACTTTTTAAGTGGTTTATAAACTATATTTTATTAAACTAATAAGATGTTCTTTGGCAGGCGTGTGGATACCACGAAATTGTCCACCTCAAAGAACCTCTATCATAACTATATTATTTTAAAGTAGTATCATCATCTGCTTGTATAAAATAGGGGCAAGCTTCCTGTCCTAATTTATATTTATCTGGAATACTATCCAGAATTTTATTTTTAAATGTTGCTGGATAAAATTTACAAGCAAGTGAATCAATATTATTTAAACAAAGTGTACATTGATGTATACATGGAACTTCTATTTCTTTATTACCAAATATATTTTTTAAAATAATAGTTGTTTCTTTAGCCATTAAAGTCACCTTCAAATAAAATAACTTTTGTTCTATTTAAAATAATAGTAAGTGGTTCATGAATCAATCTAAACTAAAATCTTTTACTTCAACACGTTTATCAACATTAGCATTATTTTCTTTCCATCGAGCAATTAAATTTTTATATTTTTCTTTTTCTTCTTCAGATGTATGTTCATCAATGTATGTTCGTTCCAACTGTTCAAAATAAGGACACGCAGATTCACCCGAAGTATATTTTTCAGGTATATAATTTGGTTTAACATAAAATTTACATTCATTTGACCAAAAATTATATTTACACATACCACACATACCATCACAACCAAATTCAATTACTTCATTTTTAGATATTTGTGGAACAATTATAGGAACAACATCAATCTTCATTAATATCACCTTCAAATATTATTAATTTAGTTCTATTCAAAATAACCGTATATGAATTACTTTCTCCATGACCTGCTACATTAATTACATCATATCCTAACAAAGCAACCATAGAACCTATATCATATTTATTTTTAAAAATCTTATTTGCATAAGCTTCATATTTTTTATTATATTCCTCTCTAGTATAATTAGTTGATAAGCCAAACCATGAAGGATATTTTTTTACATATTGTTTAGCTATTTCAATTATTAAATCAGATTTAGATACATAATCTTTATCAGGAATAGTAAATATTTTAGCTGTTTTATCTAACGTAATAATTTCAATTTTTTTAAAGTTATTACCATTGCTTTTACCTAACTGAATATAATGTTCCATTTCTTTATCTAATCCACTAAAATAATTACCTTTAGTATAATCAGTAGCACAATACATACCTTTACCGTATTGTGCTTTTCCTACCCTACAATCAATATACCATTTACCATATCTTAAATCATATATATATTCATCAAGCTGTTTTAGTGTTTTTGCAGTATAAGCTCGTTTACCAATAAAATGGTCATCATTAACTAATTTTAAAAATTCATCTTTACTATACACTATACGAGGCAATCCATCAAATCCTTGATAATTAACAACATCATCAATTTGATTTTCAAATAAATTTTTACGTCTTTTCCATTTATCTGCAACAGCCTCTCCATCAACTATTTTATGAATCACATTACTATCTTTATTTTCTTTTTGCCAGTCTTTATATATTTTAGTTTTATCGACAAAAACTTTTTTCCAGTTATTATATTTCATATTGCCGTCAATATAATATGTTTTGCCTTCATCGTTTTTAGCAGCTCTTTTACTCCCTTTTAATTTTGGAGTGTGAGGAATAATACAGCTTCTGCACCAACAATGAAAAGGAGGAGCTGTTATACCTGTTTTAAAATCAGACATATTGAACATTTTCCCGTCTAAATGTCGGCATATATCTGAGGTTCTACGGTCTAGTGTAGCTAATATTTCATATTGCTTAACGCCTAAATTATTCAGACTGTCAAACTCACCTATGGTAGCAAAATATGCTGTTTCGGTTGCAATCAATCGTCCTGCCTGACTTAAAGACACATTCATTTTTTTAGCAAATTCCTTAACAACTTTATCTTGCGGTGTCCCTCTTATTAAAGATTGTACTAATGTGTTTTGTAGCGTATTAATTAATTTATTTTTATCTTTCCATATACGGTCAGAAAAATTTAATTCATCAACTGCCCATGGTTTAGCAAGAATTTTTTCAAGAGTTTTTGTATCAATTTTAACTATTTCAAAACCCATATTAAAACCTGCTTGTAATTCATAAGCTGTTTTATAATAGGTATTTTGATATGTGTCTTGCATAGCTTCATACATTCCATCTAAATAATTGCCATATAGATATTCTAAATGTTCTTGTATTTGTAATTTAATTGCTTCAAGTCTTGATATATGAAATTTAGCTGAAGCATTTTCTAACTGTTTAGTCCAATCATTAGTAATGCCATTTTCTTTAGCTCGTTTTATATATTGTTTTAAGGTCCATTTAAACTCTTCAAGTTCATTATTTTTTAAAAGTAATTTAGCTGCTCTTAAGCTTACATCATTATTAACTTTTAAACGCATATACCATTTAGCAATATCTTTTTCAAGATTATCTATCGCTTCCATATACATATCTTTTACACGTTCTAAAAATTCATCTTCTTGACTTAATTGTGCTTCATATAATTGCTCAAATCTTGCCTTCCAATACTCATTATCAGGTATTACCATTACCTTCACCACCGTCAAAAGCTTTACTATAAATATCTTCTAAATCTTGCTTTTTCTTTTGTTCATCTTCTAGCTGCTTTTCTTCATCTTCTGCATTTTCGACAAACGGGTGATTTTTTAGAATTGTTTTATTGGATATTACACCAACGGATTTACTGCACATATCGACAAGTTCGGTATCATTTCGAATTGATGTTCTAGTCCATGTTTGAATAATCTGTTTAGGTTCAAATCCTTTATATTTACAAATAGCACGAATAAGTTCACCAAATCCTAGTTTAAATTCTATTTCTAATAAACCAGCTTTTAATTCTAATAAGGAATATAAAAACTTCATAGCTTCACCACTGGTGTTATCAAATGATTGCTGTTGTGGGTCCACTCCTTGTCCCATACTAAAAATAGCTTTTCTTGTAGTTTCTAATAACTCTTTCCTTGCTTCAACTGGTATTTCAATCGTTAATGTAGATACTCCACTTTTGTCAGAAGCATCATCACTTTCTGTTTTAATAGCTTTATAATATTTTAGGTCATTTAGAAATTCGTTTAAATCTTGTCCTCCATAATTATTAAGTATAAAAATAACTTCTTGGATATCTTCTAAATCATCTACAAATCCACTATATGTTTTATCATAAACATCAATAAGTGATTTTATCTTATTAAAATCATTAGTTAATGTATTATTATTGGGAAATTCAATAAAAGGTATTTGTTCAAAATTATGATTATAAATATTTGTTGGCTGTCCGTTTATACCCGAAGTAGTAAAAATATTATATGGTTCAAATACCTCTCCACGTTGTCTATAAGTAGCACATTTCGTATTATTCCATAGCTCACAAATATCCCATTCTTTCCCTTCATCATCAATAGATTTATATGTTCTAAGTACAGCCTGTAGCTCTTTTTCCAATCTCGTACTATATACTGGATAAATTTGCATAGAAGGAATAACTGCCCAACGAAAACCTTTTACATTATCAATCCAATAATGTAGCCAACCAACACCACTATTACTTGCTTCTACACATAAATCTTTAGCTTTTTTAGCATAAGCATCTCCTAGAACATTTGCTATATACTCATTCATAATATCATCTTTAACATCAAATAGCGGTGGAGCTGTAAAAAGATAACTTGCTTTTTGATTTACCAATAACTGATGAAAATTAAAAGCTATTTTATTATCTGCACATCGTAAAGGATTAGGTTTTCCTCCCTGCAATTTTTCCTTTGGTTTTCTATGCAATATATCGTTATCTCCTAGATAATATCTTTGTGCTATTAGTGCATTTCTTACAAATACCGAGTGATAAGATAAATATTTATTTATTAAATTTCTAGCTTGCTCTAAATTCAAATTAAATTACCTCACTTAAATATACTCATGCCACCTTTAGATAAATCTTCTGCTATGCCTGTAGTAGAATCTGGTGCGTCATCGTGTTTATTTTTACCTTCACGTTGATATTTAGTCATTGCCTCATAATAGTCTGACCATCTATTTTGCCAACCAACAGGAAAATAGATATGTTCCATAACCCAAGTAGCATTAGATAAAATACGAGCTTGTTTGTTTTTGGATTGGTGAAACCATTTTATTACACATTTATTAGTTCCTAATTTTTCTAATAAAATACGTCGTACACTTCTCGCAAATCCACGTCCACCATTGTTACTTTCAAATTTAGCTTTATTTACTCCATTTATATATAAAGCATGAGCTACAGTATTTTCTGTAACTTCCATTGATGCTTTAGTATATATAACATCTAATACATATGCTTCATTTTGAAAAGTAGCTCCATAGATAATGCAACATAAATAATCGTCGCCTTCATCTGCTGTATCTACATAAGCCCTAACTTGTTTAAATGTAGGTAAATCACCAGTATAAGTTTTAAAATTACTATATAATCTGCCTTTTAAATCTATTGGTTCTTGCTGATAATTTGCAGACCAAATATCCAACCCCATAGCTTTTTTCTTATCTTCACAAGATTTAGCAGATAATATCTCATCACATAGCATAGAATTATCATCATAAACTGCTTTAAATTTTATATGTTCTACTTCATCACAAGAATAATGTTCTAAGGCTCTACCAGCTAAATCATCACTAGCCCAACGAGTCATAATAATTATAATTTTTCCGCCTTCTTCAAGACGAGAAAGCATGGTATTTGTAAACCATTCCCAGTGCTTTTCTTTAACAGTTTCATTATTGGCTTCTTCTGCATTTTTGATAAGGTCATCAATTATCAAAAGGTCGCAACCAAAACCTGTAGCTGTACCTGTAGGACTTGTAGCAAGATAATTATTATAACCACCTTCTAAACTCCATAAATTCATAGCACCATCGCCACGTTTTATATGTGTAAAAGGAAATACATCATGAAATACTGGTTTATATATATCTGCTTTAGCTTCTTGTATATCATTTCTCACATTTTTAGAGAACATAGTTGATAAAGTTTCATTATAACTTCCAGTCATTATTTTTTTTGTACGGTCTTTTCCTAATATCCATTCAACAAATAATCCTGCTGTACGACTTTTACCATGTCTGGGAGGAACATTTAAGATTAATACTTTCTTATCTGATGAAATAAAATTTTGAAGTGTATTACAAATATCAACTAAAAAAGCTCTATCTAATTTATAAAATTCTGGAGCTTTTAATTGGGCATAAAAAAAGAACTCACGTCTTGCAAGTTCTATCTTTGCACCTAATGCTATTAATTTTTTATCCATCATTTTTCGCCAACTTTATTAAATCCTCTGTAGTCAAATTCTCATAAGGATTAATGGTTTTGATATCACCTTTCACTTGTAATTTATCCGTGAAGATGCCTAGATGTTTACCCAAAAGCTCCAAAGCTTTTATTTTATCAGTAACTCTAATCTGTTTAGACGGTTCTGCAAATCCTATATTAGCAAGTTCATTTAAAACTTTATCCTGCGTTATTTCAGTTCGTGCTTCTATTTTTTGCTGCAACTGCCGTATTTTTTCTTGAATGTCAAGTTTTGACAAGTTCTCACTTGCTATTCTGTTTGCTGTTTTTTCAGAATAACCAGCTCGAATTGCTGCCCGAGTAGCATTTAAATCTATAATATATTCTCTGCAAAATCTTTCTTGTTTTGCTGTAAGTTTTGTCAAATCACCTCACCACCTAAAATTTTGTACTAAAAAAGCTACCTACAAATTAATGTAAGTAGCCTATCTTTATTATAAATTCAATTTATAACCTAATGATATTGCCATTTCTTCGGTTATATTTTCTGCTTCTAATGCTTTTAATCCTTCATGTTTCTTTGTTGCCCAATAGCCGTATTCTCTAACTAATGTAGAGATTGCACATTCTCTGCCTTTAGATAAATCTAAAATAGCTTCAAGAATTTCATCAGCACGACAACTATCTTCAATAAATTCCCCTATTTTAAAACGTGTACTCTTATTAATATCTTCTACTCTCATAATAATATACCTCATTAAGCTGATTTTCTTTCTAATTTACTAAATAAATTAATAAAATATATCTGACCTTTTCCTGTTACTTTAGTTGTTTTCACAATTTCAATATGGTCAGAATGATTAATTGTTCTTTCTTTTATCTCAAATAATCCCATATCCATTGATTTTTGTGTAGGACTATTATATGCTGAACCTTTTTGCTTAATAAGATAACCATTTTCTCTTAAATATTGAAATAAACGTTTTTGACCAATATCATAACCATTTTGTTTAATAAGTTTTGCAAGTTCTCCTATAAGAATTGACGTTTTTGCAGTTGCTACAGCTTCAGCGAATAATACTTTAGGTTTATTAATTTCAAGTTGTTTTTCAACCTCAACACGTTTTGCTCGTTCTTCTTTTAAATCAGTAGCAAGTTTTATAATTGTATCTGGATTTAATAATACTTCTTCGATTTTAGCTGGTGTTAGATATCCGCCGTGCTTACGAATAGACGGTAACACTTCTGAAGTTATCCAACGTTTAAACTTTTTGGCACTAGATAATTTTGAAGAAAGAACTAATGAATACAAACCAGACTCATTAATAATTGTTGCACCTCTTTGTCCAAAACTCGACGACGTTTTGTCGTTGAGTTGTTTATCTTCATCATCTACATGCATTGCTACAGCTTTATTAGTATCACTATAACCTAAAGCTTCCGCTATATCTCTACCAACAAACCAAACTTCATTATCTTTTGTAATAGTTCTAATTTGTCCGAATTCTACATTATTAAATATTTGTAAATCATTCATAGTTTGCACCTCATATTAAGTTTTACTTTATAGAAGTACCATTCTATGATATAATAGATTTCACAGAAGATTACTTCTATGCAATACACTCGCGTGAGCTTTGGTCGGTTCGATAGCGGGTGTATTTTTATTTGTCTAAAAGTAAATTAATCCCTTGTCTAATTGCTTCACCTTTAGATATTTCATGTTTTTTACAGTATTTAAGTAATTTTTGTTCTGTATCAACATCAAGACGAATACTGAATTTAATAGTTTTAGGATTATTTACTTTGGGTCTGCCAACTTTAGCCTGCCCCACTATCGCCTGACCGACAATAGCGTTTTCATCTAATGTTAGCATTCTATTCACCTCCTAATTTTTGTCCCACATTTATAATAAAATATGTGGGACAAAAAGTCAAGAAGTATTTCTCACCGACCACGAAAATTTAAAGTTGGGCATAAAAAAAGCACCTATTTAGGTGCTTTAAATATGTTTATATGTTATAATATCTCTCGTTGCCCTTCCTATACTGGTAACAGTTAGGAGGTGTCCATGTGTCAAGATTTATCATGTTTTTAGAAGCTGTCATGGCAAGTATAGTTGCCTACTATATTTGCAAAGGGTTAGACATGCTTTTTTCGATTTTATGTGGCAACTAGTATAGCATATTACATAAATTTTGCAACATGAAGGCTATTATTCTAATATAAATTATAAAAATACATATTATTATTAAAATATATGGGTATATACCAATATTTATACAAGATAAACTTATAAAACAATAAAACCGCTAGTATTTTTACCAACGGTTTGTCTTTTTCTTTAACAAGTATAACTATATCACAATTAAAGTATGAACTTCTATGAATTTTAGTGAACTTTAGTGAACTAATTTTTTATTTTTTTTGCAACAATGGATAATCCTTGAGAATGTAATGTATGCACCCATCTAAATGAACAATTAATAGAACAAGCAATTTCTTCCCATTTTCTAAGAGAAACATAACGTAAAATAAGTACATTCTTAATATTTTCGCTCATATTTATATTGTTTAAAAAAGATTTTATTTCTATGCGTTTATTTAGCCATTCTAATTTTAATCTTTCCATTTCTTCTTCCTGTTGTTCTAATTTAGATATAAAATCACTGGTATCATGTTTTATATTACTAAAACCTGTACGTTCTTTATATGATGGAATTAACATAATAGATGTTGCACGTAATTCTTCTAAATCTGCATTACATCTTAAACATACTTGTTTAGCCTTATATACCTGTTGTAAATATTCTTTTGCTTCATCTATTTTAGTCATTATTTCTATACTCCTTTATTTCATATAAACACTAAAAGGATAGCCTTATTTTAGCTATCCTAATTAGTGGATTTATCCTATTAAAAATATTGTAGTTGCTATTAAGCACAATATAATACTTGTAATTTTGATTATAGGAATATTTCTTTTATAAAATTCTTGTTCTGTCTTTAATGGTATTCTTACCAACTTAGGTCCATTATTATTCATATTTTCCTACCTTCATTACTTTTTTATTATCTGTTTCCATATCCCAGAAATCAATTCTTAGAATTTTTATATGCAAACGTTTCATCAGTTCTGCATTAGCTCGTCTAAAAGCCCTACGACAAAAAGCATAAAAGAAGTTTTCTCGGCTTCTTTTTTCAACAGCTCTTTTATATGTTGTATCTGCATATTGTCCATCATTTGTAAGAGGATTTATCCCTTCCTTTCTCATTCACTCACCAGCCTTTATATTTTTTACTACCTTTTTAGAAAATTCTTTTGCAAATTTATGTTTTAATGTACAGTTATTTTTATTACATGGTTTCTTATTTATCCAACACATATATCCCATGTCTGCCTCATAGTATCGTTGTTCACAAATATTACTCATTATCTTCCAAGTAACCTCTTTTTCTGTTTTTATCATTTACAAATTTAAATAAGTGTTTTATTTGTTCATCTGTAAAATTATGTTTTAGTAACGTAAGACAAGCTACAATTACATCACAAGTTTCTTCACCTATATGTTTTTTATCATTTTCATCTAAAACTGCACTTATTAATTCTTCATACTCTTCTTCAATTTTTAAACATTGACTTGATATCTCTGTTTTAAATTTAGTAGGTTTTAAATTGCAAATCATATTTATCTTTCTCCAACATATAAATTAGTCATCTTTGATAATAGCTTTAATAGCCAAATCTAATCCATTTTTAAGTGCTGGATTACTATTTATTTGTTCCATTGTGTATCCCAAATCATTTAAAGTATCTTCTGTATCATAAGTATATGCAAATTCATGACTCCAAAGCTCATGAATAAACATAGATTTTATAAATCCGCTTCCGTCCTTATCTTGTTCTATAGCTTCTTGCTTTTCTTTCCTATGTCTTTGCGACATATTTTTTAATTCTTCCTTATCTTTCTTTTTTATAAATCTGCCATAACCAATAGAACAAATATCTTCTCCATTCAATCCATATTCTTTTAATTTCTTTTCAAATTCTTCTTTACTAGAAGTAAATATATAGAAAATTTTGTCTTTAGCAAATGTATCATATTCCTCTTGATGTTTATTTTTCATTTCTTCATAAGTCATCATCTTTTATACCTCGTTCCTTTATTTTTCTATTTATTTGTTTTTTAAATTCTAATACTATCCAATCGAATTCAAGCATTTCTTCTTCAGCAAATCTTTCTAAATTTCTAAGTACATAATCCGCTTCTATACTTACTTTTTCTTCACATTCTTTTAAAAATATTTCTTCATCCATATCCATGACACTAAAATAAATTATTTTCTTCCTGAAGTTGTTTTATTATATATGGGTCTGTTTCAGTTGTAATATCTGTAATTAATGGAGTTATCGTTATCTCTACTCTAGGATTATATTTATCTAATCCTGCTATTTTTGTGCCGTCCCAGCTTTTTATTATTCTGTCATCAGAAAGAAGCCATGTACAAGTAGTTTTCTTTTTACCATTTATAGTTTTCTGTTCATCAGATAAAATATCTGCTGTAGCTTGCATTAATCCCACAAGGTCAGGATAATGTGCTTTGTCCTGTAGATAATATTTACATGTTAGTTGTACTGGCATTGTATAATGTGGCAATCTATCAGGAGCATAAGATTTTATTAATTGTTTTTTGCAACTAATCTCATACTTTTTATAAGCCTTACTAGGTATAAGAGAAGGCATCTCTTTTTTCTTTCCTTTAATTTTTATCATTGTTGCACTATTTTTCTTAGTTGCTGGTTGACCTAATAAAATAAAAGAAAATGGTGTATTATTCATATCTTTAAAATCCCTTCTATATTGTCGATATCATGAAATAATCAAATCCGCCTGTAATTTTCCCACCATGTGATTTAACTATTCTCTGTTCATCTTTATTCCTAATTTTTATCAATCCATTATCTTGTCTATATTTAGCTATCTTCAATAGTTCATCTATTTTATCTGTATCATAGTAATAAGCTACAAGTGCATAATTATCTATTCCCGTTCTTTTTTTTAATAAATCAATATCACTTCTTCGCTTTTGCAACATAGCATTTTTTTCATCATCTATTTTTTTCTGCTCTTTTTTTGCTATTTTATTTTCATTTTTAATGCTATTAAAATGCCATAACTCTTTATGTGTTTGATAATATCCCTTAAACCTGCATTTTTGTGAACAATATCTTGCTTTACCTGTTTTACTCTCAAACTCCTTACCACAGATGCATATCTTTTTCATAGTTATACCGCCTTTTGACCTAATACTATTTGCTTATGTTCGCCTATAAATGTTAATAAACTCTTATTTTTAGGAGTATTATCTATAATCTGCAATGTTACTTTATTTTCATATTGGTCATTAGTACGTTTTACAATGCGGTTATATACTTTCATAAATCTATCAGCAACGTTATAATCTCCGCCACAGATATTCCTAGAACCAATTATTTTTATAGTTTCTTCAATTGCTGGGTGCGACCATTTTTGATTAGGTTTGTAAAAATCTATTTTGCTTCGTACCTCTTGCCATGCTTCATAATCACTAGGAGCATTAATTTTATTTTCTCCGTTAACTATTTCCTTTACTGTATTTATTATTTCGCCTGGCAATGGTACAGTTGGTATCTTCTTATCTCGAAGTATTTTTAACACTGCTTGTTGTCCTAATCCAAAAGAAATATCAGGCATTATAATTGCCCATGCTTTCGCTGTGGCACTTAAATCTTTATCTTGTATATTTGGCATTGTTGCTACAACATAACTTAAAAGAGTAGCTGCTTCTTTTACATTCATCTTTCTTCACCCTTCCATAAGAGCCATTAAACTATCTACAGCTTTATTAACTTTAGGCTTATTTTCTTGTTTTAATTTTAACGGCGGTTTCTTGCCATATTTTGCCCAACTTCGTAAAATCCCTCTAGCATATTTCATGAAAGCCACATCTTTGAGATGACTCATGTTTATCTGGGTTTCTTGCATTGCCCTTAATGTATCATCTTTCCCATGTACTTCTACACAATCCAATAAAACCATAAGAGCATTAGGACTTAAATCAACTGCTACGTTATTTTTATAAAAGTCGATAGCCTCATGTGCGTGCGTATATAAAAAATATATATTATTCTCTATATCTCTATTACTCTTATTAGGGTTTTGTTTTAGGTTTGGTATTGGGTTTGTATTTAGGTTTTGAGTTAGGTTTGATTTTAGGTTTGTATTTTCTGTTATGAGGTCGTAAGAGTTCGCATTATTATTGAGTTCTTGGGTTTCATTTAGGTTTTGTTTTAGGTTTGTATTTGGGTTTGGTTTTGGGTTTTGAATTAGGTTTTGATTTAGGTTTGGTGTTACATTTTCAACATAATTTTTTATTAGAGCATATGTTGAGCTTTTACCTCGTGTCTTACTGGGAATATATTCTATCAATCCTGCTTCAATAAGTTTTTTTCGTTTATCATTTAACTTACTATAATTTTTCAAATTAGCTTCTATCATCAATGTATTATTATCTATATTAAATTGAGTAGGTCGCCTAAGATAATTCCATTTGTCCCATAATACCCAATATAAAATCTGGGTATCGTTATCTAATTTACTAGCATAATTAGAACGAAAAGAAATTATCAAAGATAAAGGTTTTAATTCCATATTTTTTACCTCGTGGATAGGTGCTTGTCTTTATGGCAAGCACCTTTTCCTATTTATTGTGCCACTGTTGGCATTTGTACAACATTATTTGGTACATCTATTACATTTTCTACAATTTCTTTAGAATTAATTTCTGTATTTGAAGCATTATCTTCTGTAAATAATGTCTGCTGGATATTATTTCTATTACCTTCTAAATATTTAATTGCTTCGTCTGCTATAATATTAAGCTTATCTACTACGTCATAAGTAAAAAATCCTTTTTGTCCATCTTCAAAACTATCAGTAGGATATTTTCTTATATGTGTATTAATAGGTATCCATACATCATCATCTGTTAAATGAAAAAGACAACTAATTATTGCTGATGTAGCTTCATTAGAACCTTTAAAATTAACTTTATATATTTTTATTCTTTTAGAAAAAATTGCTCCTATTTTAAAAATATCTAATACTGGTTTAATTAAATCATTTAGTGCATTATAAAAACTTGGCAATGGCTGTTCTACATAATTATTTTTATGTTCTTCTATAACACAATTATTTTTATCAAGTACTTTGTAAAAGATATCAAGTGTTCCATTACTTTTTATTTCTACTTTAGTTATAAATCGGCTGTTCATTTTACCGCCTCCATATTCTTTTTAGTTAAATTATATTTTTTAGCAATCTCTTTAGTTAATTTAAAAGGTTCTACATGATATTTAGCATTAAAAGTATTATTACCTAATGTATGCCATTCTGTATGGTGTTTTCTACATAACGGCAATACAGGAATACCAATTTGAAATACCTCTGTTCTATCCCTACCCATACCAATAGCTGTTACATGATGTAATTCTGCTTTAGTGCCACATACACAACACTTTTTATGAAGTAAGCACATATAGATGTATTTGTTAATATCCTCACACAATTCGCTTAATGGCTGTTTAGTAGGGATATCGTATTCTATGATGAAATCTATTAAATAAGTAATAAATTCCTTTGCAGTAGTCATATCGCAATTTGACAGCGAGAATATTTCTTTATTTAACGATTGCATTCGTTTTACTACAAATTCAGCTTTCATCAATCTTTTTACATATTCGGGAAGATATCCGCTCCACTCTGATATATCGTTCATCAATGCGTAAGCTTTTTTTCTTTGCTCACTACTTATATATCTACCGTCATTAAGTCCAATATCTACTATGCTATACTTACGCAAACAAGCTCTATCTATATTGGTGTAAGGGGCTTTTATCAATAGCCCCTCTAATGTAATATCAATTATTTTTCCTTGAATTATCTCCATAATCATTTACCTGTAATTTCTTTAGTATAACTTAACAAATTCTTATCTAAATCTGTTAATTCTGTAATAGTTAGTTGTTTGGAGTTATATTTTTGGTATTTGCTTTCTAAAATTTTAGTCATAACATCATTAGTAATGTGGTTAGTATTCATCTTGGTAATTATCGACTTAAATAGTTTATCTTTATCTTGTTTGGAACAACCTTCTTTAGTGTTATCCATAGTATCAGCGTCTTTATTATCATCTAGACTAAATAAACCGCAAAGAGCATATTTTCTAGCATAAGAACTACTAGCACCTGTTACTTGACTGGTATCCATGCCCTTTTTCTCATCAGCTTCACGGGCATTTGCTGTAACTGAAATGCTTTCACCGCTATCTGCATCATATAAAGTTGCTGTAGCTACAATGTAGTATCTTCCATTATCATTTTTTACCTCATCAGAGAGGATTAACACCGCTCCATTATCATTGCATAGAGGTCTAGCTTGCTCTAAGATATCTTCGCAACTTCTATAAGAAAACTTTCCAAAACTATTATATTGACCTTTTGGAGCTTTAATATTTTGTTGAACTATAAGTAATTTTTTTAGTACATTTTTATTTTCTTGCATTTAAAGCACCTCATTTTATTTGAATATTTTGTTTTGTAATTATCTGAACACCATTTATAACAGCACCTTGCTTTATTGATTTTTTTAATGCCGCTTTATCAATTTTAGGTTCTTGTGATATTAAATATTCTGTTGGTATATGCTCTATAGAATTAATTTCTAATTGTTCAGACTTTCTAAAGCTAACTACAACTTTTGCAGTTTCAAATTTATGTCCTTCTAAGTTATCAGCTAAATATTTTTTTAATCCTTCTACTTTATTATTAAGAACTCTTTTTCTATTGGTTAAATTTTTAGCTTCCTCATCAATAGCTTTTGCTTCTGCACTTAGATTTTTTATATATAAAGCCACATTTTCTCGCTTGTCAGTTAAAACCATATTTAATTCATCAAGACGAGTAGGATTAATTATTTCTCCTGTCTCCATGTCCACACATTCTTCAATAGCCTTTTCAAATTCTTGTTTTATTTCATATAAATTCATCACGCCACAGCCTTTCTATTTGTTATTATCTGCACATCTGGTGGTAAAGTATCTGCATAGCCATTACCTTCATCATCAAAATATTCAATATGCCAACGGTTATTATCAAAATATATATCACTTAATCTACCGTTTAAAATATTTTTATATTCCCAATCAGTTATACAATTAGTTGCTATAACCAAGATTGGTTTAACATCTTCTTTATATTCATAGATAGCAATTGTTTTCATTTTTTCACTCCTATGCTATACTTAAATTACTAATAAATTTTTATATAGTTACTTATCTGATTGCCGTCATTTAAGCAACTTTTTTCTTCTAGCCTGCATTTGCTTAATAGCTTTGTAGGCTTTTTTTAACATAACTAAATCGAAGTATCCAAAGTGGCATTCTTCTACAGGTATTTCTAAGATTTTAGCCATTTCAGCATATGCTTTCTTGCGTTTTTTACTCCTGTTTGGCTTACCTTGCCAAAAATTATCAAATTGTTGATGGCATATATGTTTTAGCTTTCGCATTTCTGGATTGGCTAATATTCCGAATGCTTCTTTTGGTCTTGGTTTATGTGTTCCTACATAAGCCCCACAATTAGTACATATATAACATTTACCGCTACCATAACTTTTACCATGATATATATTTTTATTATCTGTATATATCACCTTGCCACCACATAAATTACATACTTCAGGATAAAGATTTATTTTAGAATGGAAACCATTCACCATATGAGATAGCCCCTTCCAAATAGAATTTACTGCTTTTATCTAATTCATCTTTAGGTAAATAATCTCCATATACATCAATAAAATTATTCCCTTCAACAGCTTTAAAAATAATATCTTCATTTAAATCATCTTGTACTTTAACACGATAATTCAACTTCAAAGCCTTTATACATTCAGATATAGATATCTCTCTATCTTCATTCAAGATTTTTTCTTTAAATACCCAATCTTGAGTAATATCCGTTATTTTTCCTTTAATGGCTTTACACGGTATTATTTCTCCTTGTTTATTTCTTATTAAGGCAATCATTTTTACCACTCCTTTTTGTTTTTTGAGCAAATGAATAACATTGACGGTCATCAGCACACACTGGAACAGGTCCATTAGTTAAATACAATATATGTCCCTCTCCCTTATTTAGGTTTTTACCGCAACGCCAACACTTCATACTAAATCCCCTTTTTTCCCTTGAACAAAAGCTAATACACTGCTAAATTTGTATCGCACCATTTTTCCTTCTCTTATTTCTTTAAAGACACCACGATATCCAAGTTCTCTAATCATACTAGGCTTTAAGTCTGTAAATTCTTGTATCTGTTTTGCAGTAGATATTCCAGCAGGTGAACAATACTTGCTATAATCATTTTTACCGCTTAGTTGTTGTTTTAATAATTTGTTTTCCTCTTTCACCTTTACATAATCAATAAGAATATCTCTAATATTTTCTAATGTACTTTGTTCTTTTATTGGTAATTCCATATATTCTCACCTCTCTTTCATTGGTGCGTACCAAGCACCATAGCAGAACTACTTGCAAACCTCCCTGCCGATTAAAATTTGTTAAGAAGATTGTCAGATTTGCTCTTTAGATTATTTTTATTTTTGTTATGTTAATAACTCTGCTATGGCTTGCTACGCACCAATATATTTGTTATAATTCAATTACAAGATTTTATTTATTAGCTGAGCTGTTTACTGGACGGTTCGGCTTTTTTATTTTTACAAAACTTTAATATCAAAATATCTTTTGTCATCAGCCTAAATGTATTCAATATTTGTTTATATTTAGGCTGTTCTTTTTTGTCTATTTTTCCGTCAGAACCAATCTCAATTAAGTCATCTATACATTTATTAGATTTTTTTATATTGGTTATGAAACTTAATACGGTTTCTGAAAAACTTTTATTTTCAATAGGGGCAAGCAATTTTTGTCCTAGTCTAAAAGTCAATAAATACTGATATCCTATATATTCATTGCCATAAATCTCAACAATATCATTCATTTTATCTATAGTTGGTTTTATTTGATTAGCTTCGTATTTTGCCAATGTTCTAACACTTATATCTAATAATTCACTTGCTTGTTCTTGTGTATAACCTGCACTTTTTCGTGCTTTTATAAGTAATAACCCGAAATCTTTTATCATGGTTTATTGCCTTTCTTTCATGAGAAAATATTTATATAATTATCTTATTTTTCTTTTTCTACCTCGCTTATTAAGTCCATTTTTAAACTCCTCAACTCTTTTCTTTAATAAAGATGTTTTAAAATCTGTTATACCGTCTGACTTATCTTCTAACCACTTTTCTAATTTAGGTCTATTGATTTTTAAATGTGAACCTATCCAACAACAAGGTAAATCGTATTGACCGTTCTTTGTTAATGCTCCTGCTACTCTAAAAAATTGAGCAGGTAACCCAAATAATTCAGTTGCCTCATCTGGAGTTAAAAGAATTTTTCGCCAAATTGGTATATTTATTTCTAATTCCATCATTAACCCACGTCCTCATATTCTTTATAAAAACAAATTCCTTTATATACCCATGAGCCAAGCTCTCTAGCAAAAGTTATAAATGCTGGTTCCCATTTTCTTGTTTTGGGATTAAATTCATGTGTACATGGTTCACCACATTGTAAATACATTGCGTCATAAGCTATTGGAGAAACACAGTCCCTAAAATGTTGCACTGTTTCTTCATCAACAACATCTCCAATATTAGCCCAAGATGTAAAATATTTATGTGAATTATCCCACTCTTTTTTAGTTAAATACCTAGATTTTAAATTTGTTTTAGCTTTAATATTACTTTTTACAGGTTCTTTCTTTTCTTCAAAGAACTCTTGTATTATATTTTTATCTTCGTCTATTACTGTTATCTTTTCTCCTGCATGGTATTTTGCATAAGATTGTCCTAACTCTAAAGCTGACTGTAAGCCTACAGTCTGAACACCAAATGTTCTATCATTACCAAAATAAATCTTATATTCTTTTTCATCATCAATATTATTAAATTCAGCCACAATCTTAAGCCCTTTTTTTATAACAATATTACCTTTATATTTCTTAGCAATTTCTTTAGCTTCTGTTAAAGTTTTTGCTTCTATACACCATGCAGTACCTTCATCTACTTGAAAAATTTTATAAACTTCTTCTTTGATAATTTCTTTTTTTATATCACTTATTTTTTCACCATTTAAGTAATAAATTTTTCCAGGTGTTTCATCATAGTTTCCATCATAATCTTCACTATAAACTTCTTGATAAGAAACAATTTCAAAATTATTTTTCTTATAATCTTCCATAGTAATTACTTTATTTACTACAATTTCTTCAACTGTTGCTGACTCAAATTTAAGTCCTTTATTATATCTTTCAATATAGGCTTTTGCTTTTTCTAAAGAGTCCCATACAGTTATAGTATTTTCCAAAGCATCTTCTTCATTTCCATACTTTAACCAGTAACGAGTTACTTCATAGAATTTGTTACTTTTAAAATTTTTAGTTAACATATTTATTTTTCCTTTCTTTTTCTAGCGTGTATTACAAACTAAGTTAATTCATCAATTTTTTTGCCAAAATACTTTGCAATTTTTTTTGCAACAGATAATGATGGCTCATATTTATCATTTTCTAAATCACTTAATGTTGTTTGTGGTACTCCTATATATTTGGACAATTCTTTTTGACTTATTTTCTTCTGTATTCTTAATCGTTTTAAATGCTTTGCAAATTTCAATATTCATCACCTCTTTAACGTTTTATCGTTAAATATATTATAACGATTTATCGTTTATTTGTCAACGGTTTTACGTTAATTGTTTTTAAAAAATAATGTTATGCTTATAACGTAAATACGTTGAAAGGAATAAATTATCATGACATCAAATGAATGGGTCGCTTCAAAAATAAAAGCTTTATGCCAAGACAATAATATTTCCATTAATAAACTTGCTCTTAGTGCTTGTATCACTCAATCTACTTTAAATAGTATTGTTCAAGGAGAAAGTAAAAATCCTAAAATCTCTACACTAGCCAAAATAGCTAATGTTTTTGGACTTACACTTTCTCAATTTCTTGAAGGTATTGAAAGAGAAAGTGATATTTTGGGATAACCTTTTTTCTAGCGTGTACCACGCACCCAACAATATTATTTACTTTTTAGGGGAAAGTAATTTTTGCCATTAGATTTTTTATTGCTGGGTCAGTGCTACACGCTAGATGTTCTTTTATATTTGTTCTTTTATAACGCAATCCGTTAGTTTATCATCAAAAAAAACAGAGCAATTTACTCCTAATTTTTTTGCTATTAATTTTAATCGTTCTACATCAAGACGACTTTCTCCATTTTCTAAATACCGATATCCTTGTAAACTCATACCTAAGCTTTTTGCTACTGCGGTTTTAGTAATTCCCTTAGCCTGTCTTATTTTTGCTACATTTTTATATACTGGCATTTTATCACCTACCTTGTAACGCTTTTCGTTATATTTATATTATAATAACGAATTGCGTTAATGTCAATATATTTTTATAAAAAATTCTCAAAATCCGTTATAAAACTAACAAAATATGTTAATTTATGATACTATATATTATATGAAAGTAGGTGCTTATTTATATGTTACTAAAAGATAAAATAAAGCAATTACGTAAAGATAGAGGACTTACTCAAGCAAGTTTAGGTAAACTTATTAATAAATCAAGTCAAGTTATATCTAATTGGGAACGTGGATATACATCATCTATAAATCAAGACGATATAAAACGATTAGCTACCGCTTTAAATATAAATATATCTGAACTATTAAATGATACTGATTTTAATATAAATGATTGTATTGATACACAAACAAAAAATAAGCCAAAAGACCTAATTAAATTATTAGAAAAAGAAGAATATACCTTAAATGGTGTTTTAGTAAATCAAGAGGACAAAGAAAAATTAAAGCGTATAATTGAAGCTGCTTTTTGGGACGCAAAAGAAAAAAATAAACGTAAGAAGTGATTTTTATGTTAAATCTAAAATTGTGTGCCAAAAATCTAGTAAAAAAATATGGCACATCAGACCCATACTATATTGCTAGAGAGCTAAAATTTGAAATAGTATTTTGTGATATGCCATATAAAATAAATGGAATGTGGCGACGCATTTTAAGACGCAAATATATTTTTATTGATGAAAACTTAAACGAATGGCAGAAAAAAGCTGTTTTATCTCATGAACTAGGACATTTTTTATGCCATAAAGGTTACTCCAGTTATAATATTGCTGGTAGAACATTTTGCCAAAACACGCGCAAAGAAAACGAAGCCAATACATTTAGTGCTGAACTAATGTCCTATTCTAGTGATGTTGATAAACGATACATTATCCAATTTCTAGAATTAGGACATAAAAAATAATTATTATATATACCCATAGTTATAAACTTTATTTTTATAAATTAACATTTACATAGGGAGAGGATATTATGGATTTTATTGACCAAATTAAGCTTTTATCAAAACGAGTAGAACAGATAAAAGAACAGATACAAACCGAAGAAGCTACCAAAATGTCTTTAATTATGCCTTTATTCCAAGCTTTAGGATATGATGTATTCAATCCTATGGAGTTTGTTCCTGAATATACAGCCGATGTGGGTATAAAAAAAGGTGAAAAGGTTGACTATGCTATCTTAACAGATGGTGAACCTACTATATTAGTTGAAGCTAAATGGTGTGGTGAACCATTAGATAAACATGGAAATCAATTATTTCGCTATTTTACTACAACAAAAGCAAAATTTGGGATTTTAACGAATGGTGTAGAATATCGATTTTTTACAGATTTAGATGAACCAAATAAAATGGACGAAAAACCTTTCTTTATATTTGATATTACTCAAATGAAAGAACAAGATATCAATGAATTAAAAAAATTTCATAAAGCTAGTTTTGACGTAGATGCAGTATTCAGTGCTGCTGAAGATTTAAAATATACTAATCAAATAAAATCCTTATTAAAAAGACAATTAAATGAACCAGAAGATAACTTTATTAATTATGTATTAAATGAAATATATGATGGTAGAAAAACACAAACTATACTAGATAAATTTAAACCTGTTATAAAAAAATCATTCAATCAATTTGTAAATGATTTAATGAGTGATAGGCTTACTGCTGCTTTAAATAAGGCTAATGGTGATAATTCAACTAAAGTAGATATCACTCCTAATAATGTAGTTGAAAATACAGATGCTATTGAAGTAAATATAGACACTACAGAAGATACAAAAGCAAAAATAACAACAACCCAAGAAGAATTAGATGGATTTGCTATTGTAAAAGCTATATTGCATAAAACTTTAGATGTTAATAGAATTTTTTATCGTGACACTGCAAGTTATTTTGGTATTCTTTGTGATAACAAAAACTATAAATGGATTTGTCGATTGAGAGTAGAAACATCTACAAAATATTTAATTTTACCTGATGGTACTGGTAGTGGTAAAAAATGCTCAATATCAAATATAAATGATATATTCAATTATGAAAATGAGTTAATTGAATCTGCTAAACGTTTTGTTGAAGAAACTACTGAATAAAAATAAAGCACTAGTATTATCTAGTGCTTTATTAATAAAATCTAAAGGATTTTTATTATGTTAATTACATTTATGATAATAAGTTTTATACTTCTAATATTGTTTATAATTCAATTAGGAAATGTAAAACAAAATCCAAATTCCCAAAAATTTGAGTCAGAAAATATTTCTAAAGAAACTTCTAATATCTCACAAAAAACTAAAATTGCAACTTTAAATACAGATGTTTTTAAAGTTGCAAAAAATAATAAAGTCAAATCAAATAAAATTATTTCTAATAAAGTTACTAATATATCAAATTTAAAATTCAATGAAATTTTAGTTTTAGATTACTTTAAAAATAAAACAACTGATAAAGAAGCTCCTATTTCTAAATTAAATGATTTTGGAAAAGATTATAAAGCCACATTAAAAAATTTATTATCTATGAACTATATGCAATTAGCAGATATATATGATGAAATAAAATATCTCACTATACCAGTATTAAAAAATATACTTAAAATAAAATCATTAAAAGTTTCTGGAAATAAAAAAGTATTACTAGAACGTATTTCTGATAACTTTTCTAAAGATGAATTAATAGAATATCTTAATAAACGGCATTATATTTTAACACCTCTGGGAGATAAAGTATTAAAAAATAGCGAACTTTATCTATTAAATCATAGTGTAGCAAAATATCCAGTTGATGAATTACAAGAATATGAACTACAAATAAAAAGTAAAATTTCAAATTTACAACCTATAGAAATATTATATTCATTTGCCCAAAAGAAGACATTAGACTACATAAATGAATATGAATTTACTTTGCTCCGTAATAGTTTATGGGTAGAGTGTTATTGTTCTTATGAATTAGAATATGAACTAAATTTTTTACGAAATAATATACGTGTAATAATACTAGACCTTTCAGGTTTATCTAATTGCTTATCCGATAGGAAATTTGTTGTCGAACCGTATGATTTAATCTTTATAGTTCCTGGAATGGTAGATGAATTAAAGGAAGCTATCAAAAACTATAATATTAACGATGAAATTGTTTATAATATCTTAATAAAAACGATTGATACTGAACTAGGATATTTACCATTTCATTATTTTTCTCAAAATAGTTTATTAAATATATTATCTAGTTGTATTTATGGTGAGATACCTGATTTAAAGAAAATACAACCAGATTTCTTACCACCAAAAGAATGGAGTATGGTTTTAAAATTTGATTGATTTTTACTAATACGAGGTGAGCCATATGAATAATCTTTCATATATTGATGATTATTTTGAAACCATATAAATATAAAGGCTATTAATCTAGCCTTTATTTATTACTTATAAGGTTCGGAAAACCGAATTAAAATATTACACAAAATTGAATAAATATCTATTTTATAAATCTATTGTAAACATAAAATTAATGGCCAAAAGAGAATAACCAAACAAAAGTATCTATAGAAAGGACTTGTTAGATATGGCAACACAAGGTAAAATATTGGTCTATAAAAGACAAGGAAAAAAAGGTACTACTTACACATATAGACTAGAAGCAGGTCGTGACCCTATTACAGGAAAAAGAAAACGTGTTTCTAAGAGTGGATTTAAAACCGCTAAAGAAGCAAGAGCTGCTGCACAACCTATACTTAATAAATTATTACTTGGTCAAAATATCGTTGAGAGTAATATTACATTTAAAGAATATGCTAATGAATGGATAAACGAATATAGTTTACATCTAAAAAAGGCTAGTCTACCTACTTTAATAAGTAATGTAAAAATTGGGATTAAATATTTTGGTAATAAAAAAATAAAAGATATAACAATTCATGAATATCAATCATTTCTAAATGATTATGCTATTGGACGAAAAAAAACAACAGTAGAAAGAGCCCATGTTATATTAAAAAATTTATTCAATACAGCAGTAAAATATTCTATTATAAATTCAAATCCAGCAGATAATACTGTAATGCCTAAAATAGAACCAACAAAAAAAGATATAACATCTATGTATTTAACTAAAAATGAGCTATTAGAATTTTTGGATTTTGCTAAAAACTATAAAGGCTATGGTAGTAACTATTTTTATCCATTATGTTTAACACTTGCATACACAGGAATAAGATTAGGTGAAGCTTGTGCTTTACTGTGGGAAAATATCGATATTGAAAATAAAATAATAAAAATTGAATCTAGTATGTATTCTAAAAATCAAAGTGAATACGAACGACAAAATTCACCCAAAAATTTATCCAGTATTAGAACTATTATAATTGGTAATACATTAGCAACAGAGTTAAAAAAATGGAAAACAGAACAATTAACTTTACGTGTTCTTTATGGCACACGTAACAATAAACCAAATTTAGATTTTGTATTTACAAGATTTGAAAAAACAAAATTTAAAGAAATTGCAGTTTTACAACCAACTGTACAATTAATTTTTACAAAAATAAATAAAAAACATTTATTTAATAAAAAAATTTATGCTCATTTATTTCGTCATACACATGTATCACTTCTTGCTGAAGCTGGTAATATAAGTTTAGAGTCAATCCAACAAAGATTAGGTCATTCCAGTGATGAAACAACTCGTAAAATATATCTTCATATAACAGAAAAATCTAAATTAGATACAGCAAATACATTTGAAAATTATATGACTAAATAAAAATGGCAACAAAATGGCAACAATAAAAAAGTACCCGCATAAAACAGGCACTTTTTTAAATAAATATACGGATATTATTTTCTCACAAAAGTCATAATTATAGTATCTTTACCATAATTATGTTTCATTTTCTCATAGTCTTTAGCCTCAATAGGTGTTATAACTACAGTCTTTAAGCTAGGATTTAATTTATTTACTTTTTCTACCACGCCTAAATGTTCATCACCATGAAAACTTCCTTGTATATGGAGAACTTTTGTATCTTTATGTTCTTTTAAAAGTTCAACAATACTTTCCGCCATGGTATCGTCTTTTAAGCATTGAGCTTTATAGAAAGCTTCTATCCTTTCTGGTGTCATCATCATATGACTTTGACCATCGCTCATAGACATATAATTTTTGAATTTATCATAATATCTTTCATATTCTACTAAATGTTTTTTCGGCAAATAAATTTTATCTTTATCTTCAATTAAAGCTAAATCACCTACTTTTGTATATTGATTAGCTATTCTTCGTGGAATATTCGATGCTAAAACATACATATCTTTTTCTTTAGCAAATTCTACTAATGGTTTATAATCTGTTTGGTAATTTTCCCATGGACGAGAATTATTTATAAATTCTATTTCTGTTATTTCATCATTCAAATATTTATCCATTACAGGCTGAACATCTCTTTCAAACATTTCCATAGATAATATCATATCTTTATTTTGTTTATACATCTCTTGAAGAAATGATAATTCTGCTTCATGAATAGATTTTTGGTCGTGATATTCATCAAAAAATACTACATCATAATTTTGAGAAATGCTTACCGCTTTATCTAAATTAATTTTTTCTCCTTGATAATAATACTCTACGTCAGATTTTCCATCTTGTGCTTGAGCCATACCTCCCAAACAACTAGTCAATACCAGCCCACTACAAGCAATTATCTGCCAAAACTTTTTCAAAATACCATCTCCTTTTAGTAAAAATTTATTTATTAATTAAAACAAAGTAGCAAGATTTTACCCTGCTACTTTATTTAATTTATTTTATTATCTTAGAAAGTCCATTCTGCACCCAAACGCCAAATCATACCATCTAAACCAATATCACTAATCTTTTTGTCAAAAATATTATCTACACCTGCATAAACTCTATTTTCTTCACCAAATTTTTTATTGAGTACAAAATTAGTTGTAGTAAAATTATAATCATTATCATTATAATGGTATTTATTAGCCCATTGTTGCCATAAAATCGCACTATATCCCCAATTATCATGATCATCATATAATAATTGCAATGTAGTCATATTTCTTTCTCTATTATCTAAACGATCACCACTCACTTTATCTGTTGCATCAAGCCAATTACTTGTTGCTTTTATTGTCCATTTATCATCTAAATTGCGACCAATTTCCATTTCCACACCATCAATTTCAGCTTCATCTACATTTACATAACTCTGATCATAATAACTACTACCTATTTGTTTTGTAGTAATTAAATTTTTAACATCATTATTGAAATATGTTAATTTACCAAAATTATTATCTTTTTCAGCTTCAAAACTGATATCCCATGAAGTAGATTTTTCTGGTTTTAAATCTGGATTGCCATAAACATTGACAGTTTGCCCGCCCATTGCACGATGCATTGCCATATATAATTCACTAATAGTTGGAGCTTTAAAGCCTTTACCCCAATTAGCCTTAATGCGACTATTATCACTGATAAAATATGTCGCACCTATTTTTGGTGTAACTTCCCCACCAAAAGAACTATCATGGTCATAACGCACAGATGGAATTACTAATAATTTATCATTCACTTGCCATTCATCTTGGATATATCCTGCCCATGTATTTATTTCTTTATCTGAATAATATTTATTACTCACTATTCCATTTCCTGATTGACTTACCTGATGTACATTATCACCTCCATCACTCAAACGAGTACCTTCAACTTTATTTTGACGATATTCGCCGCCAAATGTCAAAAGATGATTATCACTTAATTGCACAGTATTCTTACCTTCTATGCCCCAAAGCGTATAAGTGGATTTATCCCAATCATATTTTGGATACATTGAACCCAAAATATTTTCCATTGGTCCTGGAAAATTATTGCGATAATTATATAAATTATTTTCTTTATCCAATCTACTATAAAAAGTCCTAATCATATAATCACTATTATCAGTTTTGCCACTATAACCTAAACTATAATCATATCTTCTATAATCATACCATTCTTTTTTATCCTTACTAGTTTGAAAAACGCCTGTTGATGTGTATTTATCAGCATAATCTGCCTTTGTATGCTCATTATAATAGCCAAGCGTCAAATCAATTTCTTTATCATTGCCTAAATCCCATGTTCCAGCAAAATTAAAATCTTGGATAGGGCCATAATAATTACTGCCTTCGTCTCCAGATTGCATATTTTTTCGTACATCACTAAAACGCATATCAAAAGTAGAACTAAAATTTCCTTGTTTTCCAAAATCTATATGATAATAATTATTTATAGCTTCTGATCCTGTAGAGATACCTACCATAACTGATGGCTCTTTTGATTTCTTAGTGATGATATTAATTACTCCACCTAAAGCATCTGAACCATATTGTGCTGAAGCACTGCCACGCACAATTTCAATACGCTCAATATTTGACAGACTCAAACGACCTAAGGCATAAACATTTTGTGTGGCACTTGTATCCTCTCCAGCAAATCTTTTACCATCTATTAAAATTAAAGTATGATTTGTGCTCATTCCACGAATCATCACATTATGACCTGCCATACCTGCTGAAGTTACATCTACATTAGCTGCCAAACGAAGTGCAGAATAAACATCTGTTGCTCCTAATTGTTCAATATCTTCTTTAGTAATTACTTCTACAGTTTGCGGTACAGCTTTTACTTCCTCTTGAGTTCGTGTCGCTGTAACTACTACATCTGGTGTAACTATCACGTCATTATTTTGTATATCTTGTGCACATACTGGACTTGATAAACCTAATAACACTGATAAAGTCAATAAAGTTTGTTGTTTTTTTGTAGATAATCTCATTATATTAACTCCTTTATATGTAATTGTTTATATTAACAATAATCATTATCATTAATATAAACAGATTAAACGTATTATTTGCTTTTCTTTAGCTATGAATATTTTTTATTTAAAAAGTAATCTCTGCTCCTACACGCCAAATTCTGCCTTCTAAATAAATATCTCCTATTTTTTTATCTCCAATATTATCTACACCTGCATAAACTCGTCCACTTCGACCATCATCAAAAGTGAATTTTTTATTTACTACAAAATTTAAAGTATTATAATCATAATTTTCATTAGCATAATGATAATTACTTATCCAAGAATTCCAAAGCTTAGCACTATATCCATTAATATCATTATCATCATAATTCAATTCTAAAGTGGAAATATTATCGGCTGTCGCAGATACTTTTTCCCCCTCACTGTCCTTAGCATTGAGCCAATTACTAGTCGCTCTAATAGACCAATTGTCATTAAATTGGCGACCTACTTCAAATTCTACGCCATCAGTTTTGGCATCTTGAGCATTGATAAATGTATTTTTTCCATTTACTTTATCATATGTTATTAAATTATCGTATTTACTATTAAAATAATTTAATTTCAACCAATTATTATCTTTTTCAGCTTCAAAACCTAGTTCCCATGTAGTAGCTTCTTCTGGTTTCAAATCTGGATTTCCATATATCGTAGTAAAACCATGATCTTGCCCAGCATATAATTCTACTAAATTCGGAGCTCTCCATGATTTACCCCAATTCGCTTTTATACGACTATTATCACTTAGAAAATAAGTTGCACCTAATTTAGGTGTCGTTTTTCCGCCAAATTGTTCATCATGGTCATATCTTACTGCTGGAATAAATAGCATTTTATCATTTATGAACCATTCATCTTGAATATATCCAGCATAAGCAGAATTGTCCTTGCTATTACCTTCACCTAAAGCTAAGATTGGGCCTTCTACACCTATATTTTTATATTCAACACCATAAGTTAATAAATGCTCATCTCCTGCTTGTACTGTATTTTTAGCTTCAATACCTAAAGTATCAAATGTATTTTGTTTATAACTATTATTTTTACTGCCCTTATATTCTTCCTTATCATATCGATTATAATAAGCTCTAATCATATAATTACTATTATCGCCTTTTCCATTATAAGCTATACTATAATCTTGATTTGTCTTATCATAATTTGCAGAACTTTTGCCCATTCCCATAGAAGAATAATCTGTTATTTTCTTTGATTTTTCATCATAATAACCTATATAAAAATCTAAATTATTACTATCATCAAATGCATACGTTCCACTAAAATCATAATTTGTTCTAGGACCAAAATAATTCGTTCCTGTGCCACCGACAAATTCACGTTTACGATATTTAGCAAAATTAGCATTCACTACCCCATTGAATTTACCTTGCTGACCTAAATCAAAACGATAATAATTATTCATGACATCAGTTCCTGTATTTGCTCCTACAGTTACAGATTGTTCTTTGGATTTTTTCGTAATAATATTGATTACTCCACTTTCAGCATCTGCACCATATTGAGCGGAGGCTGCACCTCTAACAATCTCAATGCGTTCTACACTAGATAAATTTATCTTATCTAAATCAAAAGCTCCTCTAGTCATTGATGAATATTCATTTGACATTCTTCTACCATCTAATAATACTAAAGCACCTGCATTTTTCCCACGAACCATCAATCTATGACCTGCACCTATTTGAGAAACATCAACATTTGTTGCCAATTTCAAAGCAGAATAAATATCTGTTGCTCCTAATTGTTCAATATCTTCACTTGTGATGACTTCTACTGCATTAGGTACAGCTTTCACTTCTTGTTGAGTTTTCGTAGCTGTTACCACTACATCTGGTGTTTGGATTACTTCACTGGCTTGCGTACAACTTGTCAATCCCATCAATATAGATAAAGTTAAAAGTGTAGATTTACGTTTTTTTGTTAGCATTGCTCGTCTCCTTTATTATAAAATTAAGTTTTATTAATAATAATCATTATCGTTTATACTTTAAAAATTATGGCAGTTATCAAAATTAATCATAACTGCCTTATTTTATTTATATATTTAACCTTGTGCTGCTATTGGCTGAACTTCAAAAGATTTTTTGCCCATCAATAATTGTTGTGTAAGTTCTATTATTGTCTGTGTGATATTATTTTGCCAAAATTGACCAGCAATCGTCATTTTATAAGTATGACCACATTTTTCAAATAAGCCATATTCCACCCAAATATTGAGTACTTCTTCTAATTGTAAAAGTTCTTCACTATATACTTGAGCTAATTTTTGCATATTTACCATACAATTTTCAGTTTGTGCTTGAATATCCTTAAATAAAACTTTGCCTTCTGCTTCTTTGGTTAAAACCATCAATGGCCATTTTCCTTCATCAATAGCATTCATATAACGTTGTAAATCTCTATTTAAAAACATAGAAATATCTCCTACAAAACCGCCAGCCCCTGAACCAAATGGTATCACATCAGCTCCTGATTTTGCCAAAGTATTATACATACTGCGTTCACGATTTGTTTTTGCCCAATGACAGACACTCAATCGCTTATAAGCTAATTCATCTAAATATGAAATAGCTGCTTCTAAATATTTTGCCTGTTGTTTTGTCGTTGCCGCAGGTGGTATTTTGCCATTATCTATTGCTTTTTTTAATGCAGATTGTTCAAACACATTTAATTGATACAAATCCATACCATCAATTGGCAAACTATCTGCTATTTTTAAATCATTTACAAAGTTATCCACATCTTGAGCAGGTAAACCATAAATTAAATCTATGATTAATACTGCTTGATTATAACTTGCAGCTCGTTTGAGATTTTCAATAACAGTTTCTTTATCATCTTTGCGTCCCATACTTTGACGAATAGCTGTATCAAAAGATTGTACACCCACAGATATGCGATTTACACCATGTTTAAACCATACTTGCAATTTTTCATCAACTAAATCATGTACACGAGCTTCCATAGTTATTTCGCAATCATTAGCAAGTGGCAATACTTCATTCATAGTTTTTAATAATCTATCTGCATTATATGGCGATAATGTAGATGGTGTTCCTCCACCAAAAAATACAGCATTAATCACACTATCTTGTACATATTTATATTCTTTTGCCATCAATAATTGCTTGATTAATCTATCTACATACATGGTTTCGCGTTCTTCATTAGAATAATTCTGGAAAAAACCACAGTATAGACAAATTTGACTGCAAAAAGGAATGTGTATATATACTGCTTTCTTTTTACTTTTATCTCCTTTTCTTTGCATATATTCAAGCCAAATTTCTTGCTGTTTTATAGGTGGTACCATCTGTCCATTTGCCCCTGGATGAACTACTCTTTTTTTGCTAAAAGTCTCCGTCAAAGGCTGACAAGATTTTTCCCCTATCATCATCTTATATTGTTCAGTTGATAGATTATCTAATATTTCTCTTATTTTGCTCATAAGTTCATTTCACCACTCATTTTTGCTTTAATCTCACTAAATACTTTCTTTGCATTAGCCAAATCTTGCTCATCAGGGTGTGTACTAGCTTTGCGATGACGTTCTAAACGCTTTTCATCTACTGCATGAAAATTTTCTTTAGAAACTTTTGTACCAAACATTTTTTTCATTGCCTCTAATAATTTAGGATCAATCTTTCCTTGGCAGATAAATCGCCCCATAACCTCATTAGAACTATCTAACATATCTATACCATTTTGCAAACTAGTTTTTGCATGTTCTGAATCTGGTTCGGCTCCTAGCGTAGCATATACAGCCACTTTACTATTGCGAATGGATTTCAAAAATTTACTAGCTTTTGCATCAGCTGTTCCTTTGTCCACCCAAAAACCTACAACAACTAAATCATAACCTGTAATATCAGGATTATCTTCTACTTTATAAATATCACAATTCGGAGCTAAAACTTCGGCAATAGCTTCTCCTACCATTTTTGTATTACCTGTTAAACTAGAATAAACTACTATTGATTTCATTTTTTATCTCCTTCTTTTCTATAAAAAATATATCTTTACTCAAATTATAGTCTAAATTTATCTTAAACACACTAAAATTTAAAACTTTTATTTTGTATCAATTAGATTATTCATTATAATTTTTTAATTGATATCTACTAATTACCAACAAGATTAATGTGATAATTATTAAATAAATCATATCTAACAAACTATACATACTAAATACTTCTGTACGTAATAAATTATTCGCTAAAGTCAATGGCAAAATCCCCACTACAATCTGCAACCAATCCGGCAAATTATACAACGGAAAAAATGTACCACAGAAGAAAGTCATCGGTGTAATTATAAAATTTATCACTGAAGATAACGCATCTGGATTTTTGATCCAAAGACCTATGGCAATCCCTAAAATACCAAAGCAAAAGGCAGATAATAAAATCCCTAAAAAGCCCCAAAGGTTCAACATCGGCACATCAAAAAATACCATAGCTATGATATAGATAATACCTCCAGCTATAAAGCCACGAGTAACTCCAGCTAAAGTGATGCCTAATATAACTTGAAAAGCAGAAATCGGACTCAATAATAATGTCTGGAATGTTTTAAAATAAAATCTTCCCACACTTACTGATAATGCTGTCTGTTGAAAAGCATTCATCATGACTGTTATCGATAACATTCCCTTTGCCAAAAAAGGTAAATAACCACCATGGATATTATTCATTACAGGTCCAATCCCCATGCCAAAGGCAAATAAATAGATTATCGGAAACATCACCGCTGAAAAAATATATCCTAATTTTCCCATCTTCTTTTGCAAAAGTGCCATTTCACGCATATATACTGCTAAAAAATTCAAAATCAATAAGCCTCCTTACCGATAAATCGTAAAAAAGCTTTTTCTAAAGTTATATCTTCATTTTCATCTTTTTGCATTATCTGCTTTATTTTTTCTACTTCATCTATCGCCAATAATTCTCCTTGTTTTAAAATAGCGATTTTATCACAAAGATATTCCGCTTCTTCCATATAATGAGTAGTGATAATTACACTTATCCCCATATTTTTTAATTTTTTTATTTCTTGCCAAATATCATATCTCACATCAGGGTCTAATCCCACACTTGGTTCATCTAACAATAAAATTTTAGGCTTTACTAATAAGGCTCTAGCAATCATTGCTTTTCTAGCCATACCGCCAGATAGTTTCTCAATCTTTCTATCTTGCCAAGTATTCATTTCAAATTGAGATATTATTTTTTTCACTTCATATTTATAATTTTTCACCTTATATAAACGAGCATAATATAGCAAAGCTTCTTTAACAGAAAATTCTCTTTCCATATTATTATCCTGCATGACAAAACCTAGCTGAGACTTTATTTTTGCTCTTTCTTTATCAACATCAATCCCTAAAATATCAAGCCTACCTGAATTTGCTCTGCTTAAACCAGATATTATCTTCATCATACTCGTTTTACCAGCACCATTAGGACCTAAAAGCCCCAATATCTCGCCTTCTTCAAGTGTGAAACTTATATCTTTTAAAATAATTTTATCCTTAATTTGTTTATTTATCTTATTTAAACTTAAAACCTGCACTAATTTTTCTCCCCTTGTTTTACATCATAAGGGAAACAAACTAAATGTTTTTGTCCATTTTGTTCTAAAGACATGACTGACGTTTCTACATCATATAAATCACAAAGTATTTTTTCTGTAAATACATCTTGCACCAAACCTTCAGCAAAAATTTTGCCTTTTTTCACTGCTACTAAGCGATGACTATATCTGGCAGCATGATTTAAATCATGCAAGACCATAATCACTGTGATTTTTCTTGTTTCATATAATTTATATACTAAATTCATCAAATCCAATTGATGTTTTACATCTAAATACGTAGTCGGTTCATCTAATAATAAAATCTCTGGGTTTTGAGCTATTGCCATTGCTAGCCATGCTCTTTGACGTTCGCCACCAGATAAAGTATCTAATCTTCGATATCGCATATGTGATGTATTTGTCTGCGTCAATGCCTCTTCGATTTTTTCTTCATCAATTTTATTTGGCGAAGAAAATAATCCTTGATGTGGCATTCTACCATAACAGACTAAATCATAAACAGTCATATCCATTGGAGCCGTTGAAGATTGTGGCAATATCGACATCTTGCGTGCTATATCACCAGGTTTCATTTTTTGAATGTCTTTTCCTTCTAATAAAACAGTCCCATGTGTAGGCTTTAATAATCTACCTAAAGATTTTAATAATGTGGATTTTCCTGAACCATTTGGCCCAATAATACTTATTATCTCCGATTTATCTACCTTGAAATTCAGTTTATCAGCAATAATTTTTTGCCCATATTGCAATGTAAGTTTATCTGCTTGTAAAATCATCTCTTTTGCATTCCCCTTTTCAATAAATAAAGGAAAAACGGTGCACCAATAAATGACATAAATACACCTACAGGCACCTCTATCGGACTAAAAGCAGTCCTTGCCACTGTATCCGCTACAATAAGTAAAATCCCACCAAAAATAGCTGAACTTGGCAATAAATAGTTAAAATCAGAACCCACTACTAAACGCATCATATGTGGCACTATAAGACCAACAAATGTGAGCATACCTGCTACACTTACAGCAGAAGCAGCTAATAAAGCCGCCAGCGTAACGAGGAAAAATCTTGTAGCTTCCACTCGTGTTCCCAAACTTTTTGCTACATCATCACCTAATTGCAAAGCGTTTAACAATTTACTGCTGATACTCACACCTACTAAACCAATGATAGTATATGGCAAAATCATAGTTACATGCTTCCATGAAGCACCTGAAAAACCACCTGCCATCCAATTCACTGTACCTTGAATTTTATCGGAGAAAAATACCATCAAACATGTCATACCGCCAGCAAAAAATGCTGAAACTGCCACACCAGCTAAAATCAATTTAAGTGGCTGAATACCATCTTCCCATGCCAATGCAAATAAAATTAAAGTCGCTATCATCGCTCCTACAAAAGCTACGATTGGCACCATATTCGTATATTCAGGTAAAATAATCATGACTACCATAGCAGCAAGACCAGCCCCTGCTGATACCCCAATAATACCTGGATCTGCCAATGGATTTTTCAATACACCTTGTAATATACAGCCTGCAATAGCCAAATTTATACCAGCAAACATCGCTGTAAGCACTCTAGGAATGCGAATGTGATATAAAATTCTATAGCTTTCTGTATTTTGAACACCTACAAACACATTATATAAATCGCTAAATGATGTATTTGCTGTACCTATAATCACGCTGATAAATAAAACTGCTACCAACAAAATCAGTCCCAAAAACATCACTAAATTGCGTTTTTTACTTCTAGGATCTTTTATCTTTTCACTTATACTAGCAATAGCCATTACCATACCTCATATTTTTTATTCTTGTAAATATAAATCATCTGCCAATATATTTATCGCTTTAGCTATATTAGTACCAGGATTTACAGCAAATAACTGATATGGTAATACATATACTCTATTATTTTTCACAGCAGATATATCTTGCCACAAAGGATTTTGCCCTAAATTTTCATCTATACTATTTTTTACTGCGTCCACATCACCATGAGTTACTACAAATATCGCCTCTGGATCTTGTGTAGCAATATATTCCATTCCTAATGGGATATAGCCACTATCTTTTGCTACAGAATCCACATTATCTGCTATATTATTACCACCTAAGCGTTTTAATAAATCTCCTGTAAATGATTTACTTGTTGCCATACTAAAGCTATCTGTCGTTCCCCAAATTATCAAACTTCTTGGAGCTGTTTTATTTTCTGCTCTAGCAATCGCTTTTTCATAATCAGCTTCTATTTCTTTGATTTTTGCTTGAGCAATTTCTTCTTCTCCTGTTAATTCTCCATAAAAACCTAAAGTGGATATCACATCTTCATATGTGTCTAAAGATTTAATCAACACAGGAATATTAGCTTTCTCTAAAGTAGGAATTAATTGCTGATGAAAAGGTACATTTACACCAATTACTAAATCAGGTTGTAATTTCAAAATAGTTTCTACACTAGGATTATGAATTACACCGATTTGCTCTATATTTTTTGTTCCTTCTTTAACTTCATCACTCAAAGCTTCTGAAGTAGGTTTTCCCACTATTGTATTAGTCTCTTTACCACCAGCATAATAATATAAATCTAAATGAGAAGCATTTAATAATACTACACGTTTAGGATGTGTTGGTATTGTTACCTCTCTACCTGTGCTATCTGTAACGACTCTTGTTGAGCTGATATTATTTGTATCTCCTTCATGTGAGCGAAAGCCTAAAAACAATCCGCCAATAGCTATCAAACAAATAATGCCAAAGATTACTTTTCTCAAATAGCCACTCATATTTTCACCTCTTTATTTTTCAATCAACTTTTTATACAAATTTTATTTACATCTTTGCCAATTTTACTTATACAACTACATTTAGGACATTTTATTTCTACATATTTAACATTTCCATAAAAAAGCAATCTATTACATCGCTTACATCTATGTTCTGGTAATTTAGTTAACGTTTTTTTTTCGTCTTTTTTTTCATCATCTATAATAATATTTTCGATTTCTTCTTGTTTTAATATAACTTCTTGCATCAAAAACAGCTCTTTTCTCAATATCAATTCAAATAAAAATTAACAGGAACATTCATACTAATACTTTCACCTAAACCATGACTAAATGGACATGCACTATATACTGCATTTAAAGCAGCCTTATCTAAATTCCCATTAACGCTAGAAACTACACCTGCACTGATTAAATTTCCATTTGCATCAATAGTTACATTAATAATTACTGTGCCTTGCTGATTTAATCTAACAGCTGCATACGGATAAGATTTATGATTTTCCACAGCTTGAGCAAATCTACTTGCTACACTATATCTATCTTCTGTAACATTTGCTCCGCCACTAGCTCTTCCATTATTGCCACCAGCCATGCCTTCTGCTGTGCCACCACTTCCACTGCCACTGTTTTTATTTTCGCTACCAGAAAAATTCTCACCATCTCCCTGACCAATACCGTCACTGATTACTTGCGTATCATCTTCTGATATTGTATTTGTTATATTATTGGAAGCTGGTAAAATTCCATCTTCTGCACTAATTTCATCTTTTTCAATCTGCTTATTTTCTACATTATTTATTTGTTTTATATCTTTATTTTGATTTACTTCATTATTTTTATTCCTGATATTTTGATTATCATTATCACTATTATGCTTAAAAATATTTTCTATATCTCTACTAAATGAATTGAATGATGATTTTTCTTGAACTTTTGCTATCTGTTCTGGTGTGTCCGCTAGATTGACTGTAATCAATTCTTCTTTTGGTCTTTGTATCTCCTGATGAAAGCCTGCTACCACAGCACCAATAGTTATGACTACTATAAAATGAAAAACAAATGATATTGAAAAAGATTTTTTCCAAATATGCTTTTTCATTGATTATTTCTCCTGAGTAGCTATGGATAATTTGGTTACACCTGCACTCTTGATTTCATCCATCACTTTGATTACTTTTCCATGTTCTACATTCTCATCAGCTCTTAAAATCACAGGAGTATCTGCTTTATCAGCTAATTGTTCCACTCGTGGTTTTATTTCTTCAATGCCCACCACAGTATCACCTATACTGATTGTGCCATCTTTCATTAGTGTAATAGCCACTGGCTTTGGTGCTTCTTGATGACTAGAAGATGCTACTGGCAAATTCACAGGCATAGATTTTTGATAAACCATTTGCAAAGTGCTAAATAAGAAAAACACCATCAAGAAAAATATAATATCTATCATCGGTATAATCATCAATCGTGGTGGTCTTGCCACGCGATTACTACGTATATTCATTATTATTTACCTCTTGCCTTACTAATCACTACAGTACAAACATTTTCTACATCAGTTAAAACACTATCTAAGCGATTACTAAAATAGCTATGCACAATCAAGGCTAGCACGGCTACACAAAGACCAGTAGCTGTCGCAATTAACGCCTCACCTACACCACCAGTGATTAATGCAGGATTATCACCAGCAACATCTAATACTTTAAAAGAACTAATCATCCCCACCACTGTACCTAATAAACCTAACAGTGGAGCCATTGTAACAATAGTATCTAAATAATTTAAATTTCGTTTTAACCCATTTGCTCTAACAGAAATATATTCCTCAAAACTTTCCTTCATTGACATTGGACACTCACGATATTTTAAACCTATCGCCAATACATCACTGACAAAGCAACGATTATTAGCACATACTTTTTCTGTTTCTTGCCAATTACGCTCTTTAGCTAAAGCTAAAATTTGTTGAGCCATATCTTTATTATCGCCACAAGTCCTCTTATAATAGATAAAACGCTCAATACCAATAGCAACAACTAAAATAGAACAAGCTAAAAGTGGATACATCACCCAACCACCATGATGAAATAATTCTAATGCACTAATAATAAAATCCAATTTAAACGCACCTTTCTCTAAATAATAATCTTCATTAAAAAGATAAAACTCCATAGAATAAATCCAAAATAAAATTTTCCTATGCTCTACATAAAAATAAATACACACAAAAATTTTATTTAAAAATATATTCTATGGAGTTCTAGACTCTCTTTTAAAAATTACATAAATAATTATATTGAAAACAATTCTCATTGTCAAATATTTTATGAACAATTTTTAAATCTATTCAATTTTATTTTTTAGTACATTCTAACCATTCTTGATAAATATACTCTTTCAATCTATCAAAAGTATCACTATCTTTTTTACCTACAGCTTTTCCTTCAAATTCTGTAGCACGAATACACAAATCACCAGAACTACTTACAATTACTTCATCAGCATTGATTAATTCATCTACTGTAAAAGGTCTTTCTTCTACTTCAATATTCAACGCTTTACATGCTTTTAATAAATGCGCTCTAGCAATACCAGGTAAAATATATTCATCAGCAGGATGAGTGATGAATTTTTTATCTTTAATTATATGCACATTACTATGAGCACATTCTGTAACTATATCACCGCGATGAAATACAGTTTCATCACAATTATTTTCCTTAGCATGTTGATAAGCTACTACACTAGGAATTAAATTCAAAGTCTTAATATTACAATGCAAAAATCTTGTATCTTCCATAGAAGTCAATTTGTATTCTCTATCTTTATCAGTTATTTTTTCTGGGCAAATTGTTATCCATAAATTAGCTTTTTGCTCTTTATCATAATTATGACTTCTAAGACCATTACCACCACGAGTAGCTTGCCAATATACAAACAGTTCATCATCATCTAATTTTTGTACTAATTCATTCAATAAATCTTTTAAATACTCTTTAGTAAAACCTAAATTGATATTTAATAATCTAGCGCTATTAAAAAATCTATCAACATGTTCATCAATAGCCATGATTTTATAATTTCTAGCGCAAGTGGCATCATATACACCATCGCCAAACCAATGGGAACGATCTGACATAGGTATCATTATTTTATCAATTTCATCATATTTTCCATTATAATAACCTAAAGTTTTCATAAAAAATCTCCTTTAATTAGACAAAGACCCGAAGATTACTATTAAAATATATACACAAAATTAATAGAATTCTTCGGGTTTTTATTTCACTAAATTATGCTTCTTGCGCTTCTTGTTTGCAAATAACAACAATATCTTTTATTTCAGCACGGAAAAAGTCTGCTACACGATATGTATTGCTTTCATAAAAAGAAATACAATCAGAACCAGGTAAAGATGTAGCGTCATGATCTCTAAAAATTGTAGGTTCTCCTACATATTCTCTACCATCATTACAAATAACTCTTACAATGTGACCTTTGTATTGTTTAAAATCTTCATTAAACATGCACAATCGCTCCTTAAAACTTTGATTATTATAATTTTACCTTATACCATCTTTATTATCAACTATTAAACAATTATTTACAATATTTTATAATTTAGTATAATATTATATACGTTGTTTTTCCAACAAAGGAGTAGTTTTATGCAAAAATATTTAGATATACTCAAAAACTCAGCTTTATTTTCTGGCATTGATACAAAGGATTTAATCAATATGTTCAAATGCCTTTTGATGAACATAAAAACTTATGAAAAAAATTCTTATATACTCAAAGCCTCCGAACCACTCGTTGAAGTAGGTATAATTTTAAAAGGTAGAGTAAATATCATCAAAGAAGATTATTGGGGCAATCGAACAATTCTCACTACGCTTTCAACAGGCGATTTATTTGGCGAAAGTTTTGTTTGCACGAATATTAACAACAATAATTGTTTTAGCATTGTAACTGCTGAAAAAGCTGAAATTATGTTTTTAAACTATCAAAAAATAACTTCACCTTGTCAATTTGCATGCAATTTTCATTCAAAAATTATTCAAAATATGCTTTTACTCATAGCTAAAAAAAATATACAATTAACAACAAAGATAGACCATTTAAGCCAAAAAACAACTCGTGAAAAAATCTTATCCTATCTATCTAGCGAAGCTTTAAAAAATAATAATAATTCTTTTACCATTCCCTTCAATAGACAAGAACTTGCAGATTTTCTTTCTGTTGAAAGAAGTGCTATGTCTGCTGAATTATCACGCATGCAAAAAGATAAACTAATTACTTATCACAAAAATAATTTTACTTTATTATAATTTTTATTAAATGATTAAAATTTAGGAGTAATCACATGTTTAAATCTTTACGTTGGCTTATAAAATTTAGAAAAAATTTCCAAAATCTAAAAAAACATTATCAAATAATCATCTATGCTACTAAAAAAGACTTTGCTTATTATCAGCAAAAACAAAGTTTAAGCGATTATCAAATGGAAGAAGTGCTTTTTTATATAGCACGAATGCAAGACTATCATCAAAAAATCTCATCTATGTCACTTCTTCAAGCTGGCATCACTAAAAATAGAGATTTTCAAACTTATATCGGTTTATTAAAAAAAAATATGTTTAAATGCAATGAAATTTTAATGATAGGCGCTCGCCATGAATTATTGAGATTTCAACAAGATATAGATTTTCTAATCAATGATAAAAGCCATGATTTATTCAAGCACCTAAGCCCAGATATTCAAACAGCTTTTATTAATATTTATAAATTAACACATAACACCATAAAATCTATAGATGAAAACAATTTAAGAAATTTTGCTCAATATAAATATAAATTAGATATATTTCTAGAAAAACTTAATAAACGCCTATCTCCGCAAAAATATAATACACTTTTCAACGAAATCAACAGACTTCAACAAAAATCTTAACTAAAAAATTAAAAACTAAATATATAATCAACTAAATAATAAGTTTGTAAGAAGTAACTATATGTTACTTCTTTTTTTATGCAGATTTTATCGATTTTTTCTCTTGACTTCAATATAATTTAATGTATAATAATTGGTACTACCAATTATTTAAATAGATAGGGGTACACATTTGGAAGATAGAGGTTATATCTTAGTTTTAGAATATATCAAGGAATTAATCATTTCTGGTAATCTCAGTGTTGGTGATAAACTCCCTACTGAACGCAAATTATCTGAAACACTTTCTCTAAGTCGCAATACTATCCGTGATGCAATTCGCATTATGGGAAGCATGGGTTTTATTGAAAGCCGTCAAGGTTCTGGCAATTATTTATCTAATAAAATCAGTGGCAATATCTCCGCCACTATAAATTTCATGTTACTTTTAGAGCAATCTAATTTTACTGAAATCAATCAAATTAGACGTGCCATTGCTTTAGAATGTTTTCGCCATGTTTTTACAAAATGCACTGATAGAGAAATAAAATTACTACAAAAAGTAGTAACAAAAATGGAGCAATGTCATCGTGAAAGTCACTATGACAAATTATTTCATGATATTATTTTACATATCTCTCAAAACAAATTAATGATTAGCATGATGAATGCACTTTCTAATGTATGTTGTACATTAATTGATAATATTTTTTCTAGTGCTACAGCTGAAACTAAAAATACAATTATCAATTCACACAAAGAAATTCTAAATTGCATCATCAATCGCAATGAATTAGCTGGTTATGCAGCTATTAATCACCATTACGATTTAGTTGATAAAGAAATATTAAAATGGAAGGCGGTTCTTTAAGTGAAATTACTTGAACAATTTGGTATTATTTTAACTTTAACTTTTATCGTTGAAACTTTTAAGGAACTCGTTCCATTACCTGTTCCCGCTAGTGTTTATGGCTTAGTTTTAATGCTTTTACTTTTAAAATTCAAAATTCTAAATATCTCTGCTATCAAAGATGCTAGTAAATTATTAATCGAAACTATGCCTATCATGTTCATTCCTGCTGCTGTTGGACTTTTAAATGCATGGAATGTAATTCGTGATTTATTAATTCCTTTGACCTTAGTAGTAAGCTTAACTACTGTTATTGTAATGGTTATTTCTGGTCATATAACACAATTTATTATTGTATCTAGTAAGAAGAAAAAAGGAGCTTGCTAATTAGATGTTACAGGATCTTATCTTTAATTCAGCTTTATTTGGTTTGATTATTAGCTTATTAGCCTATGAAATAGGTTTGCGCATAAAACGTAAATTAAAAATTGCCATTTTCAATCCTTTGTTAATAGCAATAGGTCTTATAATCATTTTTTTAGTAACCTTCGATATTGATTATGAAGAATATAATCGAGGCGCTAAATATTTAGGTTATTTATTAACACCAGCTACAATCTGTCTTGCTGTTCCTTTATATGAACAACTAGAAGAATTGAAAAAAAACGTAAAAGCTATCATGGCTGGTATCATTTCTGGTGTAATCACTAGTATGAGTTGTATTTTAGCTTTATCTATTTTATTTAGCTTTAGTCACACAGAATATGTAACACTTTTACCAAAATCTATCACAACTGCTATAGGTATTGGTATATCTGAAGAATTAGGTGGTATCGTTACTATCACTATTGCTGTTATCATCATCACTGGTGTATTCGGCAATATGACTGCTGAATATATCTGCAAAGTATTTAAAATTTATGAACCTGTAGCTAAAGGTGTAGCAATCGGTTCATCTGCTCATGCTATGGGAACTGCAAAAGCAATTGAAATGGGCCCTATTGAAGCTGCTATCAGTAGCTTAACTATTGCCGTAGCTGGTATTGTTACTGTAATTGCTGTTTCATTCTACGCAACTTTATTATAAATTTTAAAATTTATAATAAAACAAAAAATAACACCTTAAAATAATCTTTTAAGGTGTTATTTTTTCTATATGATGAATTGTCAATCCAAGTGCGACACTTCTTTTAAAAATAAATTAAATGGATTATCCCAATTTAAGCATTTTCTTGGTCTCCTATTTAATAATATTAATTTTTCTATTAAATCATCATTAGATATTTGTCCTAAATCTGTTTTCTTTGGATAATATTCTCTTAACAACCCATTTGAATTTTCGTTGCTACCTCTTTGCCATGCTGCATATGCATCTGCAAAATATACTTTTATATCTAATTTTTCTACTTCTTTATAACATGCAAATTCTTTTCCTCTATCTGTCGTAAACGATTTTAACGCCTTTTTTGGTAATACTTTCACTAATTTTTTTATTACTTCTAGCATTGATGAAGCTGTTCTATCTTTTATTTTTATTGCCACATAAAATCTTGTTTTTCTTTCTACAAATGTTGCTAAACAAGCCTTAGATTTTCCTCTACTAGATACTATGATATCTAACTCCCAATGTCCAAAAGTTTTTCTACTTTTTACATTTTTGGTCTAGTTGTAATAGTGAAATACCTTTTAATTTACCAATATAAATCCAGTTATAAATAGTTTTAAAGGAAAGTTTATCATTTAAAAGTGCATTAGAAATCTGTTCTGGAGACCAATTTTCATGTAATTTTTCAGAAATAAGATTAGAAAAAACATCATTATATTTACTAGAGTGAGAAGAATTTTTACGACGTTTAAGATAGTTATTGTGGGCAGATGTAGAGCAATAATTATTTTCAAATTTATTACGAGAAAGTTCTCGAGCAATAGTAGAATGATGACGATGTAAAAATTTAGCAATAAAACGGGTAGAATAACCTAAAATAGAAAGAACCTCTATACGAATACGTTCAGATATGGTAAGATGATGATAGCTCATTATGAATTTTCCTTTCGTGTAGGTTTTGTGTGGTAACTTTATTTTACACGAAAATTCATAATGAGTTTTTTATTTTTTTAGGTGTCGCACTTCATTATACAATCCATCATTTAAATATTGTATACTTATATTTTTAGTTAATTTTTATATTTTGAATTTATTATATTTATATTTATTTCACCGATTACTTTTTGTTTATCAATAATTTTTACTTTTCCTTGAGAAATATTATATTGATGAATATCTTCATTTGGTAATCTTAATTCTAAATTCAAAGGTATAATATTCTTTTTATTTTTTTCAAGCTCATCTTCTGGATTTAATTTTGGCCAAATTCCTTTTTTAGTACCTTGAGATACTATTACATCTAACTTTTCAGTTGTATATGAAAGATTTCTTGCATTTTTATCTACTTTTATACGTAAATATACACTAACTATATTAGGTTCAATGTAATATTTTACTATTCCCATATTATTAATATCAATTGTACAATCTGTAATATAATTTTGTGTTAAATCTATTTTTTGATAAACTTTATCTGATTTATTTTCATCAGTGAATTTCTCTAGCATAAACATTGCTAATATAGTTAAAATCACTAAGACTATACTTATAATTTTTCGATTAAATTTGTTCATACTTATTTCGCCATTTCTCTTTAATCTTTTTTAATATACATTTACTGCCTAGTATAATTATAGCTATTACTCCGGGCATACAATTTAATTGACAATTCCCACAAAAACCAGTGCAATTATTTGCCATACCTAGTGAAGATATAGGTATACCTAAAGAAATAAAGAAAGTAATAATTTTATTTTTCATATTTATTTTTCTCTCTTTCCATAAGAAACAGCTTTTACAGGGCAATTATACACACATTCTTCACAAATAATACAATTATATACATTCGTTTGGGCTTTGTTTTGTACAATTTTTATTGATTCCATAGGACAAACTTTACTACATTTTTGACAACCAATACATTTTGTTTTATCAATATTAATCCTTGATACAAAATCAAATTTACAACCTAGAGCATGAATTAGATTTTGCACTGCTCCTACAGGACATAAAAAATTGCAATATCCTCTACCACCTTGGGTAAATAATCCCAAAATAATTACCCATACAAAAGTAGTAATTATCAAAGTTGATGTTAACGAGATAAAATAACCCCAAATAAAATAATTAGTGAATAAATCAAATAAATAAAAATTACAATAGTTACATGCTAATAATCCGCCAAAAAATGGCAAAATCATATAACCTGTAAGCATACCATAGCGAATAGGTGTTATATCTACATATTTACTCCAATTAATTTTGTATTTCGTAGGTATTAAACGACTTAAATATTCAGTACTTGCACCTGCTGGACAAAGTTTCCCACAAAAAATAGCACCTTTAAAGAAAGATATTATCCCCAAAACCACTAAAAAAGAGACAAAAGCAATATCCATAGCAAAGAATTTTCCATCTAATAAATGCTCAATTTGAATACGAAAACAACTACTATGAATAGATATCTCATTGATATCTCGACCAAAAAGATAAAATATAGCCTTAGTAAATAATGCTCCAGGTGCATAAAACAATATAAAACCTAGCATATATCCAATAATTCGTTTTATTTGAAAATACATACAAACTCTCTTTCTAGATAAATTAAGGATAGAGCAAAAATCACCCTATCCTTATTAATAATTAATTACTTATTTTTAATTAGAAATTATAACGTACACCTACACTATATGTGCGACCTGATGTAGCTTCACTAGAATAAAATTCTCTATCAAAAATATTATTGATAGCAAATTGTACACTTGTTGAATCAGAAAGCTGATAATTTATAGCAGTATTTACAATAAAATATGGATCTTCTGCACCATATTCACCAGTTACATCATCAGGTGCTTGTCTTGCACTAACGTATTGACAATCAAGAAGTGCGTTCCACTTATCTTGTTTGTAATTAAATCCTGCGTGCATCAAATGTTTTGGAATACCATAATCATTACTATTTACATCTTTTAAATTAGTACCTGCAACTTTACTTTGTTCTACTTTACCAGATTGCCAAGCATAGTTAAAATATGCAGACCAATTATCATCAAATTGATGATTTGCTTCAAATTCTATTCCACGACGTTTTTCTGTACCATAATTTTCATATTGTTTATATTCTGCTTTATTAGTACCAGGTTTATAATGTGTTGTATATAAAATTTTATCATCTGTTTTTACTTGATACAAGGACAAACCTATATTAGTTCTTTCTGATAATTGTTTTTTCATTCCGATTTCAAATGTATTTGATGTCTCTGGATCAAGATCTGGATTAGCTATAACACCGCCCATATCACCACCACCATCACGGTATACTTGATATAATGGTGGTGGATTAAAAGAATGGCCATATGATACATAATAATTAGTATCTTCATCAGCTTGATAATTTAAAGAAATTTTAGGACTAATTTCATCATATGTTGCTGAATCATAATTTAAACTTCGTGTTACCGCACCTGTTTTTTTATCGTAATAGATACTGTAACCATCTGTTTTTTCAAAATGATCCCATCTTACACCTAAATACATAGTTAATGGATCGCTTATTTGATATTCATCTTGAATAAATAAAGCTATATTTTTAGCTTTACCACCATGTTTTTCATATAAACCATTATTACCCCAATTGGTATTTACAGAACCATGGTCACGCCAATTATTTAAATAAATTCTATCTTGGTCAAAGCTTTCTTGTTTATAGCTACCACCAACTAAAATATTATGTTTACCGATATCTTCCCATACTTTTTGAAAATCAAAATTATATGTTTTTCCTGGATAATATGAGTCAGTACCTTCTCCATTCCAATTAATATTTTTAGCCCCACTTGCATTACTATATCCATTTTTTTTCATATCTAAATAACCAAAATTAGCACTAAATTTATTGGCCTCATCTACATAATTTAATACATGTAAATCAGATTCTTTTTTGCCGTCATAACCAAGATAACTAGAAATACTTGGCGATAAAATCAAACCATTGCCAATATCTACTTTTTCACCAAAAATAGGTTTTCCATTTACAGTTATTGTAGAAAATGGATTTTTATAGCTATATTCACTTTCTGTATGAATATAATTATATTTTAAAGATTTATCTTCATCAAAATCATATTTTATATGTGCAGAAATATTTTCGTTTTCCCATTGTTTTTCTCCACGACCACCTAACAAATACTTGCCCGTACTTAATTGTGGTGGGATATTATCTGGTTTTATATTTGCTGTACCTTTTTTGGCATTTCCTGTATAATAATAGCCTTTAAATCCATCAGATTTACGATTTTCATAGCCTAAACCTACAGATAATTTTTCATCTACTTGCATATTAGCATATACAGCTTTTTTCCATGTATTGTTACTACCATAATCTAAAACAGCATTGATTTTAGATTCACCTTTAGCCATAGTTTGATCTTTTGTAATAATATTTACTACAGCACCTACAGCTCTACCACCATATAATGATGAACCAGCACCTTTTACCACTTCGATACGTTCAATATTTTCAACTGGGAGCATTTCCCATTCCATATTGTTATTATAAGTGGTATTCATTGGCATTCCATCTAATAAAATTAAAATATTATCTGACTCAAAACCTCTAATTTGAATACCACCTTGAGCTACTTGGCTCATATATACACCTGGCAATTGTTGTAATGCCTCAGGTACAGATTTTACATTTCTTTCTTGAATATCTTGTGCTGTTACTACATCTACACTCGCTGGGGTTTCTTTTAATTCTTTTAATGTTTTAGTAGCAGTAACTACCATTTCTTGTAATTGAAAAGTAGGTACTTGTTCTGTTTCTTGAGCCATTGCAAAATTACTATTTAAAATTACACTACCACAAACTAAACTAGTTACTAATAATTTTTGTTTAATATTATACAAAATTTTTCCTCCTAAATATTATTTATGTGTACCAAAAACAACTTTAATATTATTTTTTTGCAGAAAGTCGACAATTTCTTGTATTTTAGGACAAAGAACTTTTTTATGCGTTTGTTCATCTATTATTTCTGTACAAATGCCTACATGGACAATATCTGTTTTTACAGACAATATTCTTTCTAATTTTTCTAATAAACCTTCTTGGTTATTTAATAAAACTTCATCACAACCATTACAAGTCCAAAAAGCAACTAATTTTGTATCATCATTGGTATATTGAGTAAAAAATCCCTTTTTGTTATAAAAAGCATCTAAACAACTAGCACCTGTGCATACATCATTGGCTTTTAAACATGTTAAAATAGCGATATTTTTCATATACATAACCTCTTTAAAATATTTAAATTGTTTATTTAAAATGTTTTGGTAAAAAACGTATATTTATATTGTCATTAGGTAAAGCCTCTATTTTGGTATCAACTTCATATAAATCTTTAATAAATTTTTCAGTTAATAAGTCTTTTGGTTTTCCTGCACCTACAATTTGTCCATCTTTTAAAGCTACTAAACGATCACAATACATAGCAGCAATATTTAAATCATGAATAGCTGCTATAACTGTTAAATTTAAACTCTTTACAATATCCATGATTTGTAATTGATATTTAATATCCAAATGATTTGTTGGCTCATCCAAAACTAAACACTCTGTTTCTTGAGTTAAAGCTCTAGCTAAAATTACACGTTGTTGCTCTCCTCCAGATAAAGTAGTAAAATTTCTTTCAACAAAATCTTTTAATCCTACTTTTTCTAAAGCATTTCTAGCTATTTTATAATCAATTTCATTATCTCTTTCTAAAATTTTTTTATGTGGAGAACGACCCATTAATACTACATCTAAAACTTTAAAGTCAAAATTATAAAAATTATGTTGAGCTACTACAGCTAAATCTAATGCTGTCTGACGAAAAGACAATTCATCTATATTTTTTCCATTAAATAAAATTTTGCCTTCACTAGGTTTCAATATACGGTAAATACATTTTAAAAAAGTAGATTTTCCACTACCATTTGGACCTATTATTCCTAAAAACTCTTTATTTTTTACATCTATGTTTATACCCTTTAAAATTTCTTTATTCCCAATAAACTTTTTTACTTGTTCACTTATTATTTCCATTTAATTACCTCCAAAACCATATGTCTTCTTTATCATTAAATAAACAAAACAAGGAGCACCTATCAAAGAAATCAAAATTCCTATTGGTAATTCAGTTTTTGGAATAATAATTCTACATAATCCATCAGCTAAAACAAGAAATATTGCTCCTGCTAAAGCCGATATAGGTACTAATTTTTTATGATCAGTACCGACTAACATCCTTATTATATGAGGAATAATTAAACCTACAAATCCAATCATTCCAGCAGCATAAACTACAAATCCTACAATTAAAGAGCTAACCAATAAATATACCTGACGATATATATGCAAATCCCGTCCCAATGTTATAGCTACTTCATCACCTAAAAGCATTAAATTTAAAATACGACTCTGTGTCCAAAAAAATAAGATAGATATCATTACTATTGGTGCAATTATAAAAATACTATCCCACTTAGCACCAGATAAACTACCCATTAACCAAAAAGCAATAGATTGCATTCCTTCTTTATTATTAGCAAAATACACAATAAAACTAGAAAAAGCACTACATACTGCACTTAATGCCATACCAGCTAATAATAATTTTATCGAATTAGCCTTTCCACCAAGATTAGCAATAAATACCACACCTAATGAAATAGTAAATGCTCCAATAAAAGCAGATATCCCTACAAAATTTTCACCCAAAGCAACACCAATACCTAGTAAAATAGCTGCTGTAGCTCCTAAAGAAGCTCCTGAAGAAATACCTAAAATATATGGATCAGCTAAAGGATTTTTTACAATAGCTTGCATAATAACACCACATACGGCTAAACCAGCTCCAACTATTGCAGCTAAAACTAGTCGTGGTAAACGCAATAACCAAATAATATCATGCACAGGTCCTTTTCCTATAGTTTCTATACTTGTACCACTTTGTAATTGTTCTATAATAGTGAAATATATTTTTTCTAATGGTAATTTTACTGTTCCTATACTTAAAGCCCAAAATAATATCATAATCAAAATAATTATCAACAACAAACAAATAAATAGATAATCTGTTTTTCGAAAAAATTCTTGCATTTTACTTCTCCTTATATAATTCTGGATATAAACCTTGTGCCATTATTCTTATACCATCATATGCTCTAATACCAGGACTATATATTGCATAAAGAGGTACAGGATATATTCTTTTATTTTTTACAGCTTTTAATCCTTGTAAAGCCTTATTTTGATAAATTCTATCTAAATACATACGTTCGTCACCATAGTGCTGTTCAGTAATAACGATAAAAATTACATCTGGATCTAAATCAATTAACTGTTCAAAACTAAAACGCTCTACATTAGGTTCCAATAATTCACCATTAACTCGTTGTAAAATATCACCAGCTAAAGTTCGTTCTCCATATACAGAAATATCTTTTCCTAAAAACTCAATAATAATTGCTCTAGGTTTTTTATTTATATTTTTAGTATGCTCTGTAACAAAAGATATTTCTTTTTTCATCTGTCCAACTAATTCATTAGCTCTATCTTTACGATCAAATATCTTACCCAAATCTAAAATATATTGATATTCTTCATCTAAACTATGTTTAGGTTTTATTAATATATTATCATTTATAGATTTTGTTGGAGCAGATGATTTAGCTATATATGTATTTACAGTTCTACTATTCCAATAATCTGTAGTTCCTGCCACTTTTGGTGCAAAAGTAGAATACCAACCTAAAATAAAATCTGGCTCTAACATTGTTATAGTTTCTATATCTAAATTTTGTAATCCAGTATAAGGGATTTTACTATATTCTTCTCGATATTCAGGTCGAAGATATTTCTTGTCAGGAATACCTGTTCCTGCCACAATTCTATCACCAACACCCAAAGCAATTAATGTTTCTACAGAGTTTTGCCAAAAAGCGACTACTTTTTGAGGTGGTTTTTTATATGTTAATTCAAATTCTTCATTTTTAGAGTTTATATTTTTTATTTTTATTGGATAATTATTTTCATTATATGATATATTTAACTGAGACTTTTTTTGTTCCCACAACTGTATAGTATCTGCATTTTCTTTTATAACAGGACTACAACCTGATAATATTATCAACAATACCATTAAATTTATAAATATAATATTTTTCATAAAAACCTCTATAGAAAAGTATAAAGTACACTAAATGTGTACTTTATACTCTTCTTATATTAAACTTAATTAAAATTTATATCTCATACCTACCATATAACAACGACCAGGTTGTGGTGCTGCGCCAATTCCATTATATGCACTATAAGCATTTTCATATGCTTCATTAGTTAAGTTAGTAATAGTTACATATGCTGTTGTATCATCATTAATTTCATAATTTAAGTTCCAATCAAGTACAAAGAAATGCTTATCTGTAAATGCTGTTGTATCCATACCAGTATAATAATTAGCTAATAAACCTGTATACCATTTACCATTTTCATAAGATAAGTTAGCAATATAATGATTCGCCGGACGTAAAGCATTTATCATTGTATTAACATTAGAATTATCATCTAAATTAATATCTGGGTCAAACTGCATACCGTCTTTTGCTTTCCACTCATCTTTCATATGACTATATGCTAAGCTCAAATTCCAATGATCATCAAATTGATGGTCCATTGTTAAATTAATAGACTTTTTAGTTTCTTGTGCATTAACATTTTTATTCACAAAATCTTTGTCAACGTCAGACCATACAGAATAATTAGTAATAGCATTATCCATATCAGTCCAATCATAATGAAGTGCTACACTCGTTTTATCATCAATATCTTTGCGTACACCAAACGTCCATACATCTCCTTCTTCATCTTTTAAAGGAGCTCCATTTGGTGTATCTTTTCCATAATCTGCTGATTTTATTGGTCTATAGACACTTGCCCATCCTAAATATGCACTAGTTGTATCATCAAAAGCATATTGTGTATTAATTGTTGGTGTAAAAATTATTGATGAAGTATTACCTTGAGATACTGTACCAGCATCATTTGTTTTATCAAAAGTACTATAATTAGAATAACGAATAGCTGGTGTTATATCCCATTTATCAGATAAATGTATTTTATCTTGCACAAATCCTAAAATGCTATCTCTTTCTACATGTGTAGTTTTCCACGTATTATCTTTTCTATTTAAACTTTTAGTATAAGTTTTAGCTTTGTCATAAGTTAAGCCAAATAATAAATCATTATTATCTATAGATTTACCATATTGAAGCTGTAATCCCTGATTTTTTTCATTATATAAAGTAGTAGGACCTGTTTTACTAAATTGATAATTATTTATAAAATCATCCCAAGCAGGAGAGCCTGGAAATGGCACAAAACTACCATCATCTGCTACCCACTTTGGATATCTATCAACACCCCAATAATGATGATCTTGATCATAAAAACGAATAAAGCTTTCCATACCATTTTCTTTATCAAATGTATATGTAATATCAATATCATTATTACGAAAAGCATTATATGAACCACTCAAAGCATCTAATACAAATAAATTTCTATAACCTGGATTCGTAGTATTACCAAATTTACCATCTTCGGTATCTTGAATAATTCTATTCCATTCTGTTTCATTCCAAAAACGATAATCCGGCGCAGTAATTGGATAGCCATCTTTGCCATTTCTATGATTATACCAAATACGTAGGTTTTCTGTATCACTAAAATCTTTATCTATGCGTATATTAGCGCCTTCTTCTTTAAATTCTGTACCCCTATAAGTATAATTTCCCCCAGTAAGACCATCTTTATATTTTGTATCGCCAGACATTTCACGATCCAATGATATAAAATATTTCCATGATTTATCATCACCAGCAGAACCAGAATAAGTTACATTATAATTATGTTTTTTCCATGAACCAGTAGAAAGATCAATAGTTCCTTGATTTTCATCTGCTCCTTTACGAGTAATAATATTAATTACTCCACCTGTAGCATCAGCTCCATAAACTGAAGCGCCAGGACCTTTAATTACTTCAATTTTTTCTACATTATTAATATTTACTACTTGATTTAAATCAACCATCGTTCTAGTCCCACTAGCATTAGAACTACCAAAACGAGTACTAGTAGCATTATCAACACGACGACCATCCACTAAAACAACTACACGAGAATCACCATTAATTGATAAACTATTATTATATGGTGCATAGCCATATTCTCCGCCCCTATATCCAGGGTTTTGAAAAGTCACACCAGGTATACGTTTAATAGCATCTGTCAAATCTTGATAATGACGTTTTTCAATTTCTTCACGAGTAATTACTTTTACATCTCCACCTGTACGATAATAAGACTGTTCTGTAATAGTATTACCAAATTGATCTTTTGTAGCATCCGCTTCTACTACTACAGCATCTAAAGTATATTCATTTAAATTTTCATCAAATGCCGCTTCGGAATATGTTGTCCAATTCATAATACCAAGAGTTACAGCAGCTACTAGATATTGTTTTTTTAATCTCATTTTTAAACCTGACTTTCTTAATTAATATTTCAAAAATTTACTCCATTTATATAAGAAAAATTATAAATAGCATCTACATTCCAATCAGTCCAATTACCATCAAATTTACCTAAATTAAAAGTAATTCTTTTTTTACTATTTGGTGCTATCTTGCACATAGGCATTTTTTCTGGTTGTCCTATATATTGATAAGAAGTTCCATCATTATTCATAAATGTAATAATAGCTGTGAAATTATTTAATCTAGTAATTTTCAAATCATTTCGTAAATTCTCAAATTCTCCACTCATACATAAATTTTCTCCATCTTTCCATACTTTATAAGTTTTCCATTCTAAAATCATAGTATCTGATGAAGTTTCTGCTGCAAAACTAACTGTTGGAAAAATCATTATCAATAATAAAAAAATAATACATACTTGTCTTTTCAAAAATATCCTCCTCTCTATTTAATTAATTATTATGGTGCTTTATCAAATATTATCATCAAAAATATTCTAATATTTAATAACGAACCAAATAAAAAACCTTTCTGCTTAAAATACAGAAAGGTTTTATTTATAAGTAAAAAATACCTTTTTGCTGTATGCAAAAAGGTATAGTTATACATATTCTTCACCATACCGTCTCTCGCAGTAACTTTTATTGGCTACTAAAATTAGGCAGTTCTTCTGGCTCTGCTTCACCGCTCATCTTGCCTTCCCAGTTTCCCAGTGACATATTTAAGACTCGCTCCACATTACAGCTACGGGATAGCACAGGTTTCACACCTGTTTCTCTATTAAGTATTGCTACACCTAACTTTATCTATATTTATCTTTTCATAGATTGTATTTATCTATTACAATTTTGCATTATAAATGATAATATAGTTAATGTCAATAAAAATTTAATCCAATTTTAATTTTTATTATAATCCATCAATAAATTTTCCTGCCAATGATTAGGTAAATATCTAATATTAATACTACCATTATTTAACATTTCTACTTTTGTTTCTACTTCATATATATCTTTAATAAAATTTTCTGTTAACAATTTTTTAGGACTTCCTTCGCCTACAATTTTGCCATTTTTTAGTGCAATCAATCTATCACAATACATAGATGCTATATTCAAATCATGAATAGCTGCTATTACTGTTAAATTTAGACTTTTTACAATATCCATTATTTGTAATTGATATTTTATATCCAAATGATTTGTTGGCTCATCCAAAACTAAACACTCTGTTTCTTGAGTTAAAGCTCTAGCTAAAATTACACGTTGTTGCTCTCCTCCAGATAAAGTAGTAAAATTTCTTTCAACAAAATCTTTTAATCCTACTTTTTCTAAAGCATTTCTAGCTATTTTATAATCAATTTCATTATCTCTTTCTAAAATTTTTTTATGTGGAGAACGACCCATTAATACTACATCTAAAACTTTAAAGTCAAAATTATAAAAATTATGTTGAGCTACTACAGCTAAATCTAATGCTGTCTGACGAAAAGACAATTCATCTATATTTTTTCCATTAAATAAAATTTTGCCTTCACTAGGTTTCAATATACGGTAAATACATTTTAAAAAAGTAGATTTTCCACTACCATTTGGACCTATTATTCCTAAAAACTCTTTATTTTTTACATCTATGTTTATACCCTTTAAAATTTCTTTATTCCCAATAAACTTTTTTACTTGTTCACTTATTATTTCCATTTAATTACCTCCAAAACCATATGTCTTCTTTATCATTAAATAAACAAAACAAGGAGCTCCTATCAAAGAAATCAAAATACCTATAGGAATTTCTGTAGCTGGTAATAATGTTCTACATAAACTATCTGCTATTAATAAAAAAATCGCTCCAGTTATTGCACAAAAAGGCAATAAAATTCTATGTTCTGTGCCAATCAACATACGTACTATATGTGGCACTATTAATCCTACAAAGCCAATCATTCCTGCTGAAAAAACTACCATAGCTACTAATAAAGCACTACCTAATAAAAAAACATATCTATATTTTGCCAAATCTGTTCCTAAAGTAATTGCTGTTTCATCACCTAATAACATCAAATTTAAAATTTTACTTTGTGTATAAAAAAATACTATTAATATAATTACTACTGGAGCTACTACATATAAATTTTCCCAACGTGTACCTGCAAAGCTTCCCATCATCCAATAAATCACAGTTTTTATACCATCTTTATCGTCAGCAAAATACACTATAAAACTAGAAAAAGCGCTACAAACAGCGCTTAAAGATATTCCTGACAATAATAATTTCATGGAATTAGTCCGTCCACCTAAATTAGCTACAAATAAGACTAATGCTGAAATCATTAACGCACCCAAAAATGCCATAATTCCCACAAAATTACTTCCCCAATAAATACCTACATTGAAAAAAATAGCTATCGTAGCACCAAGGGAAGCACCTGATGATACACCTAAAATATACGGATCTGCTAATGGATTTTGTACAATAGCCTGCATAACTACACCGCTGATAGCTAAACCAGCCCCAGCTAATATTACCAATAATATTCGTGGTATTCTAATTAACCAAATAATATCATTTTCTATTCCATGTCCACTTTCAGTTAATGAAAAATTAGGATTAAAAATATACATCAGTGCTTTTTGAATATCTATCAAATTTAACTGTACAGTACCAATACTAATAGCCCATATACTAATTAATAATAATATTAACATTAATCCACAAAAAAATATTCCATTTCTTATTTTTAACATATTATTCGCCCTCCTTAAAATTAATTTCAGGATACGCTATAAGAGTAATTTCCTCTACACCCTTAATAAAATTTTGTGATGTAGAATTCAAATAATTACTATGAATTTTATATATTTGATTATTTTTTATAGCTGGTAAATCTTTGTATAAAGGATTTTTTAATATATCTTCAATAAAAATACTAGATTTTTCATTTACATTAAAATTCCAATCAGAAATCATGATAATATCAGGCTTTACCTTTAATAATAATTCTTTAGGAAAAATTCCTTCAAACATTATATCTTCATCAGCAAAACAATTTTTTACTCCAGCATAATAACAAATATCACTAAAAGTGCCTTTACTACCCAATAAACCAGTTGATGTTAATACTATTACTTTTTTTCTTTTATTTTCAGGAATGTTATTTTCAACATTTTTAGTAATTGTAGCTAATTTTATTTTAAGTTCTTTTACTAAGTTTTCTCCTTTCTCTTGTTCACCAACAACTTTACTGATTTTATTAATATAAGTAAATATTTCATCTACATTTACTGGTGTTTTACACACATATACTTTTAATCCCAAGCTTCTTAACGATTTTATAAATCCCATATTGTAATCTGGCACTATTATTAAATCCGGTTGATAAGCTAAAATCTGTTCAATATTCCCACTAGAAACTCGTCCTTTTAGGTTTTTTACCTCTTTACTAATAGAACTAATTTTGGGATCATCGGCTAATTTAGATAATGCTACAATTCTATCTTTTTCTACTATTTCCCATAATACTTCATCAATTGAAATATTCATACTCATTATTCTAACTGGCTTCTCTTCAAAATCTAATCGTGTACCAGTCGCATCTACTACACTATATAGTATAAAAGTCTCTTTTTTATCTTGTTCCTTTTGCCAAAAACAACCACTTATATTTAGTAATATGATAAAAATTCCTATTATAAGCCACAGTTTTCTCATAATCATTAACCTCAATACATTTTACAATTTCTTGATTGTGCCATTATTTTATTACGTAATAATATTAAATTATCGTAAGCAAGTTCATGAACCACATATTGTGGTTGTATATAATCTATTAAAAAACTTGGAGCTTTAGTTTGAAAAATTTCATGTTTATCAATTTTTGTAATATGTTCCCATAATCTATGTTTATCAAATTCACAAAATTTAAATTGCTGTTCAATAAATTTTTTTTGATATTGCCCTGATAATGAACAATTTAAATGTACTCCTTTTATCAAACTCGCAAAACTACCTAAATTATTTACAATATCCTTAATAAATATACTAGCTTCTAATTCTGATGTTAAATTTATATTTGTATTCATTAAATGTCCAGTATCTAACATAATGCCAACATTATTATGTTTTAATTTCTCAAAAAAATACACTACATTCTCCATACTATTTAAACGCAATCCTGGCCACCATAAATTTTCAAATAATATCAGTACATTATCTGGTATTATTTTTGCTACTTCATTAAAAACTTCACTAGTAGCTAATAAAACTTGTCTATCATTATAATAAAAATTATAAGTAAATATTTCTTGAACATTTGCTTCTGACACATGCCATACTAAATATTGAGGTTTTAAATTCAGAGCCAAAGTTATATTTTTTTTTATATATTCAATCCATTCATATATATTTTGAGCTTTATAATAATGTTTCTTTTCTTCATTACTTTCAAATATATAATCTAATCGTTGCTGATTATTCCACCAAAAATCTATCCAATAAGACCAATATTCAAGATGTACACCTATTGTTGATTCTTTATATTTTAATATCATATTATTATCATAAATTAATTGTTCTATGCCATCTAATTTCATAGATGCTACATATTCACCTAATGATTGTCCCATCAACTGGAGTTCTTTTTCATACCAATCTATAACTGGATAATTAAATAAATATTTTACCATAGGTTAAACCCTTTCCTCATATCCATTATTTAATTATCTTATTTTAAGAAGAAAACATATAGAAAATCTTTATTTTCTATATGTTTCTTCCTAATCTTTTATATTAAATTAAAATTCATATTCCATACCAACTGCAAAATTTCTACCTGGCATACCATACCAATCACCTGGTTTACTGCCCCACCAAATAGCATTAGTTTGTTCTGCATATTCTTGATTGAATAAATTATTTACCTTAGCAAAAACTTTTAGATTATCTTCTGGTTTATAATTTAATCCTAAATTGAATACCCAATAATTATCACTTGGCCACCCTTTTGATTCTACCTTATTGCCATCTCTACCAATAAAACCTTTTCCATCTAATCCAATATTCCATTTATCTTTTGTATAATCTACACCAACTGTTACCATATTTTTAGGTAAATATCCATAATCTGTAGTTCCTTTTTTATTTGTATATGATAACCTCGACCAACTCAATAATCCATGCCAAGAGTCATCAAAATATTTTTCATATTGAATATCAAAACCATGAGCTTTTTCACTGTCATTAACATAAGTATCTTCTTTCACATCAAAACCTATATTCCTGTCAGAATCACGTTTAAAATAATGTGCATTAATCATTGAACTATCATCAATTTTATGATTAATGCCCACTTCATAATTTTTGCCTTCTTCTGGTAACAATTTAGCATTACCATAGTTAGTATCATAAAGTTGATACATTGATGGCAATACAAAATAATCATTATATGCTATATATATATTAGTATCATCTGTAAAATTATATCCTAAATTAAAACTTTTAGCTGTATTTGATTCTAATTCTACTAGACCACCAGATGGATCATCATAGCGTATACCACTTGTTAATTTCCATTTATCATCAAACATCCATTCATCTTGTAAAAAATATGATGTATTTTTTAACGATTGATATGTTTCATAGGAACGATAATCTGGTGTCCATACTGTTGATGGATTTAAATTTTCGGATTTTATATGCTCAAGACCTACAGTAACCACATGAGTATCACCAAAAATTTTTGTTAAAGTATCATTTATCACTGTACTTTTATATCTATTATTCCAGAAATTACCCCAACTATCATCTCTTGAATTATGTAATAATCCAACATGTTCAAATTTGGCATTATTATAACTTAATACATTGCTCAAACTATCATCTATTTTTTGATTATATATTATTTGCAAATTTCTTGACTTAGCTTCACCTTTAATATCTTGATTATATAAATGATCTAAAAAAGAAAAATCATCATCACCATTTGTATAATTTAGTATAATATTAGCATTATCTGAAAGATCTTGCTTTAACATCACTCCTATATTTTCAGAATTATCATGCGCTTTCCATTCTATATCATTACCATCTTTGAATTTTCCTGAAATAGCTTTTTGTCCATAAATTCTATAACTTGTATCTCCTAATGAACCTTCAGTACTTATTTTATATTCTTCTTTACCAAAACGTCCTGTACTAGTAGTTATTTTGGTTTTAGGCTCAGTATCTTTCTTGGTAATAATATTTATTACTCCCCCTTTAGCATCGCTACCATATAATACAGACGCTGAGCCTTTTAAAACTTCTATACGCTCAATATTTTCCATATCACTAACTAAATGAAATGGATATGTTTGTCCTGTACCTGTCATTGATACACGAACACCATCAATCAATACTACAACTTGATCAGAACCATTTATTCTAACTTTTGACATACTATACCCAGGTAAATTATAATCTAAAAATTGTATACCTGTCACAGTACGCAGAGCCTCTTCTATAGTATTATAATGCATACGTTCTATATCTTCTTTTGTTATTACACTAATGTTAGCATTAGCATCCGTTAAATTTTCTTCTCTTTTTGTAGCTGTTATAACTACTTCATCTAAATTATAAGATTTTAACTGTTCAACTGTTTCTGTTGCTTCAGTTGCTCCTACATAATTATTGCCTAAATTTAAAGTTGCTAAACATATACACATAGCTAATTTTTTCTTTGATAAATTCATTTCACACTCTCCATATCTATAATTCATATAAGTTTTTATAAAAAAAAACGACTACAATATATGCAGTCGTTTTTTTCATAACTGCATGACAAAACAGTGCTAATTATAAACATATAAATAATATCTACGTTTATTTGCACTATTCAAATTTGTACATCGCAAATTATGAACATAAAAATGGCGCCCTGACTAAGATCTATGCAATATTATCCCTTTGCGAGAGGATACTGATAATACTGCTCCCAACACAGTTGCGGTACAGCTCTAGATTCTCACTAGATTCCCCATATAATTTCTCTATTTATTTAAATTAAATACAAAAAAGCCTTTTGTTATCAACAAAAGGCGTAATTATGTAAAAACTTCACCATACCGTCTCTCGCAGTAACTTTTATTGGCTACTAAAATTAGGCAGTTCTTCTGGCTCTGCTTCACCGCTCATCTTGCCTTCCCAGTTTCCCAGTGACATATTTAAGACTCGCTCCACATTACAGCTACGGGATAGCACAGGTTTCACACCTGTTTCTCTATTAAGTATTGCTACACCTAACTTTATCTATATTTATCTTTTCATAGATTGTATTTATCTATTACAATTTTGCATTATAAATGATAATATAGTTAATGTCAATAAAAATTTAATCTAATTTTAATCTTTTATCAAATACTATTGTTTTTTTTTATAAAAAATGCTATACTTCTATGCAACAAATGAATAATTCATAATTTAGGTGTACTTTGTACTTAATAGAGAAATCGGTATAAGCCGATGCGGTCCCGCCGCTGTAAGGACGAGCTATATTTCATTTATGTCACTGGGAAACTGGGAAGGCGAAATTATGCAATGACTCCAAGCCAGAAGAACTGCCTATATTATCTTTCCGATTCCTGCGAGTGACATGGATAGGAAAATATATAATATTGCTGAATTTAAATTTATTTTATATATTTATGCCTTCCTTTCTTTTCAGGTTAGGAAGGTATTTTTATTTTTAGGAGGTAATATTTTGTCTGATGTATTAATGTATTTTGAAAAAGGTGGATTAGTAATGTATCCACTACTTATTTGTTCACTAGTTATTATTTTTATTGCTATTGAACGATATCTGTTTTATAAATCTATTGATTCTGGTCATTTATTTACTAAACAATATTGCGATATTCTATCTGGAGAAACGCTAGAAAAAGCTTTTGAATTTGCTAAAACACATAAAGGAGCTTGTGCTAATATTCTAACTCAAGCAAGTCCTTTGCCTACAGTAGAACGTACTGAGGCTTTTATGGAAATGAAGGGTAATATTGTAATGTCTCGTTTACGTGAAAAATTAAGTTATTTAAGTGTAATTACCACATTAGCTCCACTTTTAGGACTTTTAGGAACTATTGTTGGTATGATTACCACATTTAGTATTTTTAATATTCAAGCTGGTCAACCAATGGCCATTACAGGTGGTATCGGTGAAGCTCTAATTGCCACAGCTTCTGGTCTTTGTGTGGCAATTTTATCTTTATGTGTTCATTCTTATCTCTCACATAAAATGAACAATATTATCACTAATATGGAACAATGTTTTTCTGCTTTATCTGAGGCTAAAGTCAGAGGTGCTAATAAATGAAATTAAGAAATTATCGTGAGACTAAACAACCTGATTTAAATATCATTCCAATGATTGATATTATGTTTTTTTTATTGGTATTTTTTATGCTTAGTACGATGTACATGGTAGAACAAAAAACTATTCCTGTAAATTTACCACAAGCTACTTCTGCTGCTATTGATAACAAAACTAATTTTACGGTAACCCTAAAGGATGATGGTAGTATTTATCTAGAAGACCAACAAACAGATATTCAAACATTATTAATGCAAGCAACTAAAGAGCAAAAAAATAATCCATCATTTGCTATTATTATTCGAGCAGATAAAGATATTAATTATGACAAAGTAGTTTCTTTTATTGATACATTAAAAAAAGCTGGTATCACTCGTTTTGGTTTAGCAACAAATGGAGCGGGTGGTAATTAATGGATGAACAAAAACGAAAGAAAATCAGTATAATTGGTTCATTTTTATTTCACATATTTATATTTCTTTTTATTTCTATCACTGGATTATTAAAATTCACTACTCTACCACAATATGATGAAATTGTGGAAATAACTTCTGTAAGCGGAAGTGGTGGAGGCAGTGCATCAGCGAATATCACAGACTCTACTTATACACCACCTTTAGAGCCTGCGCCAGTAGAGCAAGCTCCTATAACTCCAGATAGTATTTTACAACATTCTGACATAGCTACCACTAATGTAACTTACGAACAAATTCAAGAATTACAAGAAAAAGTGGAAAAACATGAAATAACTACAGAGGAAGCAGTAATTGCTCCACCAATAAATAATAACGTTGAACATTCTAATCATCATAACGGTAATAATGCTACTATAAATACTAATGATGATACAGGTTCTGGTAATGGAGCTGGTACAGACTCTGGTTCTAGTGAAGGAACAGGTGATGGTGAAAGTTCTGGATCAGGCAGTGGTTCTGGTGTAGGAGATAGCGATGGTAACGATGATAATGATGATAATGTTTATAGTAACCCTGCAATTCCTCCCAGAATAATAAAAAGTCCTACTCCAAAGTATCCTATTAAAGAACGCAATAATAAAATTGAAGGCGTATCCATAGTACGTTTTCTTATTGGTAAAGATGGCAGTATAGAATCTGCTGAAATAATTTCTTCTTCAGGAAGTTCTGCACTTGATGAAGCAGCTTTAAATACAGCATATAAATGGCAATTTTTACCAGCTAAAAATACTAACGGACAAGATGTTAGATGTTATGCTACTCAACAATTTACATTTCAATTAAAATAAAATATCTATATAAAAAAATAGACTAAATTCTGCACTATACAGAATTTAGTCTTAATTAATAAATAAATTAAAACTAAAAATTTAATAATTATATATATTTTTTATTTAATGCCGATTTTAATAAACTTTGAATAATTGAATTTGCCTGTTCTACAGAAGATTTCTTTCTCCCTAAAGAATAATTCATCAAAAATTGTTGATAATCCAAAGAAGTAATATCTTTTAATCTCTTTTGACCAAAATAATATTTACCAATATTTATATTATTAATAACTATAGGCAAATCTAATTTTCTTATCTGTAAATGATATTCTTTTAACCATTTATCTGCATATTCATTAAAAGTAATATTACTATTTACAATATTATTTGATTTATTTTTATTATAATCTTTTACCTTAAACATGAAATTATTCAAATTTGCCATAATATCACCATACCTTTAAATATTAAAGCTATTAGTTCGGAAAACTGAACTTTATAGATATTTTATCATAGATAAAATACTTTTTCAAATGAGAAATCCATTTTAATATACATAATATTTTATTTAAAACCTTGACTTGAAGTTCACTCCAAGTAGTATAACAATATATAGAAAAATATTTATTTGGAGGTAATAATATGTCTACATTAAAAGAATTTAGTAATTCTTTAATTTTTCCTTTAGGAGATAAATTACCAGAACAATTCAGTAAATTTTTTATTGGTCAAGTTCATTTGAATATGCTAACTACTACAGGTGTTTCTATTGGTAACGTTACTTTTGAACCTGCTTGTCGCAACAATTGGCATATTCATCATAAAGGCGGTCAAATGTTATTAGTAACAGCTGGCGAAGGATATTATCAAGAATGGGGAAAACCTGCTCAAAAATTAAAAGCTGGCGATGTTGTCAATATTCCTGCAGAAGTAAAACATTGGCATGGTGCTACAAAAGATAGTTTCTTTTCTCATTTAGCTATTGAAGTTCCTGCTGTTGGTGGCTCTAACGAATGGCTTAAACCTGTAACTGATGAAGAATATTTGCAATTAAAATAATAAAAATTCCAGATAAAATTAAATTTATAAACTAGAAACTGCATTTTTAAAATTAACCTAACATAATTTTAGAAATGCAGTTTTTATTATCTACTCTAAAGAAATTTAAACTTTTAATATCTATGTATTTAATATATGTAATTAATTCTTTTTTCTTACTCTTTAGAAAAAACCTTAAGTATTGACACTATATATTATAATATAGAACTAGAGAATAACCTTTACAAAATATTGCTTATTCTCTAATCTAAATATAGTGGTGCATAATCAAAGTTTAATATTAAAGGAGTAGAAAATATGCAAACTAAATTAACTAATATTTTACAAACTCAATTTAATAAAACAATTGAAGATTGTACAAATGAAGAATTGTATACTGGATTATTAATGCTAGTAAAAAATTTAAGCAATGACAGAAAACCAACTTCAACCCCTCGTAAACTTTATTATATTTCTGCTGAATTTTTAATAGGTAAATTATTATCTAACAACCTAATAAATTTAGGTATTTATGATGAAATAAAAACATTGCTTGCTGATAATGGCAAAAATTTAAGTGATATAGAAGAAATTGAACTCGAACCATCTTTAGGTAATGGTGGTCTTGGAAGACTTGCTGCTTGCTTCTTAGACTCTATTGCAACTTTAAATTTATCTGGTGATGGTGTAGGTTTAAATTACCATTTTGGTTTATTCAAACAAAAATTTGAAAATCATCTTCAAAAAGAAGAAAAAAATCCATGGATTACAGATAAATCTTGGTTAAATGATACTAATATTGGTTTTGATGTCGAATTTAATGGTTTTACTGTTCATTCCAAACTATATGATATTGATGTATTAGGCTATCAAAAAGGATTAAATAAATTACATCTTTTCGATATTGATACTATTGACGAAACTATCGTTAATGATGGTATTTCTTTTGACCAAAAAGACATTCGTAAAAATTTAACTTTATTCCTCTATCCTGATGATAGCACCAAAGAAGGTCAAATGCTTCGTATCTATCAACAGTATTTCATGAGTATTTCATGGTAAGCAATGCTACACAATTAATCTTGATGGAAGAAAAAGCTAAAGGACATGATTTACATGAACTTTATAAATATGTATGTATCCAAATCAATGATACTCATCCATCTATGATAATTCCTGAATTAATCAATCGCTTAGTTTTAGAAGGTATCGATTTACATGAAGCTATTGATATCGTATCCAAAACATGTGCATACACAAACCACACTATCTTAGCTGAAGCACTTGAAAAATGGCATCTTGAAGATTTAAAACAAGTAGTACCTCAACTCATTCCTACTATCCAAGAATTAAATGCTATTGCTAAATCTCGCAGTGATAACAAAGCTGTACAAATCATTGATGAGCATAACCTTGTGCATATGGCTCATATGGATATTCATTTTGGCTATAGCATTAATGGTGTTGCTTCCTTGCATACCGAAATTCTCAAAAATAGCGAATTAAAAGCTTTCTATGAATTATATCCAGAAAAATTCAACAACAAAACAAATGGTATCACTTTCCGCCGTTGGTTATTGCACTGCAACCATGAATTAAGTCAATATATCACATCTTTAATTGGCGATGAATACAAAACTGATGCTACAAAATTAAAAGATTTATTGAAATTTGTTGATGATGAAACTGTTTTAAATAAACTCTTAACTATTAAACAAAATCGTAAACAGGATTTATGCAACTATTTAAATAAAACAATGCATTTGACTTTAAATCCAAATAGCATTTTTGATATTCAAATTAAACGTTTACATGAATATAAACGTCAACAAATGAATTTACTCTATATCATTCAACTTCTTCAAAAAATCCGCAGTGGTTATGTTCCTTCTACACCTATTACTTTCATTTTTGGCGCTAAAGCTGCACCAGCTTATATCATTGCTAAAGATATAATTCATGCTATCTTATGTCTTCAAGATATTATCGCTAAAGACCCTGTAGCTTCCAAATACATTCAAGTGGTAATGGTAGAAAACTACAATGTAACTAACGCTGAAAAACTCATTCCTGCTTGCGATTTCTCCGAACAGATTTCTCTTGCAAGTAAAGAAGCTAGTGGTACTGGTAATATGAAATTCATGCTCAATGGTGCTATTACAATCGGTACTGAAGACGGTGCTAATGTAGAAATTCATGAACTTGTTGGCGATGACAATATCTATATCTTCGGTGAAAGTAGTGATGATGTTATCGCTCATTACAACAACAACGATTATGATGCAGGAAAATATTATAATAATGATGAAATCATTAAAAATGCAGTAGACTTCTTAATTTCTGAAGAAATGACTTCTATTGGACAGGCAGAAAATCTCCATCGTTTACATCACGAATTAATTTCTAAAGATTGGTTCATGAGTTTATTAGATTTAAAAGCTTATATTCAAACAAAAGACCAAGCACATAATGATTACGAAGACCGCTTAGCTTGGGCTAAAAAATCTTTAATCAATATCGCTAACGCTGGTTACTTCTCCAGTGACCGCACAATCGCTGAATATAATAATGATATTTGGCATTTAGACAAATAAGTCTAAACAAACTTAATAATTTAATTCTATAAAAAATACCTAATGAGCTATGTATAAAGCAAAATTTATCACATAAACTCATTAGGTATTTTTTTATTCTATATCTTTTTCACTGATTACCATGATTTTATTATCTTTTAATAATTTAGCAAACAATCCATTTCCTTCTACTAATGTATGGGAAAAAGTTCCATCATAAATTGTTTTACTGCCACATGTTGGACTATTCGCCTTCAATATAGCTAAATCTATATTTTTATCTTTTAATTTTTCCCATGCCATATCTACACCATGAAGAAAAATCTCTGTCATATCCTCATTATCCTGCGTTATGACTTTATTATCTTTTATTTCTACAGGCTTTCTAGGAATACTAAGTCCTGTCAATACTTCTGGGCAAATTTTATATACTTCTTTATCTTTTAGCAAATGCTCTATTTCTTCATTATAATTATTTTTGCCATTATATCTACAATTATCACCTAAAAGACAAGCACTTACTGCAATCTTTGAACTTAAATATATTTTTAATTTATTTACGATTTTTTCATCAGCTGCCAGCCAATTCACACTATCTAATTCATCTTTTGTCAGCCACTTTGCCTCATCATGTATTTCTTCATTGATTACAAAATCATCTATACTGCAAATATAGCAATCCATAATCATATGAAAATTAGGATACGTATAATCTATCGTAGCAAAATAGCTATCAATTTCAATATTAGCATTTAATTCTTCTTTTATTTCTCTAATTAATGCTGTTTTTTTATCTTCTCCTTCTTCTATCTTTCCACCGGGGAATTCCCAACCACCTTTAAACTCCCCATAACTTCTTTTAGTTGCCAAAATTTTATCTTTATCTTTAATTATAGCTGCTACAACTCTTATACTTTTCATATCTTCACCTTATATCTTAAATTTTAATTATATTTATATCACTCTTTCTATTATATTATAAAAATTATAGCAAAAAGGCAAAATATAATATTTTACCATTATATTTTGCCTTAATTTTATTAATATGTGCCTACAGTTGTTTTGCCTGCAATTACTTTTTGTTCTTTTTCAAATTTTAATAAGCTATATTGGTCAAAATTAGTAGCTATCATTATAGTGATTGGATTATATCCAGCTCTTTTGATTTTTTCAATATCAATTTCTACTAATTTATCGCCAACTTTTACTTCATCGCCAGCTTTGACTAAAACTTTGAAGCCATCGCCTTTCATATTAACTGTATCAATACCTATATGAATTAAAATTTCCATATCTGTATCAAGTTTAAGACCAAGAGCGTGTCCTGTTTCTTCCATTACCATCATAACAGAACCATTAGCTGGTGCTGTAATATATTTTTCAGTTGGAATAATTGCTACACCATCGCCCATAGCACGAGAAGCAAATGCTTCATCAGGTACATTTTCAATAGACACTAAATCACCAGTTGCAAAAGCTTTTAAGCTTGGAGATTTATCTGTGTTAGAAACTAATTCTTCTTTTTGAAGTACATCAGGACCTTGAAGTAAAGCTTCAAAACGTTCACGAACTTGTGGTACAGAAAGACCTACAATTACTTGAATAGCACAACCATTATGAACTAATCCATGAGCACCTGCTGCCATAAATACATTTGTATCTTTTACTAAACTATCATCTTTTACAGTTACACGAAGACGAGTAGCACAGTTTGTAACATCTACGATATTATTTTTACCACCTAAAGCTTTTAAAAATGCAGCAGCTTTTCTATCGCGTTCATCAATATTTTTGCTAGCTTTATAGTCAGCTTTAGTATAAAGTTTATCTGGTTCTGCATCATCGCCACGACCAGGAGTTTTCAAATCAAGTTTAATAATTAAAAATCTAAAAACAACAAACCAAATACAAGTAAAGATTAAACCAATGATAATTTGAGTAATATATGTTTCATAGTGATTATTAAATAATGGAATCCAATCCTGGAATAAAGCACAGTCTAATATACCGCCACCAAAGTTACCAGTTACACCAAAGAAATACATAGTAGCTGCTAAAGTACCAGCTAAAAGTGCATGAATTAAGAATAATACAGGAGCAACGAATAAGAATGTAAATTCAAGTGGTTCAGTGATACCACAAAGTATAGCAGTGATTACTGCTGGAATTAAAATTGCTGCAACTTTTTTACGACGTTCAGGTTTAGCTGTGAAATAAATAGCAAGCGCGATACCTGGACAACCGAAGATTTTACTCATACCGTGAAGTGCAAATCCACCTTGAGGGAATAACTCTATAAGAGGTTTTGTAGATTGAGCAAATTCTTGAATATGTTGAAGCCAATAAGCCTGTATACCGCCATCAACAACGGCTGGACCAAAAATAAATGGAATATAAATGAAATGATGTAATCCTGTTGGAATTAAAATACGTTCTAAGAAAGTATAAAGCCATACACCAAACACACCAGCAGAAGTCAAGAAATATTGAAGTGAAGCAATACCTGCTTGGAATTGTGGCCAAATCAAACAAAATAGATAAGCTACAGGTAACATTAAAACGAAACCAGCAACAACTACTAAAGAAGAGCCTTTAAATAAGCCTAAATAATCTGGTAAATTTACATCAAATAATTTTCCATGTAAATATACAGCTAATGAAGCAATTACGATAGCACCAATCATACCAGTATCTAAAGTTTTAATATTAGCTACCATAGCAAGACCACTACCTGCTACTGCTTCTTTAGAAAAATCTACGCCAAAACTTGGGCCCCATAAAGTCAACATTGCTTGTACAAAATAGTTGAAAATAATATATATTAAAAATGCTTCCATACATGCACGAGCATTATTTTTCTTTGCAAGCCCAATTGGTAAACCAATTACAAATAATAATGGTAACTGATTAAATACTGTCCAAGCACCTTGTTCAATAATATACCAAAAATTATACCAAGCAGTGCCTTTTTCAGCTATAGAACCTAATATCATTGGATTTTTACACAAAATTGACAATGCTACAATAATACCAAAAACCCCAAACATCAATACTGGTGTAAACATTGCACCGCCAAAACGTTGAACTTTTTGCATTACAACATCCTTATTAAATGCCATTTCTCTCGCCAGCCTTTCTTTGCTCTCTTATTTAATTAATATTACTATTTATGTAAACCTTCTGAATACTTTATTCAAAAATCAAGGCACAAAGTAATATGCTCTGTGCCTTGAAATTTTAGTAATACAATTCTCTTAATATATACTTCTCTTTATTATTTTAATTCAGGCCAATAATCTTTATTTGCTTCAATTAAATCATCTAAAATAGCTTTTGCTACAGATGCACTTGGTACTGTTTTAGATAAAGTGAGTGCTTGCCATAATTTCTGATAGCTACCTGTAATCCATGCTTCTACAACAAGTTTTTCTACAGATACTTGCTGTTCCATCAAACCTTTTTGGAATTGAGGAATTTTACCGATGCAAACTTTTTCATAACCATTAGAACCAACGATACAAGGAATTTCTACCATAGCTGTTGGGTCAAAGTTAGAAATAGCACCATCATTTGGTACGATTAAAAGCATACGAGCTTTTTTGTTGAAAGCAATAGCTTCTGCAAGGTCTACGATATAGCTTGCATGATCATCACTTTGGAATTTACAATCAACAGCTGTACCTTTTTCTACAATTTCTTTAGCTGCTGCAAATACATTTTTTTCACGATGTTCCATAACTTCATTTGCACGAGTATGGTCTGGATGTTGATTGTCATGATTAAATACATAATCAGAGAATAAGTAATATTTTAAATATGTGTTTGGTAATGTATCTGGGTCAACAGCATAAACATCTTTAGCTTTGCCAAAAGTATCATTCCAACTAGCTTCATCATTATGAGCTTCTGGATTTACAATATAACCATATTTAGCAACATGTTCTTTGATACGTGGCATTAAATCATTACCATCTTTATCGCGGATATCACACCACCAACCAAAATGATTGAGTCCATAATAGCGAACAGTCATGTCTTTTCTGCCACCTGGAAGACCTAAAATTTCAGCCATTCTATCTTCAATACCTACTGGCATATCGCAGATGTTGATGATTTTAGAATTTGGACGAAGTCTTCTAGTTGCTTCAGCTACGATAGCTGCTGGGTTAGAGTAGTTGAGCATCCAAGCATTTGGAGAATATTTTTCCATATAATCTAAGATTTCAATAACTCCACCGATAGAACGCATACCATAAGCAATTCCACCAGGGCCACAAGTTTCTTGACCAAATACGCCATGTTTCATTGGAATTTTTTCATCTTTTTCACGCATTGCATATTTACCAACGCGAATATGAGCCATTACAAAATCTATATCAGTGAATGCTTCTTTTGGATCTGTTGTATAAGAAAATGCAATTTCAGGAGCACGTTCTTTTAATAAGATTTCACATGCTTTAGCAATTTTTTCCTGACGTTCTGCATCATTATCATAAAATTTAATCTGACGAAGTGGGAAACGGTCTGCATGATCTAAAAGCATCATTACAATACCTGGTGTAAAAGTACTTCCGCCACCTGCAATTACAATTGAAGATTTTTTCATAATTAAAACCCCTTTTCTTTAATCATAAATTTCATTTATGTATTAGTTTTTGTTTTTTATCAACCTCATGGCTATATAATAATCTAATACACTCATAAATTCAATAGTTTCAAGGGTTTTAGGGTTTTGTTACCTTCACTTGCACTTTATCACAGCCCATGTGATATATCACATCACTATTAAAACACTATATATATTATAAATACTAATGCTTTTATTATTTCCCAAAATTGATATAAATATTTACCGAATTACTTTATCACATAAAAAAATCAGCCTCAAATATCTTTAACAATATTCTCAGCTGATAATATATTATATTTTTTCTATTCATCTACTGTCAACGTATTTTGACAAATGCGATGTAATAATTTAAATAATGTATATCTTTCTTCTGCCGTTAAGCCCTTCAATGCTTTAACACGATGTTTTGTTACTCGTTTTTCTAAAAAATCATAAAGCTCTATCGCATGCTCAGTAAAAAATATATATTTTTCTCTTTTTCCTTGAATGCGTTGACGCTTAACAAGATTTTTTTCTTCCATCTTTTTTATTGTTTTAGATATAGCTGCTGGTTCTACATTCAAACAATTGGCTAATTCTAACTGTGATATATTATCATGTTCTTTAACCATTTTCAAAATAGACCACTCAGAACTATATACATCTGCTGTATAAATCTCACTATTAAGCGTTTTTGAAAAAGCTCTCATCGTTTGATAAAGTTGATGAATTAATAAATCATCTAATCTATCATCTATTTGAGGATATTTTTCACTATCCACTTCTTTTATCCTATCCATATCATACTAATTCCTTTCTGCTAACTATATTCTTCGTTATAGCAGAAAATCTCTTATATGACAACTCATATTTTTATTTAAGCGAGTTCTTCCTGTTGATTTTGCTTTTTTACTTTCTTTTGTAAAACGAAATGATTAAACATGAAGAATGCTATAAATATTACCATAACACCGATTACATAATAATACATATTAACATAACCAATTGAACCAGCTACACTGCCTAATAAAATAATACCACTGCTTGTACCAATATCTAACATATTATAAAAAGTAGCACTAGCACCACTACGACGGTCTGGAGTAACAACATTAAGCATCCATGTCATAAGAGAAGGCAATAATAAACCGCCTCCAAAACCATAGAATACAGAAGCTACTAATAATACAGTTAAAGATTGTGCTGAAACTAATATTCCTAATCCAATCAAATATAAAATACCGCCTGGTAAAATTACCCAGAAGCCACCTTTACTATCAAAAATACGCCCGCCAAAAGGTCTAGAGATAAATACAAATATAGTACCAACTATAAAGAATAAACCTGCATTTTCAATACCTACTTCACTAGTCATCATTGCAATAAAAGTATTTACACTGCCATATGCTGCACCAAATAAAATTGTCAATATTGAAGGTATTCCTGTACCATATTCACACAACTTATGACGGATAGACATATGCTTTTTCTCAGTTGGTAAAGGAGCTTCTTTCGCATTACATAATTTTGCACTAACAGCAGACAAAAAGGTAACTATCATTGAAGTAAAAAATAATATATTTGCACTAAAATCAGTCAATAACATAACACCCAAAGCAGGAGCTACAGCCATAGCCACTGTACTGCCAAGACCAAAATAACCAATGCCTTCTCCACGTCTTTGAGCTGGAATTACATCAGCAACCAAAGCAGCTGCAAAAGTCGTACTAAGACCAAAACCTATACCATGTAAAATACGTGCTGCTATCAAAGAATAAACTGATGTAAACATATCATAGCTCAAAGTAGCTAAAAAAGAACAAAGCAAACCTAAATATAAACATTTCTTCTTACCAAATTTACGCACACCTGCATCTGTAAATAAACGAATAAATATTGCAGAAAAACCAAAAATTCCTGTTATAATTCCAATTTCTGCACCACTAGCTCCAATTGACGCAGCATATAGTGGTAAAGTAGGTAATAAAAAATGAAAACCTGCAAATAATAATCCATTAGCACCAACTAAAGTTATAAAATTTCTTGTCCATAATTTTATATTTGACATTTTACCCTTCCTTTCAATAATCCTCATGAATTAACTAGTTAACTAATAAGCTATATTTATAATTAACTAGTTAATTATAAGACAATATTTAATATAAACTTTATGATTTAACATGTCAATATATCTTGAAAATGTTTATTTTATAAAATATTTTAAAATCTTCTAAATACAATAAAAACAGTATTTTAAAAATATAAAATACTGTTTAAAGTTCATTACTCTATTTGTTCTGCACAATATTGGCTATAACTAACAAACCACATTTCTACTGCTAAGAAAAAACCTAACATAGACTTATATTCAAAATCTACAGTAGCTGGCAAATCTATAGGCGTAACATATATATTTTCTGTGCTGAGTGTTGCTAATGTATTACTTTTTAATTTTGTCAAAGAAATAATAGGAATTTTTTGTAAATATAATTTTTGTGCTACATCTACTACTTTTTTAGACTCACCACTTAAAGAAATAATAATAAATAAATCATTTTCTGTTATATTTTTTAAAATAATTCCTATTTCATCAGGACCTTTTATCTCATAAACTAAAACATTACAATTAACAAATAAACGTGATATTTCACTAGCAACATTTTTCTGTACATGACCTGAAGCATAGACAAATATTCTTTTAGCATTATGTAATAATTTATTTAATCTTGTGAAATCTTGTTTTGCTATTTCTTCCCCTACATTTTTGCATAAATTTACTGTTGCTTCAGCAATATCCATTGATGGCTTTTCTCTCGCTTGACTTATTTCCATTTTTAACATCATTTTCAAATCACTAAAACCATCAAGACCTAATTTCTTAGCAAAACGAAGCACTGTTGTTCGTGAAACATTACAATTATCAGCTATATCATAAATAGAAATGTAACAACATTCTTTTTTATGTGCATAAATATAACGCCATACGATTAAATCTGTCGGATTTAATTTATCTAATTTACTATTAACCAATTCTTCTAATGTCATTTGAATATCTCCTTAAAAAACATAATTTAATATATATTCTTCATAACAAATAGAAATCCTTGTTTTAACTAAAATTTTTATAATCTTTTTTGAAAGTTTCCTACTACATTTATGCTTTCATCTTCAATAATAAATACATTTTCATCATAATCACAAAGAATTTTACGCAAAATTAATGCTTCATCTTTGGACACTACTGTCAATAAAATATTAGTTTCTTCGCCACTGTATGCACCAATCCCCTTAATTTTAGTTACTCCTCGATGAACAGCTTTAAAAATCAAATCCTCAAGCTGTTCTTTTTTTGAGATAATCAACATCGTCATAGTAATATTCTGTAAATGTACTCTATCAATAACAACAGCCGTTACTACTGCAAAAAAAATCGAATATACACCAGCTGAAATATCATATATATACATACAAGTAGTAAATACAAATACATTTATAATATTAAATATTTTACCTACACTCATACTTTTATATTTTTGCATCAACAATAATCCTAATATTTCTTCACCACCACCACTGCCTTTTGATAATAAAGTAATGCCAGCACCTATACCACAAAGAACTCCGCCGGCAATACATGCAGTAATATTTTCAGGCAAAAAACTTTTTTTCTGGTACTGGCACAATACTCAACAATACACTATAACATATTACACAAAAAATAGTTTTGATGATAAAATCTCCACCAAAACGCTTTAAAGAAATATATAACAATGGTAAATTGAGCAAAAAATAAATAATCCCTGTATAATTACCTTCACCCAAATCAATTTCTATTATATTTTCTATCACATAAATCATTATCTGAGAAATTCCCAAAAAACCACCATTATATAAATCACAAGGCAATATAAATACATTAAATCCTATAGAATATAGCAATGAACCACTTATAATATATCCCAATGCTTTCATGTCAAATAATGACTTTAAACATAATTTTAATTGCATATTTTCACCTTTTTCTAAAACATCTATTTTTATAGACAAATAAAACCCAGAGCATTTTGCCCTAGGTTTTATCTATCACTTTTTTATTCAGGAAGTAGCCCTTTTTGTACTAAAAATTCATGTGCCACTTCATGAGCATCTCTACCTTCTACATCTACAGCATAATTCATGTTTCTCATTTCTTCATCAGATATTTGACCATCTAATTTAGCAAATACATCTTTTAATTCTGGGTGCTGCTCTAATAATTTGCCTCTAGTAAATGATACTGCATAAAATGGTGGGAAAAATCCCATATCATCAGGTAACCCCTGTAAATTCAATTTTTTTAGCAAAGCGTCCGTGGAAAAAGCATCTACTACATCGACTTCTCCATTTGCTACTGCTTGATAACGAATAGTAGCATCTAAAGCTTTTACATCTTTAAATTGTGTGCCAAATTTCGCTTCCAATCCTGGCAAGCAATCTTCACGATGCAAAAACTCAGCTGTACAACCAAGTGTTACATCACTAGAGATAGCTAACAAATCACTCATTTTCTCTAGATTGTGTTCTTTAGCAAAATCTGGACGAACACTTAACACATAAGTATTATTAAAACCTAATGGTTTAGACGTTACTACATTATATTTATTTAATAATGTCTCTGATACTTGATTATATACCACTTCTGAATCTGAATTCATTGGCAATTTACAAAAATTCATCAAAGCTGTACCTGAATACTCTACAAAAGTATCAATATCACCATTTGTCAAAGCACTAAAGCAAAAATCTGCACCATTTAAGTTAAAACGACGCTCTACTTTAAAATCAGTATAATGTTCAATTAAATCTTCATACATATATCCCAAAATAAATACTTCTGTAAAATTAGATGTACCTACTACAATTGTTTTCTGAGTAGCATCTTTTATATAAGCATAACCTTTAACACCAAGTGGCATTATCACCAATAAAGTACACAATCCTGCTACTACTACTTTTTGGAATGTATGTTTTTCTAATTTATCATTTTTTATTTGTCCTGCTGGTTTTAACCCTTCTGGCACTAATAGATTTTCAGCTTTAGCTAACATATAATCAATTAATAAAGCTAAAACTGATGCTGGAATAGCTCCTAATAAAACCATATCAATATTAAGACCAATAAGCCCCATATTAATAAACCAACCTAAGCCGCCAGCTCCGGCAAAAGCAGCAATAGTCATTGTTCCCACAGCTGCTACCGTACTAATTCGTATTCCTGCCATAATAAAAGGCATGGCAAGTGGCATTTCTACTTTAATTAATTTTTGCCAACTAGATAAACCTATTCCTTCTGCAGCTTCTCTAAGTTTAGGGTCAATACTGCTAATACCTGTATAAGTATTTTTTATAATTGGCAATAAAGCATAAATTATTACCATGATAATAGCAGGCTTTTCTCCAATGCCTACAAATGGTACAGAAAATGCTAACAGCGCAATACATGGTATACTTTGCATTAAATTGGCTATTCCAATAACTATATTTGACGCAGTTTTATTTCTAGTTATCAAAATACCTAATGGTACCCCGATAGCTATAGATAATAATACCGCCATTGTAGTCATGTTCATATGCTCCATAAAACGAAGCCATACATCTGGATATTTATCTAAAAATAAAGCTAGTAATGAACTATTCATGCTAAAATTCCGTCCTTTTGTCTTACACTATCTTGATATTGACGACTAAGCACTGATAATAGCCTACTTTTTGTTAAATAGCCTACTAATTCATTTTTTAAATCCAATACTGGAACAATGCCGAAATGATTATAATCTACTGTATTAGTAATTTCTTTCAACGAAGTATTTTCATATACTGCATGATAATCATCTGATATAAAATTCTTTAATGAACCACTATATGAATCAAAATTCTGTAAATCAGCTAGCCATACAATTCCCAAAAATTTATTATCTTCCGTAACTAGTACACTATCAACACGAGCATGATTCATTACTTGCAACGCTTGAATAATCGTTCTATCTACAGAAATTTTGCATGGATTTTTCAACATAATATCACTAGCTTTGATAAATTCTGGATTAGACCACAATCTATTTTTGCCCACAAAATTTTGTACATATTCATTGGCAGGATTTTTCAAAATATTTTCTGGAGTATCATATTGTACAATCCAACCTTTTTGAATAATACATATTTTATCAGCTAATTTTATAGCTTCGTCCATATCATGAGTTACAAAGACAATAGTCTTCTTGAATTGCTTTTGTAATTTTACTACTGCATCTTGTAAATCACTACGTGTTACAGGGTCTAAAGCACTAAATGGCTCGTCCATTAAAATAATATCTGGATTAGTAGCAAAAGCTCTAGCTACGCCTACACGCTGCTTTTGACCTCCAGACAATTGACACGGATATAAATATTTATAACTATTTGGGTCTAAATCCACCATTTCTAATAATTCATCAATGCGATTTTCTATATTATTGCTATCATAATTATTTATTCTTAACACAGTTGCAATATTATCATAAATCGTCATATGTGGAAATAATCCTGCATCTTGAACAACATACCCAATACGTCTACGAAGCTCTAAAGTATTTTGCTGACGTATTGAAACATTATCTATCTTTATTAAGCCTCTATCCACAGTCTCCAATTTATTTATAGTTTTCAATAAAGTTGTTTTTCCACAACCAGATGAACCTATTAACACCACAAATTCACCATCATTGATTGTGAGATTAATTTTGTGTAGTACAAGTTTTTCTTTATAAGCCTTGTCTACTTCTTCAAATGTAATCACAATAGTCCTCCTAATTGATAATTGAGATTACGTATATAATACCTTAAATAACATAAAAATAGCCTTAATACTTATCAACATAGTATTAAGACTATATAAAAATTCATCAAATAAAAAAATAGGTATGAAAAATCACACCTATTTTAATTTATTATTTATTAAAAAAATTATCTTTTCCCATCAAAATTCTACTACTATTTAATACTACCGCTAAAGTAGCCGTATTATGAATAATAGCTGCTACAAGTGGATTAATTCTACCCAAAGCACCAAGAAGCATTGCCGCCGAATTAATAGTAATTGTAGCTGTAAAATTTTGACGAATTAATTTCATAGTATTTTGACCAAGTTCTAAAGCGTCCATTAATTTTATTGGATTATCCGAATTAATTGTGATATCCGAAGATTCTACAGCAATATCTGTTCGACGACCACCTAATGCTACCCCTACATCAGCAAAAGCTAATGCTGGCGCATCATTTATACCATCTCCTACCATTAATACATGTCCATTTTTCTGTAGTCTATTTACAATTTCAGCTTTATCTTCTGGTAAAATTTCTGCATAATAATTGTCAATTCCCATTTTATGTGCTACAGTATTAGCTACTTCTTCACTATCTCCTGTAAGCATTACAATTTCATCAATACCATGCCGACGCATCTGATTAAAAGTTTTTTTCATTTGTGGACGTATTGGATCATTAATAACAATTAAACCCATAAGCTTAGCATCACGTGCTACATATAAGATATTATGACCTGGCATAGTTTCTATATCAGAAAAATTATCTAGACCTGTTACTTCTCTATCCATCATAAAATGATGACTGCCTACAATAATATGTCCACCTTTAAATCCATCAAAATCATCCACATTTGCTTCCATACCATGAGCAACTACTGTATCTGAATCTATGTGGTCTGGTACTTTCCAACCTTGTTCCTCTACATAATTTTGAATAGCCACTGCCAATGGATGAACTGAATGAATTTCTGCTGATGCTGCTAATAATATCATTTCTTTTTCACAAACACCCTCAGCTGTATGTGTTTCTACTATTTTCGGCTCACCTACTGTAATTGTTCCTGTTTTATCCATAACTACAGTATCAATATCAGCTAAAGCTTCAATATAGTTACCACCTTTTATTAAAATTCCTTGTTTTGCAGCAGTAGCTACTGCTGCTGATATTGCTGTTGCCGTAGATAATTTTAAACCACAAGAAAAATCAATAAATAATAAATTAAGTACACGTTGCCAATCACGAGTTGCTCCATAAACAATAGCTGCCCCTATAAAAGAAATAGGAACTAACATATTCGCCATTCTATCAGCAAAATTTTGTACAGGAGCTCGGCGAGCTTGTGCATCTTCTACTAAATGCACAATTCTAGCAAGAGATGTATCATCTCCTACTTTCTGTACTAAAATAGTAAGTTGTCCACCCTGTACTACTGAACCTGCATATACTGGATCATCTTGTCCTTTTAAAGCAGGATTGGATTCACCTGTTATTGAAGCTTGGTCAATTGCCGCATTACCACTTAAAACCTTGCCATCAACGCAAATCTTTTCTCCAGTATGCACTGCAATAACATCATTTACCTTAATAGTTTCTATGGGTACTTTTACTTCATGTCCATCATCTTCTACACGCCATACATATTGTTGATCTAATTTCAACAAACTAGATATATGTTTTCTAGCTCGTTCTGCTGCATAAATAGTAAGCATTTCGGCTACATTAGAAAGTGTCATTAAACTTAAACTAGATTCTGGTTTACCTGCTAATACTGAAGCAATAACAGCTGTCGAAGTAAGTGTATCAGCATTTGGCTGACCATCTGTTATTAAACCTTTTAAACCATTTTTAATTACATTACGTGCAATTCCCAATACAAATAAACTACGCACAATATTTAAACTTGTATATACTTGCGGAGCAAATTTTTTCAATACTTGTAAACCCACAAAGCCTACTAAAGAAATAATTGCATCTCGTTTATAAGCTTGTAATTCATTATTGATATCTTTCTTCACTGGCAAAGTTTCTTTTGGTTTATTAACTACTGGTATATTTACTTTATAACCTAAAACCTGTATAATTGCTAATTTATTTATACTATCTTTATAAAATATACGTACTGCCTTTGAATAATATCTTACTAGAACAACATTTTTAATTGCATGTAAACGTAAAGTCAATTTATTTCTTTGATTTACAGTTAAATAAGATTGTAATGGAATTTGACAATATCTCATAGTTTGATTCGTCATTATTTACCAATTCCTCTCAAAATAGAAAATGCCCACCATAGCATTTGTGGTCCATTAGGACGTTGCCCCATAGTTAAAATCTTACGTATACCTCTTAAAGCAAAAAAACTTGATACTAGTACACGTAAATCTATGACATTATTTGTTTTTTTCTTAACCCATTCATTTATCTCTTTCACTACCATTAAAATAGTATCACTAGCCATAGTAGTTGCTTGATTACTCATTTGAGTTACTTTATGTTTAAAAGCAAATACCTTGTTTTTCAACTGTGCAAATATATCATCTATAATATTTTCTACACAACTATATATAATAAGTAAACTTCCCGTATTAATATTAGTAGTAACTTCTTTTATATATGGTAACTCTTTCAATTTTAAACTTAATACTTTAGCTAATTTTTCATTTTGTTTTAAAGCATCAATATAATAACGGCGACGCCCTTTTATAGCATGTGCCAAACGAAAACTTTGTGCTTTTATTTCTTCATTTATAGTATTCAATCCTTGATGTAGTTCTGAAAAACTAAAAATTTTATTATTTCCTCCATCTTTAGAAAAAAATTTTAATAATTGTTGTCCAATAGTTAATCCAATAGCCATACCAGATGCATATGACATAAAATCCACCCCACTTATCTATTTGCACGTTTTTTTATATATGCTTCAATCTCACAAAGTTCTTTATTAGTTTTTATTTTTGCTGGTTGATATTCAATAAGAACAGAACCTGTTATTGTATTTATAGTAACTTTGTCTAGTTCATTATATTTAGCCATAGTTTCTTCAACTTTTAACTTTAATTGTGCATTATTTATTAAAGCTTTACTATAAACACGAATACGTCCTGGTATATAAGAACCTACTGTTACTGATTTTAAAAACCAATCCATCTTAGATGTTGGTATACCCACTGCATTTAGAATATTCATTTGACTAAAACCCTTCCTCACATTATTTTTCATCACTTTTTTATATTGATACGCATGTGCTAAAGATAAAGCTGTCCAAGCTATTCCAAATACAGTATGTATTTTTTTACTTCCTGTTACCAAAGATAAAACAGTACCTGTCATTCCAACAGCTAAAGGAATTCCTAAACTCATCTTTTTCATAATACATTCTCCATATATTATTTTTTATAAAAATACACATAGATTTTAAAAAAGGAGTGTTTTAATAAACACTCCTTTCTTTATTGAAATTATTTAACTTCAGCAGCTTGCTGTGCAGCAATCATATCTTCTAAAGCTTCTTTTTGACGAACAAGTTCTTCCATAGACACTTGTTCTTGTCCTTCCGCAATAACAGGTTGTTGCTGAACACGATTTTGCATATATTTATAACCAAATGCACCTGCTACCACACCTACAGCTAAACCAATCCAAAAATCTGTTCTTGTAAACATAATCAAGACTCCTTTTAATATAATATATAATAGACCTTTTATTATAAAGCAAAATGCCTATAATCATTATCAATGCTGTTTATCTTTGACCTTAGAAATTAGCTTATTATCTGTTCCACAGCAATCACAATGGCAACCGCCAGAACAACCATTATTTGTACCACAAGAATCACATTTTCCTGAAGAAAAATTATGATATATGCGTTTCATACCAAAAACAAAAGCTATAAATATTATCAAAGCTATAATCCAAGTAGCGATATCACCTGTCGTCATTTAAAAGCCTCCGTTTATTTTTATACTAAATATCAAAATTTATCAAAAACCTAATAATGTGCCTACTTGATAAACTAATAAAGATACAACCCATGCTACAACAAAATTACCAATAGCAGATAAGAACATCCATTTCCAACCACCAGCTTCTTTCTTTATTGTACCAAGTGCTGTCATACATGGTGTATATAACTGGCTAAACACCATAAATGCTAACGCAGACATTGTCGTAAATGCCATCTGTAATCCAGTATTAGCTACCATACCTACAGCTTCAACAGTTTCAGTATCAGGGCTTAAATCAGGTAAACCATATAAAATACCCATTGTAGAAATAACAGCTTCTTTTGCCATAATACCAGTAATAACAGCAGAACCAGCTTCCCATGTATCAAAACCATGGAATACAAACAATGTGGACATAATACCACCAAGACTAGCTAATAAAGATTCAGACATATCTTCTACTTGACCTGCAAAATTATAACTGCTTAAGAACCATAAAATTACAGACATAGCAAAAATTATTGTACCTGCTTTTATGAGATAACCTTTACCTTTATCCCATGTTTCTAACAATACTGTTTTCATATCTGGAATACGATATGGTGGTAATTCTAAAACAAAGCTTGTATTATCCTTTTCAAATACAGTTCTACTCAATATACTAGAAGCTAAAATTGCACCAATTATACCGATAAGATACATAGCAAATACAACATCACCTGCATTTTCACCAAAGAAAATAGCTCCAAATAACGCCATTACTGGAAGTTTAGCACCACAAGTTAAAAACGGCGTTACTAAAATAGTTATCATACGGTCTTTTTCTGAATCTAACGCTCTAGCTCCCATAATACCTGGAACAGCACAACCGAAACCACAAATAATAGGCATCAATGCTTTACCACTAAGACCAGCACGACGCATAATTGGGTCCATGACAAAAGCCACACGAGCCATATATCCTGTACCGTCTAAGAAACTCAAGCAGAAAAATAACGTGAAAATAAGTGGCACAAAAGTAAGCACTCCACCTACACCAGCTATAATACCATCACATACTAAAGAATGTAACCAATCAGCTACACCTAATCCAGTCAACGCTTCATCTGCCCAACCATAAAAATCTTCATTTATAAGTACATCTAATTCATCAGCAATCGGTTGACCAATCCATGTAAAAGTAATCTGGAATACAAGATATAACATTAATACTAAAATAGGTAATGCCATAAAGCCATTAGCTAATACTTTATCAATCTTTTCAGTGAGATTATTACCTACATTTTCCTTAACGACAACTTGCTCTACAATTTTATCAATAAAAGCATAACGTGCTTCTATAATTGCTTCTTCTAATTTTTCTTTATCACTAATAGTAGCTTTTAACTTTTCAATATTGGCAATATGTTCTTCCACCTGTTGAGAATTTTTATAACTATCCATTACTGTAGAAGTGAAGATATCTAATAATTTATTAGTGGATTTTTTACTGCGACCTACAGTTTCTACTACAGGCATTCCTAATATTTTTTCTAACTTAGCTGTAGAAATTTTAATTCCTTTTTTATTCGCTTCGTCCATCATATTAAGGTCAACTAATACAGGAATACGACGCTCTAACAATTGTAAACATAAAAATAAATTACGTTCAATATTAGAAGAATCAATGACATCTACAATAATATCAGGTTTTTCTCCACTTAAATAGTTTTCTACGATAATTTCTTCTGGAGAACGTCCGTTTATGCTATATGTACCAGGTAAATCCATTACAGATATAGCTCTATCTTTATGTTTTGTATAACCTACTTTTTTATCTACTGTAACTCCTGGCCAGTTACCAATTTTTTGTCTAATACCAGTTAATTCATTGAATATTGTTGATTTCCCAGTATTGGGATTTCCTGTCAACGCTACGGATAATGTTGCCACTATTATCTCCCTCCCATTAATTATTAAGCAATTTGAGTAACTGCAATTTTTGCCGCATCAGATAAACGAATAGACATATTAAAAGAACGAATAGATATCGCAATCGGGTCTCCAAGTGGCGCTGAACGCAATACCTTTACTTTTGTACCTTTTACCATTCCCATACTCATAAGACGCTCTTTCAATTCTGAAGCCTCTATAGACTCAACTTTTACTACCATTCCTGGCTTTGCTTCCTTTAAAGTCATAATATTCCTCCTTCTATTTTAAAATCTTTCTTTATATTTGTTTTTGATTTTGATAATAATTATTACTTCTTTTAACAACCACATTATATAGCAAATGATAATCCATGTCAATAAAAATGATAAACATTATCTGTATAATTATATTTATTCTCAATAAAATAAAAAGCAAAAGTACCATCTACCCTTGCTTTTATCGTTAATATATTATCTTATTATATTTTTAATTACACCGCCACCGCCAACGATTTCATCTTCGTAAAATACTACAGATTGCCCTGGTGTAATCGCTCTTTGTGGTTCACTAAATAAAATCTTAGCCAAATTGCCATTGTCTAATGGTTCCACAGTACATTCACATTCTTTAGCACCATAACGAATTTTAGCAGTAGTAACGAATTTTTCAGTGAAATCATCTCTCGTGATAAAGTTTAAATCTTTAGCTACTAATCCTTTAGCAAAAACATCTTTATTTTCACCAACAATTACATGATTACGTTTCACATCTAAACCGACTACATATAATGGATGAGCAGCAGCTATACCTAATCCTTTTCTTTGCCCCACAGTATATAATGGTACACCTTCATGTCGACCCAATTTATTACCATTGACATCAACAATATCACCAGGTTTTAAAATATGTGGTGCTTTTGCTTTTAAATAAGCTTTATAGTCATCATTTGGAATAAAACAAATCTCCTGACTTTCAGGCTTATTAGCTACTGGTAAATTCATTTTTCCAGCTAATTCGCGAGTTTTTTCCTTGCTATAATTTCCAAGTGGCAACATAAAATGCTTTAATACATCTTGTGTCAAAGTATATAAAACATATGATTGGTCTTTTCTTACATCTAAACCTTTTTTTAATAAATATCTGCCTGTTTTTTCATCTTGTTCAATGCGTGCATAATGACCAGTAGCTACACAATCTGCACCTAATTCTAAGCAATCTTTCAATAAACTACCAAATTTGACAGTATTATTACATCTCACACAAGGATTAGGTGTTCTACCTTTTGCATATTCACTGATAAAATATTTTATTACATCATCTTTAAATTTCTTATGATAATTAACTACATAATGTGGAATATTCAACGCATCTGCTACTTTTTTAGCATCACTGACAGCAGTTGAACCGCCTGCTTCTCTACTTTCATCACTTAAAGTCATTGTTACGCCAATAACATCATAACCTTGTTCTATCAATAAAGCAGCTGTAAGCGAACTATCTACGCCACCACTCATAGCTACTGCTACCTTTTTTTTCATCTTCTTTTCCCCTCTAAAAATCTATCTACAAATAACAAATATATATTTCCTAGTAAACAACTAAGATATATTCATATACTAACAAACTAATGCTTTTTTGTCAAAATTAAGCTTTTATTTTTTCACAAAACTGCATATATCTACCAATTTTTTCTTCATATCCATTTGATGTTGGCATATAATATTTAGCATTTTTTATTTTGTCAGGCAAATACTGTTGTTTCACTATATGATATGGATAATCATGAGCATATTTATAATCTACACCATGACCGAGTTTTTTAGCACCTTTATAATGACAATCTCTTAAGTGTATTGGTACTTGCCCACAATCTTGACTTTTTACTTGTTCTATAGCTTTATCAATCGCCAAATAACTGGCATTACTTTTAGGCGCAGATGCTATATATGTTACTGCTTGTGCAAGTGGTATACGAGCTTCAGGCATACCCAAAAATTGAACAGCTTGCACTGTAGCCATAGCCAAAACTAAAGCTTGTGGATCTGCATTTCCCACATCTTCAGAAGCACAGATAGCAATTCTTCGAGCAATAAAATTAATATCTTCACCTGCTACCAACATTCTTGCTAAATAGTGCAACGCCGCATCAGGGTCGCTTCCCCTCATACTCTTGATAAATGCCGATACTATATCATAGTGATTATCACCATTTTTATCATATGTTTGAATTTTTTCACTGATAATACTTTCAATAATTTCTTTATTGATATTATGATTTTGCTCTAACGCCACATCGCCAGCTTGCTCTAATATATTCAAAGCCACTCTAGCATCGCCACCAGCATATTGAGCTATTATCGATAATATTTCATCATCATACTTAAATTTATATTTACCCAAACCGCGAACTTTATCTTCTAAAGCTATTTTTAAGATATCAATTAAATTTTGTTCATCTAATAATTCTAATTTTACTACACGAACTCTAGATAATAACGCATGATTTACTTCAAAATACGGATTTTCTGTAGTAGCACCAATCAAGATAATTCTACCATCTTCAACATAAGGCAATAATACATCTTGTTGAGCCTTATTAAAACGATGTATTTCATCTAAAAATATAATTGTACGTTTACGATAATATCTTCTATTTTCATCAGCTTTTTCAATGATTTTACGCACATCAGAGATACCAGCAGACACCGCGTTTAATCGAGAAAATTCACTTTTTGTCATACCTGCAATCATTTTCGCAAGCGTTGTCTTTCCTGTACCTGGAGGCCCATATAAAATCATCGAAGGTATTTTATCTTCTTGTACCATTCTACGCAAAAATGATTTTTTACCCAGTATTTTTTCCTGTCCTATATATTCATCAAAATTACGCGGTCTCATTCTTTCAGCTAACGGACGATAATCTTCATCCATTTCTATGGTATTTTCGCTTATATTTTTATTATTTTCACTAGCCATTGCTGAAAATAAGTCTAAATCTTGCATATTATTCTCCTGTTGAACCAAAACCGCCACTTCTTATAGTATCAACATTTTTTTCATCATCTATAGTTAAAAATTTATAAAAAATGGCTTGAGCTATTCTCATACCTTTAGTAATTTCTACATCTTCATCACCAAAGTTTATCAGACCAATCATTATATGACCTTCATTATCTTCATTGTTATAATAATCTGCATCAATAACACCTTGAGAATTTACTAAATTCAAATTCTTTTTAAAAGCTAAACTAGAACGAATATGTATACCTAAATATTCATCATCTTGCATATAAGCTTTTAATCCTGTTGCAATTACTGCCATCTGCCCAGCTTTTATGATTTTATCTTCAGCAGCTTCGATATCATAACCTGCTGATTTACTTGTTTTTCGAGTTGGTAAATTTATATATTTATCTTTAAAATCACTCACTATTTCAAAACCACGATTACGCAAAAAAACAACTCCTTAAAAATTATATTCAATATTTTTCACAGCTCAATATTTTATTATATAACAAAAATGCACTGTGCAATCACACAGTGCATAATAAATTCATTTGGAGGCGGCACCCAGATTTGAACTGGGGAATAAAGGTTTTGCAGACCTCTGCCTTACCACTTGGCTATGCCGCCGTCTGGAGCGGAAAACGAGGCTCGAACTCGCGACCCTCACCTTGGCAAGGTGATGCTCTACCACTGAGCTACTTCCGCATTTGACGTTTTTTGTCTGCCGCTGTATCAGCGACATGTATTATTATATGCATAACAGAGTATTTTGTCAACAACTTTTTTGAAAAAAATTTAAAAATTTTTTCAATGCCTCCAAAAGCCCAATAAATAAGCTATTTTCCCATTATATAGAAATGAAAAAATAGCTTATTATTCAAAATTTCTTAAAGAACTTCAGAAAAATATATTACTGTTACAGTATCATCTAAAGTAATTCGACGCTGATAAATATTTTCAAAATCTAAACGTAATTCTTCTAATGAATCAATTTCTGGATTTTGGTGACCTAAATCTTTTGAAGTTAATTCAGCGAATTTTTTTACGCGAACTTTATCAATGATTGCTGTATATAATCTTTTTTTCACTTCATATTTTTTACCAGTAGTAATCCACACTATAGAACTTTCTGGATATTGACTGCGAACATCTCCTAAGCGAACAGTACAATTTTTTTTGCGTGACATAATCAATTCTTCATGTTTTTTTGCCTGAAAGTTTAATGCCATCATCATAATCTACCTCCAATTTATAAAATATAATCTAATTCTTAAAGATATTTAAAGATATATATATTATATTTTACTAAAATTTGTAAAAATCCTTTTTTCTTCTAAAATTTATTATCTAACTTTATTGCGAATATGACTTTGTTAGGCTATTATATATTTTAACAATCAAGATTTTTATTAATCTATTTATTATATTTATATCACCTATCAAAATCTTAAAGAAAAGAGGGTAGCTATTGTTATTTTATAACAATTTTTATTATGCGTTCTCAAATCTTAAATTTATTAAAACAAAATGGCAACAAATTTTTATCTGGTGAATACTTAGCTGATACGCTAAAAGTATCTCGAACTGCTATCTGGAAACATATAAAAGCATTACGTGATAATGGCTATAATATTGAAAGTGTTCCTAGAAGTGGTTATCGTTTAATTGACTCTCCAGACTTATTATCAAGTGAAGAAATAAAATCTTCTCTCACTACTAAAATATTAGGTTCTGAAATTTTATATTTTGAAACTGTAGACTCCACAAATACTCAAGCTAAAAAAGTAGCACTTCAAGGTGTTAAAGATGGTACTATCATCATTAGTGAAGAACAAGGTGGTGGTAGAGGCAGATTATCTCGCTCTTTCTTTTCTCCTAAATATAAAGGAATTTGGTTTTCTGTCATTTTAAAACCAAAATTTTTACCTCAAGAAGCACCAAAATGCACATTGATGGCTGCTACTGCTATCACCAAAGCTATCGAAGATGTTACTGGTGTAAAAGTTGGTATTAAATGGCCTAATGATGTTTTATATGAAGGAAAAAAATTAGTAGGTATTTTGACAGAAATGAATGCTGAAATGGATTGCATAAATTACATCATTATTGGTATGGGAATTAATGTTAATATTGATAAAGAAGAAATGCCTGAAGAAATTCAAAATATTGCTACTTCTTTGAGTCAAATTACAGGTAAAAAAATTTCTCGTTTAAAACTTTTAAATAAAATCTTGTATTACTTAGAACATTTGTATATAATCTGTCAAGAGGAAGATTTTGCACCTATTCTTGATGAATGGCGTAAATATTCCATTACTTTAAATCAACATATCCGTGTAATCGGCACAAATGAAGTCTTAGAAGGAATTGCCGTGGATATTGATGATGATGGTGCTCTTCTTGTAAATATTGATGGACAAATAAAACGTGTGTTAGCAGGCGATGTTTCTATTCGACCAGTACAAAACCGCTAAACTCACAGATGGAGGATAAAATGCTTTTAGTTTTTGACATTGGTAACAGTAATATCGTTATGGGGGCTTATGATGGTAAAAAACTTTATCGTCATTGGCGAATTTCCACCGACCGACAAAAAACTGGCGATGAGTATGGTATGCTCATAAACGAACTGTTCCGTTTCCAAGGTATGGATATGAACGATATTGATGATATTATTATCTCATCTGTTGTTCCACCTCTTGTTATTCCTATTAGTAAAATGTGTGAACGTTATTTTAAAATAAAACCATTACTTGTAGGTCCTGGTATAAAAACTGGCATTCGCTTAGTTTATGAAAATCCACGCCTTTTAGGTGCTGACCGTATTGTAAATGTTGTTGGTGCTTTTGAACAATATGGTGGTCCTTTGATTGTAATTGATATCGGTACTGCTACTACTTTTGATGTAGTAAATGATAAAGGTGATTTTTTAGGTGGTGTAATAGCTCCTGGTATCGGTATGTCAGCAGATGCTTTATTCCAAAAGGCTGCTAATTTGCCTCGTATAGAACTTGTTACTCCTAAAAATGTAATTTGCCATAATACTATTACAAATATGCAATCTGGTATTATCTATGGTGCTGTAGGGCAAATAGATGGTATTGTAAATCGTATAAAAAAAGAATATGGTAAAGATATGACTGTAATCGCAACTGGTGGACTTGCTCGCATGATTGCGGAAGAGTCTAGCACTATTGATAAAACAGATCATTTCTTAACTTTGACTGGTCTTCGCGTTCTCTATGAACGTAATGCTGCTTCAAGAAAGGGGTACTTAGAAAGGTTAAAAAATAAGCCTTCAAATAATTTATGAAAATAGGAAACTTAGAAATAACTACTCCCGTATTTTTAGCACCTATGGCTGGTGTAACTGATACTGCTTATTGTATTTTAGCTCAACGTATGGGCTGTGGTCTCGTTTATTCTGAAATGGTCAGCGACCAGGGTATTAATTTTCGCAATGAACGAACTTTAGAAATGTTAAAGACTGTTCCTGAACAAAGACCTTTAGCTATTCAATTATTCAGTGGTAATCCTGAACGTATGTATAAAGCAGCTAGTTTTGTGGCTTCTTTGAATTGTTGTGATATGATTGACATAAATATGGGGTGCCCTGCACCGAAGATTGTACGCAATAGCGAGGGGTCAGCTTTGATGAAAGATCCTGTTTTAGCATATGAAATAATGTGTGCTACTCGTGAAGCTGTAAAAGATATGCCTGTTACTGTGAAAATGCGTAAGGGCTGGGATAGTGAACACTGTAATGTCGTTGAAATGGCTGGGCTTGCTCAAAAGGCTGGGCTTGATGCTATTGCTGTTCATGGCAGAACTAGAGAAGAATTTTATCGTGGTCATGCTGATTGGGATATTATTCGCGAAGTTAAACAGGCTGTTGATATTCCTGTCATCGGTAATGGCGATGTTAGAACTTGCCAGGATTTAAAAAATATTTTTGAACATACTGGTTGTGATGCTGTCATGATTGGTCGTGGGGCTCAGGGTAATCCTTGGATTTTCCGCCGTTTTAAAGAATTTTTATTTACTGGTGTCGATCCTGGTGAACCTAGCATTGATGAAAGAAAACAGGTTATTTTAGAACATTTGGATATGCTTTTGAAATGGAAGGGCGATTATATTGGTCCTCGTGAAATGAGAAAGCATGCTACGTGGTATACTCATGGCTTGTATGGCAGTGCTAGTTTGAGACAGAAGTTTAATTCAGCTGTTTGTAGGGAAGATTTCGTTAAAATTTTAAATGATATGTGATTATGTGATTTTATTTTATTAGATTAGAGCGATGTTTTTACATCGCTTTTTATTTATTTTTTTCGTCTAGACTTTTACTAAGCTTGCTACTTTTAAATCATCTCTATTTTACACTGTCTTCTGTCTTTTATTTTCTTTTCTAATTGATGATTTGATTTTGTAAAATCTTTGTAAATTCTTTTTTTGTTAATTGACTTTATTTTTTACAAACTATACAATTATAGTATGTTTTGGAAATCTCATATTAGGCATAACCTTTTATAGGCTATGTCTTTTTTATTGTCAATTTATTTTTTATTTTAGAAGGGGTTTTGTTTACTTTTATGAGAAATTATGTTGTAACTTTTGCTAAGTCGTTAGTTGTTGGTTCTACCATGCTAGTTCCTGGTGTTAGTGGCGGTTCTATGGCTATGATACTTGGGATTTATACTAAATTAATTTCTTCTGTAAGTTCATTCATGAAAAATAAATTTAGAAATTCTCTTTTTTTAACTATATTTTTAGCAGGTTCTTTAATAGGTATTGTTTCTTTTTCTAAACCTATTTTGCATTTAATTGAAACTTATCCTATGCCTATGCTTTATTTCTTTATGGGTGCTGTAGCAGGCAGTGTGCCTTTGATGTTTCGCGAGGCTAAATTAACTAAATTTTCCTGGACAGTCCCTATATATGTCGCTATTGGCTTTTTAATTGTTCTCTTTTTTGAAATGTCTCCTATCAGTAATGTAACTACAAATGATGCTACTAATTGGTACACTTATTTATTATTAGTTGTCGCTGGTTTTATAGCTGCTATTGCACTTGTTTTACCAGGAATAAGCGTTTCTTATATGCTTTTATTGATGGGATTATATGATGAAACTATGCGTGCGGCTTCTGAATTTTATTTACCATTTTTAATTCCATTAGGATTTGGTCTAGTTGTGGGTATTTTACTAACTACTAAATTATTAGAAAATCTTATGCAAAACTATCCTCAACCTACTTTTTTAATTATCCTTGGATTCATTTTAGGTTCTATCTTGGAACTTTATCCAGGTATTCCGCAAAATGAAGAAATTTTTATCTGTGCTTTAACTTTGATTTTAGGATTTGGTATTATTAAATATATTTCTTCTAAAGATGTTTAAACAAAAACTAGCAGGTATTTATTTTACTTGCTAGTTTTTTCTTTTTATCTAAAAATATATTCAGCTTTTAAACATATTTACAATAAATAATTTTCTTCATGTATATAAATACTTTCTATTTTGTCTATAATGTTTTATAATATAATTTATATTTTACTAAGGAGGCTATTTTTTATGAAAGACGCTACTAAATGTTTACATTCTGGATACAGCCCTAAAAATACTGAACCTCGTGTCATGCCAATTGTGCAAAGCACTACATATGTTTATGACTCTACTGATGATGTTGCTGCTGTTTTTGATGAACCTACTAAATCTTTAATTTATTCTCGTTTTGCTAATCCTACAGTCATGGCTGTTGAAAATAAAATTGCTGACCTTGAAGGTGGCGTTGGTGCTATGTGCACTACTTCTGGTCAAGCTGCTAATTTACTTGCTATTTTAAATATCTGTAATGCTGGCGATAGTTTTATCTCCACTACTCAAATCTATGGTGGTACTGTAAATCTTTTCGCTTTCACTTTAAAAAAATTAGGTATTGAATGTATCTTTGTTGGTCATGATGCTACTGATGAAGAAATTCATGCTGCTTTTAAACCTAATACTAAAGCTGTTTTTGGTGAAACTCTAGCTAATCCTGCATTAACTGTTTTTGATATCGAACGTTATGCAAATATCGCTCATACTCATGGTGTTCCTTTGATTGTGGATAACACTTTTGCAACTCCTATCTTATGCAAACCTTTTGAATTTGGTGCTGATATTGTTACTCATTCCACTAGTAAATATATGGATGGTCATGCACTTCAAATCGGCGGTGTAATCGTTGATAGTGGTAATTTCAACTGGGACAATGGTAATTTCCCTGAATTAGTAGAACCAGATCCATCTTATCATGGTCTTTCCTATACAAAAACTTATGGTAAACAAGCTTATATTTTAAAAGCTAGAATGCAGTTAATGCGTGATTTCGGTTGCTATCCAGCTGCACATTCTGCATTCTTATTAAACTTAGGTTTAGAAACTTTACCTGTACGTATGAAACAATACTGCGAAAATGCTCTTACTGTTGCTAAATATTTAGAAAGCAATGATAAAGTAGAAAGCGTTATGTACCCTGCTCTTGAAAGCAATGTATCTTATCCTCTTGCTAAAAAATATTTAAAAGGCTGCAGTGGTGTTATCACTTTTGTAATCAAAGGTGGCAAAGAAAACGCTGTTAAATTCATGGACTCCTTAAAATTAGCTTCTAATGAAGTTCATGTTGCCGATATTCGCACTTGTGTTCTTCACCCAGCAAGTGAAACACATCGTCAATTGACAGATGAACAACTCGAAGCTGCTGGTATTAATAGTGGTATGGTTCGTTTCTCTGTGGGTCTTGAAGATATCAATGATATTTTAGATGACTTAAAACAAGCTTTTGCTAATGTAAAATAATTTTTTAAAGGCATTTGTGTAAACAAGTGCCTTTTTTTATTTTCCCAGCCATTTTCTAGTTTAAAACCTAAAAGCCTTATAAATAAAGGATTTATAGAAAATCACCAAAAATCCTTAATCGCTGGTAAAAACTTATATAAATATTGATATTTCAACCTTTATAAACTATAATTATTTATAAAAGTATTAATTTTACTGGCATTTAACTTTAACAAGAGTTGTATTTGAATGTTCAAGTCCGAGTATCATCTCCACGAAAGAAATAAATTTAACTTTAACAAGAGTTGTATTTGAATGCGTAAACAGGTTTGCAACATTTGTTGAGTAATATTTAACTTTAACAAGAGTTGTATTTGAATAGAGTTTGCCGAACTTCCTAAATTAAATGCAGCGTTTATATTTAACTTTAACAAGAGTTGTATTTGAATATATCTTTTAGCATTAAAAAATGCTGGCGATATAATTTAACTTTAACAAGAGTTGTATTTGAATTTATCCTGTTCCATTTAATCACTCCCTATTAACCAAATTTAACTTTAACAAGAGTTGTATTTGAATAGATATAAAACAGGAGAAATTAAATAAATAACGAAATTTAACTTTAACAAGAGTTGTATTTGAATTCACAATACCAATAATTACCATCTATACAAATATTAATTTAACTTTAACAAGAGTTGTATTTGAATTTCCTAGTTTCATTAGCTACTTGCTCCTCCTCTTGCATTTAACTTTAACAAGTGTTGTACAAAAAAATAAAAGCTGTAACAAAGAGAATTTCTCAATGTTACAGCTTTTTTACTAATTTTATAATGTGGAAAAGAAAAAGTTTATTAAAATTGGTACGGCTACTGAACATAATACACCATTAATTACAGATATAATAATAAATTCTTCACTACTATATTTTATAAGCATAGGCAAAGTGGAATCTTCGCTTGTTGCACCTGCTGCTCCTATAGCTGCAAATGTATTTAAATATTTTACTAAAACTGGAATCATCATAAAAGCGATAAATTCTCTCATCAAGCTACTCAAAAAGGCTATTGTGCCTATCTGTGCATTTGCTAGTGATTCAAGCATTACCCCTGATAAACTATACCAGCCCATAGATACACCAATAGATAAACTATATACCAAATTCATATCAAAAATATAACTGCAAATAAATCCGCCAAAAACAGACCCAATAATTACACCTATAGGAATCAATAATATTGTCAAATTATAATTTTTTATCTTCTCAATTATTGATTCATTCATACCCACGCTTATACCCACAGAAAACATCAATAAATATAAGACATAATCTGCTAATTCACTGCATAAATCATGCCATGTACTATCAAGTACAAATTGACCAAAAATAATTCCTAAAATTAATGCACATAATGCAATATAAACCATCTACAAACCGTTGCCAAAAATCTATAAAAATATAGAAATTTGTTTATTTCCTTCTTCATAGAATCCGATTTTGCCGTAGCTACTTTCGTTTAATATAACTCTCCAAAGGCTTAAATTCGGATACAACGAATCCTACACATTAGCATTTTCTTGTTTGTGAAACTATGCTAATTTATACATAGATAAATTTAGTGAAGCATTATAATCTCTATCAATTACTACTCCACAATGTGGACATCTATAAACCCTATCTTTTAGTTTTAAATCCTTCTTTATAGAACCACATTCACTGCAAGTTTTTGACGATGGATAAAATCTATCTGCTATTACTAATCCAATTCCATATAACTCTGCTTTATAAGTTATATACTGTCTAAATTTATTAAAACATTGTTTTCTTACTGAATCAGACAGATGTTTATTTTTTATCATTCCAGAAACATTCAAATCTTCTATTACAATTCTGTATGGTTTGGTTTTCACTATACTTGTTGTAACTTGATGAATATAATTATCTCTAATATTAGTTAATTTTCTATGCATTAGTTTTGTTGTATTCTCTAATTTCTCTATATTTTTAGTTTTGATAAATTGGCAACTTCCTCCTTTTTTAATTTTATTTATCTCATATTTTCTACTAATTTGTCTTTGTTTCTGTTTTAATCTTTTTTCCAAATTTTTAACTTCTTTAGTTTTATTAATATTTTTAAAAACTTTTCCATCTGAACAAACAGCTAAGTCTTTTAATCCTAAATCTATGCCTAATGAAATATCTGTTAATTCTTCCTGCTTTTTATCAACTTCTACTCCTACGGATATATACCAATACTTATTATCATAAGTAACTCTAGGATTATTATATTTAACATCAATAGGTATTTGTTCATTTGTTTTTATCCAACCTACTTTTTCAATTAAAACTTTTTTCTCTTTAACCTTTAATTTTGAAGTATCATTATAAAAACTAGGTTTACTTTTCTTTCTAATTTTAAATTTTGGTTTCTTAGCTAAACCTTTAAAAAATCTTTTATAAGCATTACAAGCGTCTTTTACAGCTTGTTTAGTAACATTATTTGATACTTCATTTAACCAAATTAGTTCAGACTTTTTTAGTTGAGTTAATTCTTTTCTTATGATTCCATCGCTAATAAATTTACCACCATTTTTATAATTTTCTTCCTGTTTCGCAAGAGTATAGTTATAGATAAATCTAGCAGTTCCTACAGATTGCCACAATTTTTGTTCTTGCTCTTTTGTTGGATAAATTCTAACTTTTTTCGCAAGTATCATCTTCTATTAACTCCTTAATCATTTTTTTAGCTTTATTAGCTCTTTTTCCTTGAAGTCTACAACTAAATACAGTAACTATTTGAATTAAATCTTCTACTAACTCTTGTTCTTCAGTTCTCTCTGTATTATCAATAATTTCAATTGTTGTTCCATATTTTTCACAAAGATTTTCTATCAATTCATATCCAAATCTAATTAATCTATCTTTATAAAGAATTACTACTTTCTCAATCTCTGAATTAGTAATCATATCAATTAATTGATTCAGTCCTTTTTTATTATAGTTAATTCCGCTTCCAATATCCGTTATTATCTCAAATTGATAACCTTTTGCAATCATATATGTCCTTACATTTTCAATTTGCCTTTCAAGGTCATCTTTTTGCTTAGTTGAACTAACTCTGCAATAACCAACAATTTTTTTATTTATTTTAGTTTTTATCTTCAAACCTAAAAAATTATTAAGTTGTTCTTGAGAATAATATCTTGTACCACCAGTAGTTACATAAGCAGGTTTAAAAGTATTATTTTTATCCCAATTTCTAAGAGTTTGAATTGTTTTCCCTATTTTGTCTGCAAATTCTCCTATTGAGTAATATTTCATATTATCACCTCAATAG